>Ga0256841_1002215_pt1 | contig 15720 bp, 12 predicted proteins | sample 356308metaG_FD_185971 | JGI IMG/M metagenome (GOLD analysis project Ga0256841, IMG submission 185971) | Hydrothermal vent microbial communities from Mid Atlantic Ridge, Atlantic Ocean - 356-308 | ecosystem: Environmental > Aquatic > Marine > Hydrothermal vents | place: Atlantic Ocean: Mid... | reverse complement strand
TGGCCCAAGCAGGTCCTGACCATGCAGCGCAACTGGATCGGCCGCAGCCGGGGGCTGGAGTTTCGTTTCGAATTGAGCGACGCGAGCAAAGCGAAGCTCTCGGCTTGCTTCGAAGGCTACGAAGTCTTCACCACCCGCCCCGATACGATCTTCGGCGTGACGTACTCGGCTCTGGCACCCGAGCATCCGATCGTCAAGTATCTCCTCGAGCACGATCTGCTCGATCCCGAGATCGCCCAGCGTATCCAGGCCATCGCCAACATGAGCGAGAGGGAGCGTGCCCAGGCCGAGAAGGAGGGCTACCCTCTGGGGCTGAGCGTCATTCATCCCCTGACCGGCGAGGATATTCCCGTCTGGACCGCCAACTTCGTGCTGGCCAGCTACGGCGGCGGAGCGGTCATGGCGGTACCGGCGCACGACGAGCGGGACTACGAATTCGCCGTCAAATACGGCCTGCCGATCAAGCGGGTGATCGAAGGGGGCGAGCTGCCTTATACCGGCGACGGAGTGCTCACGGATAGCGGCGTCTTTACGGGCAAGCCCAACCGGGAGGCGATGAAGGAGATCATCGACTTTTTCGAAGCCGAAGGGCTGGGGACGAGCCAGATCAACTACAAGCTGCGCAACTGGGGGGTCAGCCGCCAGCGCTACTGGGGCGCGCCCATTCCCTTCGTCCACTGCCCCGTCTGCGGCCTGGTGCCCGAGAAGCTCGAGAACCTTCCCGTCACCCTGCCCGACGACGTGGAGATCACCGGAGAGGGCAATCCGCTGGAGAGCCATCCGACCTGGACGCACTGCAGCTGCCCGCAATGCGGCGGCGAAGCGACGCGGGAGACCGATACGCTGGATACCTTCGTTCAGAGCTCTTGGTATCAGTTTCGCTACGCCACCGATCCTGCCAAATGGGAAGAGGTAGGCATCGACAAGAGTGACAGCGACTATTGGATGCCCGTCGATCAGTACATCGGTGGCATCGAGCATGCGATCTTGCATCTGCTCTACGCCCGCTTCTTCACCAAGGCACTGCGGGATTTGGGCTATCACGGCATCGACGAGCCCTTCAGCCGGCTGCTGACCCAGGGGATGGTGCTCAAAGACGGGGCCAAGATGAGCAAATCCAAGGGCAACACCGTCGATCCCGACGCCATCGTGGAGCGCTACGGGGCCGATACGGCGCGGCTCTTTATCCTCTTTGCCGCACCGCCGCAGAAGGAGCTGGAGTGGAACGACAGCGGGGTGGAGGGGGCCTACCGCTTCCTGCGCAAGCTCTACGCCCGCAAGGAGAAGGTCCGCCACGACCGGATGCCCGAGATCGACCACGACGCCCTAGCTCCCGAGGCCAAGGAGGCCAGAGCCAAGGTATACGAAGCCCTGCGGCGAAGCAAGGACGTCTTCGAGAAAACCTTCGCCTTCAACACCCTCATCGCCGCGGTGATGGAGGCGCTCAACGCCCTGGACAAGCAGAGCGACGAGGCGGTCTGGAGCGAAGGAATGTACATCCTGCTGCACCTGCTCGAGCCCATCGCTCCCCATATCGCCAGCGAACTGAGCGAAGAGCTTTTCGGCCGGGAGAACTTGCGCCGAGGCATTCCGATCAAGGAGGAGGTTTTCGTCACCGAAAGCGTCACCTACGCCGTTAGCATCAACGGCAAACGCCGCAGCGAAGTGGCCGTCCCCGCCGAGGCCGACAAGGAGCAGATCCTAGAGATGGCTAAAGAGGCGGGAGCCAAGTGGCTCGAGGGGATGACGATCGTCAAAGAGATCGTGGTGCCGGGCAAGCTGGTCAATTTCGTCGTCAAGAAAACTTGACGACGAAATTGAAGTGAAGAGTGAAAAATGAAAAGTGAAGAGCCGCGCCACAAAAAGGTGCTTTGATCCCGAGAGTGTAAAGAGAAGATGAAGGAGAGCAAGATGTCGTATCCAAAAACAGTGGGCTTTTTGAAAAAAAGCCGACCCAAACTCTTCACTCTTCACTCTTCACTCTTCACTCTGATGATGAGTTTGCTTATCATCAACGGTTGCGGCTACAAACCCGTCGCAAAATACGGCCGGAGCTTTCTGCCTGATCCGGTCTACGTGGACGTGCATCTCAGCGGAGTCAAGCCCCAAAACGGGGTCTATCTCAAGGATGAGATCCTCGAACTTCTCAAGAACCGTTTCCATGAGAGGGTCACAATGAAAAAAGCGGGGGCCAAAAGCCAAATCATCGTCCCGAGCTATACTATCGGCTATTCGCCTCTGACCTATGACAACAACGGCTATGTGACGCGTTATCGGGTGACAAGCAGGATCAAGTTCCGCCTGATCACTCCGAAAGAGACGCTCCATAAAACCATCTCCAGTACCGAAGATGTCAATATTCAGCCCGGAGCCCTTACCAGCTCCGTCGCCAGGGATGAGGCGATCCGGGTGGCCATCCGTAAGGCGATGGATCAGTTTGTCGCCTATGTGGCACAAAAGGGTTATGGTAAGTGATTCCCTCTTTTTTTGATTTTCTCGAATCCAAACCGCTCTATTACAAAGCAATCGACCATGAGCGGATCCACCGGGCCTACGATTCAATTCGAGGGGATTTTGCTCATCCGCCGGTGATTCATATCGTCGGGACCAACGGGAAGGGAAGTACGGGTAGGATGATTGCCCATTTGGCGCGATCATCCGGAATGGAAGATGGCAAAGGCGTAAAAAATTCTCAACTCTCCGTCGGGCACTACTCCTCGCCCCATATTCTCCGCTTCAATGAACGCATCTGGATTGACGGTGAGGAGGTCTCCGACGAGGCGTTGGAGGAGACGCACCGGAGGCTCTATTCGCTACTGGGTCGTCAAATAAGCGAAGCGTTGAGTTATTTTGAATATACGACGCTGCTGGCGCTGTTGCTCTTCGAGCGTTGCGACCTGATTGTGCTGGAGGCGGGGCTCGGAGGCGAGTATGACGCGACAAACGTCGCCGAGAACAAACTCCTCACGGTCGTCACTCCTATCGGCATCGATCATCAAGCTTTTCTCGGAGAGACGATCGAAGAGATTGCAGCGACCAAACTGCGCAGTATCGCACCCGGTGCTAAAGTCCTATTGTCGCCGCAGCCCTACGATGAGGTTGTTCCCATTGCCAAGCAGATCGTGGACGAGCGTAAAGCAAAGCTGCAGATTATGGACAATTCCGAACTTCAGAACCCAATATTTGACATCCTTCGCAAGGAGAAGGGTTGGCCGGAGTTTCTACTGGAAAATGCCCGAACGGCTCTACAGGCGCTAGAGATTGTCGGAATCGAGGCGGATCCGGAGGGTCTGAAGGATCTCGAACTTTTTGGACGCTACTACCCCGTGGCGGAAAACATTCGCATCGATGTCGGTCACAATCCTCTCGCGGCCCGGGCCATCACACAAGTGATGGAACCTGAGACGGTCCTGATCTACAATGCGCTATCGGATAAGGATTTTTCTCAGGTGCTCCGTACCTTTCTTCCCAAGCTCAAACGGGTCGAGCTCCTTCCCATCCCGGGAGAACGAAGCGCTTCGATGGAGGAGATCGAGGCGGTACTGGAGGATCTGGAGATTCCCTGGAGTCTCTTTGACGGGCAGCTTTTCAGCCACGAGCACTATCTGGTCTTTGGCTCCTTCTATACGGTTGAAGCGTTTTTGAAGCGATTCATGCTTCACAAAAGCGTCAACTAGAATTTCCCATATCAAGGGACAACACTGATGAATACCGCACGACTCTTCGAATACCTTTCTGGGGCATCCCACCCTGCGCCCGAACTGCTGGTCGTCCGGAACGACAGCGGAGCTCTCAAAGCCAAAACGGTCTGCGACTATCTGGGCAAGTCCGCCTTTGTCCTACCTCAGCTTCGGGTCAGTCCGGGGGAGGATCTGCGCAGTTACGAGCTTGAGATCCGGGAACTTCTTTCGACTCTGGGGGCTTGGCACCGACAGGAGGGAGAGAAGTGTCTCATCGCTCCTTTGCACACCCTGAGTTTGCCGCTGCCCAAGGCACAGGCCTTTGCCCAGATGCGTCTGGAGTTTGGCGAGACGCTGGATCTAGAGGCCTTCAAGGAGCGCCTCTATCACTGGGGGTACCACTTCGTCGATCTGGTCACCGTCCCCGGGGAGGTTTCGATCCGGGGGGATATCATCGATCTCTACTCTCCCGGAGCAGTCCATCCGTGGAGGATCAGCCTTTTCGACGAGGAGATAGAGAGTATTCACCCCTTCGACCCCGACACTCAGAAGCGCCGCAGCGACGACGAGCTCGAAGCGGTGGAGCTGCACCCGGCTTTTTTGGCCCTGGAGCGTGACGCCTTTGAAGCCCTCAAGCGTCGGGTCGAGTCGAGCCCCTACGAGAGTTTCGTCAAGGATATCGACTCCTTGGGGCTTTGGCATCTGGATGAGTTGGGGCAGGATTATCTCGAAGCACTTAAAGCCGTTGCCTGTGAAGATCTCACGGAGGAGCTTGAGGAACTTTACGGCTTAAGTCGCCCCCTGGTTCCCCGGGAGCGTTTCGAGATCCCGGCACTTCCCGAGGCACGCCGCTGGCGGGAGCTGGAGATCGCCGATCCCAACAAACTGATTGAAGCCCATCCCGAAAAGAGAATCACCGTCATCGCCCGGAGCGAATCCCTGATACGAGGTAGCCAGCTGGTGCAGATGGAGCGATTGAACTTTGTCATCCAGGAGGGGATTCTGAATCTCATGGGTCCCGATGAACTGATCCTCTCCATCAATAAGCCCGTCAAACGCAAGCGCGTCAAGCGCCCCAGCCTCGTCCTGGACGAGATGAAGGTGGGAGAATATGTGGTCCATGAGACTCATGGAGTGGGGATCTTCCGGGGAATCGAAAAGCGCGAAGTCCTTGGGGCTTGGCGGGATTTTGTAGTCCTGGAGTATCAGGGAGAGGATACGCTGCTGGTCCCGGTGGAGAATCTGGAGGTCATCGACCGCTACGTCGCCGACAGCGGGACGCTGCCGGTGCTGGACCGCCTGGGCAAAGCGAGTTTCAAGCGTCTCAAGGGCAAAGTGAGAGAGAAGCTCTTTGCCATCGCGTCGCAGATTATCAACCTTTCGGCCCAGCGCATGCTCAAAAAGGGGATCGTCCTGCGGCCCGATCCTGCGGAGCATGCGCTTTTTCTATCGCAAGCAGGCTTCGAGCATACCGAGGATCAGATGGAGGCGATCCGCAGTATCCTGGAAGAGCTCTCCAGCGGTCGGATGATGGACCGGCTGCTCAGTGCCGACGTAGGGTTTGGCAAGACCGAAGTGGCAATGAACGCGATCTTCGCCGCGGTGCGCTGCGGCTACCAGGCGGCGATTGTAGTCCCCACGACACTGCTAAGTGCGCAGCACTACCGATCTCTGAGAGAGCGGTTTGAAGCGTGGGAGATCTCCGTGGCCAAGCTCGACCGCTACACCACGGCCAAAGAGAAACGCGCGATCCTTGCGGGCTTGGAAGAGGGGAACATTCAGGCGGTGGTGGGCACCCATGCCCTTCTGGGGGCAAAATTCAAAAATCTGGCTCTGGTGGTGATCGACGAGGAGCACAAGTTTGGCGTCAAACAGAAAGAGGCCCTCAAGGAGATGGCCGTCGACGTCCATCTGCTGAGCATGTCGGCGACACCCATCCCCCGATCTCTCAATATGGCGCTCTCCAAGATCAAGAGTTTCAGCGAGATCCTCACGCCGCCGACGGAGCGGGTGGGAGTGCGCACCTTCGTCAAGAGCTTCGATCCCAAGATTGTCAAGGAAGCGATCCTTCGGGAACGGCGCCGGGGCGGGCAGGTCTTCTACGTCTACAACTCCATTGCTGGAATCGAGGAGAAAGCGAAGGAACTGCGGGAGATTCTCCCCGATCTACGCCTCGCGGTACTGCACTCCAAAATCTCCGCTGCCCAGACCGAAAAAGAGATGATGAAGTTCGAAGCCGGAGAGTACGATCTGCTTCTTTCGACGACCATCGTCGAGTCGGGCATCCACCTGCCCAACGCCAACACCATGATCGTCGACGGGGCGGAAAACTTTGGCATCGCCGACCTGCACCAGCTCCGGGGCCGGGTGGGGCGCGGCGGCCGGGAGGGCTACTGCTATCTGCTGGTGGAGGAGAAGGAGGGTCTTCCCGAAAATGCCCGCCGCCGGCTTTTGGCTCTGGAGACCCACAGCGAGCTGGGCAGCGGAGCGGTCCTGGCCTTTCACGATCTGGAGATCCGGGGCGGGGGCAATCTCATCGGCGAAGCCCAGAGCGGCCACATCAAACAGATCGGCTACTCCCTCTATCTGCGGATGCTCGAAGACGCCATCCGGGAGCTCAGCGGAGAGAAGAAGGAGGCGGAGCAGGGTGTGGAGATCAAACTCCAGGTCGATGCCTATCTAAGCGACGAGCTTATCGATGAAGATCGCCTGCGCCTGGAGCTCTACCGCCGTCTAGCCCAGTGCGAGAGCGTGGCGGAGGTTTACGAGATCGAGGAGGAGATCGCTGACCGCTTCGGCCGGCCTGATATCCCTACCCGGCAGTTCATCGCCCTGATGGCCATCAAGGTCCTGGCCAAAGAGCGGGGTATCTCCAAGATCTCCAGCTACGGCGAGCGGGTCTTCGTGGAGTTTCACGATGGACGGGAGCGGGTGATCCTCAACGCTCCAAGCAAAGACGACGACGATATTCTGGCGACGGCGATGGAGTATCTGAGAAAAACGGGATAAGAGATCGGAAAAGAGTATCCCTTTTACTGGGGTTTGATGAAATTTCCTTGAAGTAAAGTCATTAATTTTTAAGTTAATACTTAGTCTTATATTGATACAATATGTTTATAAAATTCATTTTACAAGGGAAGAGAGATGAAAAAAGTTCTTCTTTCGATGACGGCGGCTATCGTCTTGGGCAGCACAGTAATGGCAGGGGGAGATGTCGCCCCGGCGCCCATGGTGCCAGCGGATAGCTGGAGTGGGTTCTATATTGGGGCAGAAGGTGGTATGGGTGGCTTCAGTTTCTCAAGTGGTGGTTATAATACAATAGGCAATTTTAATAACACTGGGGATTTCAATGAACTAAATGGATTTTATGGTCTATCTATCGGGTTTAAACAGAATGAAAAATTTAGGTATGACTTAACATGGCATCATTACAAACAAAAAGCATTTGTGACGAATAGCTTTCGGCCGCCTACACCTACTTTTTTTTATAGAGGCACACTGAAAGTGGATACATTATTATTGAATTTGTATTATACATTTGCCACTATCGGTCAGACAGAAATTTATGGTGGCATTGGCATGGGTGTGACCCATGTACACGTTAAGCATAATGATTATGTTGTTGGAACAGATGATAGTGATAACGTTTTCACATGGATGCTAGAAACAGGCTTAAACTACCATATTAACAATTCATGGACAATCTATAGTGGTATACGTTTTGTTGACCCGAGAAAAGCCAATATGAAAATGAAGCTAAACGGCACTACAGTTGATGCAGGAAATTATACTTTAAATTTAAAAAGCAAAGAAGCTTTTATAGGATTGCGCTTTAGATTTTAAGGGAGGACCTGGATTGGGAAACTGGCGAGTTGAGTGAAAAGAGCGGCCATAAACCGGTCAGCTTTGAATAATGAAGTACGAGAATAGAATGCCTAAAAAAGATGGAGGATAATTTTTTCTCTGTTTAAAGTTTACAAACATACGTGTATTACTTTCGTGTATTACTTTAGCTTGATCCCTTTATGGAGAGCCTTTTGATTCATATCACTGGAATTTGCTACTTCCTGTATAATTTCTGTTTCTCCTCCTCCCCTGGATCTGGAAAAAAAATGATAATTTTTAAGATCAAAGTCAAGAGAGGGGCTTTAGGAAGCCCTATTTGCTGATGAAAGTTCTGTGAATTCCTGTTTCTTCTTCGCTCCAAATTTTCAATCCCTCTTTTTCAAAAGTTTCGATCATCGGAGCCGGGTAGAAGTCGGTCGTCAGGAGTATAACCGAGCCTTCGGGGAGCTTTTTCTTTTTAAGGGTTTTTCGCACCTCAGCCAAGGGGTTTTTCTCGGCGTCAAGGAGGGCGTTGCCGTCGAGGGTAAGGGCGGGCGCTTGGCGGGTCCAGTCGGGGCGCTCGTGGTTGGACTCTTTTCTCTGGGATTTGCTCCGCGAGGCCTTCAGGGGCTCCTGGCCCAGCTCTTCGCGCAGGAGGTTAACCAACCCCAGAGGTTCGTAGCCTCCGATCTTCGCCACTTGGGAGAGGGTGGCGATGCGGGCGACGGTGCGGCGGAGGACGGGGTTTTTGAGCTTTTTGTATTTGGGGTTGAGCTTCATGAGAAAGCTCTCCAGCTCCGGATAGTTTTCGAGCAGAGCGTGGATCCGGGTCTCGGGGGTGATCTCCATAGGTTGCTCCTGAGGAAAAATCTTGAGTGAATCATAACTAAAAGTCCGAAGAATGTTAATCCTTAGTTAAACTCCCTACCGTAGAATCCAGGTATCAATAAACTATCAGGAGCTCTACGTGGAGACGATCAAGCGTATTAAAAAGGAAATCCGGAAAGTAGTTGTCGGCCAGGAGAAGATGGTCGAAGCCCTGCTGACGGGATTGCTGACAAGAGGACATATCCTCCTCGAAGGGGTCCCCGGTCTGGCCAAGACCACGACGGTCAACGCTCTGGCCCGGACCCTGGGGCTGGATTTCAAGCGGGTCCAGTTCACCCCTGACCTCCTACCCAGCGATATTATCGGAACGGAGATCTACGATCCGAGCAACAACACTTTCAAGATCAAAAAAGGCCCCGTCTTTACCAACCTGCTCCTGGCCGACGAGATCAACCGCGCCCCCGCCAAGGTCCAGTCGGCTCTGCTGGAGGTGATGCAAGAAAGGCAGGTGACCATCGGGGACGAGACCTTCAAGATCTCCCTGCCTTTCCTGGTCATGGCGACCCAGAACCCCGTAGAACAGGAGGGTGCCTACGAGCTGCCCGAAGCCCAGCTGGACCGCTTCATGATGAAAGTGGTCGTGGGATACAACACCCGGGAAGAGGAGTTGGAGATCGCCCGCCGCGTCGCCAACAACGCTTTTGAAGAGATTGAGCAGGTCGCGACGATCGAAGACCTCGACCGCGCCCGCCGGGAAGCGATGAAGGTGCACATGGACGAGGAGATCGAGCGCTACATCGTCGAGCTGGTCTTTGCCACCCGGGAGCCGGAGCGCTACGGCCTGGAGGAGATCAAGCCCTACATCGAATTCGGCGCCTCGCCCCGGGCCAGCATCGACATGTACAAAGCCGCCCGGGCCGTCGCCTACCTTAAGGGCCAGGATTTCGTCTCTCCCATTGAGATCGCCTACATCGCCAAAGAGGTGCTTCGTCACCGGATTATCCTCAGCTACGAAGCTCAGGCGGAAGAGGTGAGCCAGGACCGGATCATCGAAGCGGTGCTCAAAGCCGTTCCTATTCCATAGGGCCGGCTTCGAGTGAATAGTGAATAATGGATAGTGAATGATTTTGTTTGAAAAAAAAAGGAGAAAAGAGGTATGAATAGTAATAGTAGAAATAAAGGGTGTTTTATAAAAAAATCAACCGAAACTATTCATTATCCACTATTCATTATTTATTTGAGCACACCGGAGGTGTGCTCGTGACTTTCGCCGCCAAAAAGATCGCCCTCAAGACCCGTAAGCAGGTCTTCGGCGAAATGCTGGGCAACAACGCGTCGCTCTTCCAGGGAGAGGGCTTCGAGTTTGCCGAGCTACGGGAGTATATCTACGGCGACGACGTGCGCAAGATCGACTGGAAGACCACGGCGAAGCTGCGCAAACCCTATGTCAAAATCTACCATGAGGAGCGGGAGCTCAACGTAGTGGTCTCGACGATGATGGGGGGATCGACCTGGTTCGGTACCCGGCGCCCCAAGAGCGAGTATATGGCCGAACTGCTGGCGATTTTGGGCTTTTCGGCAGTGAAGAACAGCGACCTCTTCACCCACATGCTCTACGCCGACCGGCTCTATCGCAGCAGTAAGCCCAGTAAGAAGATCTTTGCCGTGCACCGGGAATTGGAGGAGGCACTGGAGTTTGACCCCCTTGGCAAGGTCTCCGACTTTGCCGGCTGGACCGATACCCTCTACCGGCGGGTGAAAAAAAAGGCGCTGATGTTTCTCATCTCCGATTTCGTCGGCGAGGTAGACCTCCGGCTGCTCAGCCGCAAGCACGACCTTTTTGTCCTGATCGTTCGGGACCGCTTCGAGGAGCATCCCGGCTCTTTGGGGTACCTGCGGCTGGTGGATCCCGAGAGCGGCGAGAGCTTCGAGGGCGATATCAACGAAGGGGTGATGAAGGAGTACAAAAAGGCCCTCCTGGCCAACGACCGCCGTCTCTACCGGCACCTGCGTAAAAACGGTATTCGCTACGCCAAACTTTACACGGACGAAGAGCCCTTCGCCAAACTGATCAAGAGGATGCGATGAAGAACGATCTGAATATGACGCTGCCGCCTATCAAGGATATCAAGCCGCCGGTGGAGATCCCCGATATCAGCCGATGGCTCTACTGGGGAGTGATTGTCCTCGGTGTGCTGGTGATAGTCGTCGCGCTCTTTTTCCTGGTGCGGAAGATTTTGAGCCTTCGGGAAGAAAACCGCCAGAAACGTTATCTCGAGGCGTTGCATCGGGTAGAGTGGAGCGATCCGAAAAAAGCGGCCTATACCATCACCCATTACGGTAGGCTACTGGCCACCGACGATCGGCGTCGGGAGCTCTTCAGTCAGCTGTTGCCGCTTCTGGAGCGCTACAAATACCGCAAAGAGGTCGCTCAGGTGGACGAAGAGACCAAACGACGCTTCGAACTCTACAGGCAGGTTTGCGATGAGTCTGTTTGAGCATTTCAGTTTCCAGTATCCCTGGGTCTTGGCCCTGGTAGTGCTCTTTTGGATCTGCGGACGCTACTGCCCGGCCCGCACCCAAGCGATCTACTTTCCCCATGTACGCAGGCTGCTCTCGGTCCACGGCCGCAAGAGCCGCTGGCTGGAGATCCTCAAGTGGATCGGGATCGTCGGGCTGCTCTTGGCCCTGGCTTCGCCGGTATTGACCAACGAATACAAAGAGCTGAAGAAAAAGGGCCGGGACATTATGCTGATCCTCGACTCCAGCGGCTCCATGCGCCAAAGAGGTTTCGACCCGACCGATCCCCTCAAAAGCAAATTTGACGTAGTCAAGGAGGTCGTGGGAGATTTCATCAACCAGCGCAAAAACGACCGTATCGGTCTAATCAATTTCGCCAGCGTTGCTTTTGTCGCGTCGCCCCTGACCTTCGACAAGGAGTTCTTGCGCAAGATCCTGGCGATGCAAGAGCCGGGGATCGCAGGGGAGAAGACGGCCATCAACGATGCGCTGCTACAGACCTACAACATCCTCTCCAAGAGCGATGCCAAGAGCAAGATCGCCATCTTGTTGACCGACGGGATCGACAATGTCAGCCGCATCTCCTTCGATGAGATCCGCAGACTTATCAGCGAGAGCGATGTCAAGCTCTATACCATCGGCATCGGCAGCTTCCGGGATTTCGATGCTCCGTATCTGAAGGCCTTGGCCCAGGCGGGGCACGGCAAATTTTATGCCGCTTCCAACAAACAAACGCTCCAGCGTATTTACAAGGATATCGACCGCCTGGAGACCAGCAAAATCAAGAACAAAAAGATCGTCCAGCATGAGTATCTCTATATCTATCCGCTCTTTGTAGCGATTTTGGCGTGGCTGCTCTTTATCTACTACCGCACGGCCAAGGGGGTGGAGTGATGGAGTTTGTTCATCCGCAGTTTTTCTGGGTGATGCTGGTCCCCTTTTCGATCTTCGTCTTTCTTGTGACGACCAACAAGGACAAAGTCTCCCGTATCTTCGACGAGAAGATTTTGGAGCGACTGAGGGCCGATAGCGATACCCTGCCCAATTCACTGCGTAATTTGGTGCTCTTCGCGGCGGTTTTTCTGATGATCGTCGCGCTCTCTCGCCCGGTGATCGACGAGGGGGAGAAGGTCGTCAAGCTTCAGGGGATCACCGCTTTGGCGGCGTTGGACATCTCCGGCTCTATGCGGAGCAAGGACCGCTACCCCAATCGCCTGGAATTTGCCAAGAAGAAGCTCGCCCAACTTCTCGATGCCATGCCGGGAGACGAGGTGGGTTTGCTGGCCTTCGCCCATAACGCCTTTGTCCTCTCACCCTTTACCAGCGATACAGGGACCCTCAAGCAGATCATCGAAGGGGTCAACGAAAGCTACATCAATATGAGCTCTACCGATCTGGGGGGTCTGGTAGATCTGGCGGGCAACTTGCTACGCAAGAAGAAGGAGAAAATCCTCATCGTCTTTACCGACGGGGGAGATCCCGAGGCGCTTCAGGGACTCAAAGAGCGGCTCAAAGCGGAGGGGATCACCCTCTACGCTGTTTTGATTGGGACAAAAAAAGGCGCACCGGTCCTCGATGCCCGCGGGCATCCCATGAAGAAAAAAGACGGCACCATCGCCATCACCCAGATCAACGAGCAGCTGGGACAAATCGCCAGGGAGAGCGGAGGGGACTACCTTATCGCGGGTTACGGCAAAGAGGATATGCAACACCTGGCCGACGAGATTCATCGCCGTTTCGCCAAAGAGCGCCGGGGAGCGATCCGTATCCGGGAGCGGGTGGAGCTTTTCCCCTATCCTCTGGCGGGAGCGGTGCTTCTGCTCCTGATCGGGCTAAGTTCCATGCCCCGTAGCGGGCAGGGCTTTTATCGCCGTCGTAAAGCTCGAAAGAAGGAGGCACGATCATGAAGCATGGGGTAAGGCTGTTTTTGGCTCTTGTGCTTTTGAGCCTCTTCGCTCAGGCGGGACTTCGGGATTTTCAGCGCATCGAAGCGGCGCGCAAAGCTTACGAGGCAGGGAAGTATGAAAAGAGTGCCGCGCTGCTGCGAAGCATAGGAAAAGAGAGTGCCCCGCTGCACTACGACCTGGGAAATGCCTACTACAAGAAGGGCGACTACGCCAAGGCGCTGCTCCACTACAAACGAGCCAAAGGCGAGGGGGTCGACGAAGAGGCGCGGCTGCACAATATCGGCAACGTCTACTTCAAAATGAAGCAGCTCAAAAAGGCGATCACCGCCTACGAGGCAGCCCTGAAAATTCGTGACGATGCCGCCACCCGATACAACCTGGAGCTGGCAAAAAAACTTCTGAAACAGCAACAAGAGAAAAAGAAAAAACCGCAGCAAAAACAACAGCAGAAACAGCAGAAAAAGCATCAAAAACAGGGCAAGCAGAAGCAGAAACAGCAGAGTAAATCGGGAGAGGGGAAAAACCGGAAGCAGCAATCCCGGAAACAACAGGGAAAGCAAAAGCCGAAACAAAACCGGCAAGGCTCCGGGAAGCAGGAAAAAACGAAGCCGAAGAGTTCACAGCAAAACCAAAACTCCTCGGGTAAAGCCCAGTCGAAGCAGAATAATTCTCAGGGACAAAAGCCTCCAAAGAGCGGGAAGCAGCCGGAGTCCAAAGGGCAGAAAAGACCCCAGCCTTCCCAGGGTAAAGGGAAGAAGCCCAAGGAAGAAAACAAGCCCTCCCGCAAACAAGCCCGCTACAAGGAGCCCCAGCCCCAGGGCCAAAAACCCCAGACGCCTCAGCCCCAAAGCGCCGAGGCCGGCCGGTCGGGCGGAGCTCAAAGGGGCCAAGGCGGCTCCGCCAAGATCAATCGGCTCAACAGTGCCCAAGCTCGGCAGCTACGGCGTCTGATGAAGCGTATGGGAGGCAAGAAGATGCCGACGATGATGTATCAAGTCGGCGGACGGCGCACGCCGCCCAATCCGCAGGTCAACCCCTGGTAACGAAGCGAAGAAGGATTAGAAGATGAAAAAAATTTGGACGGCAATGATCGGGATATTCTGGCTTACCGTCGGCCTGACGGCAGCCGGAGTGCAGCTGAAAGTCAGCTCTACACGGGTCGCTCCGGGCCAGAGCGTCAAGGTCAAGATCGAGGCGGAGGGGAAAGATGTGCTCTTTCCTCCTATCCGAAAGATCGGTGAGTATCCGGTGGAGAATCTCCGCCAGAGTAGTAGCTCCCAATACAAGATGATCAACGGGCAGTTCAGCTCCAGCAGCAAAAAGATTCTCTCCTTCGAATTCTTTCCGGAGAAGACGGTGACCCTTCCTCCTCTGAAGGTGACGGTCGACGGCAAAGCGTATCAAACGCCTTCGACGAAGATCGAAGTCTCCAAAGAGGCCGGAGGAGGGCAGGGGGGATTTTCGATCCGGATGAAAGCGAACAAAAAGGAGGTTTACCGGGGAGAACCGCTGGTCGTGACGGTAGATGTGGCCGAGCCACTCAATGGGGCTATTGTACAGATGCGGTATATCCCGCCGGCATTCAAAGGATTCGTCGCCAAACCCCTGGGAGGAGAGCGGCAGATCCGCAAAGGCAATGTCACGATCCACGAGCTGCGCTATCTTCTGACGCCGGAACAGGCGGGAGCACGGCAGATCGGACCGGCCGCCGTGCGGGTGGGGATCCGGGATCTCAATGCCCCGGCCGATCCCTTCGGAATCTTCGGAACCCCTCTGAAATGGGTCGACCTGCGTTCCAATCTCCTCACTATTATGGTCAAGCCTCTGCCAGCCGACGCGGATCTGGTGGGCCACTACAGCCTCAAGGCGAAGGTGGATCGCAAGAAGGTCAAAGCCAACGAGCCCGTCAACTATACGCTGGAGATCGTGGGAGAGGGAAGCCTGGAGGATCTGGCCGATCCCCGCTTCGATATTCCCGGCGTAACCGTCTACAGCGACGATGCCCAAGTCAAGAGCTCCATCAAAGGGGGCAAGCTTTACAGCCGCTATACCAAGAAATACGTCTTTATCTCCGATCGGAGTTTTGAGATTCCTTCTTTGAAGCTCAAAGAGTTCGACTATCAGACCGGCAAGAGCCGAACCCTTCAGACTCCTACTTTTTCCATTACGGTGACCGGTGGAGGATCTGCCGCACCCGTTGCACCTCCGGCGGGGATGAAGGCCCAGACTCCCGTCGTCCCCCGGACTCAGAGTCAGGCAGGGGCAAAGCCCGCTCCCCCTGTCTCGGTGAAGAAGAGCGAGAACCTGCTGGAAGATCCCGACTACTATGCCCGGAAAGCCTACGAAGAGAAGTCCGCGCGTCTACCTTGGTATCTGGCCGGCGCTTTTGCAGCGGGAGTGCTTCTGACGCTCATTCTCGTACGCTTCTGGCCTCGTCGGGGCAAGAGAGCCATCCTACCCGGGATCAAAAAGCGCCACTACAGCCTGGACGAGGCCCTCAAAATTCTCTATCCTCATACCAACGAGGATCCGGAGGTAGAAAGGATAGTCCGTACCCTCTACCGGCTCAAGAACGGAGAACAAGTCGAGATAGACCGGAATGCGCTGGATCGCCTGGCGGCGAAATATGATGAAGGAGTAACGAGTAACGAGTAACGAGTAACGAGTAACGAGTTACGAGTTACGTGTTACGTGTTACGTGTTACGTGTTACGTGTTACGTGTTACGTGTTACGTGTTACGTGTTACGTGTTACGTGTTACGTGTTACGTGTTACGTGTTACGTGTTACGTGTTATCCGTCTTGACAATATTTCTCAACCCTATAAAATTCCTAATTCCTAATTCCTAATTCCTAATTCCTAATTCCTAATTCCTAATTCCTAATTCCTAATTCCTAATTCCTAATTCCTAATTCCTAATTCCTAATTCCTAATTCCTAATTCCTAATTCCTAATTCCTA
>Ga0256841_1002214_pt1 | contig 15728 bp, 11 predicted proteins | sample 356308metaG_FD_185971 | JGI IMG/M metagenome (GOLD analysis project Ga0256841, IMG submission 185971) | Hydrothermal vent microbial communities from Mid Atlantic Ridge, Atlantic Ocean - 356-308 | ecosystem: Environmental > Aquatic > Marine > Hydrothermal vents | place: Atlantic Ocean: Mid... | reverse complement strand
CGCCGCCGAACTTCTCGCCCATCACCTTGGTGATCGCCGCCGTCAGCGTCGTCTTGCCATGGTCCACGTGGCCAATCGTGCCTACGTTCACGTGGGGTTTCGTACGTTCAAATTTTTCCTTGGACACGGTCTTACCCTCTGACTGAATTGGTTTGAATCAGGATGCCTTCTTGATGATCTCGTCGGCGATGTTCGCCGGCGCCTCGGCGTACTTCTCGAATTCCATGCTGTAGGTGGCGCGGCCCTGGGTGGCGGAGCGCAGGTCGGTGGCATAGCCGAACATCTCGGCCAGCGGCACCTCGGCGCGGATCACCTTGCCCGCGGGGCTGTCGTCCATGCCCTGGACCAGGCCGCGGCGACGGTTCAGGTCGCCCATCACGTCTCCCATGTATTCCTCGGGAGTCACCACTTCCACCTTCATGATCGGCTCGAGCAGGACCGGACTGGCCTGCTTCGCGCCTTCCTTGAAGCCCATGGAACCGGCGATCTTGAAGGCCATCTCCGAGGAGTCCACCTCGTGGTAGGACCCGTCGAACAGGGTGACCTTCACGTCCACCACCGGATAGCCGGCGATGACGCCGTTTTCCATCTGCTCCTGGATGCCCTTGTCCACCGCCGGGATGTATTCCTTGGGCACCACGCCGCCAACGATCTCGTTGACGAATTCATAACCCTTGCCGGGCGGCTGCGGCTCGAGGCGCAGCTTGACGTGACCATACTGGCCGCGACCGCCGGACTGACGGACGAACTTGCCTTCGGCCTCGACCGTCTTGCGGATGGTTTCGCGGTAGGCCACCTGGGGCGCGCCCACGTTGGCATCCACCTTGAACTCCCGCTTGAGGCGGTCGACGATGATCTCCAGATGCAGCTCGCCCATGCCCGAGATGATGGTCTGGCCCGACTCCTCGTCGGTGTGCACCCGGAAGGACGGATCCTCCTGGGCCAGCTTGGCCAGGGCGATGCCCATCTTTTCCTGGTCCGGCTTGGTCTTGGGCTCGATGGCCACCGAGATCACCGGCTCCGGGAACTCCATCCGCTCGAGGACGATGACGTTCTCCGGATCGCACAGGGTATCGCCGGTGGTCACGTCCTTCAGGCCCACGGCGGCGGCGATGTCGCCGGCGCGGACTTCCTTGATTTCGTCGCGGTGGTTGGCGTGCATCTGCACGATGCGCCCCACGCGCTCCTTCTTGCCCTTGACCGAGTTGTAGACCGTGTCGCCCGAGCTGATCACCCCCGAATAGACCCGGAAGAAGGTCAGGGTCCCCACGAAAGGGTCGGTGGCAATCTTGAAGGCCAGGGCCGCGAACGGCTCGTCGTCGGAACTGTGACGCTCGGCCTCGGTCTCGCCATCGTCCAGGGTGCCCTTGATGGCCGGCACGTCCACCGGCGAGGGCATGTACTCGATCACCGCGTCGAGCATGGCCTGGACGCCCTTGTTCTTGAACGCCGAGCCGCACAGGGCCGGGATGATCTCGTTGGCCAGGGTGCGAATGCGCAGGCCCTGCTTGATCTCCTCGGCGGACAGGTCCCCTTCGTTGAGGTACTTGTCCATCAGCGCTTCGTTGGCCTCGGCGGCGGCCTCCACCATCTGCTCGCGCAGTTCCTGCGCCTTGGCCTGCAGGGCGTCGGGGATCTCGCGCTCCTCGTAGGTGGCGCCCATGTCGGCCTCGTTCCAGTAGATGGCCTTCATGCGGATGAGATCGACGATGCCCTCGAAGTTTTCCTCGGCGCCGATGTTGAGCTGGATCGGCACGGGGTTGGCGCCCAGGCGCTCGCGGATCTGCTCGACCACGCGCAGGAAGTCGGCGCCGGCGCGGTCCATCTTGTTGACGAAGGCCAGGCGCGGCACGCCGTACTTGTTGGCCTGGCGCCAGACCGTCTCGGACTGGGGCTCCACGCCGCCCACCGCACAGAATACGGCGCAGGCCCCGTCCAGCACCCGCAGGGAGCGCTCCACCTCGATGGTGAAGTCCACGTGCCCGGGGGTGTCGATGATGTTGATCCGGTGCTGGGGATACTGCCGGTCCATGCCCTGCCAGAAGCAGGTGGTGGCGGCGGAGGTGATGGTGATGCCCCGCTCCTGTTCCTGCTCCATCCAGTCCATGGTCGCCGCGCCATCGTGCACCTCACCGATCTTGTGCGAAATCCCGGTGTAGTACAGGATGCGCTCGGTCGTCGTCGTCTTGCCGGCATCGATATGCGCCATGATGCCGATATTCCGATAACGTTCGATGGGTGTCTGGCGTGCCACGGTCGTTCCGTATCCCCGGGTTCGGGATCCTCCTCTATCTGTTCGGTTGTGCGAAAACTACCAACGGTAGTGTGCGAATGCCTTGTTGGCCTCGGCCATGCGGTGCGTGTCTTCCCGCTTCTTGACGGCCGCGCCGCGGTTCTCGGAGGCCTCCAGGATCTCGCCGGCCAGGCGGGCGCCCATGCCTTTCTCGCCACGACGGCGGGCAGCATCGACGATCCAGCGCATGGCCAGAGCGTTGCGCCGCTCGGGACGCACTTCCACCGGCACCTGGTAGGTGGCACCGCCGACCCGGCGGGACTTCACTTCCACCATCGGCCGCACGTTGTCGAGGGCCGTCTCCAGGGCTTCGACCGCGTCCTTCTTGCTCTTCTCGGCCACGGAATCGAGCGCGCCGTAGACGATCTTCTCGGCCACCGACTTCTTGCCGTTGAGCATCACCATGTTGATGAACTTCGCGATCATCTCGGAGCGATACTTCGGATCCGGCAGAATCGCCCGTTTTTCAGCTTGTCGCCTTCTCGCCATCGGATTTTTCCTGACGTTTCAATTGGTTACAAAAATCCGCCAGCCTGGCGGATTGTTCGGAAATCTTAGGCCTTGGGCCGCTTGGCGCCGTACTTGGAACGCCCCTGGCGGCGGTCGTTCACGCCGGCGGTGTCCAGCGAGCCGCGCACCACGTGGTAGCGCACGCCCGGCAGGTCCTTCACACGGCCGCCGCGGATCAGCACCACCGAGTGCTCCTGGAGGTTGTGCCCCTCGCCGCCGATGTAGCTGGTGACCTCGTAGCCGTTGGTCAGCCGCACACGGGCCACCTTGCGCATGGCCGAGTTCGGCTTCTTGGGCGTGGTGGTGTAGACGCGGGTGCAGACCCCGCGCTTCTGGGGGCAGGCTTCCAGCGCCGGGACGTTGCTCTTTTCCGCCTTCCGCTTGCGCGGCTTGCGAACCAGTTGGTTGATAGTCGCCATGATTCTTTCTTACTCCAGAAAATAAACGACAGGCCGGAGGACCCGACCTGTCGTAAGGCGCGAAATTGTAGGGATACCCGGGGTTCCTGTCAACCGGATCCCCGGGGTAAATCGCCGTTTATTTCCGAACTTAGCCCTGATCGGCCGGTTCGGAGGCCGATTCGCTGTCGGCCTCCGCCGCCGGGGCCTCCTCGATCGAAGCCGAGGCACTCAGGGCAGCGGTTTCGGCGGCCAGGACCTCGTCGGCGGTCATCACCCGGCGCTGGCGGCGCTGCTCGGCATGGAAGGCCAGGCCGGTGCCGGCCGGGATCAGGCGGCCGACGACGACGTTCTCCTTGAGCCCGCGCAGGTCGTCCACCTTGCCGGTGACCGCCGCCTCGGTGAGAACCCGGGTGGTCTCCTGGAAGGAGGCCGCGGAGATGAACGACTCGGTGGCCAGCGAGGCCTTGGTGATGCCGAGCAGCATGGGCTCGAACTCGGCCGGTTGCTTGCCCTCGGCAAGGAGCTTTTCGTTCTCCTCGAGGATCCGGGTCTTCTCCGCCTGCTCGCCACGCAGATACTTCGAATCGCCGGGCGCGGTGATCTCCACCTTGCGCAGCATCTGCCGGACGATGACCTCAATGTGCTTGTCGTTGATCTTCACACCCTGCAGGCGATAGACGTCCTGGACCTCGTTGACGATGTAGCGGGCCAGCTCCTCGACGCCCAGCAGGCGCAGGATGTCGTGCGGGTTCGGCTCGCCCTCGACGATCACCTCGCCCTTCTCCACGTGTTCGCCCTCGAACACGGTGACGTGACGCCATTTCGGAATCAGGGTCTCGTAGGGCTCGCCGCCGTCGGTGGGGGTGATCACCAGGCGCTGCTTGCCCTTGGTCTCCTTGCCGAAGGAGATGGTGCCCGAGATTTCCGCCAGGATGGAGGATTCCTTGGGCTTGCGGGCCTCGAACAGATCCGCCACCCGGGGCAGACCGCCGGTGATGTCGCGGGTCTTGGAGGACTCCTGCGGGATGCGGGCCAGGATGTCGCCCACGCCCACCTCGGTCCCGTCCCTGAGCTGGATGATGGCGCCGGCCGGCAGGTAGTAATGGGCCGGGATCTCGGTGCCGGCCAGGTTCAGATCGTTGGCGTCCTTGTCCACCAGCTTGACCATGGGCCGCAGATCCTTGGCCTGGGTGCCGCGCTGCTTGGGATCGGTGACCACCAGCGAGGTGAGGCCGGTGATCTCGTCCACCTCGGAGTTCACGGTCACGCCTTCGACGATGTCCTCGAACTTCACGATCCCCGCCACCTCGGTGACGATGGGATGGGTGTGCGGATCCCAGGTGGCCACCACCTGGCCGGCTTCCACGTGATCACCGTCGTTGACGGAGATCTGGGCCCCGTAGGGCACCTTGTAGCGCTCGCGCTCGCGGCCGTGCTCGTCGAGCACCGTGATCTCGCCGGAGCGGGAGACGGCCACGTTGTTGCCGGAGGCGTGGCGCACGGTCTTGATGTTGTGCAGGCGCACGGTGCCGGCGGTCTTGACCTCGATGCTGTTGGCCGCCGCCGAGCGGCTGGCGGCGCCGCCGATGTGGAAGGTGCGCATGGTGAGCTGGGTGCCCGGCTCGCCGATGGACTGGGCAGCGATCACGCCGACCGCCTCGCCCTCGTTCACCAGGTGGCCGCGGGCCAGGTCACGGCCGTAACAGGTGGCGCAGACCCCGTAGCGATTCTCGCAGGTGATGGGCGAGCGGACCTTGATGTGATCGATGGCCAGTTCCTCGATCTTCTCCATCCAGCGCTCGTCGAGCAGGGTGCCGGCGGGGATCAGCACCTCGTCGCTGTCGCCCTTGCGCACGTCCTCGGCCAGCACCCGGCCCAGGGCCCGCTCGGAAAGGGGCTCGACCACGTCGCCGCCCTCGATGAGGGAGGCCATCATCAGGCCGTTGTCGGTGCCGCAGTCCTCGCCGATGATCACCAGATCCTGGGAGACGTCCACCAGGCGGCGGGTCAGGTAGCCCGAGTTGGCGGTCTTGAGCGCCGTGTCGGCCAGGCCCTTGCGGGCGCCGTGGGTGGAGATGAAGTACTGCAGCACCGAGAGCCCTTCCCGGAAGTTGGCGGTGATGGGCGTCTCGATGATGGAGCCGTCGGGCTTGGCCATCAGGCCGCGCATGCCGGCCAGCTGCCGAATCTGGGCGGCGGAGCCCCGGGCCCCGGAGTCGGCCATCATGTAGATGGAGTTGAAGGAGGGCACCTTGACGAGGTTGCCGTCCTTGTCCTTCACCTCCTCGGTACCGAGGCGCTCCATCATGGCCTTGGCGATGAGATCGTTGGTGCGCGACCAGATGTCGATGACCTTGTTGTAGCGCTCGCCCTGGGTCACCAGACCGGAGGTGTACTGCTCCTCGATCTCGCGCACCTGTTCCTCGGCATCGGCCAGGATCTCGGCCTTCTCCGGCGGGATGACCATGTCTTCCACGCCGAAGGACACGCCGGCCCGGGTCGAGTAGGCGAAGCCCATGTACATGAGCTGGTCGGCGAAGATCACCGTGTCCTTCAGGCCCAGGCGCCGGTAGCAGGCGTTGATCAGGTTGGAGATGGCCTTCTTCTTCATGTCGCGGTTGACGAGATCGAAGGGCAGGCCCTCGGGCACGATCTCCCAGATCAGCGCGCGGCCGACGGTGGTGTCCTGCAGAGTGGTCTTTTCGTGGCGCTCGCCGTCGTCGTCGAAGGCCACCTCGGTGATGCGCACCTTGATCCGGGCCTGCATGTCCACCACGCGATTGGAGTAGGCGCGCATGACCTCGTTGGTGTCGGCGAAGACCATGCCCTCGCCCCTGGCGTTGACGCGCTCGCGGGAGAGGAAGTACAGGCCCAGCACCACGTCCTGGGAGGGCACGATGATGGGCTCGCCGTTGGCCGGCGAGAGGATGTTGTTGGTGGACATCATCAGCGCCCGCGCCTCGAGCTGGGCTTCCAGCGAGAGGGGCACGTGCACGGCCATCTGGTCGCCGTCGAAGTCGGCGTTGAAGGCGGTGCACACCAGCGGGTGAAGCTGGATGGCCTTGCCCTCGATGAGCACCGGCTCGAAGGCCTGGATGCCCAGGCGGTGCAGGGTCGGGGCGCGGTTGAGCATCACCGGATGTTCGCGGATCACCTCTTCGAGGATGTCCCAGACTTCCGGCCCTTCCTTCTCCACCATCTTCTTGGCCGCCTTGATGGTGGTGGCCAGGCCGCGGCGCTCCAGCTTGCTGAAGATGAAGGGCTTGAACAGCTCCAGGGCCATCTTTTTGGGCAGGCCGCACTGGTGCAGCTTGAGGGTCGGGCCGACCACGATCACCGAACGGCCCGAGTAGTCCACGCGCTTGCCCAGCAGGTTCTGGCGGAAGCGACCCTGCTTGCCCTTGATCATGTCGGCCAGGGACTTGAGCGGGCGCTTGTTGGAGCCGGTGATGGCGCGGCCGCGGCGGCCGTTGTCGAGCAGCGCGTCCACCGATTCCTGGAGCATGCGCTTCTCGTTGCGCACAATGATGTCGGGCGCATTGAGATCCAGCAGGCGGCGCAGGCGGTTGTTGCGGTTGATCACCCGGCGGTAGAGATCGTTGAGATCGGAGGTGGCGAAGCGGCCGCCTTCCAGGGGCACCAGCGGGCGCAGTTCCGGCGGCAGCACCGGCAGCACGGTCATCACCATCCACTCGGGCTTGTTGCCCGACTCGATGAAGGCTTCCAGCAGCTTGAGGCGCTTGCCCAGCTTCTTGAGCTTGGTTTCGGACTTGGTGGCGGCGATGTCCTCGCGCACCTGGGCGGCTTCCTTCTCCAGATCCAGGCTGCTGAGCAGGGCGTGGATGGCCTCGGCGCCCATGCGCGCGTCGAACTCGTCACCGAACTCCTCGATGGTCTCGAGATAGGCCTCGTCGGAAAGCAGCTGGCCGCGCTCGAGGGTGGTCATGCCCGGATCGATGACCACGAAGGCCTCGAAGTAGAGCACCCGCTCGATGTCGCGCAGGGTCATGTCCAGCAGCAGGCCCATGCGCGAAGGCAGGGACTTGAGGAACCAGATGTGGGCCACCGGGCTGGCCAGCTCGATGTGGCCCATGCGCTCGCGGCGCACCTTGGCCAGGGTCACCTCGATGCCGCACTTCTCGCAGATCACGCCGCGGTGCTTGAGGCGCTTGTACTTGCCGCACAGGCATTCGTAGTCCTTCACCGGGCCGAAGATCTTGGCGCAGAACAGGCCGTCGCGCTCCGGCTTGAAGGTGCGGTAGTTGATGGTCTCCGGCTTCTTCACCTCGCCGTAGGACCAGGAACGGATCTTCTGGGGCGACGCCAGGCCGATGCGGATGGCGTCGAAGTCTTCAACCTGCCCTTGCTGCTTGAGGATCTTGAGTAGATCTTTCACGTTGTCACTCCTGAGATAGTGCATTCGGGCTTGCGCCCGAGGTTGCCGGCCCCGCGGGGCCGGCCGGCCACCCGGTTCAGTCTTCGGTCTGTTCCAGCTCGATGTCGATGCCCAGGGAGCGGATTTCCTTCAGCAACACGTTGAAGGATTCGGGCATGCCCGGCTCCATGTGGTGATCGCCGTCCACGATGTTCTTGTACATCTTGGTCCGGCCGTTCACGTCGTCCGACTTGACGGTGAGCATCTCCTGCAGGGTGTAGGCGGCGCCGTAGGCCTCCAGGGCCCAGACCTCCATCTCCCCGAAGCGCTGGCCGCCGAACTGGGCCTTGCCGCCCAGCGGCTGCTGGGTGACCAGGCTGTAGGGGCCGGTGGACCGGGCGTGCATCTTGTCGTCGACCAGGTGGTTGAGCTTGAGCATATACATGTAGCCCACGGTCACCGGCCGCTCGAAGGGCTCCCCGGTACGGCCGTCGATGAGGGTGGTCTGGCCCGAGGTGGGCAGATCCGCCAGCTCGAGAAGCTGCTTGATGTCTTCCTCGGTGATGCCGTCGAACACCGGGCTGGCCATGGGCACGCCCTTCTTCAGGTTGTGTGCCAGCTCCAGGATTTCCTCGTCGCTGAAGGACTTGAGATCCTCCTTCTGGCCGCCGGTCTTGTTGTAGACCGCTTCCAGGAAGCGGCGGATCTCGGCGATCTTCACCTGCTCGGCGCGCAGCATGGCCTCGATCTTCTTGCCCAGGCCGCGGGCGGCCCAGCCCAGGTGGGTCTCCAGCACCTGGCCCACGTTCATGCGCGAGGGCACGCCCAGGGGGTTGAGCACGATGTCCACCGGCTCGCCGTCCTCGGTGTGGGGCATGTCTTCCACCGGCACGATCATGGAGATCACGCCCTTGTTGCCGTGGCGGCCGGCCATCTTGTCACCCGGCTGGATGCGGCGCTTGACGGCCAGGTGCACCTTGACCATCTTCAGCACGCCCGGCGCCAGATCGTCGCCGGTGGTGAGCTTGGCCTTCTTCTCCTCGAACTTGGCGTCGAAGTCCTTGCGCAGCTGCTTGATCTGGGCGCCCATGGCCTCCAGCCGGGCATTGGCCTCCTCGTTGCGCAGGCGGATCTCGAACCACTTCTCGCGCGGCAGATCGGCCAGGTAGCCCTTGGTGATCTTGCTGCCGGCCTTGAGCTTGTTGGGACCGCCCTCGGCCACCTTGCCCAGCAGCAGGGACTCGACGCGCTGGTAGGCGTCGTCTTCCATGATCCGCCGCTGGTCGTCGAAGTCCTTGCGGATCCGCGCCAGTTCCGACTCCTCGATGGCCTTGGCCCGGGAATCCTTCTCCAGCCCGTCGCGGGTGAAGACCTGCACGTCGATCACGGTGCCGGCCATGCCCGAGGGCACGCGCAGGGAGGTGTCCTTCACGTCGGCGGCCTTCTCGCCGAAGATGGCGCGCAGCAGCTTCTCTTCGGGGGTGAGCTGGGTCTCGCCCTTGGGCGTGACCTTGCCCACCAGGATGTCGCCCGGCTTGACCTCGGCGCCGATGTAGACGATGCCGGCCTCGTCGAGCTTGGCCAGGGCGGCCTCGCCCACGTTGGGGATGTCGCCGGTGATCTCCTCGGAGCCCTGCTTGGTGTCACGGGCCACGCAGGTCAGTTCCTCGATGTGGATGGTGGTGTAGCGGTCTTCCTGCACCACCCGCTCGGAAACCAGGATGGAGTCCTCGAAGTTGTAGCCGTTCCAGGGCATGAAGGCCACCAGCATGTTCTGGCCCAGGGCCAGCTCGCCCATGTCGGTGGAGGGACCGTCGGCCAGCACGTCGCCGCGGGCGATCCGATCCCCCGGCTTGACCAGCGGGCGCTGGTTGATGCAGGTGTTCTGGTTGGAACGGGTGTACTTGATCAGGTTGTAGATGTCCACGCCCGACTCGCCGGCGGTGGTCTCGTCGTCGTTGACCCGCACCACGATGCGCGCGGCATCCACCGAATCCACCACGCCGCCGCGGCGGGCCACCACGGTCACGCCCGAGTCCACCGCCACGGTGCGCTCGATGCCGGTGCCCACCAGGGGCTTGTCGGCGCGCAGGGTCGGCACCGCCTGGCGCTGCATGTTGGAGCCCATCAGGGCGCGGTTGGCGTCGTCGTGCTCGAGGAACGGAATCAGGGCCGCCGCCACCGAGACGATCTGCTTGGGCGAGACGTCGATGTAGTCGATGCGGTCCGGCGTGGCCATGGTGAACTCGTTCTGGTGCCGGCAGGGCACCAGCTCGTCGGTCAGGCGGCCGCGGCTGTCCACCGTGGCGTTGGCCTGGGCGATGACGAACTCGCTCTCGTCGATGGCCGACAGGTAGTGCACCTCGTCGGTGAGCTTGCCATTGACCACCTTGCGGTAGGGCGTCTCGAGGAAGCCGTATTCATTGGTCCGGGCATAGACCGCCAGCGAGTTGATGAGGCCGATGTTCGGCCCTTCCGGGGTCTCGATGGGGCACACCCGGCCGTAGTGGGTGGGGTGCACGTCGCGCACCTCGAAGCCGGCCCGCTCGCGGGTCAGGCCGCCGGGGCCCAGCGCCGAGATGCGCCGCTTGTGGGTCACTTCCGAGAGCGGGTTGTTCTGATCCATGAACTGGGAGAGCTGGCTGGAGCCGAAGAACTCCTTGATCGCCGCCGACACCGGCTTGGCGTTGATCATCTCCTGGGGCATCAGGTTTTCCGATTCGGCCAGGCTCAGACGCTCCTTGACCGCCCGCTCCACGCGTACCAGCCCCACGCGGAACTGGTTCTCGGCCATCTCGCCCACGGAGCGGATGCGGCGGTTGCCCAGGTGATCGATGTCGTCCACTTGGCCACGGCCGTCGCGGATGTCGATCAGGGTCTTGATGACGTCGAGGATATCCTGCTCGGACAGGGTGCCCGGGCCCTCGATCTCCTTGCGCCCCACCCGGCGGTTGAACTTCATGCGGCCCACGGCCGACAGATCGTAACGCTCGGGGGTGAAGAACAGGTTCTTGAACAGGTTCTCGGCGGCCTCCTTGGTGGGCGGCTCGCCGGGGCGCATCATGCGGTAGATCTCCACCTGGGCCTCGAGCTGGGTGGTAGTGGGATCGATACGCAGGGTATTGGAGATGTAGGGACCGTGATCCAGATCGTTGGTAAAGAGGGTCTGGAATTCCTCGATGCCGGCCTGCTTGATCTGCTCGATCAGCTCTTCGCTGATCTCGTCGTTGGCGCGCGCGATGATCTCGCCGGTCTGGGGATTGACCAGATCGTGGGCCAGCACCTTGCCCACCAGGTACTCGTCCGGCACCTGCAGGGCCTTGACGTTGGCCTTCTCCAGTTCACGAATGTGGCGGGCGGTGATCCGCCGGCCCTCTTCCACGATGACCTTGTTCTTGATCTTGATGTCGAAGGTGGCGGTTTCGCCGCGCAGCCGCTCGGGCACCAGATCCAGGGTGAAGCCGTCCTTGGTCAGGCGGAAGGTGTTCTTCTCGAAGAACATGTCCAGCATCTCCTGGGTGCCATAGCCCATGGCCCGCAGGAGGATGGTCACCGGCAGCTTGCGGCGCCGGTCGATGCGCGTGAACAGGCAGTCCTTGGGATCGAACTCGAAGTCCAGCCAGGAACCACGGTAGGGAATGATCCGGGCGTTGAACAGCAGTTTCCCGGAGGAATGGGTCTTGCCCTTGTCGTGATCGAAGAACACGCCGGGCGAACGGTGCAACTGGCTGACGATGACCCGCTCGGTGCCGTTGATGACGAAGGTGCCGTTCTCGGTCATGAGCGGAATCTCGCCCATGTACACTTCCTGCTCGCGAATGTCCTTGACGGTTGGCTCCTTGGCCTCCTTGTCATAGATGACCAGGCGAACCTTGACCCGCAGGGGCGCGGAGTAGGTCACCCCGCGCATCTGGCATTCCTTCACGTCGAAGGCCGGCGTGCCCAGACGGTAGCTCACGTATTCGAGCGCGGCGTTGCCCGAATAGCTGACGATGGGAAACACGGACTTGAAGGCGGCGTGCAGTCCCTTGTTCTTGCGCTGCGCCTCGGGCACCCCTTCCTGCAGGAAGTCCCGGTAGGACTCGATCTGGGTTGCGAGCAGGTAGGGAACCTCGAGAATGCTGGCCCGGCGGCCGAAATTCTTGCGGATCCGTTTCTTTTCAGTGAAGGAGTATGCCATTGGACACCTTGCGAATCGCCGTTGAAAATGGGGTAGATCAGGTTCGTTGTCGCGCCAGCAACAACGAATGCACAGCGGGCCGGTGCCCCCTTGCGGGTGCACCGGCCGGCCGTGCGGGCAGAAATCTCTGTCGCCTGACAACCGGACCCCGGGCCCCGCGGGGCCCGGCGAACCGGACTGTCATCAAAGCGTCTGGCAAGATTACTTGAGCTCGACGGATGCGCCAGCCTCTTCCAGTTGCTTCTTGAGTTCCTCGGCTTCGTCCTTGGAAACGCCTTCCTTGATGGTCGACGGGGTGCCTTCCACCATTTCCTTCGCTTCCTTCAGACCCAGGCCGGTGATGGCGCGAACGGCCTTGATCACGGCCACCTTGTTGTCGCCGAAACCGGTCAGGACCACGTCGAACTCGTCCTTCTCGGCAGCGGCTTCGCCACCGGCCGCGCCGGCGGCCGCCGGGGCCGCGGCCACGGCAGCCGCGGCCGTCACGCCGAACTTCTCTTCCATCGCCTCGATCAGCTCGACCACTTCCATCACGGTCATGTTGCTGATCGTTTCCAGAATGTCTTCTTTGCTTACAGCCATTGTCTTTCTCCTGATATCGTTGAAAATCGGTTAAGCGGCCTCTTTGGCATCGCGCACGGCGGCCAGGGTCCGAACCAGTTTGCCAGGAACCTCGTTGAGGGTCCGCGCCAGCTTGGCGACCGGTGCCTGCATGACCGACATGAGCATGCTGATCGCCTGCTCCTTGGTCGGCAGACTGGCGAGCCGATCCAGCTCGCTGGCCGGCAGCAGTTGCCCGCTGACCGACAGCGCCTTGATCACCAGCTTGTCGTTTTCCTTGGCAAAGTCCTTGAGCACGCGAGCCGCTGCGCCCGGGTCTTCCTGGGAAAACGCGATCAGCAGCGGACCCACGAGGGTCTCGCTCAGGCACGCATAGTCCGTCCCTTCGAGCGCCCGCCGGGCCAGGGTGTTCTTCACCACACGCAGATAGACCCCGCCCTGCCGGGCCTTGGCCCGCAGTTCGGTCATCTCGTTGGCGCCGAGACCCAGGTATTCCGCCGTGACGGCGGAATAGGCGCTCTTGGCAACGTCGGCGACTTCAGCAACGATGGCCTGTTTTTCTGCAAAACTCAGTGCCACGTGAACTCACCTCTTGCGTTTGACGATCCCGTACCGGCGAATCGTCGTGAACGGAAGCGGAACCAGAATTCCGCCATGTTGCAGTGATACCAGAGCAGACAAGGCTGTTCCGGGCTCACCATCTGCGCAGGCCGGAACGGCTGTTCCATTAAGCCGCTGCGAAAGCGGCACCTGCGGTCTTTGACGGACGCCGGCCATTGCCGGCCGACGGCCCCAAAGTTCATCGCCTCCCGCCGCGGCGGGAGGCCGGAGATACCTCAGATTCCGAGCGACGCCTGATCGACCGGAATCCCCGGGCCCATGGTGGTGGACACGGAAATCTTCTTCATGTACTGGCCCTTGGCCGCCGCCGGCTTGGCCTTCTTCAGATCCGCCAGCAGGGCTTCGAGGTTTTCCTTGAGCTTGTCGGTCTCGAACTCCACGTTGCCGATCCGGGCGTGGATGATGCCCGCCTTGTCGGTGCGGTAGCGCACCTGGCCCGCCTTGGCGTTCTTCACCGCCGTCTCCACGTCGGGCGTGACGGTGCCGACCTTGGGGTTGGGCATCAGGCCGCGCGGGCCGAGGATCTGGCCGAGCTGTCCGACCACCCGCATGGCGTCCGGCGTGGCGATGACCACGTCGAAGTCCAGGTTGCCCTTCTTGATCTCCTCGGCCAGGTCTTCGAAGCCGACGATATCGGCGCCGGCGGCCCTGGCCTTCTCGGCATTCTCGCCCTGGGCGAAGACCGCCACCCGCACGTTCTTGCCGGTGCCGTGCGGCAGCACGGTGGAACCGCGGACCACCTGATCCGACTTGCGGGGATCCACGCCCAGGTTCACGGCCACGTCCACCGACTCTGTGAACCGGGCATGGGGGATTTCCTTGAGGAGCTGCAGGGCCTCGTCGATGGCGTAGAACTTGCCCGGCTCCAGCTTCTCGCGGATGGCTTTCATGCGCTTGCTCAACTTGGCCATTTACACGCCCTCCGTCTCGATGCCCATGCTGCGCGCGCTGCCGGCGATGGTGCGCACGGCGGCGTCCATGTCGGCGGCGGTGAGATCCGGCTCCTTGAGCCTGGCGATCTCCTCGAGCTGTTCGCGGGTCACCTTGCCGACCTTGTCACGGTTGGGCACGCCCGAGCCCTTCTGGATTCCGGCCGCCTTCTTCAGCAGCACGGAAGCCGGCGGGGTCTTCATGATGAAGGTGAAGCTGCGGTCGTTGTAGACGGTGATCACCACCGGCACCGGCATGCCCTTCTCGATGTTCTGCGTCTGGGCATTGAAGGCCTTGCAGAACTCCATGATGTTCACGCCATGCTGACCGAGCGCCGGGCCCACGGGCGGCGAGGGATTGGCCTCCTGCGCCGGCACCTGCAGCTTGATGTATGCTTCGATTTTCTTTGCCATGCTTTACTCCTGATGGGTACGAACGCCTCGCGGCTCCCCTGTGTGCAGTAGCTGGGGACGGGTAGCGGGTAGCAGGATTCCCAGCTACCAGCAACCAGCCACCCGCTACCCGGTTTTCAGGCCTTCTCGACCTGGCTGAATTCCAGCTCCACCGGCGTGGAGCGGCCGAAGATGGACACCTCCACGCGCAGGCGGTTCTTGTCGTAGTCGACTTCCTCGACCACGCCGTTGAAATCGTTGAACGGGCCTTCGTTGATGCGCACCACCTCGCCCGGCTCGAACAGAACCTTGGGACGCGGCTTTTCGGCGCCTTCCTGCACCCGGTTGAGGATGGCCTCGGCCTCGGCGTCGGAGATGGGCGCCGGCTTGTCGCTGCGGCCGCCGATGAAACCCATGACCCGCGGCGTCTCCTTGACCAGGTGCCAGGTGTCGTCGTTCATCTCCATCTGCACCAGCACGTAGCCGGGGAAGAACTTGCGCTCGCTCTTGCGCTTCTGGCCGTCGCGCATCTCCACCACTTCCTCGGTGGGGACCAGGATTTCGCCGAACTGATCTTCCATGCCCTTGAGCTTGATGCGTTCCTCCAGGGCCCGCTTGACGTGGGATTCGAAGCCCGAATAGGCATGCACGACATACCAGCGTTTGGCCATGGTCTCAGCCTCCCAGTCCGAGGAGCAGGCGTACTGCCCAGTTCATCAACAGATCGAACAGCCACAGCATCAGACCGACGATGACCACCATGGCCAACACCAGCAGGGTGGTCTGCACCGTCTCCTGACGGGTCGGCCACACGGCCTTGCGCACTTCCAGGATGGCCGAACGGCCGAACTCCCAGGCCGCCTTGCCGGGGCTCGACTGCAGCGCAATCACGGTGGCAACGCCGAGCACGGCCAGCAGCCCCAGCACCCGGTAGAGCTGGGGCTGATCGGCGAACTGATAGAAACCGCCAATGCCGGCCACCACCAGCAACCCGGCCACCAGGAGTATGAGTTTGTCTGCCATCTGCCCTTGCTACGTCGCTGTTCGCTTCACCGCCATGCGGTGAAAAATGGCAGGCCAGGAGGGAATCGAACCCCCAACCTGCGGTTTTGGAGACCGCTGCTCTGCCAATTGAGCTACTGGCCTAAAAATTCAGATCCAAGAGAAAAGGGAAAAGATACAAGTCAAGGTTCGGAAGCCCAAGCAGGGCTTCCGAACCTTGTTGCTTGTATCTTTCCTCTTGTATCTGCAGTTATTCGATGATCTTGGAGACCACGCCGGCGCCGACGGTGCGGCCGCCCTCGCGGATGGCGAAGCGCAGGCCTTCCTCCATGGCGATCGGGGCGATCAGGCTCACGGTCATCTGCACGTTGTCGCCCGGCATCACCATTTCCACCCCTTCCGGCAGATCACAGGAGCCGGTCACGTCCGTGGTCCGGAAGTAGAACTGCGGACGGTAGCCGTT
>Ga0256841_1002213_pt1 | contig 15733 bp, 8 predicted proteins | sample 356308metaG_FD_185971 | JGI IMG/M metagenome (GOLD analysis project Ga0256841, IMG submission 185971) | Hydrothermal vent microbial communities from Mid Atlantic Ridge, Atlantic Ocean - 356-308 | ecosystem: Environmental > Aquatic > Marine > Hydrothermal vents | place: Atlantic Ocean: Mid... | reverse complement strand
AGGATGTCCTGACCGGCCTTGAGCGACACATCACCATAAAGCGCATCAATCGAGCCTTCATTGATGATAGCGCGGTACAGCAGCTGTTTTTTACGGTTCAGGCCAAAGAAGCTTGATCTGTTTACATAGTGGTAGAGGTATTGGCTGGTGATCGCGGTGTTTTCGATAGTTCCGGCTGCTTGGGCAGTCAGACTGCCGGCGGAACTGATTGCGCTGCCGTGATTGATGATATTTGCACCGGAAGACAGGATCATGCCGGAGCCGGACAGCATCTCGGCGCCTTTGTATTCATGACCTTCCCGTCCGCAAGCATAGGCCACACATCCATGCTCGGCCGTTAAAGTGAAATTATGGCGCAACGCTTCGTTTCGGATGTCACCCTCGGCTGTAACAAACATATTGTCGCCAGACACCAGAGAGCCACCGAAAATGAGAACATCGCCATCGGAGGAAACCGTCAGGTTCTCCCCTGCGCTCAGAACGGCGTTGGCCAGATCGTAGTTACGGGTATCTCCGGCAAAGGCCAGCGAGGTTCCGGCTGCATCAGTGCTGGTTGCTGCGTCAGATTCTACAGTGTAGGCATCCCGCATCAATGTACCCAGTTGCAGGGTATCACCGATTTCGGGGAAGGCATCATAGGCCGTGTCTGTCAGGCGGAAGTTTGTATTGATCGCCCCTAGCAGGCCTATCCGGCGCCCGGCATTGACGGTCAGGTCATCCTTTGCCGCAACCGATGTTGCCCCGATCACATAGATATCCTTCAGCGCGTTAACCGATAGATCAGCATCACTGTACACAAGGCTGCGTGGTGTTGAGGCAAGCTGATTGAGCCCGCCATCCGTTGCAAATCTCCATGCCGTAGCTTTGATAAACGCATCCTGTTCGTCCGCATTTGCGGCGAATAATGGTGTTGTAGCGGTTTCTTGCACAAGATAACTTTCAGGAACCTGAACCTCTTTTGTCCCCGTTGAAACCCATACCTGACTAGAAACAGGAACGTCATGGTAGCCTGTTATGACGGAGTGGCAGTTTTCCCCTTTGCCTCCGCATTGCTGGCCCCATATTGGCTGGTTTACCAATGTAACCTGTTCGTCAAAATATCCGGTTTCCTGAACCTGTGTCACCATACGAGTGCGCTCAACCTCCCCATCGCGAAAATTCACAATGGTGCCATCGGTGTTTCTTGAAACATCCTGAACAAGTGACAACTCTGGAAACGCTTCTTTTGTCAGGGCCGCCGCCAGAGTGCGTTCCCCATCAACAACCGAACCGGCCTGCAGGATTTGTGTACGCAGTTGTTCCTGAACCGCTTCCTGCTGCTTCAGAGTTGCCGCAATACCCTGCGCCTCTGCAATCTGTGCATTAAGGGAGTCGTCCAGCGCCTGCTTTTCGGCATCATAAGTTGCGATCTGACTATAAAACGCCGTTTTCAAAGCGAGGATTTCAGCATTAATCCCTGCGTCTGTCTCTTTGGATTCAATAGCGGCAGTATCCAGTTGCAACTGAGTTTGCGCGTTATCAAGCGCGGCTTGCCGTGTGGTTGCGGCCTGAGCATCTGCCGTGTTTTTAAGATTGACGTAATAAGTATTAGGCACCGTTACTGTTCGATAGTATCCATCTTTCCCTTGGCTTACCCATTGCTGAACCTGCATTGTCAGCAGTGACCCGTATTGCGTTTGGTTAGCGGACAACTGCGCCTGATAATCTGCTTCAATGGCGTTTACCTGTGTCTGATATTCTTGGTTACGGGCATTGATCTCAATTTGCACAACGGCTGTGCGGTCAGCCGGGCTTAAATTCAGCAAATCAGTCAGAGCGGCTAGGTCCGTGCGTACCTGGTTGTTATAGGTGGATACCGTCTGGTTGTGTGCCAGGATCTGAGTCTGAACGGTTTCGTAAATGCTGTCTATAGCGTCATTGGCCTGGGTTTGCAGGGCCACGAGGTAGGCGTCATCCACAAGGGAAACTGAGGACTGTACGCCAACATCATGCGCGGCATCGCGAAGTGCGACACCATCGGGCGCCCGCCGCAAGGCCTCAACTGCGGTCAGCAGGTCATTTCCTTGCAAGAAGCTCAGATAGTTCGCTGTATTATTCTCAATCTCGGCCTGACGATCAGCCATTGCCTGAGTCCCAAGAGAGGTTGCCACTTTGTTGATCAAAGTAGACATCAGCACGGCATCCATTGTCAGCCCGCTCAGATCCTGATCTCGAATGCTCTGTGCTTTCGCATCCAGGTCTTTTTGCTTGATTAAATCAGCAACCAGCCGGGTAACAACCGGGGCAAATTCTGTAAGTTTTTCCTGCATTCGCAAGATATTGTTTTCCTGCGATGTGGCACCCAGAACAAGGGCGTTTAGTGCACTTGCATCTGCTGGCCCTCCAGTGTTGTCCGGGGACAGGACCAACGACAATTCAAGCACTAGACGTTGCAGTGCCGGATCGCTTTCAATCGCAGCCAGATCGTCAACATTGGCATATTCCCCATTTTCATCCGGGACAAACAGCGGATCACGGCCCATACTGGTCGCAAGTGTGTTTGCAAGCCCGATTGTCAGTGCCCGCATAAATGCGTTGTCAACAGAAATACGCTCAAATTCAGCAGTATTTTCCGGCGTGATTTCAGTGGGGGTCGCGTTGACAAGTTCGGTAATAACCGCCCCCAGCAGATCGCTCTTTTTGTCGGAAATATAGGTATCGGTGATCTCGGGCAGAGCAGCAGGGCTTGTTGCTGCAGCTTCAAGGGCCTGGGTTGATGCCAGCAAATCCGCCGTCAGGGAGTCCACCAGCGCCAATGCCGCTGTATGCAATTCGTCATCAGAAGCCCCATTTTCAATCAACCTTTCCAGGAGCGCCGTTTCATCAAGATTTTCAACCGGATTGGTATCAAGGTCTTCGGCTTCGGCTCCCAATTTAGCCGCAACAATATAGAGCAGCCTGTCAGCAAGGGCCTCACGCCGCGCAGCATCTGTCTGCAAGGATGTAAGAGAGGCCGACACGGCGGTTGGGTTTGCGGCATCAAAAGTAAAGCGCCAATCTGAAATTGCTTCATTCAGCACCGTTTTTGCAGCATCATTTTCCAGTGTATCCGTTGTGGCTTGCATAATGCCGGTATTGCCCAGCAATGTTGTAAATGAAGTGCTTAAAGCAGTGAACTCGGCTGTATTGTCAGGGCTGCCAAATATCTGATTTATCACATCAGGACGCAGCTCAACAAATTCTGCACCCCCACCGCCGTATGTAGAGATACCGTCTGGCAGATCGGTTGAATCAATCAGCACCGATCCTTCGGTAGAAACCAGTTGGAGCGCGCTTCTGGTTTTCGGCTCTCCACTTTCTGATTCCGTCGTTACATTGTTAAAAGCCAACAACCGAGCACCAAGCAAAACAAGATTATTCTTTGTGGTGATGCTTATGTCGTTTGCTACGATATTTGTGGTAGCGGTAGCCAATTCCGTATCATCATAGGTTACAGGCGTGTACCAAGTCTGTATTGAGCAATTTTTCCCTTGTGAACCGCAGCGTCGTCCGACATTGGGCTCATTTCTACGTATGAAGTCTTCTTCGGCATCGACATAGCTGCTTAATACGGCGCGACGACCAGCAACAATCTTTACGCTTTGTCCCGCAGATATTTCCGAACCGATGGAAATGAAATCCCGCACTGCATTTAGATCAACATCACCATACAGGGCTGCAATTCGGCCCGGGGCCAGCACGTTTTCTTCATCAAAACGATATTGGTTTATGTTTTGTGTGGTATCGACTACATTGTAGGTTGCGCTGCAGTATCGGTCTTTCCCACTTCCAGTGCAGGTTGTGACCGACTGTAATCCGGGGGCTACAATTTCGACTGTTTCTGTGCTGTTCACATCAAAGTTTGATGTCATCAACGAGTTCACAATATCCTGACCCGAGGTGATTGATACATTACGCCCGGCGGCCATATCGCTGGCCCTGTTTGCAACACTACCGCCAGCTACAAGTGTCAGATCGTTCCCTGCCAGAATTTCACCAGGATGGAAATCAACACGAAACCCGCAATCCTCCGTGGGACAGCCATCATCGGCTCCAAGCGTCGATTTGATTGCCAGGTATTCATTAATGATCCGATCCCGGGCCGTGATAAGAATGTCATTGGTTGCGGCAATTGCACCGCCTGTGTTGCGGATATCGCCAACCCCGATTGGATTGCCATCCACGTCATAAGCCGTTCCGGCCTCAAGCGTAATGTTGGTGCCTGTCATTGTGGCACCCTGGAGGATATGTTCGGCAATCACTTCATGGACAGAAGCCCGCGCCAGCATTTCTGCGGCAATGTCGGCCTCTGGACCGCCCATGAGAAGTTGCTGCTGGTAGGCTTGCAGATATTGCTGCAAAGCGGGATCCATCTGAACGTCATATTCGGTTGCAATATTGCGCTGTTGCGTGATGTATTTACCCGCGATAACAGAGAGATTCCCACCAGCCATGATGAACCCATTGTTCACCAAGCGGCCGTTTCCAATGGTAATGGTTATATCGTCGCCAGTGACTTCGCCTGCAATCACGGCAAATTTGTTTGCCGCGATCGTTACATTTCCTTGAGCGTCAATTTTATTACCGGCATGGAGTGTGAACTTCTGCCCCCCGGCAGCAAATCTGCCACGCAAAATGACATCCCCGTATTGCCGGATATCATTACCATAGACCCACATATTCCATGTGTTCACACTGCCATAAAACACATCACCCTTAGAGACATAAACAACGCTGGATGGTGTAACCACATCTCCATAAACATTTACACCCTGCCCGACTTCCCGACCATAAACCCAAATGCGCCCGGCTGACAGCGTGCCATTTTCGCTGATATCGACTGCAAAGGGGGATGTTTTCGGCGTAACGATCGGTGCGGCACTAGATGTGTAAAAGCGGTTTGAGGCTGTTGAGTGATCAAGGGTTACGTTTTGAGAGCCCCCGGAAATCACAAGAGCATTGGTCGCTCCCTTATTTGTTGTCGAGACAGGGCCGACTATTCGAACATGACGCCCTAGAATACCGCCGATATTTTCTGTAACAAAGCCGTCTGGGCCAATTGTTACATCCCCCTCAGTGATCGCAATACTAACTTGTCCATTGTTTATGGATGTTGTGCCGGATGCGAGGGTTGTGCTTGTGTTATTGATAAAACGGCACCCATTACAGGTGATCCCGTTTGGATTGGCAAAAACAACGTCCGCACTTTGGCCAAAAACCTCAACTGTGCCAGTCATTGTGCTGGAGGATGCGCCCGTTACCTCATTTACAATCACATTGGCCGGGCCGGAAACCATCAGATTGGGGTTTGCCGTCACCCCTGCCCCGATCTGGCTTACGCCATCGGTTGTCGAGTTGTTCAGGATCAAGCCATTGGAATCGACATTGAAGTTTGTGTATTTATTAACAGACACACCACTGGTGGGCGTTGCAATATTGATCTGCGGGGTGGAATTTCCGGATTGCAGATAACCCGTGCCAGGGGCAGAAGGGTCAACGATGATGGATTGCGCAAATGCGGGCGTAATACTTGTGACCACAATGGCAAACGAGGAAAACAGCGCGGTAAACTGGCGCCCGGCTTCGTGTAAGGTTCTTCGGGAAATCTTCTTTACCTGAAACATCTGTTACCCTTCATCTTCTTCAATTCTACTATTAACACCCAAAAATATTGGATATTAGAAATTACGACTTAATTGCTTTGCTCGGCTTGTGTATCTTGTGGAGCCGTAGCGTCCGCTTCAGGACGCCAAGCCCTAGCCCATTGCTGAGCCGCTTTGATTTGTTCCGGGGTCATTTCCGCTTGCAGTGCATCTCTGGCCTGTGCCCCTTGCGGATGCTTTAACGCTGCTGCCAGATTAAAATACGCATGCGCTTTGACTAAGTCCTGATCTACACCAATTCCCGCTGCAAAGGCTTGCCCCAAAGAAAACAAGCCGACCGGATTGCCTTTGGCAGCCGTTTGCTGAAACAGTTCAACCGCTCGCTCAAGGTCTTTCTCGACATATTTCCCTTCAACCAAGGCATTGGCCAGTTGGTTTTTTGCACCAAGATGCCCGAGATCAGATGCTATTCGAAACCATTTGATGGCTTCCGCCTCATCTTTTTCGACACCTTTTCCTTCCAGATACAGGCTAGCGCAATTGTAGGCACCATTCATATCGCCTTGATCGGCAGCTTCACATACCAGCTTGGCACCCTGTTCATAATCCTGAAGAACGCCCTGCCCTTGAATGTACAAAACGCCAAGGCGGTTTTTGGCCATCGCCGACCCTTTGGCACTTCCGGCGGCATAAAGTGCAATAGCCGCATCTGGATCAGATGGGGCACCCATACCAAGCTCGAGCATCCGCCCAAGGTAGAATGCAGCGTCAACATCTCCCTCGTCATAAGCATCAGAGAATTCGCCAGCCGCTTCTTCGTACTTGCCACTTTCAAGAGCGAGAAGACCCTTTTTCAAATGAACCTTATCACCATGCGCAAAACTTGCCACAGAGGACAAGACAACAAAACACCCAGCAGTGACAGCCCTTTTGAATAAAGAGGCGTCAGAAAAACTTATATGTAACACTTATTTGTCCCTGAAAATTACCAATACCCTGCCCCCCCTGCTCAACCAAGGGGATCGCTCCAACTGCGTTTATTGAAACACGACCATACGTTGCATTCAAGCCAAAACCGACTCCCAGAAGTGTAGAGGACAGATGTGTTGCTCTGGAATGCACATATCCAAGGTCCATAAATACATATGGGCGCCAGGCTCCTTTTGCGTTTTTTGTTTCTGCGTTTGCGTCAAAAAAAGTTATGGGTTTGGCGTTGAACAAATAGTCCGCTCGTAGATATGCGCCGCTATCGCCACTTCGGCCAAATCCATCATAACCCCGCACGCTGCCCCACCCGCCAACAGAAATCTGCTCATTGGAAAACAAGGGGGCATTTGCTAGCTGTCCGGTGAAGCTGAAAGCAAGCGCATTGCCATTTTCAAACCCGCGACGCAGGGTAATGCGGGTCTCAAGTTTTTTGAACTTTGCCTGGGCACTGCCTGGAAAGAGCACCGCCGGATCCCAATCCGCCCCAAAAGCCCTAACCCCGAAAGCAACGCTGGTATCGGCCGAAAAATACCAATTCTCGAAGCGGTGCTCGTTGCGGATACCAAAGCGCAGGTTGGCACGGTTTTGTGGTGTCAGTGGTGCAATATTCACAAACCGTTTGTTTTGATAAAAGCCAAAAGCGCCATAAGCATAGACTTTGCTTTTATCATCCCGAAACAACAATCGCTCGGCTTTCAGGCCGAAATTGCTTGTTTGCGAAAACACATCCGACACAGGCGTCAGAATGGTTAATTCTTCGGAGTATGACCCGTAGCTGGAAAACAACCAATATCCGGAGGGGATGGAAAAATTATAAGCAATGGCATTGGTGTTCTCGGAGCCAGCATAGGAAATCGAATAGGTCTCGTTCAGGTTCAAGAGATCATCCGCCTCCAGGACAAAGCTCAGTCGCGTCTTTCCGGTTACTGTTGCTCCGGTATTGTCGATTGTTCCCTTCCCTCGCAACCAATCCACCTTGCGCTCGGTTATTACCACCACACTTGTTCCTGGGGCTTGGCCTGGTGTCAGATTGGCCCCGGCCTGACTTGAGGGAAGCCGGTTCATTTGCTCAAGACCATGCTCAATTGCCCGCAAATTAAAGATTTCACCAGCTTTGATTGGAAAGGCACCGTTTATTTTCCGGGGGATACCGGCCTTGGGTGTGCCATTCTCGTTAACCTGTTGGTAAACGAAGGCTTCAATCCGGCCCTCCAACACATCCACAAGCAAAACTTTGCCAGAGATGTCCTGAGCAGGAACATAAGCACGTGTGGTGATGTAGCCTTTATCGGCATAAATGGCTGAAAGGCTTTGTACCAGATTGCCAATGCTTTTCTGGCCCAGACACTGGTCTGCAAACCGATCAATAATGGTTTTAATTGAGGCACTGTTAATTACGGTTACGCCGCGTACGGCTATTTTTTCTATTGGAAAGCAGATGTCTTCTTTAACAGGCCCAGGTCGTGCCGCTGTGATCTTGCTGCCTGGTGGAGACTGGTTGGTTTCTTGTTGTGCTTCTTGCTGCTCGTCCAGCAGTCTGGCACCCGGATCCGGCTCGGCCATACCAGAACTGCCAATCAGTATTAGCACAACACATGTGCCAATACCCCATATTGGTCTGATCATTAAAACAGGCTCCAGATCAAGCCAATCGGCTCCCGACCAACCACTGGTGGAGAATCATAGTCAGGCATGGAAAGCCGGGTGCCGGAAATCTCGATATCTTCTGACGAAACCAGATCCTCGTCGCGTGCCCTGACATCGCCGTCGATTGTCAGCTTGCCATCAAAGGACGAGATATTGCCAAAGCTATAGCCCATTGAAACCCAACTGCGCCGCCCCCGAAAGAAACTGGCGCTGTTTTCAACGAGAGTCGGAAACAGCATTGGCTGCATATCCAGTAACGGTGTGGTGATTGTAATGTCTTTACCCGCAGCCATTCGGCCGGCTCCGTTTTCAACGGAAGTATCTGCATCAATTGTTAGCTCGTTAGTTGCATTCAACGTGCCTCCGACAGAGGCCAATGTTGAATATCCAAAACTGCGACACCGCCAGCGGCAGCGTAAACGATAGTTGATCTCCCCCGTCAGTCGCGCTTCATTGCGTAATATACCCGGGGTCTGCAACGCTAACGAGCCGCCTGTGATATCTCCACCATAGTTGGTGATGTTGGCAGCAGAAATATGAACATCGCCAACACCAAGGATAAGCGCTTGCTCGCCTTTAATGCGTCGTTCACCGTAATTTGCCCGCACATAAGTATTGCGCTCGCGTTTCAGCCAAGCACTTAACACAAACCGGCCCCCTTTAGAGCGGGATGTTTCCAATGGGTGGATAACTGCATCAAACCCGGTGTCATTTAATACCTCACCTGTGGCTGATATGTTGATCCCGCCGTTCGAGAACAGGCGCCCGGTTTCATTATGGACATCCCCGGCTGTTTCAATGTGCAGGTCTCCCAATTCTCCGAAAGCAACGGCCAGGTGATCAACGGACAGGCTGCGATTAACAAAATCCCCGGCGCTATACAGGCTAAACCCGCCAAGGGATGATATATCGGCCGCATTTGCAACCCGCCCCTGCAACAAGCTGCCATAGTTCAGAATATCCCCTGATGTAGAACGAAGAACAAACCCGCCCCCCTTGGCAATAAACTCACTGCGTTCATCCGCCTCATCCAGACTGCCAAATCTCAAGCTACCGGCCTGAAGAGTGATATTTGTTTCTGCTTTAACCATTGTTTCATCAAATTGGGCAGCTTGGGTGGTGAACAAACCAAAGGCCCCGGTCGAGATAGCCTTCACCTTGGAAAATGAAATGGCCTCATCAGCTGAAAGGCGGATTTCCTCTTCAGCTGTTAGGTCGCCAAGGGTAAACTCGATCCCGTGATCGGCAAACAAGGCCACAGAACTTTCTTGCGAGACCAGTTCAGTATGTTGATCCCCGTTCCCGTGAGCAATGATGTCCGCATTCGAGATGAGTGTAACCCCACCCGAAGAAGCGAGATTGTCAGAGGCAACGGTTTTTCCGGAAATCAGGGAAGAGCCAAGATCAATGCCGCCAAGCGTTGCTTCCAGAACAACACCGCTCTCTTGCGAGCGCACTTCAGAACGGGTATCCGGTGTGGAATCAATGTCGATTGATCCAGATCGAACATTTACAGAACCAACTGCAGTGATCTTGGCGGAAGCAATCTCAAGTCTGCCAGTGCTGGATAGACGAAACCCGCCAGAAGTGGCCAGTTGATCTGCGGCAATGCGCACCCCGGCGCCCTGATCCGTGACCGTGACGCTGATCCGGCCGGACGAGATTGACCCGGCTGGCATGATATCTACAATCACCTGATCTGTCGCCGCATTGCCCCGATCTATAGTCAATCCCCAAGGAAGGACGCCTGCACCCCCAAGTGTATCATCAAACCGCACACGGCTGTTCCCGGCAATGATGTTTACCCGCGAGGTTGCATCAGGACTGTCATGGGAAACCTGGCCATTCAGTCTGATCGCGGTGGCAATCAGATCCAACTCTTCCATTGTCCCGCTTAGGCCCCCTGCCCCAACGGTGATCCTTCCTGTCGAGGTGCTGGTGATTGGCCGATCATTGCCATCATACCCGATTGTACCCGTGGTCAGGCCAACATTTCCAGTATTCACGAACCGTCCACCATTAACAGTGATGCCATTGGGGTTGGCCAGGATCACATGGGCTTTTTCGCCAATCACCGTTAACGGGCCTTCAATCAGGCTGGGCGCGGTGCTGGTTACCTCATTAACAATGGTGCGCGCACCCGCCGTTGTGTTATCAAGATTGACGCCGGCCCCCGTTACAGAAAACTGCGTATAGGTATTATGGCTGACCGCATTCGGATTCGCAGGTGCAATGCCAACTGTTATCTGTCCCGATGGATTTAAAGTGACCGTGGTTGCCGTTGCCCCATCGATCTGGACTGATTGGGCAAACCCGGGTCCGACCACAAGTAGGGAGGTCAAAACAGCAGCGCTGGCCGATCCAAGATTGCGTATAGATATGCCGGGATACGTGGGAGACAAATATTTAGGGTTGAAAAAAGACAAAAAAGACATTCCTGTGCAACTCAAGTAGCGACTATTAACAAAGTGGCAAATTATACAAATGAAAATAAATTACCAGAGGATTTCATCCTTGCACGGCTTACAGCGCACTCTCGCATTGGTGGCAAGCTTTTTTCTTGCAACAACAGGCACCGCTATTGCAGAAGCGGAAACCTTTAAAGACTGGCAAGTGATTTGTGAGCCTGATGTGCCTTGTCGTATGGTGCAAACCATCGTGCAAACGGAACTGCAAAGACCTATTCTACAGATCAGGGTATTTGATGATGGCTCCCCGACAATGCTTTTGACATTTCCGCTTGGAATTTTGCTTAGCCCCGGTTGGCAATACCAGATCGATGGCGGGCGGGCGACCCGCGTTCCTTTTGAGCTTTGCAATCTGGATGGCTGCCATGCAGGTCTACCCCTGTCCAAAGCGCTTCTTACAAAGCTCAAACGCGGCAATACGTTCAAAGTCACCTTTTGGGACGCAGAAAGCACAGCGGTAAACCCGGAAATATCGCTTGCCGGATTTACAAAAGCCTTTGGAGTTCTAAAACCATGAAATCCCTGATGCTCCGCCTGTTTTTCCTGTTTGTGTTCACCACTCCTGTTTTTGGTGAAACTGAAGTATTGGCCGGAAAAATATGGGATGTGAACAAACAAGCCTTCATTTCCTTTACAGATCTGCGTGATCAAGCCGCCGACGCTCGGTTTATTGTGCTTGGAGAACGTCACGGGCGCCACGCAATCCAGAACAGGGAAGCTTTTTTGATTGGTGCTTTGGCGGAACAGCAGATTTATCCAACCATAGCTTTGGAAATGCTCACCCATGCAGAGACAAAAATCGTGCGGGCCTACCGCCAGCATTCTCCAGAGTATTCGCTCCGTCTTGCGCTGGATTTGAATTGGTCTGAAAATAACTGGCCGGCCTGGAATTTTTATCATCCAATTTTTGATATGGCTTTTGCCGCAAAGTTAAAACTGGTTGGGGCCGATTTGACCGATACCGAAAAGGAAGCCCTGAACAGTTCGGCAGCTCCCCTTCCCGATCAGGATGATCCCCGATTCAAACATTACAAAGCCAGTATGATCAAGGCCCATTGCGGGTTGATAGATGAGGAGCGCGCCAATGATCTTGCTCGCTTGCAAATGGCCCGAGATCAAAGCATGGCCAAAACACTGATGGAGAATGAGGACCCGGACTTTGGCGCAATATTGATTGCCGGGGCTTCCCATGCTTCCAAACCTACAGGTGTGCCATCCTACCTGCCAAAGAAATCCATTCTGACAATCTACCTGTTTGAAACCGAGCAATCCCTCTATGCATTTGATCCCGAAACATTCAATACCGATCATCTCAAGGGGTTTGATATCCTGTGGTTCACCCCGAAAGTTCAATCCGAGTCAATCTGTGACCGGTTTGCCCCAGCCAGCCAAAATAAATAAGAATGCTTACATGAACATCACCACTCTGACCAAATACACAACCTTTGGGTTCGCAATCTTGCTGTCGGCCTGCATGTCTTTTGACGAGAATGTTCAGCCTGCATTCGATGCCCTGAATGGCAAACCGGTTTCGCAAGCCAGCCAGATCATGGGGCCCCCAATCGCGAAGCAGGAAACGGACCAAGGTCTGACCTATGCGTGGCAGTACACGTATTCCTATACCACGCGCCAGCCGATCCAGCATTATATGAACGGAAAGTGGATCACCTCAGGGTACCGCAATATCAACGAGTATTCTGAATGCAGCTACACAGCTTTGGTGTCTCATGGGAAAATAATGGCAGGCAAGGTCACCGGCGGCCTCACAGCCTGTAAAATGTTGTCTCAGGGATCGGCCCGCTAAATGGTTTAACAGCCGCTGAATTGCAGCCACGACATTTTAGAAATATTGCGACAGCGTGATTTCCATTGGGGGTTTCCAAAGGATGTTTTGCGGTGATACTCGATATTGGCCAGAATGGTTTGGGCCAACATCTCTCTGGTTGCATCACTGTCCCCTGCCCGCGCCACGACAAATTCGATTGTTGGCAGATCAAGGGTATTAAGCCGATCATTCTGCCGCGTTAAGAATTCCGGACCAAACGAAATCTCCAGATCCGGCATTGTCGCAACAAGCCCCCCTTCAAATCCGTATTTAGTAAAGACCTGATCTATGCCCGTTCCTGCTATTCGTGACCTAACCGTTCTGGATGATTGATAAACCAGCGGCGTATCACTGCACACCACATTAAAATAACCTCCGGCTAAAACAAAATAACGGCAATACTTAAAACTGCCTTCCAGCGTGTTCAGCATAACCGATATACCGTCTTGGTCGATGTTCAGATCAAACCAGCTGGAATAGACTCCGCCTTTTGCCAGCCGGCCCTTAACAATCTCGTAAAAATCACGGGTATATAGTTTGGCGGCCGAATAGTACTTCGGACTGGTGACGGTGTTTACAATCGCATCATAGGTTTTGGGATCCTGCAGCAAGGTCGAGATACCATCTTCAAGTACAGCATCAACAGAAGGTTTGTGCATGACACGGGCATTTTCCGCCTCGAAATGCTGCGGAATATTAAATATCGCCGGATTGATTTCCACGATTTTAGTATGCTGGTAAACACGCGCGGTTGCACCACCTGTAATGCCACTGCCAAGCCCGAAGACCAACGCTTCTTTTGTATCCGCACTGAACAAAGCCGGGTTTGCACCCACAATCACCTCATGTAGCACAGATTGATTGTTCGGGCCAAAAGTCAGGCTGCGATACCCATTCAAAACCAATGTGCGAGCCTGATCTTTGAAAAACACCAATGAAGCGTTCAGATCATAAGCTTTATAGGTCAATGCATGATCAAAGTTTTCTTCCTGATAGGCAACAACATCCGCGTATTTCAATGCCCGGTATCCCAAAAGAAGACGCTCATACGGCCATAGCTGAAACCCGGCAAAAAGCAGGCTTGCCATTATGATGGCCCCACCGGTTGTTGCGCCAAATGACAAGCGCCCCTTCATTGCAATAAGCGAGCTGGTCAATAAAAGCCCGGCAACCACAAACCCGATCTGGACCAGTGTCATTACCCGATACAGCAATAGAAACATCAACAATATACCAAACGCATTTCCAAGGCTGGAAATGGCCAACAAACGCCCGGACACATTTGTGCCCTCACCTTTGTGCATGGAAACCACCAGAGGAACCAATGTGCCAAACAAAACGAACAAAACAAACGGATAGCCGCCCAGCAGTACAATTTTTAGTAAAAGCTCCGTTGTATCCGAAACATCAAGGCCAGAAACATAGGTCCATAACGTGATAAACTCACCAGAGAACAACTGAAACAGCAAAATTCCAAACGCGCTGCACAAAACCGCCTGAATAAATGTGATACTGAAACGCATCGCAATCACAGAACCGACAGCCACTCCTAATATTGCCGAGGCCAGAATGATGCCAAAGTTCTCCTGTAATGGTCCAAAAATGGCAAATGAGAATTTCAATACATACAGCTGAAATACCCCGCTGGCAAAGCTGGCGATCAACAATGCCACCCCGGACCTTTTGTTAATAATCGCTGGCTTTGGTCTAGTATCTACTCCCGTACCTTTTGAAGTTCCCCAGAGCAACGCTAGGCCAATCCCCAGATTCAGAGCCCCGACCAACCATGCCGTGCGCAATATTCCAAGATGTCGAAACAAGACAAATTCGATCATCAGAACACTTAGGAAGGCCCCGAAATTGTATACGGCATATACTTTGGAAAACGCATGTGTCGCATTATTACTAGAGGCGCGCGCATAATGAGTGAACAGCGGCACACAGGTGCCAATTAAGAAAGCCGGAATTGCCAAGAAAACAATCAGCTTTACAGCGTTCATCAGCGGCGTTGCCGCAAAGCTGACAATATCAAATCCGTAATACGAAAATGCGGTAACAATGCTGAACGCATATACCCCGATCGCGATCTCGACGAAAGCAAGCATTTTGTATAATCGTGCACTGTTCCATGCCCCGGCCGCAATCCCGAACAAGACCGCCGTAAGAACAATCCCGCTTATGACAAATCCGTCTCCGAAATAGTTCGAGAAAAGCCTCGCATAAAGCACCTCCCAGGCAAGACCGCAACTGCCGGAAAGGGCAGACAGGAACAGCAAAAATCCTTTGGGCAGACTGCTGCCTGCAATATCTATGGGCTGGGTCGTGGCTGAATTGGTCGTCGACAAGTGGGAAATCCGTTTCTTTGTAATCACAACTCTCTATGCAACGTGAGTAATACCGATTCAACCCGGCCCAACAGGCTGATAGCTGCATATCTTGGTATATTTCAGAACAAACAGAGATCACCCTGCTCCCTTCGCAGCCTTCAGATACATGGCCACGTTTTCCGGACTGAACTTGAAACCCTGCCGGTCAGTCAAACGCTCGGCCTTGATTGGGTATTTTGGGCGGCGCGGCTCAATGCCTGTAATGCGGAATGTTTCATTGCCCGCCGAGAATTCGCGCCCAAAGTCCTCAGGGGCAAGGCCGTAGCTTTCTGCCATGAGTTCGAACATTGCTTTATCAGGCTCAAATATGGACCCGTCGGAAAGAGGGATGCCGACGCGCACCCCGAATTCAAACCCGGCCCGCAAATTCATATCCTGCATGCCCCCATCAACAACACTGAGACCGTATGCGTCTGCCACTGTCTGGCAGGCCGCCAACATTTCCCTTTGCAGCTTCTGGCAAAGCTCCGGTGTCAGGTTGCGGAGTGCTGGCACCTTGGTGGTCATCGGGCGTCCCCCATCTGTTTCTTGGCCTTGTATATTGTGCCGCGCGATATCCCAAGTTTTCGCGATATTTCTGTGGGGGTCATCCCTTGAGCCAACAGTGTCCGGATTTGGGCCATGTCAATTCCGGGGCGCCGACCGCGATAAACGCCTCGCGCTTTGGCGGCGGCAATACCTTCGGCCTGACGTTCGCGGCGCAGATTGGTTTCAAATTCGGCGAAGACCCCCAGCATATCAAAAAAGGCTTTGCCGGTTGCTGTGGATGTATCCACCGGCTGTTCGGTCGCTGCCAGA
>Ga0256841_1002212_pt1 | contig 15733 bp, 7 predicted proteins | sample 356308metaG_FD_185971 | JGI IMG/M metagenome (GOLD analysis project Ga0256841, IMG submission 185971) | Hydrothermal vent microbial communities from Mid Atlantic Ridge, Atlantic Ocean - 356-308 | ecosystem: Environmental > Aquatic > Marine > Hydrothermal vents | place: Atlantic Ocean: Mid... | reverse complement strand
GTCACGCAACAACGGCTGCTCGCCACGCGCCACGTTTTTCGCGAGCTCGCGCGCTTTCGTCGGAGTACCCATACAGGTCCAGATTCCGTTGGCCAGAGGTAGAAACACCGTGGCGAGTTCCTCTCCACCGTACATCGCCTGCATCGTCCGTCGTTGCATCGGGTTTGCCGCGGGAAAGACAACGGTCATGACCGCGGCCGGCTGGTTGGCGATGGTCTCGCGGGTCAGCGTGGGCTCCGTGTGCATCGCACCTCCGGTGATGCGCTGGATGGCGACCGAGAGTTTCACCATGTCTTCGAAGATGGCCTGCGGCTCGCGCGCGGACATGAAGGTGACATACTGGAAATGGCCGTCGTCGTCGGTCATCATCGTGGACAGTTGTCCATCGATCCCGCGGTACGCGGTGGCTGCTTCGATTACCGCGGCTCGGTCGCCCTGGTCGTCGCCGGCCAGCTTCGTCAGAAACTGGCGGATCAGGGCCTCCGTCAGGCATGTCCGCTGTTCGTCCAGACGCCACGCCCCCCCGAAGACCGCCACAAGCCGACCGGGGGGCGCACCCGCGATTCGATCCCACGGCAGGGCGAGGTGCCGGATCGCACCAAGGTAGTCGGCGATGACGCCGCCGGCTCGGGGACGCATGGTGCAGTGCATCCGGAGGCCGCTGTCGTCGATGCGGCCCGCGAGGGTTACGACCTCGGTTTCGTCGGCGAGCGTCATGGCCTGTTCGGTTGCAAAGTTGATCGCGTCGATCACCTGATCGCCTTGGGACGCCGCAGCCATCGTCGCAGCACTGCCGACGAAAAACAGCTTGTTGTTGATCGCATTCTTCCAGCGTGGCACGTCGATGTGCACAAGCACGTGTTCCCGATACGCCGCTGGAAATGCGTTTGCCCAGTGCCGTCCCGTGCGCATGCCCGCGGGGTGTTTGCCGGCGAACCACGCGGGATCACGCGATGCCAGCAACACGTGTCCGTCGACGCGCACGGTCGCGCGGTCGGGACCGTGGGGGCGATGTCGTCCGGAAACGCCGATGATGGCAAGCGGAGCCGCCCTGTCAGGGTGCCATGCCAGCACGAGCGCGCCGCGACCGGCCAAGGCGTGGGCGATCGTCTCGTCCCGGACGGGAACCAGATCGAGCAGGCTTTCCGACGGAGCCGGGCCGAAATCCCGACCCACAGCCCTCCCCAGCGACAACGCGCCGCCGTCGAGCGCCGCCAGGTCAGGAAAGACGGTTACCATGGCGGCATCGTCCGGTACGTGTTGCAACAGCTCATCGAGTGTCGTCGGCGGGCGGGCGAAGAGGAACACTCCGTAGCCCGCTGTGCCCAGCACGACGCCAACGACTGCGAGAAGCAACAACTTTTTCATGAACTGTACTCCGAATGAATTCGTAACTGGTTTCGTGCGCAGGATATCTTGCGGCTTGCAGATTGAGAACACGCAAACGGGGCTGTGCCGGCGCGGGGCGCGTCTCAGCGCAGGAGCGGGCTCTTGAGCAGCCCGTCCACGATGAGCACCTTGACTCCCGCCACCAGCAGTGCAGCACGGTAGAGCCAGACGAAGTGTTTTTCGGAGATGTACGGGTGGAGGCGGCGGCCCAGCAGTGTCCCCGGGATTGCGACGGCGGCGAGCACGAGTGTCAGTAGTCCGAGCTGCCCGAGGTGTTCATAGGAACGCAGCATCAGGAAGCCGGGAATCTTGATCAGGTGTATACATGATTGGCACAATGCCTTGGTTGCGACGAGGCGCTCCTTGACGAAATTGCGGCGGGCGAACAGCGGCGCGATCAGCGGTCCAACGGCTCCCACGGTGAATGCCGCGGTTCCCGCCGCCAGTCCCAACAGTGGAAAATCCCACCAGCTTGCGGCGTGTTTCCGGGTTGCGCCGCGGGGGATCAGCAGTGAGAGCAGAATGTAGGCTCCCACGACCATCTTGAGATACGGTTCGGAGCGTTCCGGCTGTCCGAGCCAAGCCAGCAAACCCAGCCCCGCGGCCGCCCCCGGCACGACGCCGATGGCGAATCGTCCGACGGCGGACCAGTCCACGTGTTTGAGGAACGCCAGCGTACGTGTCGAGTTGCTGACGAGTTGGATCGCGGCGTGCGAGGGGATCGCCTCCGCGTGCGTCATGAACGCCAACAGGGCCGCCAACAGCAGCGTTCCACCACCCATCCCGATCACGGCGGAGAGCGCCGCCGTCAGCAGGGATACGATCGGCAGAATCACGAAAACCATGAGTGCTCCGGCGCATCGCCCGGCGTTTGGGCGACACCGCGTGTGTGGATGTCCCAGACCTCGCGTCCTGACCGCCCGCACCGGGGGCGCGGGTGGTATCACCCGCGCCAAAGCGGTCTCCGTCCCGCCTGGTACACGAACCGGCCTGCGCCGCCGGGTCTAGATCGGCGGTCGGGCTGCGATCGGCATGCGGCGGCCAAACCCGAAGGCCCGCGAGGTCACTTTGAGCCCCGGGGCGGCCTGCTGCCGCTTGTATTCACTGATGCGGATTTTGCGGATCACGTCGTCCACGACGGCCGGATCGAACCCTTGGGCGACGATCTGGTCGCGGCTCTCCAGTCGCTCTTCATAGGCTTCGAGAATCGCGTCGAGCACGTCATAGGGTGGGAGCGACTGCTGGTCGTGCTGGTCCGGTCGCAACTCGGCCGACGGCGGCTTGGTCAGCGTACGCTCGGGAATCAGCGCCCGGCCCGCTTCGGCGTTGATATGGCGGGCCAGCGCGTACACCGTCGTCTTGGGCACGTCGCTGATCACCGCCAGCCCTCCGGCCATGTCGCCGTAGAGGGTGCAGTACCCCACGGCGACCTCGCTCTTGTTTCCGGTGGTCAGCAGCAGGCTGCCGAACTTGTTGGACAGCGACATGAGGATGTTGCCGCGGACGCGGGCCTGGATGTTCTCCTCGGTGACGTCGGGCGCTCGACCGGCGAACTGGGGCGCCAAGGCCTGCTCGAACGCCCGGTGCATCGCCTCGATCGGGACAATCTCGAAGCGAATCCCCAGGTTTTCCGCCAGTTGCCGCGCGTCGGCGACACTGTGCTCGCTGCTGTAACGACTGGGCATCGCGACCCCGAGGACGTTTTCGGGGCCAAGCGCTTCGGCGGCCAGCGCGGCGACGACCGCCGAGTCGATGCCTCCCGAGAGGCCGACCACCACCGACGAGAACCCGCACTTGCGCAAGTAGTCGGATAGCCCGCAGATCAGCGCGCGGTGGATTCCCGCGATGCCAGCGGGCACCGGCTCCCGCCGAGTCGCCGAGAGATCATCGAGATCGACCAGCAGCAGGTCGGGCTCGAACGAGCGGGCCTGACCGACACAGTGACCGTCGGCCCCGACCACACAACTCGCACCGTCGAACAGCAGTTCGTCGTTGCCGCCGGTCTGGTTGGCGTACAGCACGACCCGCTGGTGCTGCCGGGCGTGCGCGGCCATGCGCCCTACGCGCCAGGCGTGCTTGTCCACGTGGAACGGCGAAGCGGAGATATTCACGAGCACCGTGGCGCCGGCGGTTACCAGGTCGGCCACCGGGTCGCAGTCGTAGAGCGGGCGACCGAACATCGGCTCGGAGAGCAAGTCTTCGCAGATCGTCACCCCCAGCCGCAAGCCGCGCCAATCGAAGACCCGTTGCGGGCCCGCCGGCTCGAAGTAGCGGGCTTCGTCGAACACGTCGTAGGTCGGCAGCAGACGCTTGCGCCATCGGGCCGCGATCCGCCCGCCTTCCAGCAGTGCCGCTGCGTTGAAAACCGGTCGGCCGTGGGAATGCTCGTTGGGCTCGGCATAGCCGATCAACACGGCGATGTCGCGGGCGGCGGTGGCGATGCGATCGAGGGCCTCGACGTTCTGGCGGATGATTTCACGGCGCAGGAGCAGGTCTTTGGCGGGATAGCCCAGGATGGCCTGCTCGGGAAACACGGCCAGGGCCGCGCCGGCCGTGCGCGCGGCGGCGATGCGCTCGATGATCGCTTGCGTGTTGCCGGCTATGTCGCCGATGGTCGGGTCGGTTTGGATCAGCGCGATCTTCACGCGTGCGTCCTGTCGTGGCCACGCCGCACCCGCGGCCTCCGGCGTCCGGCCGGTGGTGCGCGGTGCGCGCCGATCACCTTATCAGGGATGATTCGGTGCGGCCAGAGGTCGGCCCGCGGCCGCGCGCCGGCAAGCCTAGTCGCACGTGGTGCCGCTGGGTTGGGTGACGGTGTCGCGGGCCGGCGCAGCGGGCGGCAGGATGGCGTCGGCAGGGGCGCTCTGGGGTGGCGAGGCCACCGCGCGACGCGCCGCGCGATGGCACAGGTAGCGCCCCAGCGAGCGCATCGCCTGGTCCGCCGAGCGGAACACCGGCACGCCACCGTCGCGGATGCCCGCGGCCAGCGGATCATACAGGGCCCCGCAGTCGATCACCGCCACCATCGGCTTGGAGAACTCGCGCAGCAAGCGCGGCAGGCGGTCGATGAGGGAGTCGCCTCGTGCGATTTCGTCGGGCGTGGTACGCAGCGCGGGTGTAAGCGGTACGGCGGCCACGACCAGCGCGTCGACGTCTTCGCTGGCCAGCAGCACGCGCAGGCAGTCTTCGTAGGCCTGGTCGGTGGCCATCGGCGTGAGGTCGAGCGGGTTGCGGGCGTTGACGAGCGTATCGAGCTTGTGGGTCGCCAGGGCGGCGAGGAGCTTTTCGCGGGTGTTCTTGCTCAGCGCGGGAATCGAGATCTCGTAGCGCGTGCCGCGGGTATTGTCCGCCATGCCGACGGTTTCGTAGCCGGCGTTGCTCACGGCCCCGATGCGCGTGCCGCGCACGGGTTTGTCGTGCAGGGCGGTGGCGACCTGGAGCACCTGTTCGAATTCCTTGAAGGTATCGACGATGATCGCGCCGGCGGCCTCGGCCGCGGCCTGGCAGATGTCGTAATCGCCGGCGACCGAAGCGGTGTGTCCCGCCGCCGCCGACCGGCCGGTTTCGGTTCGTCCCGCCTTGTAGAATACGACAACCTTGTTGCGTGCGCGGGCCTGCTCGACCGCCTTGATGAAATCGAGGCCGTCCATGTCGTTGAAGCCTTCGGCATAGACGCCGATCGCGTCGATGTCGTCCCGCTCGCCGATGATCTTGAGGTAGTCGGACAGCGTGAGGTCGAACTGATTGCCGATCGACAGCGCCAGGGCCGGGTCGAGCGTTTCGAGGTTGCTCAAGCGGGTGATGATGAACGCCCCGCTCTGGGAAATGATGGCGACGCGATGGGGGGGGCGGTCCATGCGATTGTCGAGCTTGGTCTGGGGAATGAAAAACGTGTCGTAGCGCCCGACGCGCGATTGGATGCCCATCGAGTTCGGACCGACAAAGACGGGGCCGCCGTCGGGCCGCTGGTGGGCGTGGCGGATGGCGGCGCGCGTGTCGCGCTCCAGGTCGCTGCTGCCCTCTTTCTCGCCGACGCCGCCGGGGATCAGGATGACGCTGGCGACTTTGCCGCTGGCGGCGATTTCGTCGATCACGCCGGGCAAGGCGGGCGCCGGAACGGCGACGACCACCATGTCGATCGGTTCGGGGAGATCGGCGACGCACGGGACGCAGCGCACCCCGTCGATCTCGTCGAGTCCTTCCTTCACAACCCACAGGTGCTCGCGGTCGAAGCCGCACCGCTTGACGTTGTTGAGGATCACGCGACCGAAGTTGTGTCCCTTGGCCGAGACCCCGATTACCGCGATCGAACGCGGCTCGAGCAGGTTGCGAACCTTGTCGATCGGGCGGGCCGGCGGGGTCTTGACGGCGGTTGCCATTCGGCCGCGGCCATCGACGGGTACCATGTGGTTCTGCCGGAAGGCGAAGGGGTTGACCTCCAGCTCGGCGATGTCGGGCCCCGTTTCGCCGCGATCGACGCAAAAGTGCCGCGCAATCGCGATGAATGCCCGGAAACAACGCAGCAACTCACCATCGGACACCACCCGGCGATGGCCGCGCGTACGGCCGGCGAGGATGTCGTAGGCGGCGGTTTTCCTGAACAAGGCGAAGAACTCTTCGGCGGTGACGTCGGTCGCGATGGCCTTGGCGACAGCGATACCGGGCCGCATCTTGCGGGCGAGGTACTCGGTGTCCACGCCGCCGATGCCCGCGGCGATGACCGGACCGAACTCCCGCGTGGCCCGCACACCGACGAACAACTCGCTGGCGAATCCGCTGTGGGCCCCCTCGACGAACTCGACGACCAGGACGCCCTCGATGCGTTTGTCGGCGTGGTCGGCGAGCATCTGCGCGATTTCCGCGCGCACCACCGAGATGTCACGCGGGACGAAACGTACCGCCCGGGCTTCGGTCTTGTGGACCACGTCTTGCGAAACGAGCTTGAGCACCACCCGGCTGCCGGGCAGATGATCGAGGGCGGATTGGTCGATCGCCTGGCCGGCGGGTACGAACACGTGCCGCGGCGGGGCGATCGCTCCCACGATCCGCACCAGGGCGTAGACCTCGTGTTCGAAAATCTGCCGGCGTCCCTGCCGGTGGATCTCGATCAGCCGCTGCTCGAACGCCTCGATCTCGGCGCCGCTCAGTCGGTTCTCACCGCAGTTTTTTTTTAGCGCGCTGGTGTCGAGCCCGCCAGGAGCCAGAATCTGCTCGAGACTGAGCGAATCAAGCCATTCGAGCACGGTTCGGAAGGGCACCCCTTGTTCGATTCCGTCGAGGTAGGCCGCCCCGGCCGCTCGTCCCGCGCGAAAGGCCTTGCGGTTCATCTCGACGATCTTTTCACCCTTCGCCTGGAACATCGCGACGACAGCGTTTTCGAGTTCGTCGGCGTCGATGTCCATCTGGAGCGAGGCGGCGCCGAGCAGCACCACGTTCGCCGAGCGGCCCGAGCCGGCCATCTTCGAGAGTTTGTCGGCGTCGAGCAGAATATGACGCGGGTAACGCGCGATTTGTTCGAGCACATCCTCGAGTGGCGGGTAGTTGTCGATGTTCACGTACGCGTTGGTACTGGCGACAATCACGCCGCCCTCGCGGAGGTAGTGCACGTAACGCAACGCTTCCATCGGCTCGACCGACAAGATCAGATCGGCCTGGCCGAGCGGGATCAGATCGCTGGCGATCTCGTGGTCGGCGATGCGCAAGTGGGACTCGACCGCGCCGCCGCGCTGCGACATGCCGTGGACCTCGGCTTGCTTGATGTGCAGCCCAAGCTTGAGGGCCGCGACGCAAAGCGCCTTGGCATTGGTCAGGATTCCCTGTCCGCCGACACCGGCCAGAATGATGTTTTCCTGCACGATTGGGCTCCCGTTGGCAAAACTTGACGCCCTGTCGGCGCCGATTGTCTCATGGCACCGGTCTCCACCGGCGGATCGGTGGGCGGAGCCCACCCTAGGTTGCCGCGCAGGTGGCGGCCTTTTCGTCCTTCCTGGTCTTCTTGGGCTTTTTGATCTGGATGCACGGCCGGCGGGCGACGATGACCGACAGGCCCCGATGCGCGATCTCGCGTTTGAACAGCGCGGTGTTTTTTTCGTGGAACTTGGCCAGCGGTTCGATCACGTGGAGGTGTTCGTCCTTGACGCCCAGCCCGCGGACGATATCGAGCAGCTCATCGCCGTGGGCCATGGTGAGCTGGCCGCCGGTCATCGCGACGGTCGAGTTGTCCAGCAGGAACACGGTCATGTTGGCGTTGGCGCGGGCGGCGCCGATCAGGCCGGTCATGCCCGAGTGGGTGAAGGTCGAGTCGCCGATGGTGCAGAGCACGGGGTGTTTGCCGGCCTGGGCCGCGCCGTGGGCCATCGTGATCGACGCGCCCATGTCCACGCACGAATGCACCGCTTCGTAAGGCGGCAAGCAGCCCAGCGTGTAACAGCCGATGTCGCTGAACATGATCGTGTCGGGCTCGTCGCGGGTGGCCTCGAGCATCGCCGCGAACGTGTCGCGGTGGGGGCAGCCGACGCAGAGCATCGGCGGGCGACCGGGGATTTCCTGGGCCTGCGGGTTGGTGCAGGGTTTGCCGAAAGCCGCCTTGACGAGGTCGGGGCTCAGCTCGCCCGTTTGCGGAAGCAGTCCGCTGAGCTTGCCCCGGACGGACTTGCCCGGCAGCCCGAGCAGCCCGTTGAGGCGGGACTCGATGAAGGGGTAGCCTTCTTCGACGACGATGATTTCGTCGCAATGGTCCACGAGTTGCCGCACGAGACTGGTCGGGATCGGGTACACGCCGATCTTGAGGATCGAGCAGCCGTCGAGATCGTCGCCGAGCGCCTCGCGGACGTAGTTGTACGCGATTCCCGAAGCGATGATGCCACGCTTGCCGGCGAGGACGAGGCGGTTGACCTTGCTGCGCTCGGCATAGTCGAGCAGGTCCGGCTGGATGTCGAGCAGGTGCCGCCAGCGCCGGCGGGCGTTGGCGGGGACGAGCACCCAGTGTTCCTTGGGCGGGCGGGGTTTGGGCTCCGGGCGGGCCGGGGCCTCGACGGCGACGTGGACGACGCTGCGACTGTGCGACAGGCGCGTCACGAGTCGCACCATCACCGGCAGTTGCAGCCGTTCGGAGAGATCGAACGCTTCGAACATCAGGTCGTAGGCTTCCTGCTGGCTGCCGGGCTCGATCATGGGAATCTTGGCGAAATCACCCAGGTAGCGGCTGTCCTGTTCGTTCTGGGAGGAGTGCATCCCGGGGTCGTCCGCGACCACGAGCACCAGCCCGCCGTTGACGCCGGTGATCGCCGAATTGACGAACGGGTCGGCGGCGACGTTGAGCCCGACGTGCTTCATGGAGACGATCGCACGTTTGCCCGCATATGACATGCCGAGGGCTTCTTCGTAGGCGACCTTCTCGTTGGCTGACCAGAGCGCGGATACGCCCGGGTCGTTGGCAGTGGTGCGTTGGATGAACTCGAAGATTTCGGTGGCCGGCGTCCCCGGATAGGAAAACGCGCCGCCGATGCCGGCGTGGATGGCTCCGAGCGCGACCGCTTCGTCGCCGAGCAGCAGTTCCGTTTTCATAAGGTTGTCCTCGATAGCCGAGTCTTCGCACGTCGCCGCGGGGTTGGGTTCGCCCCCCGGCGCACACTGTCCCCGCCGAATATGTGCAGTCTGTGGCAGATTTCGTTCCGCGTAAAGCCCCCCGGGCCGAGACACGCCGTCCATTTGCTAACATCTTGTAATCAATGGTGTTGCGCGTTTCACACCTCTTGCCGGTCGCACTTCGGCTGGGCCGAGCCGGGCCGGTCGTTGGCAGACAGGTGCGGCAAATCGCGCAGGCGGTGTGACGCACGCCCGGATTCTCCGGCGCCGCGCGATCCGTCAGGTTGTCCGCCGCCGAAACGTGCCCGCATCCCCCCGGCCCGACACGCCGGCGGCAGTCGGCCGGTTGACTTGGGTGTCACGACCTCATAGAGTCACACGTGATGTTCGGGCGAGTCATACTGTCACTTGCGGTCGGCTGGGCGGTCCTTGTCGGGCCCGCATTGTGCGTCGGTGGCGTGTTGGTACACGCGTGCGACTGTGCGCCGACGGGAACGTGCAGCCACGAATCGAGTTGTGCGGCGGATCCGTGCGCGCCAGCGCTGGCCTCGCGGGACGCGGCGGCGCATCTCGCCGTTTCCGCTCGACCCGCATTGTCGCCGCCCATGGCGGTGGAGCCCGATTCGCCCGGTGCTTGCGCATGGGCGAGGCCGGACATATCGCGGGGGGCCGCGCCCGGGACGGGGCGCGAAACCGCCCGATACCAAGACACCGGTTTGCCCCTTCTGAATTGATCCCCTGGTAGTGCCTGGATTGCCTCCGTGCGGCGTTGTTGCCGGCGCGGTCGCGGTGTGATGCGCGCTACGCGCATCGGAGAGCCACGAAGGTCAGGGGATCGTTACCTATGTACCGACGGATTATCGCAGGGGCGCTCGCGGGCGCTACGGTCGTGCTGACGACCATCGCAGGCTGTGCGAAGGTCGATCCGCAACCGGATTACCGCCGAGCGGAAGAATTGACAACCAGAAGTACCGGGCAGCAGTACCTGTTCGATCCGCTCGAACGCGAGGCGGCCGAGCGGCGGGTGGAGGAGCTGCTTCGCGACGGATTGACCGCGGACGAAGCGGCGCAGGTCGCATTGCTGCATAACCCGGAGTTGCAGGCGGCTCTGTACGAAATCGGTGCCGCCCGGGCCGACCTCGTGCAATCGGGGTTGCTGAGCAACCCCACATTGGGGCTCGCGTTGCGCCTGCCCTCGGCCGGCGGCCTGAGCAACATCGACTTCGATCTGGCCCAGAACATCGCGGACTTGTGGCAGATTCCGGCCCGCAAACGGATGGCGGCCCGTGACCTGGATCAGACGATTCTGCGCATCGCCCGCCAGGCTTCCGCGGTCGCGGCGCAGGCCAAGGAAGCATTCTACCGGGCGAGCGGTGCCGCCCGCCGTTTGGCCATCGCGCGGGAAAACCGCGAGATCGGCCGCACCATCGTCGAGCTGACCGAGTTTCGGCGGCGGGCCGGCGCCGGCAACCGGCTCGATGTCAACCTGGCCCGGGGGGTGCTGCTCGATGCCGAGCTCGCGACCAAACGCGCACGCCTGGCCGCGGGGTCGGCGCGGCGCGCGCTCGCGACCGTGCTGGGCCTGGCCGAGGATGCCGCCGCGGTCAGGCTCACGGAACCCCTGCCCACGCCGCCAGCCCACACGCTTCAGACCGAAACGCTCATTCGGCTGGCGTGGGCCGAGCGGCTGGACGCGCGGGCATTGCGGCAGTCGGTGGACAGCGCCCGGCAGCGGCTGGTGCTCGAAGTCCGCCGGGTGATTCCGACATTCGAGTTCGGCTTGGCGCTGGAGCGCGATGCGCGCCGGCGCGTGCCCGGTCGCGACCTGCTGGCGGATACGGCGCGTTCGTCGATCGGTGCGGGACGGCTGAGCGCACCGGACATCCAGCCCCGTTCCGAGCGAAAACGGGCCAAGGGGCAGGACGTCATCATCGGGCCGATGGTTTCGCTGGAGTTGCCGATCTTCGACCAGAACCAAGCCCAGATCGCCAAAGCGCGATACGAGCTCGAGCGGCGATTGCGGCTGTTGGAGGGGCTGGAGCGGACCATCCGGCAGGAGGTTCGAGAGGCGGTGGACCAGGCCCGAACGGCGTGGGAAGTCGCGCGTTTCTATCGGGACGAGGTGGTGCCCCAGGCGTCCCGCAGCCTGGAACTCTCGCGTGAATCCTACCGCGCCGGGCAATCCTCGATCCTGTCCGTTCTCGATGCGGAACGTTCGTATCTCGCCGCCCGCGACCGTTTCGCCGAGGCGATGCAGCAGGCGGCTGCGGCGGGTCCGCTGCTGGAGCGGGCGGTTGGCCTCCCGATGGATCGTCTGGTGGAAGCAGTGCGCCGGCCGGCATCGCAGCCGGCGGGAGGGAGCCATCCATGAGTGTGAGACAAGAGTTTTTGCGAAAACGCTGGGCGGCGTTGATCGTCATGAGCCTGCCGCTGGCAGTGCTGGCCGGTTGTACTCCGCCGACATCCGAGTCCCTGGCGGAGTTCGTCACGGATTTCGTTCGAAGTGCATTGGCCGCGTGGTTGCTGTAGCGCGACGGGGCCAACGGGAGCATACGCGATGACAAGCAAGACGATGATGTTCTTGGTTGCGGGACTGGTTCTTGGCCTGCTGGCCGGCGGGGGGGCGTTTTACGCCGCCCAGCGGGCCGGCTTCGTCGCCGCCGGGGGCGACAGGATGCAGCGTCATGACGAGGACCACGACGGTGGCGGGCACGACGAAGCCGCGAGCGATGAGCACGCCGGACATGACGAAGGCGGCCACGAAGCGCACGAGCCCGGCGTCGTCCACCTGACACCCGAGAAGCTGGCGTCGCTGCACCTGGAACCGGTCGAGGTCCGCCGCGGGGTGCTCACGTCGGTGATCGAGTTGCCGGGGCAGGTCGAGTGGAACACGGATCGCCTGGTGCATATCTCGCCGCGGGTGCCCGGCGTCGTCGGTTCCGTGGCCAAGACGTTGGGCGACGTGGTGAAGGCCGGGGACTTGTTGTGCGTGCTCGATTCGCGCGAGATGGGCGACGCGAAGATGGAGTACCTGTCGGACCTGAGCCGGTTCGAGGTCGCGAAGGCTGATTTTCAACGTGCCAAGAGCGTTTTCGAGAACACGAAAAAACTGCTGCTGATTCTGGACGAGCAGCCCACACCCCAGCAGGCCCTCGAACGAGCCCGCGCGCTCGAGATCGGCGAGAACAAGAACAAGCTGCTGACTGCGTACACCACGATGCACGTCACGCTGCGCACGTTCCAGCGCGCCCGAAAACTGTTCGAGAAAGGGGTCGGCACCGAACAGGATCTGCTCGAGGCCCAGGGGGCCTACGAGACGGCCCACGCCGACTACGTTTCGACCCGCGAGGAGATCGCCTTCAACCTGCGGCCGGATTTTCTGCGGGCCCAGCGCGACTTCGACCTCGCCCGGACAGAGATGCGCAACAGCGAACGGGCGCTGCACATCCTCGGCCTCACGAATGACCAGACGGCCGCGCTGGCCACCCGGGCGGACACGATCGACGAGGATATCGCCCGGACCCCGATCTACAGCCCGATCGATGGGGTGATCGTCGCCCGCCACCTGACACGCGGGGAACGGGTCGATACGGGCACGACGCTCTACACGATCGCCGACCCGGCCGACGTGTGGGTGATGGGGCGCGTCTACGAGCGTGACATTCACTCCCTGCGCGTGGGCCAGCAAGCGACCGTCCGGCTCGACGCCTTCCCCGATCAACTCGTGGAGGGGGTCGTCGACTACATCGGCAGCGCGCTCGATCCGACCACACGCACCGTCGAGGCCCGCGTCGTATTGCCCAACCCCGCCGGGCAATTCCGCCCGGGGATGTTCGGCATGGTCACCGTCTTCGCCCCGGCGGCGAAGGACGATGCGGGGATGCTCGTGCCGGCCGCCGCGTTGCAACGTGTTGCGAGCGGATACGTCGTGTTCGTGCTGGAAGGGGACGGGGAGTACCGCCAGGTGCCCGTGGGGGTCGTCGCCCGCTCCAGGGAGTTCGTCCAGGTCAGCGGCCCGCTGCAAGCCGGGGTCCGCGTTGTGGTCGGCGATACGTTCATGCTCAAGTCCGAGGCCGGCAAGAGCGCCATGGGCGGCGGGCACAGCCACTAGGGGCCAACCAACATGCATCGAATCATCGACTTCTCGCTCGACAATCGCTTTCTGGTTATCGTGCTGTGGCTGCTCGTCGTGGCGGCGGGTATCCACGCGCTGCTCAACCTGCCGATCGACGCGGTGCCCGACGTCACCAATGTCCAGGTCCAGGTGCTCACCAACGCTCCGGGTTTGCCTCCCGAAGAGGTCGAACGCTTCATCACCTTCTCCGTCGAGACCGCCATGAGCGGCCTGCCGGCGGTGGAGGAAATCCGCAGCGTGTCCAAGTTCGGGCTGTCGGTCGTGACGGTGGTGTTCGAGGAAGGCACCGACATCTACTGGGCCCGGCAGCTCGTCAGTGAGCGACTCGTCGAGGCCCGCGAGGCCATCCCCGAGGGTTACGGCAACCCGGAGATGGGGCCGATCTCGAGCGGACTGGGCGAAATCTACCAGTTCGAGGTGCGCGGCGAAGGCTATAGCCCGATGGAGTTGCGCACGATTCTGGACTGGTACGTCAACTACCAGCTCCGCAGCGTCCCGGGCATCGTCGAGGTCAATTCTTTCGGCGGAGAGCTCAAGACGTACCAGGTCACGCTCGACCCGGGCCGTATGGTCGCCTACGACATCCCGGTCGGGGATGTGCTCGAGGCCTTGCGGGGCAACAACCGCAACGTTGGTGGCGGTTACATCGCTCACCACGATGAGCAGTATCTCATTCGCGGCGAGGGATTGATCGAGACGCTCGCCGACCTGGGGAACGTGATCGTCAAGCATGGCCCCGGCGGCACGCCCGTCTACGTCAAGGACCTGGGTCGTGTCGAGTTCGCGCCCATGATCCGGCAAGGCGCCGTCACGCGCGATGGGCGCGGCGAGGCCGTAGTCGGCATCGTGATGATGCTGATGGGCGAGAACTCGCGCGTCGTCGTCGATAACGTCAAGCGGAAAATCGAGCAGATCAAGAAATCGCTGCCCGAAGGCGTCACGATCGACACGTTTTACGATCGCACGGAGCTGGTTCAGAAGACCATCCGGACCGTCGCCAAGAACCTGATCGAGGGCGGGATTCTGGTCATCGTCGTGTTGCTGCTCCTGCTGGGAAATCTGCGCGGGGGCCTGATCGTGGCGTCGGCGATTCCGCTGTCCATGCTGGTGGCGTTCAGCGCGATGCGCCTGGCCGGTCTGAGCGGCAACCTGATGAGTCTCGGGGCGATTGACTTCGGACTCATCGTGGACGGCTCGGTCGTCATCATCGAGAACATCGTTCGGTACCTGCACGACAATCGCAACGATCGCCGTCCGCATCTGGAGAAAGTGCGCGCCGCCTGTCACGAAGTCGCCCGGCCCGTCGCGTTCGCGGTCGGGATCATCATCATCGTATATCTGCCGATCCTGGCGTTGCGGGGGGTCGAGGGAAAGATGTTCCGGCCGATGGCGTTGACGGTCGTATTCGCGCTGATCGGTTCGCTGGTCTGCGCTCTGACGCTCATGCCGGTGCTGGCCTCGCTGCTACTGAAACGGGTTCGCGAAAAAGAACCACTGCTGTTCAGGGTTGCGAAACGCCTGTATTTCCCCGTGCTGGAACGCATCGTCACCCGGCCCGTGCCGGTGTTTGCGACGGCGTTGGTCCTGTTCCTGGCCAGTCTCGGCGTCGTGCCGTTGCTCGGGGCCGAGTTCATCCCGCGGCTCGACGAGGGCGCCATCGCGATGCAGATGTGGCGCCTGCCCAGCGTCTCGCTCGAGGAATCCAACAAGATCAGCCTGATGGCCGAAAGGGTGCTCGTGGAAAACTTTCCCGAGGTGGATACCGTCGTCTCACGCACCGGCCGGGCGGAGATCGCCACCGACCCGATGGGCGTCGAGATCAGCGATACCTACATCATGCTCAAACCGAAAAACACCTGGCGCTTCGGCTCCAAGGAGGAGCTCATCCGCGCCATCGACAAGACCCTCACCGAGCGGATCCCCGGCACGATTTTCAGTTACTCCCAGCCCATCGAACTCCGTGTCCAGGAGCTGATCGCCGGTGTCCGTAGCGACGTGGCCATCCAGATCTACGGCGATGACCTCGCGCAGATGAAACGGAAGGCCGACGAGGTCGTGCGACTCGTGCGCGGCGTGCCGGGCGCCGCCGACGTCAAGGCCGAGCAGGTGATCGGGCTGCCAACCATGCGCGTGCGCATCGACCGCGACGCGATCGCCCGGTACGGGATCAACGCCGAGCGAGTGCTCGAGGTGATCCAGACGATCGGCGGAAACCCGGTCGGCACCGTGCTCGAAGGGCAGAAGCGGTTCACGCTCCAGGTGCGTTTCGATCCCTCCGTACGCGACGACCTGGAGAGCGTGGGGGATCTCAAGATCGCCGGGCCCCCGAGCAACGGCGGACCGCCCATGCTCATTCCCTTGTCGCAGCTCGCGTCGATCGAGATCGTGGAAGGCCCCGCGCAAATCAGCCGCGAGAACATCAGTCGGCGGATTTCGGTCGAGGCCAACGTTCGCGGCCGCGATCTGGCTTCGTTCGTGGCCGAGGCCCAGAAGGTACTCGACCGCGAGCTGAAGCTTCCGCCGGGGTGGTTCATCGACTGGGGCGGGCAGTTCGAGAATCTCCAGGCCGCCTCCGAACGGTTGGTCGTCCTCGTGCCGATGGCGCTGTTGCTGATCTTCGTG
>Ga0256841_1002210_pt1 | contig 15738 bp, 14 predicted proteins | sample 356308metaG_FD_185971 | JGI IMG/M metagenome (GOLD analysis project Ga0256841, IMG submission 185971) | Hydrothermal vent microbial communities from Mid Atlantic Ridge, Atlantic Ocean - 356-308 | ecosystem: Environmental > Aquatic > Marine > Hydrothermal vents | place: Atlantic Ocean: Mid... | reverse complement strand
GTGACAGGGTGAAGGGGTGACAGGGTGAAGGGTGAACAGGTGACCCCTCCGAACCCTTGGCCTTGCTGGTCACCCCTTCAGCCCACCGGTCAAGGTCATGCCCCGGATCACCCGCTGGCGGAAGATGAGGAAGACCATGAGCACGGGCAGGGAGGCCAGGAAGGCCCCGGCCAGGAGGATGCCGTATTTGATGTCGTGGGCCCCCTGCAGGGCTTTCAGGCCGATGGGTAGGGTCAGCAGATCCGGTCGCTGCAGGGCGATGAGGGACCAGAAGAATTCGTTCCAGGAGAAGATGAACATGTAGAGGCCCAGGGCCACGAAGGCGGGGATGGAGTTGGGCAGGATGATGCGCACCAGCACGCCCAGGCTGCTGCAGCCGTCGATACGGGCCGCGTCCTCCAGCTCTCCGGGGATGTTCACGAAGAACTGGCGCAGCAGGAAGACGCCGATGGGCATGGCGGCGATGGGCAGGATCACCGCCGCGTAGGTGTTCAGCAGCCCCAGGGAGTTCATCAGGAAGTAGAGGGGCACCGCGTTCACCTGCCAGGGGATGAGCATGGAGGAGATGAAGACCAGGAAGAGGGTGTTCCGCCCCTTCCAGCGCAGGCGAGCGAAGGAGTAGGCCGCGGGCACGGAGATGACCAGGGAGAGGGCCGTGGATCCCCCAGCCACGATGGCGCTGTTCATCACCCAGCGCAGGAAGGGCCAGTCCCGGATCACCTCCTGCACATGCTCCAGGGTGAAGCGGCTGGGGATCCAGCGGGGCGGCAGGGTGAAGATCTCCGGCGTGGGCTTGAAGGCCGTGTCGATCATCCAGAGCACCGGAACCAGCCAGAGCAGGGCCAGCACCAGCAGCCCCAGGCCCTGCAGCGCGGCCCGGACATCCCGCCAGCGCAGGCCAGCCCGGCTGCGGGCTCGGGAGCGGCTCCAGGATTGGGTGGTGGGGGCGACTTCGGTCATGGCTACCGTCCTCCCAGCTCGGATTCAAAACCCAGGAAGCGGAAACCCAGCAGGGTCACCACCAGGATGATGAGGAAGAGGACGAAGCCCAGGGCCGCGGCCCGTCCCATCTCCAAGTACTGCCAGCCGGCCCGGTAGAGGTAGAGGGCCAGCACCTCGGAGGCCCGGCCCGGCCCGCCGTCAGTCATCATCAGCACCTGTCCCAGCACCCGGAAGGAGGAGATGGCGGTGAGGACCAGGGCGAAGAGCAGGGCGGGCTTGAGCAGGGGGAGCAGGATGCGGAAGAAGCGCACCAGCGGATTGGCCCCGTCCAGCTCCGCCAGCTCGAAGATGGTGTCCGGGATGTCCTCGATGGCGGCCCGGAAGACCACCATGCGGTAGCCGGCCAGCCACCAGCCCGTGGCGATGGCGATGGCCGGGATGGCCCAGCGGGGGTCGTTCAGGAAGACCGGCGGCTCCAGGCCCAGCCTGCGCAGATAGTAGAGGATGAGGCCGAAATCCGGGTCGAAGAGCCACTTCCAGATGATGCTGATGATGGAGACGTTGAGCAGATAGGGCCAGAAGAAGGATGCCTCCACGAAGCCCGCGCCCCGGCGTTTGCCCATCCCCCGGATGAAGAGGGCGAAGAGGAGGCCGATGCCGATGATCAGGGGCATGGAGAGGAAGGCGAACCAGAAGGTGTTCTTGAGCGCGTTCCAGAAGCGGGCGTCGTGGAGCAGGTTCGTGTAGTTCTTCAGCCCGATGAACTCGGAGCCCAACAGGGGCTGCCACTTGAAGAGGCTGATGTAGAAGCCGTAGATCATGGGCCAGAGGAGGAAGAGGGCCCAGATCACCGCGTAGGGCAGGACGAAGAGCAGCCCTTCTGTGTGGCGGTTGCGCAGGAGCCGGGCGATGGGTTTGGGAAGGTGTGGACGCATGGTTGTCTGTCTCGGTGGGAATGGCCCGATCATCTGGGGTAGGGGCGACCGGGCCGGTCGCCCCTACGATGGGATGGACCGGTCGCCCCGACGGTGGGATGGACCGGTCGCCCCGACGGTGATGGGAATGGCCCGGTCGCCCCGACGACGATGGGGCGACCGGGTCGTCCTTACTGGCTCTGCAGGATCTGGTTGGCCTCCTCCTCGGCCAGGCGCAGCGCCTCCTCCGGGCTGATCTCGCCGTTGTAGGCCCGCTGGATCTGCACCTGGATGGCGCTCTCCAGCTGGGAGCCCTTGGGGTGGTCGATGGGGTAGTGGATCCAGCCGTTGTTGGCCATGTCCGTGAACTTGGAGAGGGAGAGCTTCCAGGTGTCGGAGTTGCGCAGCTCCTCGCTCTCCAGGGCTGGCTTGTAGGCGGGAATGTGGCCGCCGTAGATGCCCCACAGGTCCGAGTGTTCGTTGATCCACTTGATGGCTTCGGCCGACTTGATCAGCACCTCGTCGGAGACTCCCTCAGGCTGCTTGGGGATGACCAGGTTGTGGCTGTTGGCCCAGGTCACCCGCTTGTCGTAGAACTGGGGCACGTAGGCGAAGCCCCAGTTGACCCCGCTCTCCTTGGCCGTCCAGTACATCCAGTTCCCCGCGAAGAGCATGCCCAGCTCCCCTGCCGTGAACTGCTTGAAGCCGTCAGTGCCCGGCTCGTTCCAGCCCCGCTCCTGCACCATGCTGACCAGGAACTTCAGGGCCTTCAGCCCCTTCTCGTTGTTGAAGGTGGCCTTGGTGTAGCCCTCGTCGAAGAGCTCCCCACCTTGCTGCCAGAAGAGGATGTACCAGGCCCGGCGCAGCTTCCGGGGCAGGGCGTCCTCTGCCGGATGGAAGGCCTTGAAGCCCGCGTCCCGGATGGCGTCCGCGGCGGCGACAAACTCCTCCATGGTCTGGGGCGGGCTCTCCGGATCCAGGCCGGCCGCCTCGAAGATGTCCTTGTTGTACCACATGCCCCACATGTGGGTGTCCAGGGGCACCAGGTAGCGGTGACCATCCCGCTCGCCAGCCTGCCACAGCTTCTCGATGTAGTTGTCTCCCTGGATGCCGGCCGCTTCCAGCAGGTTCCCCGCGGGGGAGGCCTCCAGCGGGGTCAGGGCCGGGTACATCTCCGAGAGCTTGTTGGTGTGGACGATGCCGATCTGGGGCGGGTTCCCAGCGATGACTGAGTTGGTCAACTGCGCGTAGTACTCGGACCACTGGCCCTGGGTCAAGGTGATCTGGGTGTCCTCGTGGCTCTCGTTGTAGAGCTGGACGATGCGTTCCATGGCCTGGGCATCGCCGCTGTGGAAAAGGGTGTTGAACCAGAGGGTGTACTTCTCCGCCTTGGGCTGGGGAGCGGCTTCCTGAGCTGGGGCCGCGGCGGGCGGTGGCGGTGGCGCAGCGCAGGCCACCAACACAAAGACCAGGAACAGGAAGAGGGAAATGTGGGCGACACGTTTCATGGCTTTTCCTCCTTGGAAATAACACTGGCTTGGAAATAACACTGGCTTAGAAATAGAACTAGTGAAGTGAACTGGAACTGGGAAGAGTGGAAAAACAGCTGGTTGAGTGAGACGCGCTACCGAAATTGAAGCTTTTTGACGTGCTCTGGCCTGCTCAAGATCGGGGGGAGCGTTTCTGGCACTCGGGAAAATCGGAGGAAATGCACGGGCTGTGGGCGTCGCGGGGGAGTGGACTCTGAAAACGTTTTCGGAAGCCGTTTCCCATTATACGAGGATTCGGCGGATGGCGCAAGGGGTTTTTGCAATTTTTGCCGCCCGGATGGGGACTGGGCGTCTGGGCGCTGGCGAAGCCGGGACGGCGCGCCCTGTTCCTCGGTCGGCTGTTATCGCCCCTTTCGCATGCCTGGGATCTTCCATCTGCGGGCGCCCGAATTCTTCGAAATATGTTTGACAAATCCTGGCCCCCGTGATAGTCTTCCTCGGGCATCGGAAACTGAAATTGACAAGAAATTTCTGTTGCCGTTTCCCCTGTTCTCCCCCGATCCATCTCTCGCCCCCATCCCAGTGGAAAGGCTGCAACCATGCACGAGACCAGCAGCGCCAAACCGCCTCAGCGGCTCTTCATTCCCGGCCCCACGGACGTGCTCCCGGACGTGCTGGCGGCCCAGACCGCGCCCATGATCGGCCACCGCTCCTCGGAGTTCGAGGCCCTCTTCGCCAAGTGCGAAGAGCAGATGCAGCGCCTCTTCTTCACCCAGAGCCGGGTCTACATCCTGGCTTCCTCCGGCACCGGGCTGCAGGAGGCGGCCATCCGCAACTGCGTCTCTGGCCGGGTGATCAGCTTCGTGAACGGCGCCTTCAGCCAGCGCTGGCACGACGTGGCCATCGGCTGCGGCAAGGAGGTCATCCGGGTGGATGTGCCCTGGTGCACCGCGGTGAAGCCGGAGCAGGTGGCCCAGGCTCTGGAAGCCGCGCTGGCCGAAGGCCCGGTGGACGCCATCACCGTGGTCCACAATGAGACCAGCACCGGGGTCATCAGCCCGGTGGGGGCCATCGCCGCCCAGGTCCGGACCATCAGTCCAGAGACCCTGGTCCTGGTGGACGCGGTCTCCTCCTTCAGCGGTGTGGCCATCCCCTTTGACGAGTGGGGGCTGGACGTCTGCCTCACCTCGTCCCAGAAGGCCCTGGCCGTGCCGCCGGGCCTGGCCTTCGCCGCGGTCTCGGATCGAGCCCTGGCCCGGGCCGAGACGGTCCAGGGACGGGGTTGGTACTTCGATTTCCTCCTCCTGGAAAAGTACCTGCAGCGCAGCACCACCCCGGCCACCCCGGCCATCTCCCTGATCCGGGCCCTGAGCGTGCAGCTGGATCACATCTTCCAGGAAGGCCTGGAGGCCCGGTTCGCCCGGCACCGCACCCTGCAGGAGATGACCCACGCCTGGGCCCAGGAGTGGGGGTTCGACCTCATGGCCGAGGAGGGCTACCGCTCCCCCACGGTGACGGCCATCGAGAACAGCCGGGGGCTGGACATCCCGGACCTGAACCGCTATCTGGGCGAACGGGGCATGCAGATCTCCAACGGCTACGGGCCCTACAAGGGCAAGGCCTTCCGCATCGGCCACATGGGAGAGGTCCAGGTGGCGGACCTGGAGCGTCTCTTCCAGGCGCTGGACGCCTACCTGGCCGGCGCCTCTGGGGCTTGAGTCCGCTTGCCCGGGCCGATGAGGTCCACTGATCCGTCGATTCCCTTTTTGCAATATCACCTTTTGCAATATCACCTTTTGCAATATCACCTTTTGCAATGTCACCCTTTGTCGAAGCCACCTGAAACAGAGTGCCACCATGGAAAACAGCCGTCCCAACGTCCTCATCTGTGACCCCATCCACCCGGCCGGGGTGGAGCTGCTGCAGGCCAAGGCCAACGTGGACGTGGCCGAGAAGGCCCTGAACGAAGAGGAGCTGATCCAGCGCATCGGCAAATACCACGCGGTGATCGTGCGCAGCCGCACCCGCATCACCGCCAACGTGATCCACAACGCCCACCGCCTGCGGGTCATCGCCCGGGCCGGGGCGGGGCTGGACACCATCGACGTGGACGCGGCCCAGTCCCACGGCATCGAGGTGGTCAACGCGCCGGGGGCCAACACCCTGGCCGTGGCCGAGCACACCTTCGGCCTCATGCTGGCTCTGGCCCGCAAGATCGTCCAGGCCGACCAGGGCCTGAAGCAAGGGCGCTGGGAGAAGTCCAAGCTCCTGGGCACGGGCCTGGCCGGGAAGACCCTGGGCATCATCGGCTTTGGGCGCATCGGCCGGCAGGTGGCCCGTCGGGCCAAGGCCTTCGACATGCACGTGGTGGTGAACCAGCCTCGTCTGACCCCGGAGCTGGCCCTGGAGCTGGGGGTGGAGAAGGTGGATCTGCCGGAGCTGCTGGAGCGGGCGGACTTCGTCACCCTGCACGTGCCCATGCGCCCGGCCAACGTGGGGCTCATCGGCGAGGAGGAGCTCTCCATGATGAAGCCCAGCGCCTACCTGATCAACACGGCCCGGGGCGGCATCGTGGATGAAGACGCCCTGCTCCACGCCCTGGAAGAGGGGCGCATCGCCGGGGCGGGGCTGGACGTCTTCCAGGGGGAGCCCCACGTGAAGCCGGAGCTGGTGCGGCATCCCCGGGTGGTGGCCACGCCCCACATCGGCGCCAGCACCGAGGACGCCCAGCGCAAGGCCGCGGTCACCGTGGCCCAGCAGGTGATAGCCATCCTGGAGCGCACCGGCTCCTCCGAGACCCTCTCCCTGAAAGTGGTGCCCATCCAGGACGTGATCCCCCACGAGTCCATCGATCCCAAACGGGTCTCCGCCCTGGCCGCTCGTCTCCAGGACGACGGCTACCTGGTGAACCCCCCGGTGGTGGCCAAATGGGGCCAGCAGTACGTGGTCCTGGACGGGGCCACCCGGCTCACCGCCTTCAAGAGCATGGGGTTCCCTCACATCATCGTGCAGCAGGTGGATTTCCACAGCAACCAGGTGCAGCTCCACACCTGGTACCATGTGGTGCGGGGCGGCGCCCTGGAAGATCTCATGGACCTGCTGGGACAGGTGCCGGGCCTCCAGGTGACGCCCATGCCCGTGGAGTCCCTGGAGCGAGCCCTGCAGGAGGACCACAGCCTGGCCTATCTCCTCACCCGGGACGGCCAGGGCTATCTGCTGGCCATGGCGGAGGACGCGGAGGGGGACTGGGTGGACGTCCTCAACCGGTTGGTGGACGCCTACACCCACTGGGGGCACGTGGAGCGCACCCTGACCACGGACGTCTCCGCGCTGAAGGCCCAATACCCGGATTTTGTGGGCCTCTTCGTCTTTCCCCAGTTCTCGCCGGATCAGGTCCTGGAGATCGCCGGCCGCGGTCACACCATGCCCGCCGGCATCACCCGTTTCGTCATCCCTGGGCGGGTCCTGCGCCTGAACGCTCCCCTGCAGAAGCTGGCCAGCCCGGAGCCTCTGGCCGCCAAGAGCGCCTGGCTGGACCGCTTCGTGCAGCAGAAGCTGAGCCATCGTCGCGTGCGCTACTACCAGGAGCCGGTGATCCTGCTGGACGAGTGAGGGGGAACCGGGACTCTCGGGCGGGCCGGGAGCGAGCGGCCGAAGATTGCCCGGGGACAGAGCCATCCGCCCGGCTTCGCCGTGCATTGCTTCCCAACGCTCGCTTCCCGCTTCCGGCGCTCACTTGAATCCCGGTTGATTCCCCCTCCGCTTTCTGCTACACTCCCTGGCATGGTTGTTCCAGCCGCTTCTACCACGACAACAAGCGAGGCTAGGCACATGGATTTCTCAGATCTGAACGACGAAGAACTCTTCCTCCAGATGCAGGACGATCTGTACGACGGCCTGAAAGAAGAGGTGGTGGCCGAGACCGAGGAGGCCCTGAAGCGGGGCTTCTCCCCTCAGGAGATCCTGGACAAGGGGCTGGTGGCCGGCATGGACATCGTGGGCGTGGACTTCCGGGACGGCATCCTCTTCGTCCCAGAGGTGCTCATGGCGGCCAATGCCATGAAAGCGGCCATGGAGCTCCTGCGTCCCCTGCTCACCGCCACCGGCGCCTCTCGCATCGGCACCATGGTCATCGGCACGGTGAAGGGGGACATCCACGACATCGGCAAGAACCTGGTGGGGATGATGATGGAGGGAGCCGGCCTGGAGGTGGTGGACCTGGGCATCAACGTGGATGCGGACCGCTTCATCCAGGCTGTTCGAGAGCACCAGCCGGAGATCCTGGGGATGAGCGCCCTGCTCACCACCACCATGCCCTACATGAAGGTGGTGGTGGACGCCTTGGGCGAGGAGGGGCTGCGGGACGACATCTACGTCATGGTGGGCGGCGCACCCATCACCGAAAGCTTCGCCCAGGAGGTGGGCGCGGACGCCTACGGCCGGGATGCGGCGGTGAGCGTGGAGATCGCCCGAGCCTATCTCCTCACCCGCCGGGGTGCGGAGACCCCGGCCTAGGCCCCGGCGAGCCGTGCTCTACCTGGTCGCCACACCCATCGGAAACCTGGGCGACATCACCCTGCGCGCCCTGGAGGTCCTGAAGGAGGTGGACTTTGTCGCCAGCGAAGACACCCGGCGGACAGGGCGTCTCCTGAAGCATTTCGGCATCTCCAAGCCCCAGATCGCGTTCCACGAACACAACGAGGCGCGAGCTGGGGCTCGTATCATTGGCCTGCTCCAGGAGGGCAAGTCCGTGGCCCTGGTGACCAGCGCCGGCACCCCGGGCATCTCGGACCCGGGCTTCACCCTGGTGCGCCGGGCCATCCAGGCAGGCCTGGAAGTGACCATGGTCCCCGGGCCGGTGGCCCTGATCCCGGCCCTGGTCCTCTCGGGGTTGCCCGTCCACAGCTTCACCTTCCGGGGCTTCCCGCCCCGCAAATCCGGCCCCCGTCGTCGCTTCCTGGCCGTGGACCAGGACTCCCCCCACACCCTCATCTTCTACGAGAGCCCCTACCGGGTGGCCGCCCTCCTGGAGGACGCCCTGGCCGTCTACGGGGATCGGCCGGCCGCGCTGGCCCACGAACTGACCAAACTCCACGAGCGGGTGGATCGGGGCACGCTGTCGTCCCTGCTGGCGGAGGTCAAGGGGACGAAGCTCAAGGGAGAGTACATCCTGGTGGTGGCGGGGAAGGTGGACAGGAAGCGGGTGAAGGGGTGAGCGGGTGAAAGGGTGAAGGGGGTGGGTGGCGTTTTCCCGAGGACTTCTTTACTCCCCAGTCACCACTCTCCAGTCACCACTCCCCAGTCACTACTCTCCAGTCACCATTCTCCACTCTCCGTTCTCCAACCCCTAATCTCCAATCCCCAACCGATCCAACACCTCCTGCAGATCCGGCGGCAGAGGCGAGACGAACTCCCGCTCTTCCCCGGTGCTGGGCAGGCGGAAGCGCAGCTTGTGGGCGTGGAGAAAGAGGCGGGGGACCTGGAGCCGGGGGCGTCTGGGGCCGTAGATGGGATCCCCCACTACGGGGTGCCGGAGCCAGGCGAAGTGGACCCGGATCTGGTGGGTGCGGCCGGTGTGCAGCACCACCTTGACCAGGCTGAAATGGGCCACGCCCCCGGGCAGGCGGGCCGTGTAGAGCCCCAGGACCTGGTACTCGGTGACTGCCTCCCGTCCCCGGGAGCGGCCCGTGCGGGGGTCCGGGGGGAGGACGGCCATGCGCTGCCGCTGGGTGGGGTGACGGCCAATGGGGGCCACGATGCGGCCCCGCTCCGGCTTCAAGCGCCCCTCCACCAGGGCCAGGTACTCCTTGTAGACCGTGCGGGAGGCGAACTGCTCCTGGAGGAAGCGGTGGGCCCGGTCGTTCTTGGCCACCACGATCAGGCCGGAGGTGTCCTTGTCCAGCCGGTGCACAATGCCCGGCCGCTTCTCGCCCCCCACCCCCTGGATGTCCGGAAAGCGGTGGAGGATGGCATGGACCAGGGTGCCCCGGGCGTGTCCGGGTGCAGGGTGAACCACCATGCCGGCCGGCTTGTCGATGACCGCCACGTCCTGGTCCTCGTAGACCACCTTCAGGGGGATGGCTTCGGGGACCAGCCCGCTCTCCTCCGCTTCCTCCGGCAACTCCACGGCCACTGCCTGCCCCGGCTCCAGGGCCAGGCTGGGCTTGGCCGCCACCCCGTCCACCGTCACCCGGCCGGCCTTGATCCAGCGTTGGATCTCGCTGCGGCTGCGTTCCGGCAGCTGGGATGCCAGCCAGCGGTCCAGGCGCTGACCTCGGGCTTCCTGGGGCACGGTCAGGGTGAGGCGTTGATCGGGCATGGGGATGGTCGGGCTCGGGGCGCGTGGCGGGGAAGGGCGAGGGCGCGGCCTCTTTTCGGCCTGGGGAGCAGAGGGCCGGTCAACCCTCCGGCGGCGCGGAGTTGAGGGGCGGCATGGCCGAGTCCTGGACCGGGGCGTCCGGGCTCTCCGGCTTGGCGGAGCGCTGGGCCTTGATGTCCTGCCAGAGGATGGCCCCGGCCAGGCCGATGACCCCCACCACGATGGCGCTGTCCGCGATGTTGAAGTTGGGCCAGTAGTAGACGCCCGGGATGCCAATGCGGATGTAGTCGGTGACGTAGCCCTGGTAGAGTCGGTCCACCACATTGCCCAGGGCGCCTCCCAGCTGCAGTCCCAGGAGGATCCGGATGAAGCGCTGCTCCCGGGGCAGATGGCGCGCGTAGATCAGGATGGCGATGGCCACCACTCCGGCGATGATCACGAAGAACTGGCCCTGGTTCTGGAGGATGCCGAACGCGGCTCCGTAGTTGTTCACATGGTGGATGACCACGTAGCCGTCCAGGGCCTGGAATGGGATGAGGGCGTCGCCCAGGGCCAGGTTCTGCCGGATCCAGATCTTCACCGCCTGGTCCAAGGCCACCACCAGGCCGGCGACGAGCAGCACTGGCCACGCTTTGCGGCCCCAATCCCGAAGATTCAATCGCGCCATTCTGTTTCCTCTTTTTCCTCGTTTTTTGTTGCCTCGTTTTTTTCTGTTGCCTCGTTGTTCGTCTCTGTGCTGTTCGTCTCTGTGCTGTGCGTTGCCTGAGCAGCACATGTTCCTAGCAGCACATGGCCCTGGGCTGATTCTGTCCCCCAGGCAGCCACAGTCTACCCCACGTTCTGGCGGGGAGCAAGCCCGCCCGCCGAGGGCCTGGGCCCAGGGGCTTTCCCTGCCCGCGGCCCTCTATTTTACTGCAAAAGACGCGCAAAAGCTGAATTTCTCTGGAGCTAGCGCAATTTCCCTGCCCGCGGCTTATTGTGTAAAATTGTCGAGATGCCAACCCACGGGATCCAGCCCTGCGCCGGATCCATGTCAACGGTCCGCAGGACCGCACACCAGCCGTAGGAGAACTTCATGCCTCGAGAGATCACCGTGGCCCTGGTGCAGATGGCCCCCACCCTGGCTAACCCAGAGGAAAATCTGCGCAAGATGGGCGACTTCGTGGAGCGGATCTGCAGCGAGCAGCCCACGGACCTCATCGTCTTCCCCGAACTGAGCTACACCGGCACGGAGCTGGGCCTGCGGGCCACGGACTTGGCCGAGCGGGCGCCTGGCCACGCCACCAACTACCTGGCCAAGCGGGCCCAGGACTTCGGCGCCCACATCGTCTTCGGCATGGTCATCAAGGAGAAGATCGAGAGCATTCTCTACAACGGTGTGGTCTGTCTGGGGCCGGAAGGGGACATCCTGGGCCAGTACCGCAAGGTCCACCTGCTGGGCGAGGAGCGGCAGGTCTTCCGCAACGGCTTCCGCTTCATCAACATCGACGCGGAGTGGGGCCGCTTCGGCCTCCTCATCGGATCCGACCTGATCTTCCCCGAGGCGGCCCGCTGCCTGACCCTGGAGGGCGCGGAGATGGTGGTGCTCAGCGCCAACTGGGAGGAGGGCGCGCCGGAGCAGTGGCGGGCCCACATCATCAGCCGAGCCTGCGAGAACGCGGTCTTCCTGGCCGCGGCCAACCGGGTGGGCGAGGAGCCCACCATGAAGTTCGCCGGGGACAGCATGCTGGTGGGTCCCAGCGGCGAGCTCTACACCGCTCTGGACGAGCCCATCGAGGGCTACGCGGTGGCCACCATCCAGCTGGACCGGGTGCGGGAGGTGCGCGAGGAGCGGCAGATCATCCAGTTCCGAGAGCCCAACGCCTACCGGGCCATCGTGAAGAAGTACTGATGTGAGCGAGCGCATCGATGCCGCGACGCGAGGCTGGTGCGAAGCCCTGGCGTGAAGTCCTGGCCTGAAACCCTGGATAGCCCCGTCGATCCACCCCATCATCACATGGACAGCCCATCCATGGCACAGACACAGCAAACCCCCTCCGAAACCGACCGCTTCGGCCTGGGCATCCCCCGGGAGCAGCTGGCTGCCTTGATGGAGAAGCAGGCCATCATCAGCGGCGCCTGGCGGGAGCAGGAGGCCATGGAGGACTACCGCTCCGAGTGGCTCAGTGAGCTGCTGGTGGAGCGGGTCACCTGGAGCCAGGGAGCCCCGGCCCATTTCATCGGCGGGAAACAGGTGGCCGGGCCGGGCTACATCTGGTTCCGCTTCTGGCTGGCCAGCGAACACCAGGTGGTGGAGAAGTATTTCTCCGACACCGGGGAGAGCGTGGGCATCCACATCCCCGTCTGCACCTCTCTGGTTCGGGACCAGCAGGGCTACAGCACCTTCGGCCTGATCCTGGGGCTCTTCCTCTGGCCCCAGGGGCGCCTGGATGTCCTCCGGGAGGGCGATTTCGACCAGGCCGCGGCCAGCGGCCAGCTGCCTCGCCCCCTGGTGGACGTGGCCGAGCATTCCTTCCGCAAGCTGACCGCGGCCATCGCTCGCAAGCGCTTTCCCCCGGCCCTGGTGCGCAACTTCGAGCTGAACGTTCGCCGCAGGCAACCATGATCGCCATCATCGACTACGGCGTGGGCAATCTGCGCAGCGTCTACAAGGCCTTCGAGGCCGTGGCCACCCCCCTGGGCATCCCGGTGGATGTGCTGGAGGCGCCCACGGACCTCACCCGTTGGAAGGCCGTGGTGCTCCCGGGCCAGGGCGCTTTCGGGGACAGCATCCGCAACCTGCGCCGCCAGGGCTTCCAGGAACCCCTGCTGGAGGCGGTGGCTGCCGGCCTTCCCCTGCTGGGCATCTGCGTGGGTATGCAGATGCTTTTCGACGAGAGCGAGGAGATGGGCCGACACCAGGGGCTGGGTCTCATCCCCGGTCGGGTGCGCCGTTTCCCTGGGGACATGCCGGATCCCCTGCGTCCAGGCCACAGCCTGCGCGTCCCCCAGATCGGTTGGAACCAGCTTCACCGTCGCCGGGACGATCCCCTCCTGGCCCGGGTGCCCGACGGGGCGTACGCCTATTTCGCCCACAGCTACTACTGCGACCCGGCGGACCCGTCTGTGGTCCTGGCCACCACGGACTACGGCCTGGAGTACGCCTCCGTGGTCCGTCACGGCAACGCCTGGGGCATCCAGCCCCATCCAGAGAAGAGCCACACCGTGGGCCTGCGCATCCTGGCCAACTTCATGGCCATGGTCGTGGCGGAGGGTCACCGGAAAACGGCGCAAAGGCCAGGCTAGGGCGCCACTTCACCACCGTTTTCTATGGCATCTGTTTTCTTCGGCGTTTGCCCACGCATTTCAACAGATCAGCCTCACCAGGTTCAATCCCAACAGGTCAATCCCACCAGGTCAATCCCGCCAGGTCAACAGGTTGAGAGTTCATCATGGCATCGCTTTCCGTGGAATTTCTGGGCACAGCTGGCGCCATCCGCACCCCCCGCCCAGGCTGCCAGTGTCGGCTCTGCGTCACCGCCCGGCGGGTGGGCATCCCCTGGGAGCGGACCGGGCCCAGCGTCTTCGTCCATGGCCCGGACGTGCTCATCGACACCCCGGAGGAGAGCGCCCTCCAGGTGGATCGGGCCGGGATCCAGCACATCGCAGCCGGGCTCTACAGCCATTGGCACCCGGATCACACCGCCGGTCGCCGCATGTGGGAGACCCGCAACTGGGACTGGCATCACTGGCCCCACAACCACACCTGCACCCCCATCTACCTGCCGCCCCAGGTGGCCCAGGACTTCCAGCACTGGCTGGGCCTGGCCGAGCAGTTCCAGTACCTCCAGGAAAAAGGGGTGGTGGAGGTGCGGGTCATGGACGAGCCTGTGGAGCTGGGAGGCTGGCGCATCACCGCCCATCCGGTGGCCGAGGCGTACGTCTACGCCTTTCTCTTCCAGGAGCTGGACGGAGCCGGGCGGCGGGTGCTCATTGCCATGGATGAGCTGGTGGGCTGGACGCCTCCGGATGAGTTCACCGGCGTGGACCTGGCGATCCTGCCCACCGGCGTCTACGAGTTCCATCCCCTGACCGGGGAGCGCATCATCCATCCGGAGCACCCCGTGCTGCAGACCGAGGCCACCTTCCGCCAGACCCTGGAGATGGTGGCCAAGCTGGCCCCCAAGCGGCTGGTCATGGCCCACATCGAGGAGCCGCCGGGCCTCTCCCCCTTCGATTTCGTCCTGGTGGCGGACCAATTGCGCCGGGAACGTGGATGGAACGTTACCTTCGCCTACGACACCCTCGTGGTAGAGTTGTAGCCGTGCCCTGCTCCCAGCCAGTCCATGCCCACTCCTGTCAGCTGCTTTCTGTATCCTGCATCCACGGTTGCCCATGATCATCTACCCCGCCATTGACCTGCGCCAGGGCCGCTGCGTGCGCCTGCGCCAGGGCGATCCCAATGCCGAGACCGTCTACAGCCAGGACCCGGTGCCCATGGCTCAACACTGGGTGGCCCAGGGGGCCGAGTGGCTCCACGTGGTGAACCTGGACGGGGCCCTCTCCACCAGCGCCTGGAGCGGAGCCGTCCAGCCCCTGGTGCACCGCCTGGCCTCCCCGGACGATCCCCTGCCCGTGCACACCCTGCCGGTGAACCTGCGCCGTCTGCGGGCCATCCGCCAGGCTGTGGATGTGCCCATCCAGTTCGGCGGCGGCCTGCGCACCCTGGAGGACATCCAGCTGGCCCTGGACCTGGGCGCGGACCGGGTGGTCCTGGGCACGGTGGCGGTGAAGCGGCCGGAGCTGGTGCGCCAGGCCATCCAGCGCTGGGGGCCGGAGCGCATCGTGGTGGGCATCGACGCCCGGGACGGGAAGGTGGCCATCCACGGTTGGCAGGAGGCCAGCCAGCTGGATGCGGTGGAGCTGGGACATCGCATGGCCGCCCTGGGCGTGAAGCGGGTGGTCTACACGGACATCCACCGGGACGGCATGCTCAGCGGGGTGAACGTGGAGGCCACCGCAGCCCTGGGCGACATCACCGGGCTGCTGGTCATCGCCAGCGGCGGCGTGGCCGATCTGGAGGATATCCGCCGCCTGAAGGAGCGGGAGCACTACAACATCGAGGGGGCCATCACCGGCCAGGCCCTCTACACCGGCCGCCTGGACCTGGCCCAGGCCATCCAGATCGCCCGCCAGCCCCTTGCTCGGCGCAGCGCCGGCATCGTGCCCTATCACCGGGCCGAGGGCGAGCCCCGCCTCCTCCTGCTCTGGAACAGCTTCTTCGAGCAGTGGCAGTTCCCCCGGGGAGGCGTGGAGCGCGGGGAGACGGACCTGGAATGCGCCCTGCGGGAGTTCCAGGAGGAGACCTGCCTGCCCATCCGCCGGCTGCACCCGGAGATCCACTGCACCCTGCGCTACGTGGCCCGCATTCGCCGGTACGAGGTGGAGCGCACCGTGGTCTACTACCTGGCGGAAGTGGAGCCGTCCCCGGTCTGCCTGGGCCAGGACGACCTCTGCGACTACCGCTGGGTCACCCTGGAGCAGGCCCAGGAGCTCCTGGCCGAGACCTCCCCAGAGCAGCTGCCCGCCCTGGAGATGGCGCGACAGGCGCTGCAGAAACGATGAGAGGCTGATGCCATGCTCGCCAAACGGATCATCCCCTGCCTTGACGTGAAGGACGGCCGCGTGGTCAAGGGCGTCAACTTCGTGGACCTGGTGGACGCGGGCGACCCAGTGGAGCAGGCCCAGGTCTACGACCGGGAGGGCGCGGACGAGCTGGTCTTCCTGGACATCACCGCCACCCACGAGGCCCGGGAGATCGTGGCCGAGATGGTGCGTCGGGTGGCGGACACGGTCTTCATCCCCTTCACCGTAGGGGGCGGCCTGCGCACGGTGGAGGACATGCGGGCCATCCTCCTGGCCGGCGCGGACAAGGTGAGCATCAACAGCGCCGCGGTGCGCCATCCCCAGCTCATCCAGGAAGGGGCCCGGCGCTTCGGCAGCCAGTGCATCGTGGTGGCCATCGACGCCCGCCGCCGCCAAGGGGAGGCCCTGGCCCAGCGGGGCCTGGGCTGGGACGTCTACGTGAGCGGCG
>Ga0256841_1002209_pt1 | contig 15748 bp, 14 predicted proteins | sample 356308metaG_FD_185971 | JGI IMG/M metagenome (GOLD analysis project Ga0256841, IMG submission 185971) | Hydrothermal vent microbial communities from Mid Atlantic Ridge, Atlantic Ocean - 356-308 | ecosystem: Environmental > Aquatic > Marine > Hydrothermal vents | place: Atlantic Ocean: Mid... | reverse complement strand
GACGCCCCCGGCACCCCCCTCTTCCAAAAGGACCTCGACGCCCCCACCCCCAGTCGGATCGTCCTCCGCCGGGCGCCCGAAGCCGGGGGGCTGGGGGTGCTGGCCTCGGCGGACGGGAGCAGCGCCCTCTACGCCTTCCGGGGCGATCTCGACAGGCTCGCCGAGGCCGGCCGCTCCTTCGCCGGCCTCACCGGCGACCAGGGGCTTTGGGCCGCCTACGGCACCGGCTACCTGGTGGTCCAGGGCAAGGAGAAGGCCGAGGCCGGCTACCCCAGCTACCGGGCCGGCTGGTTCCACCCCGACTTCTACCTCTACCTCGCCTCCGACACCGGCCTCGACGTCCTCGACGTCGCCACCCTCCCGATCGCCTACCAACGGCACGTCGCCCTCGCCGGGGTGCGGACCCTCACCGGCTTCCCCCTGCGGTAGCCTGGGAGCGATGCGGATCGTGATCGCGGTGATGCCCGACGGAGAGCGGATCTACCCCGGCCCCTTCGGCCACAGCCCGGCCTTCGCCGTCTACCGGAAACGCCCGGCCGGATGGGAACGGGAGGCCCTCCTGGAAAACCCCTACGCCCGCCAGGAGGGCGGCGAAAAGGGGAGAAAACTCGCCGCCCTCTTCGGCCCGGCCGACCTCTGGGTCGGGGCCCGTTTCGGCCACGGCCCCGGGCACGGCCGCCCCCACCCGGCCCCGCCGGCCCCCCACCGGACCACCGGGGCGGCCACCGTCGGCGAGGCCCTAGGGGAGCTCTAGCCGTGCGGCTCCACCACGTGGGGATCGCGGTGGCCGACCTCGAGGCCGCCCGGGCGCGCTGGGCCCGGCTCGGCTACCGCCTCGAGGCCGAGGGCGCGGTGCCCGCCCAGGGGGTGCGGGTGGCGATGCTGGCCGCCCCCGGCGGCGGGGCCCGGATCGAGCTCCTCGCCCCCAGCGGCCCCGACACCCCGGTCGGCCGCTTCCTGGCCAGGCGCGGCGAGGGCCTCCACCACCTGGCCTTCGCGGTGCCCGACGTCGCCAAGGCGCTCGCCGAGCTGGAGTCGGCGGGGGCGCGCCTGGTCGACCGGGCCCCCCGGCCCGGTTTCGGCGGCCATCTTGTCGCTTTCGTCCACCCCAGCGCCTTCGGCGGGGTGCTGGTGGAGCTGGTCGAGGCATGACCCGGCGGGGCTGGGCCGCCCTCGCCCTCCTCTACATGGCGGGGATCTTCTGGCTCTCGGCCCAGCCCGGCCCCGCGGTGGGCCTCCCCCACCCCTGGGACAAGCTCGCCCACGCCGCCGAGTACGCCGGGCTCGGGTTCCTGCTGGCCCGGGCCACCGGGGCCCCCGCGCCGGCCTGGCTGCTGGCCGTCCTCTACGGCGCCGGCGACGAGTTCCACCAGGCCTTCGTCCCCGGGCGCGAGGCGAGCCCCCTCGACTGGCTGGCCGACGCCCTCGGCGCCCTCCTCGGGGCCGCCCTCGGCCGGGGGTCCTGACCCCTTACACCGAAAACGCCCAGCGGCCCTCTCGGAGGAGGGGGACCGCGCTGCCGTCCGCCAGCACGCCGTCGACCTCGACCGCCTGGGAGCCCAGCATCCAGTCCTGGTGGACCAGGCTCTCGTTCATGCCCCGCTTCCTCCGCTCCTCGGGGCTCAGTTGATCGGCGTCCTTTAGGTTTTCGCTATAGGCCTGACCGAAGGCGACGTGGCTGGCGGCGTTCTCGTCGAAGAGGGTGTTCAGGAAGAGGACCCCGGCCCGCCGCACCCCCGAGTCGGCGGGCACCAGGGCGACCTCGCCGAGCCGACGGGCCCCCTCGTCGGTGTCGAGCAGGGCCCGCACCGCCTCCAGCCCCTCGTCGGCCCCCACCTCCACCGCCACCCCGGCCTCGAAGCGGACCCAAAGCCCCTTGACCAAGACCCCGTTCAGGCTGAAGGGCAGGGTTGCCCGGGCCACACCGAAGACCCGCTCCCGGTGGGGCATGGTGAAGACCTCCTCGGTGGGCAGGTTGGGCAGGCAGCGCACGCCGTTCTTCGCCTGCCCCCAGCCCCCCTTCCAGACGTGCCCCTCGGCAAGCCCCACGGTGAGGTCGGTCCCCGGCCCCCGGAAGCGCAGGGCGGCAAACCGCCGGGCGGTGAGCCAGGCGGCCCGGGCCGAGAGCTCGTCGGCCCGGCGGGTCCAGGCGGCCAGGGGGTCCTCGGCGTCGAGGCGGGTGGCCACCGCGATCGCCCGCTTCAACCGGGTCTTCGCCTCCTCTTCGTCGAGCCCGGGGAAGACCGCCCGGGCCCAGCCGGCGTGGGGGTAGGCCACGATCGTCCAGTTGGTGGCGAACCGGGCGATCGGCTCTAGGACCGGCCGGTAGGCCTCGGCGTGGGCCCGCATGGCGGCCTCGAGCTTTTCCGGGGGCACCCCCGAAAGGAGCCCGGGGTCCTCGCCGACCACCGCCAGGCGGGCCAGCTCCCCCCCGGCCAGCCGCTCCCCCAGGGCCCGGTAGAGCCAGGCGGGGGCGTGGCGGAGGGCGGCCTCGTGGCCCTCGGCGAAGCGGGCCAGGACCAGCGCGTCGTCGGTGAAAAACGGCACCACCCCCACCGCTCCGGCGCGGTAGGCCTCGGCGGCCAGCGCCCGCACCAGGGGGAGGTGCTCGGTGTGGGCGGTGAGGAAGACCTCCTGCCCCTCCTTCAGGTTCAGACCGATCCGGATCGCCAGTCGGGCGAGCTTTTCCTCAAAGGTCATAGGTGTTCCCTCCACCAGTCGAGGTAGGCCTTGAGCCGGGCCACCCGCCGGTCGGGGCGGCCCGAGCGGGAGAGGTCGTGCCCCTCCTCGGGGACCAGGAAGAGCCGGGTCGCCACCCCGCGGTCGAAGAGCGCGGTGTACCAGGTCTCCCCCTGGTCGACCGGGCAGCGGTGGTCGGCCTCGGAATGGACGACCAGGGTGGGGGTCCGGACCCGGTCGGCGTACCGAAGCGGGCTCTTCTCCCAAAGCCGCTCGGGGTGCCGCCAGGGGTCGGCGAAGAGCTGCATCCGGGTAAACGGGGGACCGATGTCGGAGGCTCCGAAGAAGGAGAGCCAGTTGGCGATCGAGCGGTCGGTGACCGCCGCCCGGAAGCGCTCGGGGTGGCGGGCGGTGAGCCAGTTGGTCATGTAGCCGCCGTAGCTGCCGCCGGCGACCCCGACCCGCTCGGGGTCGAGGGGAAAGCGCGCGAGCGCCGCGTCCAAAAGCCCCAGCAGGTCGGCCTCGTCGACCTCGCCCCAGCGCCCCCCCAGCCGGGCGAAGTCCTCGCCGTAGCCGGTCGAGCCCCGGGGGTTTCCGAAGACCACCGCGTACCCGGCGGCGGCGAAGAGCTGGAGCTCGAACATCGCGGCCTCGCCGAAGGCGGTGTGGGGCCCGCCGTGGATGTAGAGGATCGCGGGGTGGGGCCCCTTGCCTTCGGGAAGCAACCCCCAACCCGGCACCTCGTGCCCCTCGGGCGCGCGGTAGGAAAAGAACTCGGGCCGCTTGAAGGGAAGCTTTAGGCGGGCGTTTGGATCGTAGACCTCACGGCCTTTCCAAACGAGCCTCGGCCCGTGGTCGAAATCCTCAACGAGAAGCGCCTCGCCCCCGTGGGCGAAGGCGACCACCGACTTGGGGCTCTCGACCCGGCGGGGGGTCCGGCCCGGCTCGACCCGGTAGAGCACCCCCCGGCCGCCCTCGGTGGCCAGGAAGTAGACCGCCCCGTCCCGACCGAAGGCGGGCCCCTGGCGGTAGGGGCCGTAGCGGAGGTCGGCGTTCACCGAGTTGCCCAGGTGGCCGGCGAAGAGGACCTGGGACCTGGACGCGCGGTAGGGCAGGTAGCGGACCTCGCCGAAGCGCCCCCCCTCGTCGTAGGGCTGGTGGACGAAGGCGAGGCCCTCGGGACCGGCGGCGAGGGTGTGGAGGGCGCCCCCGGGGGCGAGGACCCGATCGAGCGCCCCCTCCCGGTAGCGCCAGAGCGCCCCCCGCCAGGTGGCCCGCGACCGGAGGTCGGGGGCGGCGAGGAAGTAGAGGGCGCCGTCCTCGCCGAAGACCGCCTCCTCGACCGGGGGAAAGCGGGCGAAGAGCCGCCGGGCCCCCAGGTAGACCGCCACCGGGACCTCGGCGAGCCGCCCCCGGCCGTCGAACTTGACCGGCCAGCCCTGGTAGACCCGGGGCTCGCCCGGCTTGGGGCGGCGCTCCGGGGTCCAGTAGAGGAGCCGGCCCCGGGGCCCCACCGCGTAGCCGAGAACGCCGTTTTTGGCCCGGGTCACCGGCTCGGGCTCGCCGCCGGAGAGCGGCAGCCGGAAGACCTGGTCGAGCTCCCCCTCCCGCCTCAGGAAGTAGACGAAGTCGCCCCGCCAAAGGGGCCTCTTGGCCTCGCCCCGGGTGAGGTAGGCCAGGCGGCCGCCCCGCCAGGCCGCCAGGCGGGAGCGGTAGGCGGGCGGGTCCTTGCCAACGATCGCGGTGACGGTGAGGAGCGGCCCCTCGGGACCCTCGGTGAGGCCGGAGAGGAACGTTAGGCGAAGGAGCAGCTCGGGGCGCATGCCCCGAGCCTACCAGAAAACTGACCCGCCGGTCAGGGACCTAGCGGCGGACCGCCCGGCGGCGGTTGGGCCGGCCCTCTGGGGGGGCCGGGGGGGCGTCGGGGAGGAGCCGCTCGGCCAGGAGGCCGGCCAGGGTCTCGACGTCGCCGGCCTTGATCCAGGCCTCGGCGATGGCCCGGACCTGGGCCTTCTTGGCCTCGGGCTGGGCCCGGGCCGCCTCGACCAGCCGCCGCAGACGGGCGGTGCGGGCGGCCTCGTCGCCGGGGAGCTGGTGGCGCTCGAAGCGGCGGCGGAGGGCGGCCTCGAGGCGGCGGACCCGCCGCTCCTCCCCGCCGCCGGCGAGGATCGCCACCGTGCCGCTGCGCCCGGCCCGGGCGGTGCGGCCGGAGCGGTGCTGGTAGGCCTCGGGCTGGTCGGGCAGCTGGTAGTGCACCACCAGGTCGACCTCGGGGACGTCGAGCCCCCGGGCGGCGACGTCGGTCGCCACCAGGTGGCGGGCGCGCCCCTGCCGGAAATCCCGCAGCACCCGCTCGCGGTCCCGCTGGCCGAGGTCGCCGTGCACCGCCCGGGCGGGGTGGCCGCGGGCGACCAGCCCCTCGGCCAGGCGGGCGGCCTCGGCCTTGGTGCGGACGAAGACGATCGCCCGCTCGGGGTCCTTGGCGAAGAGCAGGCGGGAGAGGGCCTCCTCGCGGTCGCGGGGGGCCCGGTAGACCTCCTCGCGGTAGGCGACGGCCTCGTCCTCCAGGACGTTGGCCACCACCGGGTCCTCGAGGTGGCGGCGGGCGAGCCTCCGGGCCCAGACCGGCAGGGTGGCGGAGAAGAGGAGGGTCTGGCGACCCCCGGGGGTGGCCCCGAGCAGGGCCTCGACCTCCTCCTCGAAGCCCGCCTTAAGCATCTCGTCGGCCTCGTCGAGGACGGCGATCTCGACCTCCTCGAGGCGGAGCACCCGGCGCTTTTGGTAGTCGCGGGCCCGGCCGGGGGTGGCGACCACGTAGTCGGCCCCGGCCGCCAGCGCCCGGGCCTGGGCCTGGTAGCCGGTGCCGCCGTAGACGGTGACCCCGACCAGGTGGGGGGCCACCCGATCGAGCTCCCGGGCCACCTGGAGGGCGAGCTCCCGGGTCGGGGCCAGCACCAGGGCCCGCGGGGCCCGCCCCCGGGCGGCCCGGGCGGGCAGCCGCTCGGCGATGGGCAGGGCGAAGGCCAGGGTCTTGCCGGTGCCGGTGCGGGCCAGTCCGAGCACGTCGCGGCCCTCCAGGGCCGCCGGCAGGGCGGCCCGCTGGATCGGGGTGGGGGCGGTAATCCCCCGCCGGGCCAGGGCGGCCACGGTTTCGGGACGAAGGTTTAGGTCGGTAAAGCGCACGATTTTTCCTTTCCGGGGCGCTCCTCGGTCCCCGAAAAAGGAAAACCCGCGAACTCCCCTAAAGCTTTAAAAGCTTAAAGCTTTTAGGCGGGAGGGTCAAGGCCGGAGCCGCTCGAGGCGCAAGAGGTTGGTGGTGCCCGAGACCCCGAAGGGCACCCCGGCGGTGATCGCGATCGTCGCCTCGGGCTCCAAAAGCCCCGACTCCCGCACCTCCTTGAGGGCCAGGGCGACCATGTCGTCGGTGTCCTTGGGGTCGGGGGCCTGGCGGGGGTAGACCCCCCGGGTGAGCACCAGCTGGCGGCGGACCCCCGGGCTCGGGGTCAGGGCCACGATCGGCACCCGGGGCCGGAAGCGGGCCACCCGCACCGCCGAGCTCCCGCTGGCGGTGAAGACCACGATGGCGTCGGCCGGCAACGACTCGGCGACGTCCACCGAGGCCAGGGCGATCGCGTCCTGCGCGGTGTGCTCGGGCTGGGGGCGGAGGAAGGCCATCTTCTCGGCGTACTCCGGGCTGGCCTCGGCCTGGCGGGCGATCCGGTCCATCACCCGCACCGCCTCCACCGGGTAATCGCCGGTGGCGGTCTCGGCCGAGAGCATCACCGCGTCGGTGCCGTCGAAGATCGCGTTGGCGACGTCGGTGACCTCGGCCCGGGTGGGGGTGGGGCTGTGGACCATCGACTCCAGCATCTGGGTGGCGGTGATCACCGGCTTGCCGGCGTGGAGGGTGCGGCGGATCAGCCGCTTTTGCACCAGGGGGACCTCCTCCAGCGGCATCTCCACCCCCAGGTCGCCGCGGGCGATCATGATCCCGTCGGCCTCGGCCAGGATCGAATCGAACCGCTCGACCGCCTGGGGTTTTTCGATCTTGGCGACGAGCCGGGCGTGGCTGCCGTAGCGGCTCAGGTAGTGGCGGCAAAGCAGCAGGTCGTCCCGGCTCCGCACGAAGCTCATCGCCACCCAGTCGACCCCCAGCTGGGCGCCGTAGGCGAGGTCCTCGAGGTCCTTGTCGGTGAGGGCGGGGATCGAGAGGTCGGCGCCGGGGACGTTGAGCCCCTTGTGGTCGCTGAGGACGCCGCCGACCCGGACCACCGTCTCCACCGCGTTGGCGGCGACCGAGGCCACCTCGAGGACGATGTGGCCGTCGTCGAGGAGGAGACGCTGCCCGGGCCGGACGTCGGCGGGAAGGCCGGGGTAGCTCACCGAGGCCCGCTCGGCGTCCCCCTCGATCGGCTCGGTGACCAGGGTGAAGCGCTGCCCGGGGCGGAGCTCGACCCGGCCGCCCTTGAACCGCCCCACCCGGATCTTCGGCCCCTGGAGGTCCTGGAGCACCGCGATCGGCCGCCCCAGCTCCTCCTCCAGCCGGCGCACCGCCGCCACCACCTCGGCGTGGTCCTCCCGCGAGCCGTGGCTGAAGTTGAGCCGGACGACGTCGACCCCGGCCTCGATCAGGGCCCGGAGCACCGCGGGCTCGCGGCTCTTCGGCCCGATGGTGGCGACGACCTTAGTGCGCCGGGAAAGCATCGGCCCCCAGGAAGACCGCCCCCTCGCCGAGGGCCTCCTCGACGCGAAGGAGCTGGTTGTACTTGGCGATCCGCTCGCCCCGGGAGGCCGAGCCGGTCTTGATCTGGCCGGCGTTGACCGCCACCGCCAGGTCGGCGATGAAGGGGTCGTCGGTCTCCCCCGAGCGGTGGGAGATCACCGTGCGCCACCCCGCCCGGTGGGCCATCCGGATGGTCTCCAGGGTCTCGCTGACGGTGCCGATCTGGTTGAGCTTGATCAGGATCGCGTTGGCCACCCCCTCGCGGATCCCCCGGGCCAGCCGCTCGGGGTTGGTGACGAAGAGGTCGTCGCCGACCAGCTGGATCCGGCCGCCGAGCCGCTCGGCGAGGCGCCGCCAGCCGGCCCAGTCGTCCTCGGCCAGGCCGTCCTCGAGGGAGACGATCGGGTAGCGCTCGACCCAGTCGGCCCAGACCTCGACCAGCTCCTCGGCGGTGAGCGCCCGTCCCCCCAGGTGGTAGCGCCCCTCGCGGTAGAACTCGCTGGCCGCCGGGTCGAGGGCCAGGGCGATCTCCTTGCCGGGGCGGTAGCCGGCCTTCTCGATCGCCTCGATCAGGAGCTCCAGGGCCTCCTCGTCGGACCCAAGCGCGGGGGCGAAACCGCCCTCGTCGCCGACGTTGGTGGCGTAGCCGCGGTCCTTGAGCACCTTCTTGAGGGCGTGGAAGGTCTCCACCCCGGCCCGGAGCGCCTCCGAATAACGGGGAAACCCCAGCGGCACCAGCATGAACTCCTGGACGTCGAGGTCGTTGTCGGCGTGGACCCCGCCGTTGATCACGTTCATCAGGGGGACCGGGAGCACCGCCCCCTGGACCCCACCGAGGTAGCGCCAAAGCGGCAGCCCGAGCGCCTGGGCCGCCGCCCGGGCGGTGGCCATCGAGACCGCCAGGATCGCGTTGGCCCCCAGGGCGGCCTTGTTGGGGGTGCCGTCGAGCTCGACCATGGCCCGGTCGAGGGCGGCCTGGTCGAGGGCGTCCATGCCCACGACCTCGGGGGCGATGCGGTCGTTGACGTGGGCCACCGCCCGCAGGACCCCCTTGCCGCCGTAGCGGGGGCCGCCGTCCCGGAGCTCCAGGGCCTCGTGGGTCCCGGTCGAGGCCCCGCTGGGCACCCGGGCCCAGCCCCGGGCCCCCGACTCCAGCTCGACCTCGGCCTCGACGGTGGGGTTGCCCCGGGAGTCGAGGACCTCCCGCGCGCGCACTTCGACGATCGTGGTCATGGCCACCTCCGAACCCCGAGTCTACACCCTAAGCGGCACCACCACCGCCAGGTAGCCGGGCTCCTCGCCGCCGGTGAGCAGGCTGGGGCTGGTGGGGCCGGAGAGCCGGAGCCGGGCCGGCCCCTTGAGCCCCTTGAGGGCGTCGATCAGGTACTGGGCGTTGTAGGCGACCACCATCGGGGTCTCGCCGGAGAGCTCGAGGGGGAGCTCCTCGCGGCCGCTGCCGTACTCCCCCTCGGCGGCCAGCTCGACCCGCCCCTCCCCGAAGGCGAGGTCGACCCGCTGGCTCTGACGGTCGGCCAGCACCCGCACCCGCTCGATCGCCTGGCGCAGGGCCTCGGCGTCGACGGTGGCCTCGAGGGCGAACTGGGCCGGGATCACCCGCTCGTAGTCGGGAAAGCTGCCCTCCATCAGGGCGATCGCCATCCGGAAGCGCTCCCCCGCCACCACCACCCGGGCCGGCTCGGGGTGGAGGGTCACCTCGCCGGCGGCCTCCTTGAGCACCCGGACCAGCTCGTCGGCGGCCCGGGCCGGAACCACCGGCTTGAGGTCGGGGCCCTGCACCCCCTCGGCGTCGAAGACCGCCAGCCGGAACCCGTCGGTGGCCACCGCCCGCAGGCGGTCGGGCCGGAGTTCCAGCTGGATCCCCCGGAAGATCGCCCGGTACTCCTCGTGGGCGGCGGCGTAGCGCACCCGCCCGATGGCCCGGGCCAGCACCTCGCCGGCCAGCCGCACCCCCTCGCCGGCGGGCTCGGGAAAGTCCGGAAAGGCCTCGGGGTCGGCCACCGCCAACCGGGTGCGGAAGCTCCCCCCCTCGAGCTCGAGCCCCTCGGGGACCCGGCGGAGCTCGGCGTACTCACCGGGGAGCGCCCGCACCAGCTGGCTGAACAGCCCGGCCGGCACCAGCACCGCCCCCTCCCCCTCGACCTCGGCGGGGAGGCGCAGCTCGAGGTCGAGCTCGCCGCTGCTCGCCCGCAGCGTGGTGGTTCCCTGGCGGGCCTCCACCAGGAGCTGCCCCAGCACCGGCTGGCTGGCCTTGGCGGGGGCGATCCGCTCCAGCATGGCGGCGGCCTCCGCCAGGCTTCGTTTGGCGATTCCAATCCGCATGTCCCCACCTTACCGAATCCCTAAGGGAGTTCCCTTAGGGATTTATAAAGACCGTAGCCGGAGCCGTAGGGGCTGGGGAGGGCGGGGAAAACCCCCGGAAGGCCGGTGGGGATCGGCCTTCGGCCTGGGGAGGGGGGTGTGGAAAACCCCGCCCACTTTGTGGATAACCTGGGGAGAACCCCGCCGGTTCTCCCCAGGGCCGATGGGAACCGGTTTTTCCCCAGCTTTTCCACAGCCTTATCCCCACCCCTTTCCCCAGGGTTTTCCACAGCTAGCCGAGCCGCTCGAGGAGCTCCTCGGCGGCGGCCTTGAGCTTGGGGTCCGTTTTGAGCTGTCGCTCGATCTTCTGCACCGCGTAGAGCACGGTGGTGTGGTCCCGCCCCCCGAAGAACTGCCCGATCTCCGGCAGCGAGGCCGAGAGCCGCTCGCGGATCAGGTACATCGCCAGCTGCCGGGGCAGGACCACCTCCTTGGACCGCCCCTTGGCCTTGAGCTGCTCGGGGCGCACCCCGAACCAGCGGGCCACCGCCTGGGCGATCTCCTCCATCGTCGGCTCCTTTTGCTCCTGGGTGAAGACGTGGGAGAGGGCCCGCATCGCCACCCCCTTGGTGATCGGCACGCCGTTCAGCGAGGCGAAGGCGATCAGCCGCACCAGGGCGCCCTCGAGCTCGCGGATGTTGGAGGTGACCCGCTGGGCGATGAACTCCAGCACCTCCTCGGGGATCTCCACCCCCCGGTACTCGGCGTTCATCTTCAGGATCGCGATCCGGGTCTCCAGGTCGGGGGGCTGGATGTCGGTGATCAGGCCCCACTCGAAGCGGCTGCGGAGCCGGGCCTCGAGGGTCTGGATCTCCCTCGGGGGACGGTCGGAGGAGAGGATGATCTGCTTGTGGTTTTCGTAGAGGGTGTTGAAGGTGTGGAAGAACTCCTCCTGGGTCCGCTCCTTGCCGGCGATGAACTGGATGTCGTCGACGAGCAGGAGGTCGACCGAGCGGTAGCGCTCCCGGAAGGCCCCCATGCGGTCCTCCCGGATCGCGTTGATGAGGTCGTTGGTGAAGGTCTCGGTGGAGATGTAGGCGATCTTGGAACGGGGGCGGTGGCGCATCACGTAGTGGCCCACCGCCTGCATCAGGTGGGTCTTCCCAAGCCCCACCCCGCCGTAGACGAAGAGGGGGTTGTAGGCCTTGCCCGGGGACTCGGCGACGGCCAGGGCGGCGGCGTGGGCCATCTGGTTGTTGGGGCCGACCACGAAGTTCTCGAAGGTGTACTTGGGGTTGAGCTGGGGGCGCTCCGGCGGGGGGGCGGCGGGCTCCGGCTCGGGGGGGAAGATCTCCCCCTGCACCGCCTGCCCCGGCACCACCCTGAGGGCGAACCGGGGGGCGGCCGCCCCCAACCGGACCAGGGCCTCCTTGATCAGGTCGGCGTAGTGCTTTTGCACCCACTCGCGGGCAAAGCTGGTCGGGACCCCCAGCTCCAGCACCCCCTCCCGGACCCCCAGGGGCCGCATGCGCTCGAACCAGGTGTGGAACTCCACCGCGCTCACCCGCTCACGGATGTAGTCGAGGGCCTCCTGCCAGATCTCGGTCTCGGTGATCACCTGCCACCCCCAGGACCCCCCATTTTAAGCCCGGGTGCTAGCCTTGGGGGGATGGGCGTTTCACGTGAAACGTTCGACGTGGTGGTGGTGGGCGGCGGCCACGCCGGGGTCGAGGCCGCCTACGCCGCCGCCCGGATGGGGGCGCGGGTCGCCCTCCTCACCCTCGACCCCGGCCGGGTGGGGGCGATGCCCTGCAACCCGGCGGTGGGGGGACCGGGGAAGAGCCAGCTGGTCCACGAGGTCCAGGCCCTGGGGGGGTTGATCGGTCGGGCCGCCGACCGGGCGGCGATCCACACCCGGGTCCTGAACCGCTCCAAGGGGCCGGCGGTGCAGAGCCTGCGGGTGCAGGTTGACCGCGACCTCTACGCCCTGGCGGTGCAGGAGCTCCTCTTCGCCCACCCCGGGGTGGTGCCGGTGCGGGGGGAGGCGGTGGGATTTCGGATCGAGAACGGGGCGCTGGCCGGGGTCGAGACCGCCGACGGCCGGGTTCTCCTGGCCCCGGCGGCGGTGGTGGCTGCCGGCACCTTCCTGGCCGGCCGGGTTTGGTACGGCCTCCGCTCCCGCCCCGCCGGCCGCCAGGGGGAACCCCCGGCCCGCTGGCTGAGCCGGGCCCTCCGGGCCCTAGGCCACCGGCTGATGCGGTTCAAGACCGGCACCCCTCCGCGCATCCGGGCCGACACCGTTGACTACCGGGCCCTGGTCGAGGTCCCCGCCGAGCGTCCGCCGGAGAGCTTTTCCGGCCGGCCCGGGCCCCACGCCGCCGCCCGTCCGACCTGGCGCACCCACACCACCCCCCGCACCCACCGGCTGATCCGGGAGAACCTGGGGTTCTCCCCCCTCTACGCCGGGCGGGTTCGGGCGGTGGGACCCCGCTACTGCCCCTCGATCGAGGACAAGGTGGTGCGCTTCGCCGACCGCGAGCGCCACCTGCTCTTCGTCGAGCCCGACGGCCTGGCCACCAGCGAGGTCTACCTCCAGGGGTTTTCCTCCAGCCTCCCCCCCGAGCTCCAGGAGGCGATGGTCCGCACGCTGCCGGGGTTCGAGCGGGCGGCGATCCAGCGCTACGCCTACGCGGTGGAGTACGACGCCGTCGACCCCACCGAGGTCGACTGGGGTCTGGCCTCGAGGCGGCTCCCCGGCCTCTTCCTGGCCGGCCAGGTCCTCGGCACCTCGGGCTACGAGGAGGCCGCCGCCCTGGGGCTCCTGGCCGGGGTCAACGCGGCCCGTCGCGCCGCCGGGAAGGCGCCGGTGGCCCTGCCCCGGGCCTCGAGCTACCTGGCGGTGATGGTCGACGACCTGGTGGGCAAGGGGGTCGACGAGCCCTACCGGATGATGACCTCGAGGGTCGAGCTGCGCCTTTTGGTGCGGGGCGACAACGCCGACGAGCGGCTGGTCCCCCTGGGGGTGGCCTGGGGGCTCCTCCCCCCCTCGGAGGGGGAGCGGGTGGCGGCCAAGTACGCCCGGATCGGTCGCGAGCTCGACCGCCTGGCGGGGCTCCGGGTCGACGGGGTGCCCGCCCTCCTCTACCTGCGCCGCCCCGGCACGGGCTACGACGAGGTCCTGGCCCGGGTGGGGCCCCCGTCCGAGCCCCTCGACCGGGAGGAGCGGCGCCAGGTCGAGCTCCGGGCCAAGTACGCCGGCTACATCGAGCGCCAGGAGCGGCTCCGGCGGCGGCTCGCCGAGCTGGAGCGCCACCCCCTGCCGGGAGGGATCGACTACCGGCGGGTGCCCTCGCTCTCCAGCGAGGCCCGCGAGCGGCTGGCCCGGGCCCGCCCCCGCACCCTGGCCGAGGCCGCCCGGCTGCCCGGGGTCCGCGACGCCGACGTGACCGCCCTGCTGGTCTACCTCACCAAGCGGGAAGGGAGGGGCGGGTGGAGCCCGGCCTCGCGCGCTACCTCGAGCTCCTGAGGGCCTACGGCCGGGTCCTCGATCTCTCCTCCCCGCGGGTGCTGGAGGACCCCGGGGCCCTGGTCGAGGCGGTGCGGGCCTACGCCGAGGTCCTGCCCCCGGGGGCGACGGTCCTCGACCTGGGCTCAGGCGGGGGCTGGCCGGGGCTGCCCCTCGCCCTGCTCCGTCCCGACCTCACCCTCCACCTGGTCGAGCGGCGCAGGAAGCGGGCCGCCTTCCTCGAGCTGGCCCGGGGCCGGCTCGGGCTCGCCAACGTGCGGGTCCTTCCCGGCGACGTCCGGGAGCTTAAGGGCCCCTACCGCTACGTGGTCGCCCAGGCGGTGGCCCCCCTCCCCGAGCTCTTCCGGTTGGTGCAGCCGGTGGCCGGGTTCCCCCTGGTGCTGGCCTCGGTCCGGGGGCCGGGCTGGCGGGAGGAGGCGGCGGCGCTCGCCGAGCGGGCGCCGGCCGAGGTGTTTCACGTGAAACCGCTGGCCCGAGGGGGTACCCTGGTGGCGGTACGGGTGGAGGAGGCGTGATCCTGGTCGTCGCCAACCAGAAGGGCGGGGTGGGCAAGACCACCACCGCGGTGAACCTGGCCGCCAGCCTGGCCGAGAAGGACCGGCGGGTCCTGCTCGCCGACCTCGACCCCCAGGGGAACGCCACCTCGGGGCTGGGGGCGGTGCCCGGCGACCCCGATCTGGGCAGCTACCTCCTCGGCGAGTCCGGGGCCGACGAGGTCCGGCTGGGGCTGGAGGACCTGGGGTTCGACCTGATGCCGGCGGGGGAGGACCTGCTCTCGCTCCTGGCCGCCTACCCCGGGGACGGCGCCGCCCCCCGCCGGCTGGCCGCGCTGGCCCAGGGCTACGACTACCTGATCGTCGACACCCCGCCGAGCGTCGGCCCCCTCTCCCTAATCGCCCTGGCCGCCGGGGACGCGGTGGTGGTGCCGTTGCAGGCCGAGTACTACGCGCTGGAGGGCCTGGCCGCCCTGGTCCGCACCCTGGACCGGGTGCGGCGCCGGCAGAACCCCCGGCTCCGGCTGCTCGGCATCCTGCTCACGATGTACGACCGCCGCACGGTGCTGGCCCGCCAGGTCGAGGCCGAGGTCCGCAAGCACTTCGGCGAGCGGGTCTTCCAGGCGGTGGTGCCCCGCAGCGTGCGGCTGGCCGAGGCCCCCAGCTTCGGGCTCCCGGTGGTTCACTACGCCCCGGGGTCGCCGGCGTCGTGGGCCTACCACGCCTTTGCACGGGAGGTGATCCAACGTGTCGAAGCCGCGTAGCCGGCTGGGGCGGGGGCTCGACGCCCTCCTGCCCCCGGCCGAGGAGGCCGGCGGGGTGCGGATCCCCCTGGCCCTGATCGAACCGAGCCCCTTCCAGCCCCGCCGGCGGTTCGACGAGGCCGCCCTCCGGGAACTGGCCGCGTCGATCCGGCGCCGGGGGGTGCTCCAGCCGCTCCTCGTCCGCCCGCTGGGGGACGGCTACCAGCTGGTCGCCGGCGAGCGGCGGTTCCGGGCCGCCCAGCTGGCCGGGCTCGACGAGGTGCCGGCGGTGGTCCGGGAGCTTTCCGACCGGGAGGCCCTCGAGGTCGCCCTGGTCGAGAACCTCCAGCGCGAGGACCTCTCCCCGGTGGAGGAGGCCGAGGGCTACCGCCGCCTGGCCGAGATGGGGCTCTCCCACGAGGCCATCGCGGCCCGGGTGGGGCGCTCGCGGAGCGCGGTGAGCAACGCCCTGCGGCTCCTGCAGCTGCCCCCGGAGGCGCTCCAGGCCCTCGACGACGGCCGCATCACCGCCGGTCACGCCCGGGCCCTCCTGATGCTTCCCCCCGAGCGGCGGCTCTGGGGCCTGGGGGAGATCCTCTCCCGGGGGCTGACCGTGCGCCAGGCCGAGCGGCTCAAGGACCGCCTGGCCCCCCGCCCCCGCCGCGAGGCCCACCCCGAGCTGGCCCGGGCGCTGGAGGAGCGGCTTGGGGTCCGGGTGCGGATCACCGGCCGCAAGCGGGGACGGCTCGAGCTCTTCTTCGCCTCCGAGGAGGAACTCGCGGGGCTGCTCGAGCTCCTCGGCTACCGCCAGGAGGGGTAGGGGGCGAGCGTCACCCGCACCGCCCCCAGCCGGTCGGTGCGGTAGGCCCAGGCCCCGGCTTTGGCGATCCGCTCCAGGGTGACCGGGCTGGGGTGGCCGAAGGGGTTGGGCCCCACCCCCACCAGCACCGCCCGGGGGCGGGCCCGGGCCAGCACGGTCTGGCCGGTGCCGTTTGCGGCCCCGTGGTGGCCCGCCACCACGACCTCGGAGGGGAGGTCGGGCAGCCGGTCCTCCAGCCGGCGGGGGAGGTCCCCCAGCACCAGGACGTGGCGGCCCCGCCAGCCGATGCGGAGCACCTGGCTCTTGGCGTTGTCCTTCCCCGCCGGGACCCGGGGCGGGGGGTTCCAGACCCCGATCGAGAGCGGCCCCAGCCGCAGCCGGTCGCCGTAGCCGGCCGGCAGGATCCTGACCCCGAGGCGGCGGGCGCGCCGGAGGGGGGCGTCG
>Ga0256841_1002208_pt1 | contig 15754 bp, 13 predicted proteins | sample 356308metaG_FD_185971 | JGI IMG/M metagenome (GOLD analysis project Ga0256841, IMG submission 185971) | Hydrothermal vent microbial communities from Mid Atlantic Ridge, Atlantic Ocean - 356-308 | ecosystem: Environmental > Aquatic > Marine > Hydrothermal vents | place: Atlantic Ocean: Mid... | reverse complement strand
GTTTGGGCGCCCATTACCAGCGAGTAGAAGATATTGACCGTTTTGTGGCCGAGATGCGGGGGCGTACAAAGAGCTTCGAATGAGCACCGTTTGCCTGGATACGCAGATCATTTATTGGGGGTTGGTGGGGCGCGCGCCCTCGGCAAAACAACACCATCTCGTTGACCACGCTCAAGCGCTCTTTCGGCAACTGGACGCTGAGGGGCATCGCGTGCTTGTCCCAACCATTGTCGTCGGCGAGCTGCTCGTGCCATTGCCGGAAGCTGAGCGCGCCTTCTTTTTAGAGGAAATTAGCAAAGCATGGATGCTCGTTGGCTATAACGTCCAAGCTGCGCTCTGGTTTGCGCGCATACGGGGCGACAAGATGACCGAAAAACGCCTCCGCACCTTGCAGAAAGAGGCCCACGCCACCCGTAAGGAGTTGGTCGCCGACGTGATGATCCTGGCGACTGCGTTGGCGCACCACGCCGATATACTCTACAGCCACGATGCAAAATTGCGACACCTGGCGACAGATTGGCTGGAAACTAAAGACTTTTTGCCGCCCAGCACGCGCTAATGACGCATCACTCCTCGTCCTCCGCGGGGGGGATGTCGGAAGGCGAGGAGTGGTGCGGTTGGGTCACATCTAAATACTCCGGCGCCACGCTGCCTTGTTCCAACGGAATGTTGGCGACCAAATAGTGTTTGCGCTCGCGTTGCTCGATGCTGACCTGCACATCCAGCTCTGCCGACGGAATATAGCGTCGGATAACCTGCAAAATCTCCTCTTGCATCGCGCGCAACTTTTCCGGCGAAAGGCTGCTTCGGTCGGCCACCAAAAGCAGCTTCAGCCGCTCTTTAGCCACCTGCGCACTGCGCGAGGCTCGGCGTCCCCGAAAACGGTCAAAGAAACTCATCGGTCGCCCCCACTCCCACTTATCTTTCGGGCAGCGCGCGGCATATCGGGGCGGCTCAGCGCCCCAAACCCAAACGCCGCGCCATGCGAAGCCATACCCCTTCCCCCGCTGGGTCGCGGATGGGGATCTCTTCGCCCAACAAACGTCGCGCGATCTCAACAAACGCGCGAGAAACCGGCGCGTGCCGGTCTGCCAACGTCAGCGGCGCGCCGTTGTTCGAAGCGGTCGTCACGCGCCGGTCTTCCGGCACAATGCCCAACAACGTGACCGCGAGCACTTCCAACACGTCTGCCACCGACATCATTTCCCCGCGTCGGATCATGTCCGGCTTGGCGCGATTGATCACCACGCTGACGGCGATCGAGCGCTCTTCGGCCTCGATCACGCCGATAATGCGGTCGGCATCGCGCACAGCGGGGATTTCCGGATTGGTCACCACGATCACCTCATCGGCGGGGGCCAGCGCGTTGCGAAAGCCCCACTCGATACCCGCCGGGCTGTCTATCAACACCACGTCATAGTCGGCGCGCAATTGATTGGTGAGCGTGACCATGTCTTGCGGGCTGACGGCGGTTTTGTCGTGGGTTTGGGAGGCGGGCAACAAATAGAGCTGCGGCACGCGCTTGTCGCGCACCAACGCTTGCCGCAAACCACAACGCCCCTCCACCACGTCCACGAGGTCATAGACGATGCGGTTTTCCAGCCCCATGACCACGTCCAAATTGCGCAAGCCGATATCCGCGTCCACACACACCACCCGCTTACCCAATTGCGCCAGCGCCACCGCCAAATTGGCGGTGGAGGTGGTTTTGCCCACGCCCCCCTTGCCGGACGTAATCGTGATAACTCGTGCCCCCATCTGCTCCCTTTCCCCTGTGTACCAAGAAACTTCGACGCGCTGCGGTTGGGTTCAGCCCATGTTCCGATAGTCCCAGGCCACCGCCTCAATCCGTCCGTTGCGGACCATGGCCTTTTCGGGTTGCGGCTTGCCCGGGCGCGCTTCGGGCGAGATGGAAATATAGCCCGCGATGCGCAATTGGGTTGGGGCGAGGTAGAGCGCGCACACGACCGCCGCTTCGTCCCCGCCGGCGCCCGCGTGCACCACGCCGCGCAACCGCCCCCAGACGATCACGTCCCCTTCGGCTACGATCACCGCGCCCGCGTTGACGTCGCCCAGCACCACCACATGCCCATCGCTGTGGACGGTGCGCCCGTTGCGCAACGTGCGCCGCAACAAGACCCCGTGCGTGCCGCGCTCTTCGGGGTCAATGCGCGGAGGTTTGTGCGGCAAAGGCGCCACTTGTGCCACCGGACTTGTCACCATATCCGCCGCGCCCAAGTCTACGCGCAAACCTAATTTCAGCGCGGCGCCGGTGGTGTTCATGCTCTCGCTGAGCACGCCGATCAGCGCAACGTCGCGCTTGGCGAGCATTTTTTGCGCGCTTTGCAGCTCTCGCTGCCCCAAGTTGCGTGCACCGACCGAAAGCATCACCCGCGCGCCGCGAAAGAAATTGCCCTGTCCGTCAATGAGCGCGGCCAAGCGCTTCATGCGCTCCGACCATTTGCCCCCGGGCTTGATCGTCACCAGCAAGCCGTCTTTGATGCCTTTGAGCGTGATGGAATCGTCCATCCCCCGCTGCTCCTCCCCCGAAAAACACTCGCGCTCTCCTTTACCGCAGCTTCCCTACTACTATACTCAATTTTTGGGCGTGTGCTATCGGGGGCTGATACGAGAAAAACAGGCTCGGGTTTCTTAAAGGCGAAAGTGTTTTCCGTTCGCATTATGTGATAAGCTGGGGAAAATGGCGCTGCCACGCTACGGAGGACCCCATGCTCAAGCCGTACATCCGCCAACTGAAAAGCCAAGACCCCGCCGAACGCCGTCAAGCGATCAAGGGACTGGCCCGTTTGCGCAACGAAGCGGTGATTCCGCTCTTGGAGACCGTCGCCCAGTCCGACCCCGACCCCGAGTTGCGCGCGTTGGCTGAAAAAGCCATTCGCTACGTTAAGGCCAACGTCCAACCCGAACCGAAGGCGAGGTCTGCTTCGTCCGAAAGCCTGCTGAACATTCCCCCGTCCGAAGAAGGCTTGCCCAAACCCCGTCACCGTGTTTCCACGCGAGACCGCGACGCCGCGCGTAAGTATGTCAACGCGGCCTTTAGCTATTACCAGGCCGGAGACCGTGCCCGTGCGGTGGAGTGGTTGGGCAAGGGGTTGAGCCTGAACCCGAATTTGCAGAGTGATTCGTTTGTGGCGGGCATTGTTCAGGGCGTGATGCAGATGGACGTGGACGAGGCGCTGCCGATCCTAACCCATCCGGCTCGCCGCAAGGAGTACGTGGCGCGGCTCGGTGGCAAGCAGCCCACCCGCGCCACACACGTTCCGGAAAACGCCACTTGGGACAATGTGCTGATCGACTTTGGGTTGTACGGCCTGGTGACGCTCATCGGCCAGTTTGCCGTGCTCTACTTTGCGATAGATATATATCGGGAACTGTGGCGGCGTTCGCCTGAACTTTACAACACGGCGGGGGCAGAAACATTTTTCAACTTGAATGTGCGCGAAATGTTCTTTGTTTCATTGCTGGGCGGTGTGTATGCCACTATCGGGGTGGCGGTGCAGGGGGCGTTTATCCATCTGGCGGCAACGTTTTTGTTGGGCGGCAAAGGCACGTTGGCCTATCTTTATCGCAAGCTCGTTCCGCTGCAGATGGTTTTCATGCTTGTTGTCGCTGCCGCGATGGTGTTTTTGTCACTGCTCATCGATCCCGTCACCGCGATGACCTTGCTCAATTTGGTGAACTTCGTATCCGGTTTTGTGCTGCTCTATTTGCTGGTGCGTGTGGTGGCCGAAGTCTATGATTTTGGCGTAGCGAGCGGTTGCGGCGCGATCTTTTTGGGCGGTGTGATTTTTATCGCCGTGTTTTTCTGCGGCATATATGGGCTGGTGATGTTGTTGGCCGGTTTGCTCGGCGGCGCATAAAAGCAGAATGCGGCAAGGGGAACGCTCGGCATTGGGACGGCAACGTTCCCCTTGTTGGTGTGCAGAGAAGCTAGGCGTTGGTGGCTTCCAACTCACGGATGGAGCGGCGAATGCGCTCTAAGCACGCCTCACGCCCCAAAACGGCCATCGTTTCAAAAAGCGGCGGGGTGGCTTTGCGTGCGGTGGTCGCCATGCGCAGCGCGCTGAAAAGCTGCCCGGGCTTAATCTTGAGCTTTTGGGCCAAGTTTCGCATGGCGCGTTCTTGGGTTTCCGGCTGGAAGTTCGGCAGCCGCCCCAAAACACGCACCGCCGCGCGCAAGACTTCTGCGGTTTGGGCGGGGGTCATATCTTTGGGCACGAGCAAGTTCGGCGGCGCGGGAGAAAAGTGCCACTCGAAGAAAAATCCGCCCACCGCCACCACGTCGTTAAGCGTTTTCATGCGCTCTTTGATCAGCGGGATGACCTGCATCAACCGCGCGTCGTCTACCGTATAACCGGCGCGTTCCAAAATCGGCTTGACCAGAGCGGCCAGGCGTTCGTCGGGCATCTCGCGGATATAAATGCCGTTGAGCCAGGCCAGTTTTTCGATCGGGAAGATGCTGGCGGCAGGGTTGATGCGTTGAATGTCAAAGCGCTCGATCGCTTCTTGGACGGAAAAGACCTCGCGGTCTTCGCCAAAGCTCCAACCCACGTTGATCAGGAAGTTGACGATCGCCTCCGGCAAGTAACCCGCCTCGCGGAACTCATCCAGCAACACCGGCACACGTTTTCCGGCTTGGTTAAAGCCCGCTTTGCGTTTAGAAAGTTTGCCTTTGCCGCTGGGGTTGAGGATGATGGGCAGGTGCACCAGTTGGGGCATTTGCCAGCCGAACGCATCGTACAAATTTTTGTGGATCGGCGCGGTGGAAATCCATTCCTCGGCGCGCATGATGTGGCTGACGCGCATCAAATGGTCGTCTATCACATTCGCCAGGTGATAGGTGGGGTAGCCGTCGCTTTTGAGCAGCACCAAATCGTTGAGTTGGGCGTTTTCGAAGGTGATCTCGCCGCGCAACAGGTCGTGGACGACCGTTTGGCCTTCCAGCGGCATTTTGAAGCGGATGACGTATTGGCCGCCGGTTTCTTCGTGCAAGCGCTGGCGTTCTTCGGGCGTCAGGTAGCGACAGTGGCGGTCGTAGCCAAAGGATTGTTTGCGCTTCTTTTGCTCTTCGCGCAAAGCCGCAAGCCGTTTGGGTGTGCAATAGCAACGGTAGGCTTTGTCTTGCTCCACCAGCCAATCCGCCCATTTGCGGTAAAGTTCCAACCGCTCGGATTGGACGTATGGCCCGTACTCGCCGCCGACTTCCGGCCCTTCGTCCCAATCCAAGCCCAACCAGCGCAGCCCTTCGGTGATCCCTTGCACCGACTCGGGCACGTAGCGGTTGCGGTCGGTGTCCTCGATACGCAAAATGAAAGTCCCGCCGCTGTGGCGGGCGAAAAGCCAGTTAAAAAGCGCCGTGCGCACCCCGCCGATGTGCAACGGGCCGGTTGGGCTGGGCGCAAAACGCACGCGCACGGGTTGGTCGGAAGCTGTCACAACAACGCTCCTGTGTGGATAGAGATAGCGCGATCTTGCTTGGGGGCATTATACCAAACGCACGCGGCGCGTTCCAGCGGGGACGCTCCCCCTGCCCGTTAGGACAATTGGGGCACTCCGCCGAAGAACGGCCCCCCAAGCCGTGCAAGAACGCCCCAGGGGTTGGTTTGGAATTGCACCACTTCGCCCGCTTGCCCCAACAACCGCTGAAGCACTCCCCCTTGACGGATGCGATCTTCTTCGGCGACAAAAGCCTCCCAATTCGCCAAGTAAGCGGCCATGCTGTGCGCTTCTCGTGGGTCTAGCGGGCCGCGTAAGACGGTCAAGTTGGCGAAATAGCGCATTTGCGCGTCGGGACGGATGCTCCCCGGGAAAAAATGCGCTTGGGCCAGCGCGGGCACGGGGTCGAACTGGTGCGCGAAAAAGTGATAGCGCGGCCCTGCGGGAAAATCTACGCCGAAAGAACCCAGCGTGTATACCTGCAACAAGCGCGGCATGTGGTCCGGACGCTTTCGGGCGATTGTGTTCAGCGCGGCAGAAAGGATCGCTCCCCCTTGGCTGTGCCCGATTAACGTCAATGTGCGTTCGTGGGCGCGTTGCCCTATTTGGCTCACGACCTCGGCCAGACGCTGTACCGCCGGATTGCTCGTATCCAGCCGCACGGCTAACCATGCCTGGGCGCGGTCGTTGGTGGCTTGCCAAATATCCTGAACGGCGTCATCGGTCGCGTTGTACAATCCTACAACAACGCCGGACATACGCTCGGCGACCCTGTGCAAGGCGCGCTGAAAAGCGCCGAAGTCCACCAATATCCCGTTGACAAAAAGCACGTCGATCGCCTCATAAGCGCCCGTGTATACGGCTTTCGGAGTGTACAATCCCCCGTCCAGCACAGGCAGATCGGCGGTCTCATGCGCTGGATCGCGGCTTTGTGGGCGAAAGATGCGCGTTTCCTGCGGGCCGTCCGGGTGTTCCGAGGAAAAGGCGCGTTGGAGTTGCTGCTGCAAACGCTCGTAGGCGGCCAGCGCATATTGGGCATTGGCGCGTTCCCGCAACAGACGGGCAACCTCGGCGGGGTCGGTGGTTGGCTCGGCACGCAAGCGCCTCACCGCCGCCGCCAACTCCGCATCGCGTGCCCGCAGCGTTCGCAAACGCGCCTCCAGAACGTCAGTATGCGGCTCGATCGGGACATTTTCCGGCATAGCGGCCTCTTTACCGGTGCACGCGGGAACATTTCCGCGCATTCTTCAGTGGAGCTTGTGCGCAGAACGGGCGCGCCGCCTAGCCGCGCTCCGCGCGGCTGACGCGCGGCAGAAGCCGCGCGTGGTGCGCCGAAGGCGCACGGGCGGCGCGCCCAACGCGGCGGGCGTTACCGAACGCCGATGCCGCTCAGTTGATCCTGCATGTAACTTGCCAGCAGCTCCAACGCCGAGACCAGCTCATTTTGCGAAGCCTGGACGTTGCCGATCACGCTGGCCGTCACCAACACGTTCCCTTGCGGCACAACCAGCGAGTAGATCTGTACCGCGCCGCAGCGATGCCCGCTCAACGTGCCGGAGGCCAGCAACCCGTCGCCGTGCGGCTGAAAGCTGGTAAATACGCCGGTGTTGAGCCAGGCCTGTTGAATGCCTTTATCGTTCATATAGCTCAGCGCGCCCTGGGGCGTTTGGAAGAGCGTTAAGTCCACTTCCAACGACAGCCCGACCGTGTCCGGGCACTGGTCGCCGGTATCCCACACGCCCACCACCTGGCCGACCATGCCGTCACGTTGGCCGGCTTGCTGGACCGCGTTCGCCAACTCGGCCAAGCCGAAGCCTTGCAACGTCGCCACCATCTGCTCCAGTGTAAACGTGCCACTAACGCTGGCGTTGTATTGGAAAGGCGGCGCGGGCAGCCCAAGGTCGGTCAACGAGGGCATGAGCTGTTCCAAGTCCGGCAAGGCGACATTTGCCACACTGGGCGGCTGGGCTGGAGCTTGCGTGGGCAACAAGGACGGTGGTTGCGTCGGAGGTTGCAACGGCGGTTGAGCGGCCCCGAGCGGCGCAGGAACGGGCGTCGGGGGGAAGGGCGCGGGCGCTGCCGCGTCCAGACGTGCCACCACCACCGGCACGAGCTGATCCAGCAGCCCGTACACCAACGCGGGGTCGGTTTCGGCGTTGGCGGTCATCGAAACCCACACCAACGTTCCCCAATACTCAAACAGCACGCCGTATTCGGTTTCTTTGGGGAAGCACTCGCCCGTATCCGGCGGAATAGTCACGCGATAACCGTGCAGGTTCGGGGCCGGCTCGATCTGTTGCTCCAAGAGCTGAAAGATCGCGCGGATGGCGTCGCTATCAATGAAGGCGCGCGCCTCATCCACGCCCGCCAACTGCGCGATGCTGCTGGAAATGCCGCTGATCGGCAAAGACGGCTCGCAAGCCTTGTAGTCCACCGTCACCGAATGCGTCCAACCGTACTGCGTGTAGGCTTGCTCAAAAGTGTTCGCCGCGTCCTCCAGCCCCGCATCGCGCAACTGCTGGATCACGGCGGCGATGTCTTCCGTTCCCCATTCGGCGTTGGCGGCAAACTGCGCGGGCACGTCCTCAGGCTGCAAATTCAGCGCGCGGAGCTGCTCGTCGCTCATCGGCGGAAAAGCGCCCGTGCTCGCCCCCCCGGGCGTCGCGGTGGGGATCACCAAACCGCCGCTCGCAGGCGTCGCCGTCGGGATCACGAAGCCGCCGCCCGCAGATGTCGCCGTCGGAATGACCAGACCGCCATTGCCGCCCCCGTCACCGCCAGGGGGATTGATCAGGTCACCGAAGGGCACAGGGGTTGAGTCTCCTTGTGCGGTCACGCTGGCAGCCGGAAAAGCCACCAACGCCAACGCGATCAATCCCAGCCCAACCAATGCCAGGCCAACAAACCCAATTCTCTTCATCGTTACGTTTCTCCTTGTGTGCAAAACCAAAAACCGCTGCCGTGCCAACCGAGCACGGCAACGGGTCACCACCGATTTACTGCAAAGGCTCTAGATAGCGTCCCTGATAGTTCCCTTCGATAACGTAGCCCTCGACGCCGTTATCAAAACGCACGCTCCACCACAAGGTGCTATCTATGCATTGCGGCCCGTCCAAGACGGTGAAGGCCGCGCCCGATTGCGCTTGGGCCACCACCTCAGAATCATACGACGCCCAACTGTAAACGTTCACCATGCCCGCTTGGTCCATCACCCGCCCGCGCACTTGCGGCGCCAAGCCTGAAACCGGCGACGTGTCACATTGCACGGGGACCATCCCGGGCGGCGCAAAATCGCTTACGTCACTTACCCCTTGCGCATAGCCCAAGAAAACGCCCGGCACTTCGGTGACCGCGCCCGTTTCCACGTTCACCAGCCGAGACGGCCCGGCCCAAGGCCCGCCGATCACCAACGTGGCGTCGTCCAGCCAGCCGGCGACATAGGCGTAGTCCCAATCGTCCTCGGTGAATTCCTGGGCAAAAACCACCTGCGATTGCCCGTTGGTCAGGTCAACCCCAATCGTCCAAAATTTCTCGTTTTCCGCGTTTTCGCGCGCCACCTGATAGGCCAGCCGCGTGCCCGAAGGCGAAAAGTGCGCGTTGCCGCCTGTGTAGGCCGTTTCGCCGAGCGCGGGCAGTGGGTAAAACGTCTGTGCGCCGCTGGCAACATCAATCACATTGATCCCCTGTACCACGTATTGATCGTCGTAAGCCACGAGCGCAGTTCTACTCAAATCATCGGCGAAACCGTCCAAATCGCCCAACCAAGTCACTTGTTCCATATTCGCCAGCGGGCGCGCCTGGACGCCCTGATACGTCCAAAAGAGAATGTAGCCGCCGATGCCCTGCGGTTGGTTGTGCAAAAGCAACGTCGAGCCGTCTCCGCTCCAAGCAAAGGGCGTCACTGTGTACCAGGGTTCGGCGCTTTCCAGCTCGTAGATCGTGCGCACCTGCTGATAGGCGGGGTCGGCGTAGTAGATGCTGTTGTAGCTCGGTACGTCAAATTGCGAAGAAACGCGCGAGATGGCATAGGCCAGATCGCCGTTGGGCGCAGGGGCGGGATGAGAAAGGACGTAAAACTCCGCATCGGTGTCCTCGGGTTTGTCTACCACTTGATAGTAGCGCAACAAGCCCATGCGTGGGTCAAAAACACCGATAGTGTTCAGGTTGTCGTCCGTCACCAAATAGCCGCCCCCCTGCGCAAACTCGACGATGTTGTTGCTCGCCAGAGCGTAGGACGCCAACACCGTGCCCGCCGCGTCCCGATACTCGACCAACGCCGGGCCGAGATCGTCGGCGGGGAAATACCACACTTCCAACCAGGGGGCGCGTCCCTGTGCACGGGCTACGGGCGCGCTGTGGACACCCACCGTGCCCAACCCCATCGCCGCCATTATGAGCGCATAGACGAGCCATCGCCATTGCTTCATCGCCGTTCCTCCTTAACTTACCCCGACAAACGTTCTCCTATTCAGTATAACGGTTTTCGCTGAGCTTGCGCACCGCCCGCGCAGCTTGGCAGATAGGCTAAAGCGTGGTACAAACGCCACACGCTCCGGCACATGAGCGTTTGCTAAATGCGCCTGCCACGAGCGGGATCGGCTGTGGTATAATGCCGCGCGGAAACTTGACTGAGGAGAGAACGCACCGTTGGTTAGCCCACTTGACTGGCTTCTGGGCCTTTTTTCGCTGGACATCGGGATCGACCTCGGCACGGCCAATACGCTGGTGAGCGTGCGCGGCAAAGGGATCGTCATCAACGAGCCTTCCTATGTTGCCATCGAGCGCAAAACACGCCGCCCGATCAGTGTGGGGCGCGAGGCCAAAGAGATGTTCGGCAAAACGCCCACGTCAAAGTATGTGGTCGTGCGCCCTTTGCGTGACGGGGTGATCAGCGAGTTTGAGATCACCGAAGCCATGTTGGATTATTTTATCCGCAAGGCGCACGAACAAGATTGGGTCCCCATCCCCCGCCCGCGCGTGGTGGTCGGCATCCCCTCAGGCGTGACCGAGGTGGAAAAACGCGCCGTTTACGACGCCACGATCAGCGCGGGCGCGCGCGAAGCCTTCTTGATCGAAGAGCCGGTCGCGGCGGCTATCGGCGCGGGGCTGCCGATCCAAGAGACGCGCGGCAGTATGATCGTGGATATCGGCGGCGGCACAACCGAGGTGGCGATCTTCTCGCTGGGCGGCATCGTCATCAGCCGCTCGATTCGTGTGGCAGGCGACGAAATGGACGAGGATGTCGTCCAATATATGCGCACCAAATACAACTTGCTGATCGGTGAACGCACCGCCGAACGCGCCAAGATCGAGATCGGCTCGGCCTATCCACTGCCCGAAGAACGCACCATGATCCTACGCGGGCGCAACCTGGTTAGCGGGTTGCCGGAAGCGGTCGAGGTTTCCTCAATCGAGCTGCGCGAGGCGCTTAGCCCCTCTGTGAGCATTGTCATTGACACCATCCGCGACGCACTGGACGAAACGCCGCCGGAGCTGGTCGCCGACCTGATGGAATCCGGGATTTGCATGGCGGGCGGAGGAAGTCAGCTCAAAGGGCTTTGTGAGCGCATCGCCGACGAGGTCAATATCCGCGTCTGGCTGGCCGAAGACTCGATGACGTGCGTGGCGCGTGGCGCCGGGCGCATCCTGGAAGATTACGACAATCTGCGGGAGTTGCTGGCGGGGCTGGAGCGCGGCTCCACACAACATTAATGCGGGGCGCTGCCCCGCACCCCGCGCCCTTTTTAGGAAAAAGGGCGGCAAAAACTTAGCTTGCCCAGCGGCGCGCTGCGCGCCGCTGGGCGGGGGTGCAGGGGGCATATTGCCCCCTGCTGGGGGGAAGGGGGGCGAAGCCCCCTTACTCCGCCCGCGCACACAGTGAGGAGAGACGAGCGAGAGCGTGCGAAGCAGTCGGGTGCTTGCCTTTGGCGTGGCGCTTTTTGTCACGGCGCTGTTGATCTTGCTCAGCGTGCGCGGCTCGTTAGGTCCGTTGGAAGGCGTGGTCGCGGCGCCGATTAACGTGGTGCAAAGCGTGATCGGGCGCACCACGCACCGCTTGGGCGGGTTGCTCAACGACATTGCCGACTATCGCCGCTTACGTCAGCGTAACGCCGACTTGGAAGAAGCGTTGGCCGTCTACCAAGCCGAGCTGGCGCAATTCCGCGAAAAGGCCGCCGTCTACGACCGCTTGGCCGCCCTGTTGGACTACGACCGCTTTGGCCCCGAAGACCACCAATACGTTACCTGCGACGTGATCGGGGTGGACACCGCCGGTTTTGTCAACGCCATTCAAATCAACTGCGGCTGGCGCGACGGCTTGGAGCTGCTGGACCCTGTGGTGACCGAGTTGGGCTTGGTGGGGCGCGTGGCGAAACTTTCCGCCACCGGCGCCGAAGTGCAATTGCTCACCGACCCCAACAGCGCCGTGAACGCCCGCTTGCAAACCACGCGCGAAGACGGCGTCGTGCGCGGGCAGCTCACCGGCGACCTGATCATGGCCTTTTTGCCGCTGGATGCGCAGGTGCAAGAAGGCGACTTGGTGATGACCAACGGCTTGGGGCAAACGCTGCCCGCCGGTCTGGTGGTCGGGCGCGTGTTGAGCGTGGCGCTTTCGGAAAATGAGCTGTATCAAGAGGCGCGCGTGCGCTCGTTGGTCGACTTTGGCCGCCTGGAGATCGTGCAGGTCATCATCAACTTTGAGCCGGTAGACCTTTCCGTCTTCAAAGAAGCCACGCCCGCCCCCTAGCGAGAGCGTAACTTATGGCGCGTTATCTCGGCATCCCCGTTTTGTTGTTCGCCGCCATGCTCAACGCCACCTTGATGGCGGAGTTTCGTTTGGCGCACGGCGCGCCGGACGTGGTCTTTTTGCTGGTGGTCTCCTGGGCGCTGTTGGCCGAAACGCGCGACGCGCTCTTTTGGGCGCTGGTCGGCGGCGTGTTGCAAGACCTCTTTTCCGTCGCCCCGCTGGGCACGTCCGCGTTGGGGCTGGTGACGGTCGTCTTTTTGGCCGACGCGCTCTTCGGGCAAGTTTCCCCGCGCAACTTCCTTATTCCGCTGGCCGTGGCCGCCGTCGGCACACTGATTGACCATCTGGTGATCCTCTTCACGTTGCGCGCCACGGGGACTTTTGTGCCCCTGCAGCGCGGTTTGCTGTATGTCACCGTGCCGACATTGCTTTACAATCTACTGTTGATCCTGCCCGTGTTCTACGCCGTCGGGCGCGTGCACCGTTGGTTGACGCCGCGCCGTGTGCGTTTGGACTGAGGCAGGCTCATCGGCTTGTTGAGGATGGATGGATGCGATGGACAGACGTTTGCTGCCGTTCCAAGGATGGCGCTTGCTCTTTTTCCGTGTGGTGGTGATCTTTTCGCTGTTGGTGCTGGTTTTGCGCACCGGCGAGCTGCAATTCAAATACGGCGCGCAATTTCGGCAGGACGCGGAGGAAAATCGGCTGCAATTGGTGCTCAAACCCGCGCCGCGCGGCGTGATCTTGGACCGTAACGGGGTGGCGCTCGCCAAAAACGACCCCGCCTACAACGTCACCATCACGCCCGCCGACTTGCCCGACGACCCCGCCGACGTGTTGGCCGTGTATAACCGGCTCTCGGCGCTGATCGACGTGCCCGCCACCCGTGCCATTGCAGACGCGGCGGGCAAGGTCAACGTGCGCAGCTTGGAAGAGCTGGTGCGCGAAGGGGCGGGCATCGCGCCGTTTCGTCCGGTGGTTGTCGCCACCGACGTCCCGTATGAGGTCATGGCGCAAATCCTGGAGCAAGCCGAGCTGCTCCCGGGCGTAGGCGTGCAGGTGGCCTCGGTGCGCGAATACCCCACCGGCGAACTCACCGCGCAGATCGTGGGCTATCTCGGCCCGATCGGCCCGGAAGAGGAGCGCAAGCTCCGCGAGCTGGGCTACGACCCGGCCTTTGACCGCATCGGCTACGCGGGCATCGAGGGCTTTTTTGAGGACGATTTGGCCGGCGAGCGCGGCACAGAGACTTGGATCGTGGACGTGGCCGGGCAGCGTTTGCAGTTGGTGGACGAAAAGCCGCGCAAGGCGGGGCTTAGCGTGCAGTTGACGCTGGACGTGGAGCTGCAACAAGCCGCCCAAGAGGCGCTCGTGCGCGAACTCAACCGCATCAACGCCGAAGCTCAGCGCCTGGTCACGCAACAGGGCGTTGTTATCGCTATGAACCCGCAGACCGGCGAAATTCTGGCGCTGGTGAGCTGGCCCACCTACGACAACACGCGCTTTGCTCGCGCCATTGACGCGGACTACTACTTTTCGCAGCTCGACGACCCGTTGCGCCCGCTGGTTAACCACGCCATCAGCGCGTTGTACCCGCCCGGGTCGGTCTGGAAGCTGATTACGGCGGTGGGTGTGTTGCAAGAAGGCGTTATCAGCCCCACAGCCAATTTGTATTGCGCCGGGCGGCTGGTGTTGCCCAACGCTTACGCCCCGCGAGACAAAAGCCAGGGGCAAACGTTCGTCTGCTGGCGTCGCAGTGGGCACAAGGAAGTTAACCTGCTCAAGGGCATTGCCCAAAGCTGTGACATCTACTTTTACCAGGTCGGCGGCGGCAACCCGGAGGTCAGCCCGCAGACTTTGCGCCCGGGCGGGTTGGGCATCTTCGACCTTTACCGCTGGGCCACGAGCTTTGGCGTCGGTTCGGAGCTGGGGATCGAGCTGCCCGGCGAGTTGGCGGGGCGGATGCCGGAACGCGATTGGAAGCGCCGCAACTACGGCGAAAGCTGGTCTACCGGCGACACGTATAACGCGGCTTTCGGCCAGGGCTATGTCACGGTGACGCCGCTCCAGCTCGTGACGGCGGTGGCCGCCATCGCCAACGGTGGCACGCTCTATCAGCCCACCATCGTTAGGAATTTACAGGACGCCAACGGCAACGTGGTTTTGGACTTTCAGCCGCGTATCGCGCGCACGCTCGTTCCCCAATCCGACGAGGACGTGGTGTTGCTGTTGCAAGAAGACATGCTCATCCAGCGCCAGGCGAGTTTGGCTTGCCGCTGTGAGCCGGATAGCGAGTGGTACGACCCGGAGCTGTGCGATCCGCAAAACTACGTCGCCCAGTTCGACCGTGACCCGAACCCCGACGACGACATCACCGACTTGGTGCGCTACCGCGTCAACGTGCCGTATAACTACACGTTCAACGCGGGCGTTTGTGACCCGTTGGAGTTCGAAAGCCTGCAGCGCGAAAGCCAGTTTTTGCGCGGCCACCACTACATCCCCCCCTTCGCCACACCCGAAACCATCAATTGGGTGCAGCGCGGGATGCGTGAGGCGGTGTTGACGGGCACGGCTTCGGAAAAGGCGATGCGCTCGTTGAACTCGGACGCCTTCCCGCTGAGCTATGTCAACGAGGGGGGCAAAACCGGCACGGCGGAATATTGCGACGACATCGCCTATCCGCAGGGGCTATGCGTGCCCGGGCAGTGGCCCTCGCATGGCTGGTACGTGGGCTATGCACCGTATGAAAACCCGGAGATCATCGTGATCGCGTTCGTTTATAACGGTGGCGAGGGCGCGAAGGTCGCCACGCCGATTGTGCGCCAGGTGATGGACGCTTACTTCAAGCTGAAAAACGCGCGCGGCGGCACGTTCTGATCTGCCGCAAAATCTCCCCGACTTGGTTTACAAAAACTGTGTTTTATGCCATAATGTAAACCGAGGAGAGGGAGACAATTTGCCATGAATGGTATCGGTGCACGCTTGAAGCTCGCCCGCCGAATGGCGCAACTCAGCCAGCGCGAGCTGGCCGAGCGCGTTGGGGTGAGCGCGATGAGCATTTCCAAATATGAACGCGACGAGGCGATGCCCAGCTCCGACGTGCTGATAAGGTTGGCTGCCGCGCTGGACGTGCCCTTGGAGTTTTTGCTGCGCCCTGCAACGGAGCTGCGGCTGCGCCCCGTTTACCGCAAGCGCCACAGCCTGCGAAAAAAAGCCGAGGCCAAGCTCCAAGCGCAAATCCAAGAGTGGCTGGAACGCTATCTGGACGCTGAGGCTTTGTTGCCACCTGCTGAGCGACTCACTTTTGAGATGCCGCCCCATTTCCCCTACCCCGTGCGTTCGCTGGCGGACGCTGAGGCCGCCGCTGAGATGTTGCGCGAAGCTTGGCGGATCGGGGAAGCGCCCGTTGAAAACATGGTGGAGCTGCTGGAAGATCACGGGGTCAAGGTGGGGGTGGTGGAAGCCGACGAACATTTTGACGCCTGCACTTTCCACGCGGAAGATGGACATCCCCAACCGGTGATCGCGTTGTGCGGCGACCTGCCCGCCGAC
>Ga0256841_1002207_pt1 | contig 15763 bp, 14 predicted proteins | sample 356308metaG_FD_185971 | JGI IMG/M metagenome (GOLD analysis project Ga0256841, IMG submission 185971) | Hydrothermal vent microbial communities from Mid Atlantic Ridge, Atlantic Ocean - 356-308 | ecosystem: Environmental > Aquatic > Marine > Hydrothermal vents | place: Atlantic Ocean: Mid... | reverse complement strand
GGCGGGTTCGAGACCGGGGACCTCACCGGCTGGACCGTCGTCGACCCTGGCGGTTCGGGCGGGAACGTGTCCGTGGTCGGCTCCCCGACCCACAACGGAAGCTTCGCCGCCCGCGTCACACCCTTCAGCGCCCAGCCCTTCGGGTTGGAGCAGCCCGTCGACGTCGACCTGTGGAACACCGCGTCGGTGTGGGTGGCGTTGGAGGCAGGGTCCCAGACCTCCGCGCAGGTCACCCTGGAGCTCGTCGGCTACGACGGCGTCGTGGTCGCGTCCACCACCCGGACCCTCACCACCGCCGGGGTGTGGGAACGTCTCGACGTGTTCTACCCCCTCGGGTCGGGTACGGTGCGGTATCGGGTCGTCGTCACCGGCAGCGCCGGTGCGGTGGTGTTGGTGGATGACGGTTTCGTCGGGATCAATCTGTGATGTTCATGTCTGGTTCGGGGTTGGTGCGTCGGTGGGTGCTGGTGGTGGTGGCGGCGGCGGTGGTGTCGGCGGGTTGCGCCGAGTACTTCCGGGGCCTCGGCGACTCGATCGACGACTGTGGGTGTCCTCGTTTGGCGGAGTTGGTGGGGTCCATCGACTGGACGGGCGACGGCACCGAACCGGCACGGGTTCTGTTCGTTCTCGGGGAGGATCCCAAGCCGCTTCACGTCAGCGCTTTTTGGGATGATGTCACCGATGAGGGGGTGTATCAGGCGGCGGTGGCGAAGATGACGGCGGCGGGGTATGTGCCGGTCGATGTGGATGATTGGGGTCCTCGGTCGACGGTCTTCGAGACGGACACCTGGCGGCTGCATGTCGTCTATTCAGGAGGATCCGACACGATCACGTTTGTGGTGTGGATGGTGGAGCCTGATGAGCGGGCGGAGGAGTATCTGGCGCCGCTGGTCGACATCTACGGGCTGCGGGAGTAGGGGGTGGGGGGCGGGTTCGAGACCGGGGACCTCACCGGCTGGACCGTCGTCGACCCTGGCGGTTCGGGCGGGAACGTGTCCGTGGTCGGCTCCCCGACCCACAACGGAAGCTTCGCCGCCCGCGTCACACCCTTCAGCGCCCAGCCCTTCGGGTTGGAGCAGCCCGTCGACGTCGACCTGTGGAACACCGCGTCGGTGTGGGTGGCGTTGGAGGCAGGGTCCCAGACCTCCGCCGCAGAACGTTCGCCCCGCAACACCGACAGGACGATCCGCAGCTTCTGATCAGTCGTCTTCTTCGATGGTCTCGCCACCGCTGCTCCTTCGCTCAGGACCAAAACCTAGACCTGAGCAAGAACCGATGACTCGGGGCAGCATCACTCATACACCACATCCCTGGACGTGACCCCCAGACACGCCGGAAGCCCTTGCAGCGCAAGGGCTTCCGCTCGTAGCGGGGGCGGGATTTGAACCCGCGACCTTCGGGTTATGAGTCGCTTGCCGAGGTTTTTCATCAGTTTTCGTCCTTGCTCGAAATCCTTTGCTGCCAACGGTTTTCCCGGGATCGGCGTGATGGCTGATGCCTGTGGATAACCCTTGGTGTCGCCCCATCCGTTAGAAGATCCGTTAGAAGTCCGAGGACGGGCGAGCCGGGAACGTCAGCCCCAGAAGATGGCGGTCGGGTCCCTCTCGACCTCGGCGATGAGGTCGTCCACGTGAGGGGTCGGCGCCACCAGGTCGTACTCGTGGAACTTGAGGTTCCGGTCTCGCCAGTACAGCGACCACTCGCCTCGCGTCTTGGTGTAGCGGAGCCGAGCGATCGGGAACCTGGTCCACTCCGGCCCGTACTCGGGTCGCCACGGCGGACGGCATTCCATGATCGTGACGGTTCGGGCGGTCACGTCGAGTTCGTAGCGGATGAGCCCACGGGCACGCTCGGGCAGGTTGGCGTTGCGGGCGTCGACCCATCGTCGAATCCGAGCGAGATCGATTTCGGGAATCACGGCGAGCTCCACTTCAGGATATCCGGATCCCAGGTTCCCCTGGCGGCTCCGGTGATCACCGGGTCGACGAGGCGCCTCACGATCTCGACGGCGTCGGCAGCGTCGAGGACCGTGAAGTCGGGAACGGTGGTTGCGATCTTCCGGTAACCCTGCCGCCACTCGTCCGACGGCAAGGAGAATGGCAGCGATGGGGTCACACCCCGGCGGCGATGCTCATTGACCAGGGCGGCGTGGAGGGCGGCCGCGGAGACGGTCTGGGTCGTCGCGATCAGGACGAGATCGACCAGGTCGCGGTAGCGGGTGCTGGGCCGGCCGGCGTAGGTGGCGATCATGGCCGCATGCTTGTCCGCGATCTGATCCGGGATGGGGTGAGCACGGTACTCGACACTGCGAAGCCCCGGGATCTCGACCGGATCGAGAGGGGGGATGAGATCGGGCTCAGACGTCATGGGCCGATCCACGACCACGTCGACCCGGAACGTCTCGAAGATCCTGTCTCCAAGGTAGGCGGTCACTCGAACCTGGACTCCGGCCGTCGCGTCGCCGAGACTCGCCCCACGTTGGATGTCGAAGGTGAAGAAGTCGCCGAGATCGGCCTCGGCGGCATCGCGCAGCGCCGTGAGCGCCGCGCCGATCTCGCCCTCGTAGTACAGGTCGACGTCGATGCTGTGACGGGCTTGAAGAGGGAGTCGGGCGAGGAGACCGGTGGCTCCCTTCAGCACCCACCGCTGCGGCTGGGTGATGAACACCCTCGCCAGCAGCCGTCCGTAGGCGAACTGACGGCGAATCTCGGCGACCCCGTGGGGTGAGGAAGCCGCGGCGTTGGCGATCCGATCGGTCAACGCCCGTTCGAAGTCCCTCGCCGACCCGTATGGGACACCTCCGGCGGGATCCATCACCGCGCCTTGCCCGTCGCCAGTTCCAGGATGGCGCCGAGGTCAGCCCTTCCGCCGAGTGCTTCCTCGACCTCGGCGCGTGTGACCAGCCCTCTGGCCAGTGCGTCCGCGACGATGCGTCCCAGATGGCCGCCGTCCATATGATCGGCGACCAGGTCGGCGATGGTCCGAGCCGGCGTGGTGACCGCGAATCCGTCGTGCACCGTCCACTCCTCTCGCTGCAGGCCACCCGATCGGAGGTGGATCCTGACCTTCGCCCGAGTCTGGAGGCGTCGGTCGGAGACGAACTCGGGTACGTCGGCGATGGTGACGCCCAGGTCGAACAGGCCCGCCGCCGACCGATGGGACACCCACAGGTGAGGCCTGAGGGTCCGTTCACGAGCCGACAGCTCCGGGGTGAGCCGCAGCCACGCCACCCGAAGCTGCTGATGAGGGTCGTAGCCGGCCCCGGCGATCCGGTAGACGCCGTGGTCGAGCCGCTCGATCGCTCCACTCTTCACCGCCCGGAGCAGGACCATATCACCCACACCCTCGCGAACCGCTTGAGCGCGAGTGAAATAGCCGTGCTGCGACTCGGCCACAGCACCGAGCCGGGCTCCGATCGAAGACCGTGCAACCATGATGCCACCATTGTAGCTGCAAAGCTATCTGTATCCGATAGTTTCTCAGCACCCATCGAAGAAGACCCGGGCCGGGCGGAACACCCGACGGCAACCTCACCCTGCTGATCGCACATGCACGAGCCCAGGCTCGACAACCTCCAGCTCAAATCTCGGTGGCTTTCCCTTCGGCCAGGGCGCCAACCCCCGGTCAATCAGCCATCGTCCGATCTCCGCGCTCCTGAACTCCGAGCACCTGCGCCAGAACGAGTCGGACAACGACACGGTGACCGTCGGACCGTTCTCCAACATGAGCGTCACCGCCCGAAGGCCCCGACTGAAGTACCGATCGCGGTCACTCGTGGAGATCACGATTCCATACCCAGCCCCCGACGGAGACGGGCTTCCGTTCGACCATGCTCGCCCCCTCATCACTTGCCTCTATGGGTGACCAAACTGAGCCTCCTCTCGAGCACTTGCACCGGCGCAGGCAGCTCTTTCCTCCCATGGTCGCGTACAGGGATCCGTGAACCTCCCAGCAAGCACCGCCCCAATGCTCCGGTTGACGCAGAAGTCAAAGCTCTTCTCCTACGGTTCTCAGCCCGAGGGCCTCACGAAGCCGGTATCTCTCACGGTCAGTCACGTTCGCGAGAAGTGACGCCGCCGCCAGAACCAGGTTTGCCAAGGGCTCGTCCGCCTCCGCCTCCCTCGCCGCTTGCACAATGGAACGCCGGAAGTCGCAGTCATAGGGCGATCCCACCGTCGGCGGCTGAACGGTTGCGCGGATGACCTCCGCTGTGGGATCGATGTCATCGGCCACCGCGTTTAGATCCCGTTGCTGGATCGCGGGCGTCTCGCTCACAGCACGGAGATCTGCTTCGAATCCCGTGGACCTCAGAGCCACCTTAATCAACTGATAGCCGGAGATTCGGTTCCTAAGCTCCGCCATCGTTGGCCCCTGAAGGTCCTCGCTCACACCTCGAAGTCGTCGAAGGTCATCCACTACCCGCAAGACTGTCGAATGGTTCGCGACTTGAAGGACGCGATCACGGATCGACCACAAGAATCGCGTATCGAGCTCGAGGGAGGGCTGGCCGTCGGCGCGGTCGACGTGAACTGCCCGGGTCCGCAGCTCACTCGACGCGAACCCCATCAGACGCTGCAGATTCTCAGTGGGCCCCACTTCACCGAGGCTTTCGAGTTCATCCAGAGTTACTTGCTTTCCGAGTCGCCCCCAGAAACGCTCATTCTCGAGGTCTCCGCGCTCCAGGAGGTACCGGAGCACCTCCACCACTTCTTCCCGCTCCAACCATTGGTCTGCCGGTATAGCCCCGGGATAGGCAGCAGCCGTCGCGCTGGTCCAAAGGTAGTACATGTATCGATTGATTGCCGCAGCAGCGTCCTCTTGAAGGAACTTCGCGAACACGTTCAGAGACTCAACCACCCCAGCGCTCTCAGCACCCATCGCAGCTTCGAATCCGACAGCGGCTCCGTCCACTTCTTTCGCCTCATCTTCTCCAATGATCCCCCTTGCCCGTCGTAAGAAGAGAGCAGCTGCCAGTCGCTCCCGCCTTAGCCTGCCCTTCTGCCCTCCGAGCACGCCCAATGCGTACGTATTCGTAATCGCCACATCCCCTACGGGGGCATCGAGCGAGTCCTCAATCTCCTGGAGGTCCGGATCGCCTTCACTCAGGCTGATGAAGGAAGGCCGGAGAGAGGCAAGCCTCCTCAAGTCCCCTCTGATGAACTCCACGTGATGATGCGGCCTGAGGAAGAAAAGCCTCTCCTCGCGGTCCTCGTCAGCAGTTGGCCAGCTACCGACAATGTCCGGTATGAAGGAGTGATTGAAATAGTCGGTAGTGTGGAAGTCGCCACCTTCATGAACGGACTTTAGAGCTCTAACGATTACAGCTTTCGCGTCAGAGAAGCCGGTGTCGCCAGGGCGCCTCAAGTACTCGTTGACCGCCGAAGCAAGAGTCACAACGCCTCTCCTGCTGTAAGAATGCGACGAATCTCCCCCAGGAGGCGATCCCCCATGGTCATTTCCTGCTGACGGCGGCTGAGCACGACAAGCCACAAGCGAGCGGGTAGTGCTCGAATGAGATCCTCGTCGACAAGCGCCTCGTCGAGCGAGGTGAGAGCGGAGCGGAGCTCCTCCTCAGTACAGAGCCGTGACCACTTGCCGAGACTGAACGGATGCCATGTAAGCCACATGAACTCCGTCTCCTGGTCGACCCCATCTTGCCGCTGCTTCGCGGCCGCCAAGTAGCAGTCTCGCAGGTATTGCTCATACTGCTGGCCTTGACCACCTTCGGTGTCGCAGTTCTTGACTTCCACATACAAGGGGCACCGGTTGGTCCGTCCATCGTCTTGGATATGTAGGCCTCGCATATCGAACGCCTTAGTCCTGCCGTCCGCCAGTGGGAGCGTCACCTGCGCTTCCGAGTCGTAGACCGTGAAGTGGATCTGGAACCTTGTAGTGCTTTCTAGCCAGCTCTTGGCCATGAAGACCCCCTCGCGGCCCTTGATGTGAGCGCCCTCAGCTCCCATCCCACTTCCTCCGATCATGGCTGGCAAGTGTGACAGATCTTTGAACCATCTACGCCGCCTCCTCGTAGATGCTGCGGCCGTCGCCCTGGTAGGCGGAGAAGACGTGCTCGAAAACAGCGGCGGTCTTCTCGGCGAACAGCTCCCGGTCGTACACCTCGGGAAGGCCCTCGTCGAGGGTCTCGGCGATGGTGACCTGGACGGCGGCCCTGGTCGCCTGGCGCTGCTTCCAGTCGAGGACGAGCGCGTCGCGCTTCAGCTTGGCCAGGAGCTCCCGGACCACCTTCTTGACTTGGGCTTCCTGTGCCTTCGTCAGCTTCGGCTCGGGCTTCGTGAGCAGGTCGAACACAGCGAGCTCCTCCTCCGTCAGTCCCTCCCGCGCCGAGCGCTGCTCCTCCTCGTCGAGGGAGGCCGCCACCTTCTTGAGGTCCTCGAAGAGTTCCTCGATGTTCTTCGATCCCTGGTTGTACCGGTCGATGAGCTCCTGGAGCTTTTTGGCGTAGTCGATCCGTTGCGGGTTCTGTCGGACCATCCGAGCCAGCCGCTGCTCGAGCGATGCCCGAAGGCGGGCGACGGCCGTCGCCTTCCTCCCCTTGGCGAACAGCTCGGCCAACGCGCCGAAGTCGATCTGAGTCAGATCGACTCGTGTGGCCTCGGAAGGCGCAATGACGAACGGCACCGCATCAACGGATTCCTCCAGAAGCCGCTCGACCGAGGCCATCACCCCGGAAATGTCGGGCTTGCCGGTCTCCATCCTGACTCGCTGGGCCAGCCGGACGATCACCGACATGAGGGGCTGTGCCTCGGTTGCTGCCGGATGCGGCTTGAAGGCCTTCCACTGGGCAGCGCACATGTCCGCCCGGCTGAGGAATCCCCGCCGCACCTCGTCGGAGACGAGAAGCTTCTCGGCGGCGTCGGCGAGCCAAGCGACCCAGTCGAAGCCGGACACCCCCAGGCCTTCCTCAAGGTCCACCTCGTGAGCAGCGGTGTACTGCACGATCTCGGCCAGCATCTCGGCGAGGTCTTCGGCCTGCTTCTCTTTGGCCTCCACCGGCATGTCGCCCGGTTGAACACCACCGCCCGAGCCGGCTCCGTAGATGGCGAGGGCCTCTTGCAGGTTCCGGAACACGCCGACGTAGTCGATGATCTCGCCGGCCTGCTTGTCCTGGAACACCCGGTTCGCCCGGGCGATGGTCTGCATGAGCGTGTGGTTCCGCATCGGCTTGTCGAGGTAGATCGTCGACGTGGCCGGTGCGTCGAATCCGGTGAGCCACATGGCGCAGACGAACACGATCCGCAGCGGATCGTTGGGGTCCTTGAACCTGACGTCGAGGTCCTCGTCGTTCATCCGCTTCCGATGCGGGACGATGTCGACACCCTTCGCCTTCAGCTCTTCGATCTCGTTCTGCGACGGGGAGACGACCACCGCCATGTCGGTGGCCAGCATCTCGGCGAGCCTGTCCTCCAACGCCTCCCGACGTTCCCCCACCGCCGCAGCGATCTCGTCTTGAAGCTCGGCGATCCGCCGCTGCCACTCGGCCTGAACCTTGTCGTACATTTTCACCGCGGTGGCCTTGTCGATGGAGATCACCATCGCCTTGCCCTGATGACCCCGGGACAGGAAGTGGTCGACGAGGTCGGCGGCGATCGTGTCGAGCCGGTCCTCGTCGGTGATCAGGTGGTATTCACGGGCGAACTCCCGGGCGAGGCGCTTCTCCTGCTCTTCGTCGAGCATGGCCTCTTCGATGATCTTCTCCATGTCCTCGTCGAAGTCCTCGTTGACGAGTTGCACCTCCGGCGACCGGTTCTCGTAGTAGAGGGGGACGGTGGCCTTGTCGTCGATCGACTGGCGGAAGTTGTAGATGGAGACGTAGTCGCCGAAGACTTCCCGGGTTCGTTCCTCCCCGGCGATGAGCGGGGTGCCGGTGAACGCCAAGAAGGCGGCGTTGGGGAGGGCGTTGCGCATGTTGAGCGCCAGCGTGTCGTATTGGGTGCGGTGGGCCTCGTCGGCGATGACGATGATGTCGTCCCGTTCCGACAGGACCGGGTACCGCTCCCCCGTCTCGGTGCGGAACTTCTGGATCAGGGTGAAGACGTACCGGTTGTCGGTGGTGAGCAGTTCCTTGAGATGCTCGCCGGATTCGGCCTGGACGTCGTCTTTCGTCACCGCCCCGGTGGAAACGAAGTTCTTGTAGATCTGGTCGTCGAGGTCCTTGCGGTCGGTGACGATCACGAACGAGTACCTGCCGGAGATCTTCCGGAGCGCCTTCTGGGAGAAGAAGATCATCGAGAAGGACTTCCCCGACCCCTGGGTGTGCCAGAACACGCCGAGCCGGCCGTGGTTGCCTTCGATGTTCCGAAGCGACTCGAGAGCGTTGTTGACGCCGAGCACTTGGTGGTTCTTCGCCAGGATCTTGATCAGCCCGCCCGGCACCTCCTGGAACAGGGTGAAGTTCTCCACCAGGTCCAGCAGGCGTGACGGCTCACACACCCCGTGGATAGCCGTCTCTATCGAAGTGGACGGCGGATCGTCTTCCGACGTCACCCGCTTCCATTCCGAGAAGTGCTCCCACGGTGCCGAGAACGGGCCCACCTTCGTTTCGGACCCGTTGGAGAGGACCGTCACCCCGTTGAACCAGAACAGCTGGGGGATGGCGTCCCGATAGTGGGTGAGGTTGTCGTCGTAGGCCTGCTTGTGGTCGACCTGGGGTGCCTTCAGCTCGACGAACACCAACGGGATTCCGTTGACGAACCCGACGATGTCGGCCCGGGTGTTGTACAGGTCGCCGGCGACTTTGAACTGGCGGACCGCCAGCCAGTCGTTCGCCGACGGATCATCCCAGTCGACAAACCGGACCGTGACGGTCTGCTGGGCGCCATCGGACAACTCGACTTCGACCTTGGCACCGTCCCGAAGCAGGTTCCACACGTCCCGATTGTTCCGCACCTCCGAGCCCTTCGGCCGAGGCCGGACCAACCGGTCGATCGCCTCTCCCGGCGCCTCGCCGGGCAGGTCAGGATTGAGCCGAGCCACCGCGAACCCGAGCCGATCCCGCAACACCACCTCCCCAGGATGCTGCCGACCGAGTAAGGACCGAGGGAACGTCTCACCGGTCCCGTCAACCGTCTCCCAGCCAAGCTGCTCGAACAGCTTCAGCGTCGCCAGCTCAAGCTCCAGCTCGTCGTGCTCGTAGGTCATGCCACCAACCAGTCGGTATCGATGTCCAGGTCGGACACGTCGATCTCGCCCGAGACCAGCTTCGGCAGCAGGAGGTCACGGGTGGAGCGGAGGTTGGCGTTCTGTCGGGCGAGAACCTGTGTCAGGTTCACTATCGGTCGCACGGCGTCAGAGAAGGCTTGCCGCAACTGCCTAGGTGGCAGCACGATTGGGAAGTTCGCCAGGTCCCGCCACTTTGCCCGCGGTCGGTCGGTGCCACCGGACGTCGCCACAGCGTGTGCCACAAACTCCTTCGAGAAGGCGACTTGCAGCACAAGTTCCTCGAAACCTGCCTCAGGGCGAATCACGATCGCGTCCGTCGAACACGCACCGTCGAACGGGGCCAACGCCACCTTGTGAAAGTAGGGCCTGAGCCTCCCGAACAGCACATCCCCAGCTTCGAACCTCCACTTCCGACTCTTGACATCAGCGATAGAACCAGAGTCGGTCAATGTGAACGACTCTCTGGGAATGTGCTCAAGACCGACATAGCGCTCGTCCTCCAACAGGGCGGACGGTTCTACGCCTTCCTTGACCTCCACAGCAATCGTTCCGAACCTCGCCGCCTCCCATCCCTCGGGAATCGCTCCGAGGGGGGAGTCGACCAAAGGGACATCCTCGTGGCCGGGGTAGCGGAAGTTGACGAACCACTCCCGGTACACCCCCTGCGCCATCTCCTCCAGGATCTCAATTCGCCGCAAGTTGTTCTCAATCAACTCGTCATACGCCGCCAACACCGCCGCAATCTTCCGCTGGACCGGGAGGGGTGGCAAGGGAATGTCGAACTCCTCTAGCGTCCGCTTGGTTAGCGCCTCTCGCGTCGCCCCACCTTGGGCAATAGCCAGAAGCCGTGCTTTGTTGCGCGGGGCAACCAGCGAGTACACAAGAAAGCGTGAATCTAAGAACTCAATCAACGGTCGCAGAATCGCAACATGCTGGTTCACTCGCGCCGGAAGGAGTGCTGTTGGCGCCAAGGCGCACCGCGCTACTGACGCTCCTGTGATATTGAGGAGTACGTCGCCTGGCTGCACAGCAACATTGTCGAGCTGGGCGGCCTGTTCCTCATCTATGTACGCCAGGCCAGACGTGTCGAACTCCAGGTCGTACACATTCAGGCTTCGAATCAGTGCCACTCCCTCGGTCTTGTAAGAGTTCCTTCCGCCTCGCGGAGTGGCCCCACTGCCGATCTTTGAAGTTATGTGCCCGAGCGGGACCGATGGCCAATCCATTGCCTATTCCTTGACCGCCATCAACGTCGCCGAGTTGCGATCGATCTCCGCAGTCAGCTGAGCTGCCTCGATGGCCAGCGCCTGGAACTCGTCGCTCAGCTCCCCGAATCGCTGCACGAAATCGAAGTCGTCCTCGCCGTCGTCGGCGACCCCCACGTACCGACCCGGGTTCAAACTCCATCCGTGAGCCTCGATCTCCTGGATCGTGGCCACCTTGCACAAGCCGGGCACGTCCACGTACTTGAAATCAGGGAACTTCTCCTTCAGCATCCCCTCGGACCCGTTGAGGTACTCGGGTTCCTCGCCCCGGTACAGACGGACGATGTTTGCGAGGAACTCGTGTTGCTCGGGCGTGAAGTCCCGGTGGGCACGGTCGATCTGCCGGTAGATGTGCCGGGCGTCGATGAACAGCACCTTGTCGGCGCGGTCCGTGCCCCTCTTCCCCTTGTCGAGGAACCAGAGGGTGACCGGGAGAGTGACCGTATAGAAGAAGTTCGAACCCACCGCCACCATCACGTCGACTTGGCGGTCTTCGATCAGCTTGCATCGAATGGCCAACTCGGAGTGACGGGCGTCGGAGGCGGAGTTGGCCATGACGAACCCGGCCCGCCCGGTCTCGTTGAGGGCCGAGGAGAAGATCTGGATCCACAGGTAGTTGGCGTTGTCGACCGTCGGGATGCCGTAGGAGTACCGGGGGTCGTCCTTGATCCGCCCCTTATCGACCGCGTTCACGTTGAACGGCGGATTGGCCATGACGAAGTCGAACTTCCCCACCGAGTCGAAGGGGTCCTCGTAGTACGTGTTCGAAGCGACGATGGTGCCGGACAGGCCGTGGACCGCCAGGTTCATCTTGGCGATGCGGATCGTCTGCTCCTTGTTTTCCTGACCGAAGATCGAGATCGCCGTCGTCGGGTTCTGCTTGTGCTCTTCGACGAAGCGGGCCGACTGGACGAACATGCCGCCCGACCCGCAGGCGGGGTCGAGGATCCGGCCGTGGAACGGTTGGATGATGTCGACGATCAGCTTGACGATCGACGTGGGGGTGAAGAACTCGCCGCCCCGCTGCCCTTCCCCGAAGGCGAAGTTGCCCAGGAAGTACTCGTAGATCTTCCCGAAGGCGTCCCCTTCGATGTCGTCGGGGATCGACCCGATCAGCCTCAGGAGTTCGGCGAGCAACCGGTTGTCGAAACGGCCGTAGTCACGCGGCAGGACGCCTTTGAGGTCGGGGTTCTCGGTCTCGATGAGATCCATCGCCCTGTTCACCGCAGCCCCGATGTCTGAGCCCTCGGGCAGAGTCTTCAGGTACGAGAACCGGGCTTCGTCCGGAACGTACATCACCCCTCGGGCCTGGTAGTCGGCCTTGCCGATCTGCCGCCGACCCGAGGCCATGGCCCGGAACTCCTCTTCGAGTTGGGAGAATCGAACATCGGCGTACCGCAGGAAGATCAGGCCCAGCACCGGGATCGAATACTCGGACGCCGCCAACGTCGAGTTCGCCCGCAGCTGATCGGCCGCCTCCCAGAGCCGCCTCTCGAGTTCGTGCAGCTTCTCGGACTCGGTCAACTTCGTCCTCCTCTGTTTCCCCTGGCCGAACCACACCCGCACGACCTGGACACGCGACCCTCCGCCGGGCATCGTCGAGCTGATCGGAATCCTAAGAACATGCAGTCACTCCGTACCTCCATACCCTCCGATACCCAAAGCGGCGTCCCAATCCACTGAGACGTATGAGCCATCGGGCATGACCCCTTCGGCGGTCCGCCCGATGTCGTTCGACAGTTGACCGAGGGTCGTTTGCCACTCCCCCGCTCCTACGTCCTCCCCGGCCAGCAGGCTCAGGATCTCCGACCGAAGCCCGATCCGTTGGCCGAACCCGAGCTCCACAGCCTCAATCCCCTCGGGGCCGTCTTCGATAGTCCGCCCGAATGCCAACGCGACAGTGAAGGGCAGGTAGTAAGCCCGGTAGAACCGTGCGACATCGACCTCCAGGCCGATCGGTTCGGCGCCGGGATCAAGCTCATCCGGATCATACGCATCCACCTCCAACGCCCCGGACTGGAAGTGGGCCACGGACCCCACGGCAAGCCAGGGCGGAGACCCCGAGACGCACTCGACCGCTCGTTTCTGGGCTGTGAGCCGAGCGCGCAACCCGGTCTCCACGCCGTTCGAGCGTCCTTTCGCTTCTACAACGAGCCAACCACCCGGTCCAGCTCCGATGTAGTCGGGTCGTCGCCGCCCGACGGTCACAACACCGTGGGAGGGCCCATAGCGATCAAGATGGAGGAGATGGTGTACCGAGAGCACTTTGCTGGCCCATAGCCCGGCCATCGCGGAGCCAAGCGCATAGGACACCCCGACCTTCTCGGAGCGGTCGAGCACCTCGTAGAGTCCAGACTTCTCCAGCCCGCCGTGCCGCATCAGGAGATACGCGGGGATGACCGCCGATCGGTGAAGGTACTCGTAGATTGATGCTGGCCCATGGCGGGCAACATCGCCGGGCACCCGGCCTGTGCTGAACATCTTCCACGCCAACTCGGAAACACTGAAGCTCAGAGCACCATTTGGCCGCACGCCTGCAGCGGGAGGAAACCCGTGCGTTCTGTAGCGGCAGTAGATCATGCCGAACCTCGCTCGTCACCCGACCGGACTACCGTTGCCACGCCTTTTCCCCGATCTGCGGGACGGTGGAAGCCGCCTCCTGGAAGGTTCCACATTGAGTCGTGTCGATGCTCGGCCGACAGGACACTGCCATCGTCGATGAGGGGGCCTTCACTTCCCCGGTGCAAGATCAAGCGGATCTCCAATGGAGCGTCCGCCCTCGGTGTGCGAACCAGCAGGCCCACCGCGGAACGTGTCGCCGCAGCCAACTCATGCTCGGCGGCGTCGGCGGGGCTCGATCACCGGTCGACCGATCCCAGCGTGGCTGTTGATGTACCTGCCTGCGACGGCCAAGAAACCCCTCCTTCGGTCTCGCCAGCCGTCACGATAGAGGACGGCGCTACGCTTCCCGTGCCGGATAGAGGCGTTCCCTGCGATACTCGTGGCGATGACGTGTCGAGATGAGATCCTCGCCGCCTTCGCCCGACTTGAGCAGAGAACAGGACGCGAGGTATTCAGCCCTGCCGAGGTGCTGGCTGAGATGCAGCGTGCCGGTACCCAGTATGCCCCGTCGACCATCCGCACCCACATCGTGTCGCGCATGTGCGCCAACGCGGCGAATCATCATGCCGTCGTCTACGACGATCTCGAACGTACCGGTCATGGTCGGTATCGACGCCGAAGGTTGCGCTCGTCTGAGACCACGCAGACCGCCGAGCCCCGCAACCGCAACACGACGACCCTTGAGGCGCGACCTATTCCGGGCCACCTCACCGAGCGTGTCGAGCGGCGGCCTCGGGAAGACAGGATGCCCGGTACCCCCGTTACGGAGGACGAACTCGAGATCCTCGGGTTCAGCCCTCACGAACTCAGGTTCCGGAACGTGGCAGTCGACCTCCTCAGCGGAGAACTCGGCTCGGAGTGGGACACCCTCGGTGAGGTGCCCGACAGTGCGGGCCTCTACGCGTTCACCGTGGAAGACGACCGGTCCTTACACGTCGCCTACGTTGGGATGACCGAGCATCTCTGGATGGTGACCAAGGGGCGGCTCCCTACTGGTGAAGCACGTGGCGGCCAGCGCTACGGGCGACCGAAACACGCCGGCGTCACACGCGAGCGGATCAACGTTCTGGTGACCGAACAGGTCCGTCTCGGTCGTCGAGTACGTCACTGGCTCCGTCCCATCCCAGACGGCGACGGAGGTGAAGACCTTCGGAGTCGGCTTCTCCGGGAAGAAGAAGCTCTGATCCAACGATGGCAACTCCGTTCAACGGGGTGGAATCGAGGGTGATGCTTCGCCGGTGACCTATTGGTTGTGCGCGTCCGTAGCGGCGCGGAACGCAACCCGCGGCCCTCGAGTCACAAGCTTCTCGGCGTTGTGGCCCCGTCAGAGGCATGCCATCCTGTCCCGGATACCGGCTGACCCTCCCGCCGCGGATTGTCAGCCGGCGGCAAGACTCGGGGCTCGCTCGGTGGTCCGCTCTGCCTCGCGAGATCGCGCTCTACGACGTTCGATGCTGTGCAGGATCCGCCGTTGCGGTTCGCCGTGCCCATCTTCTCCCGGGTCGGGTCGCTCGCGAGCGCGGTCCGGGTCGAGTTGGGATCGGCGGGCGATAGCGGGTTGGTCGATCCAGTCTCGGCCCAACGCCTGGACGAGCACGTCGGCGGCGGTCTGATTGTCCTCCACGGCGACGTAGACGTGGTTGGCGTCCCGCCCCCGCGTGAGGGGGGTGTAGATACCGCGGCTATCGGTGGGGGTGTCGACGAGGAGGAGGGCGACGTCGACGGTGCGGCCTTGGGTGGCGTGGCTGGTCTGGGCGTAGCCAAGCTCGAGGTGCTCGGCGACGTAGTCGGCGGGGAGCCGGATGGTGCCGGTCGGCCCGTCGACGGTGACGCTGCGGTCGGCATGGATGGCGGTGATGGTCCAGTGGTCGCGGTTCTTGACCATGACCCCCAGGCGGGTGCGGAGGCGCCGGTCGTTGAGGCGGGTGACCACCTCATCACCCACCAGCAGTCGCTGATCGCCCACCCGGAGCGAGGGTCCATCGGGGTCGAGTTCCCCGGCCTGGATTCGGGTGTGTTGGGCGAGGTGGTTGAGGCGGGCGACGGTGTCGGTCCTGTTGGCCATGAGCGCCACCGTCTCGCCCCGGCTGCGGGCCTCCTGCCAGTGGGTGATGATGTCGGCTTCCATCTCCTCGACCGTCCCCTGGTGGAGGCGTCCGTGCCGGTCGTAGTTGGCGAGTACGCCCGGGTCGCCGGCGCGGAGGCGGAGACTCGCGTGACGCTCCCATCCGTGGTGGAAGCGGTGGACCTGGTCCAGCTCGACGGCGCCGTAGGTGTCGACGAGGTGGGCGAACATGCCGCCGCGGCCGACGGCGGAGAACTGGCGGGGATCCCCGACGAGCACCACCCGCCAGGCGTGTTGGTCGGCGAGACGAGCCAGGTCGGCGAGTTTGGGGGTGGCGGCGGTGCCGGCTTCGTCGACGATCACCGTGGTGCCGGCGGGAAGCTGGAAGGCCGGGTCGGGCGGTCGGGCCGGGTGGTGTTCGACCAGCAGCTTGTCCAGGGTGTCGGCGGGCATGCCGGTCTCCGAAGCGAGTACCTCGGCGGCGACTGCGGTGGGTGCCACCCCGAACACCGAACGCCCCTCGGCGTTGAGCGAGTCGACGGCGGCGGCGAGCATGGTGGTCTTGCCGGCACCGGCGGGGCCGACGATCAACTCCAACCCACCATGGCCGGCGACCACCGCGGCTGCCTCC
>Ga0256841_1002206_pt1 | contig 15766 bp, 10 predicted proteins | sample 356308metaG_FD_185971 | JGI IMG/M metagenome (GOLD analysis project Ga0256841, IMG submission 185971) | Hydrothermal vent microbial communities from Mid Atlantic Ridge, Atlantic Ocean - 356-308 | ecosystem: Environmental > Aquatic > Marine > Hydrothermal vents | place: Atlantic Ocean: Mid... | reverse complement strand
TAATGAGTTTACCTCTTATTTTTTGAGATGGATTATTAAGCAGAGTTTCGTAAATATAAGTACCTACAGTGTGGTTACTGTTTTGACTAATGTATTCATCAAGGTCTTGTTCGGTTTTCTTTTTGATAGCTATCCAATCTTTTTCAGAATCTACGGATTTATATGTCCGTTTAACACTACCGTCTTTTGTTGTGGATGTCGTAACAATATACTCTTTTGTTTTATTAAGCCAGTTTTCCGGTTTTGTAGTGAGCTTATCATATTCCCAGCCGTTTTCAAAAATTACTCTGTATAATTTTTCACCGGTTTTCTTTAAAATATCACCTGTATCGACAACCTCTCTTACTTTTAGAACTTCAAATATTTTTGTTTTCCCTTCTTGTGTCTCCATTTCCTCCCCCCTCAACTGATAATACCCTCTTTTTTGATTAAAATTAAGAATGAGCCATGCTAATTCTTCTTTGGTTAACTTTTCGGTTAGCGCTTTTTTTCTTAAATAGTAAAGCGTCCAATCGTAAGGAATTTTGGTTTCTTCGCCATTCTTTTTTGTGTAAAAAAACGATGGTTGGTGCTTTCTAAAATCCTTTACCATTTCATAAAAAGAATCCATAAACAGAAATTCAAATTTCCCGCTTTCATTTTGACGGTAGTTGAGTTTTACTTCTTTTTTGAATTGCCCTTTCTTTTTGTCAAAATCAATTTCATTTTTATAGTGTTCGGGTAAAAAACAGAGAATGTTCAACACTCTATGTAAACGGTCTCTACGCAAATTATCTCTTTGATATAATCTTCTTACCCCCCTGTATTTTGTTCTGTCGGCAGTTTGGGAGATAGAATTTCCTTTTTCAAAATCAGTTAATTGGCCTTGATCCATAGGGATAATCCTACTGCTCAAGCCTAATATTTCTCCATGTTTTTCATCGAAGTTGTAGTCGATTAAAGCCCAACCAATACTATTGGTTCCCAAGTCCAAACCTAAAATTCTTTTTGAGTCCATCGCAATATTTTTTATTACATAATTTTTGTATTTCGATAAATTGTCATACCTTTACAGTACAAATGAAAGCTAATCACAATAAGGATTATTCCGTTGTGAAAACATTTAAAGGGGCCTCTGCTTAGGTATTAAGTAGGGGTCGTTTTCTTAGGGCTAAAGATACATATTTCTTCTCAATTAACTATGAATTAGGCATATAAATGCTTTTGTATGTTCAAGGTGACCCCCATCACCTTTCCTTTCATATCTTTAAAAATTTCTAATAAATAGAAAATAAAAATATTACAAATTTTCTGCACATATGGAACCGCTTCGCTCTCACATGAATTTTTTTAATCATCTTTGTGTGTGAATTTATGATTAATAAAATTCATGTTCGTTTCATAAATCAAAATTAGATTTGTGTCTTAAATTCAAAAGTACTATGGAAGAGATAGATATTAAGATGATTGTAGTCATGTGTTTGACGCTTGGGCTGGCACCGTTTGTCCCGGAACCCCACATCTATGGCAAAATCAAATGGATATTGGGGGGCGCCCATGGAATGGGGGCTATGGATTGGTTTGATTTTGTTATGCATGGAGCGCCTTGGTTCTTGCTCTTGCGATGGATCACACTTCACAAGGTGCTGCCTCTGCTGAAGTTAAGGAGGTAAACTTTATTCTAAAACGCTCCAATACGGTGATATCAGTACTTCTTACCCGTCAAAAAACGCTATTTATAGACCTTTTCAAAGGTATGGAGGCCACATTCCAGAAATTCGTTGTAGCTGTCGGCCCCATCTTGATATCCACGTGGTTTGGCTAAAACTTGTTCATCCGGAGTGACCATGACATACAAGGGTTGGGTATTTTGACGGAAGTTTGCGATTTGAAAATCAGACCAGATATCGCCTTCCCTACGTAGTTTTTTGTTTTGGGTGGTGGACCAGAGTTGCTTTTCCAAAGGCTTCTTATCATCCACATACAAAGAGATCAAGACAAAATCAGTGGAGAGTTTATGCCGTACTCTCTCATCGGTCCAAATATGTTCTTCCGTCTTACGACAATTGACACAACCATAGCCTGTAAAGTCCAGCAAAACCGGTTTATGTACCTCCTTCGCATAAGCCATACCTTCGTAATAATCGTGGAATACATTGAGGTTATTGGGGCCCTTGGAGTAAGAGGGATAGACTTCTTGTAGCTCGGGATCGACATGTTGTTTATTTAGAAAATAATTGTAGCTCGTCGGAGGGGCCAGTCCACTTAATGCTTTGAGTGAGTTATAACTCTTGGTGGTATCATTATACGTAAAGCCGGAGGCCAGATAAAGGGTAAAGGCCAAAGTAGCAAAGGCTAAGACTTTTCTTGAAATCGAAATTTTAACTCCCTTACTATCATGTGGGAAATGGATCCATCCGAAAAGATAGGCCGTCATCGCAGCAAAAAGTACAATCCAGATAATCATATATACCTCATAACCCAAAATCCCCCAGTGCATGGTCATATCTGCTACAGAGAGAAATTTGAATGCCAACGCAAGCTCCAAAAATCCAAGCACTACTTTTACTGTATTCATCCACCCGCCGGAACGCGGCAATGAGTTTAACCAGGCGGGAAAGGCTGCAAAAAGACCAAAAGGCAATGCCAAAGCCATTGAGAATCCCAACATCACAATAAAGGGCCCTGTGGTAGAAGTCGCTGACTGAACCAATGCAGCTCCAATGATTGGCCCGGTGCAAGAGAACGAGACCAAGGCTAGCGTAAAGGCCATAAAAAAGATGCCTATATACCCTCCTTTGTCTGCTAATGCATCACTCTTGTTAGCCCAAGAGGCAGGAAGGGTAATTTCATAATATCCGAAAAAAGAAATTGCAAAAAAGATGAAAATGAGAAAAAACAACACATTGGCGATCCAGTTCGTGGAAAGATCATTTAATGCCGTGGCTCCAAATAATGCTGTAATCAACAATCCCAGTGAAATGTAAATGCCGATGATGGACAATCCATAGATCAATCCATTGCGAATACCGGATTTTCGGTCTTTACTTCCCTTGGTAAAATAAGAAACCGTTAAAGGAATCATCGGAAAAACACAAGGCGTCAACAAAGCGAGCAACCCACCGATAAATCCAAACAAAAAGGTCATAATCGCACCTTTGTTGCGAACAACTTGTTCTTCTCCGCAGTTGCCGGCAGGTTGTACATATGTCTTTTGTAACTTTTCCCTCGTTTGATCAATTTTATCGCCGACGATCACCATTTTTGCATTTTCATCTTGAACATCCGCAACCGCTTTTTCTGAAAAAGCAAAGGTGAAAGGAACAAAATCAGGAGGCAAACAACGTGTATTATCACAGGTCATAAACTCAAGCTCTCCCTTGATCGGCTTGGTATCCTCCAACACTTTAACCTTTTGGGTGAAAATCACTTTATCCTTGTACTTGACTACATAAATACCAAAATTGGGATCCATACCCGCAATTTTGTGATCACTTACTTCTTCTATTTCTCCTTCGCGTTGATAATGGGACCCTTCTTCGAAAGTAAACGTCGTCGGAACAGGCCCCTCTCCTTCAATATGCTGAGAATAAACAGCCCATTTGTCCTCCATCTGAGCAATAAACTTTAGTAGGTATATACTATCACTGAGTTTTTCCTTCTCGAAAGACCATTTAACGGGGGCTAATACGCCACTTTTATCAGTGGAAGAAGCCCTGCTCGTCGGTGCCGTGCCTCGCCCCTTCTCCATGGATTGTTGAAGCAACTCTTGTTCTGTTACTCCTGACAGAGGTTCAGTCTTTTGCTCTTGTTTTTTTTTATTCGTGTCTGTTGCAACTGAAGCGGCCTTCTTGTCTTTAGAGGAAGAAGAGGAGGCACCTGATGAGGTAGGAGCAGGCACCTTCAGGCTAAATTCATAATCTGTAGGGGGAAGACAGGTCTTGTCATTACAACACATATAGTTGATGTACCCGGTGATAGGCTTTGAGTAATCCTTGATATTGACACGCTGCTCAATCGTCAACTCGTGTTTGTATTTACCTACCATCACATTATCAAAGAGGGGTTCTCGCCCTTCTTTCTTATGCCCTATTTCCTGCGATTCACCTAGGAGGGTATAGTGGTCTCCTTTGTCTAATTCGAGGATAGTCGGCCGGGGGCCATCCGGATCACTCGTCTTGGAGTACGTCGCCCACCCATCATCGATGGTAGCGTGAAAGATAAGTTTATACTCATCGCCCTTCACATGCTCATAGGAAGAGGACCATTTTACAGGTTTGAGCATGCCTCCCTGAGTAAAACCCATCGTGGTAAACAACAAAGACAATACAACCATCAATACTTTTCTCATAAATCAAACTTTTTATTTTAATATATCTGCTTCCATTTATCAGCGATTCATTCTTGCAAATTTGAGCACAGTTTTGAATGACCGATTAATATACCCGAGGATACTATATTTTGGTATGAAATGAACACGGTAAAACACATTTGTTTACAAGCCTTGATAACAAACTATAGAATTATTATGTTTAGTCAAAAACGTTAAAGTAAAGTGAAAATGATCACCCAGGCGACAATTCAATTCGGTTAGAAAGTTCTAGTCTCACTCCCTCTTCACGCTCTCATGAACCCCATCCCTATACTACTCTAAACTCAATTTATGGTAGAATGCAAAAACAAAATCCCGATTAGAAGCAGTACATGTACTATTTCCAGTAATAGATTATTCTTGGTTTTAGAAGCAATGGTTCCCAGCGCCATGGACAAGGGCACCGCGATGACATTAACAGGATACCAGTCTAACCCGGGAGCAAAAAACACACTCAAAACTGCAAATATCAATACCCAAAACAACACTTTCCATTTTTTGCGTTCTTTGTAAGCGATGTTGCGCATTACGACCTGTGTATTTAGAAAGACAACTAGTACAGCAAATCCCAATATAAATAAATACAAACCATTCCATACATTCAAATGCCTCAAACCGGCAACGAGCGCTCCATTCCAATCCAATAATCCAGAGAAAAATTCTTCTTCCATTCCCCACATTGAAAAACCAAGGCCACCAAAAAATACAACCGCAATAACCCCTCCCATCCATTGGAGTATCTCCTTCAATTTAATAGACCGCAATATTGCAATTCCCGGCAATGCCGATAACATAACTACAAAATACGACGGATAAATCAAGCCCGCCAGCGCCATTCCAAATCCATAGTTAAACAAATCCCCTGCAGCTTGTTTAACCAGATAAATCCGCAACATGGAAGGCAAGACCGCTATAAAAACAAATCCTGCAATCAACACAGGGCTGAGCCCTAACTGCCCCGGAGTCAAGGATACCAATAATATATAAAAAACTCCTGAAAATAGCGTTATTACACTCGATAAACGATGCCTTATTACAATTCTGTTAATCCATACAGCTTGAATAAATACCACGAACACACCTTCTATCTGTTCGACCAAGGGATTGCCATGCAGCCAATAAAAAAACGTCTTGTAAAACAAGGAGGCTTGCTCCATCGGATAAGTAGTAGGATGCAAAAAGCCTTGAAAACGCAATAGTACCGTGTAGGGCAATAACATCAACGTATGGAACCAGAAATTTTTTCGAAATAATTCTAACACGGTCTATTTACTCATTTAAAGTGCAGATAATCCAAAAGCCCGAATTATCCGGAATCGGTGCAAAAATAGGGATATTATCTCACTTCCTATCCCTTATCTAATCATATAGTACCTTTCCCCCCACTCTCCGTCGACAATATCCATTCTGAACTCAGGGTTAACAGCTTCATCGCTGCCGGAGGCAGCGGTTCACTCTGTGGATGACGACAGTCAAAGGTATGTCCGGTCTCCGGAATAATATCCACCTTCGCCCATGGAAAGAAGCTCTTTAATTCTAGTGCAGCAGAATACGGAACGGCCTCGTCCTGATCCCCATGCAGAAAATGCATGGGTGGCCTTCTCTTTACCTCTACCTTAGCTAAATCAAACCTATACTCTTGCTCCATATAGTCCAGATACAAGTCATAGCTCAAGGGCATTTGCTGTCCGGTTCGAGCATTGGCTATATAGATTACTCCGTTTCGTTTCCACTCCTCGATCATATGACGAGTGAGCATGCCTTTTAGGTCAGAGACGCCGGCCCAAGTCGTCACAGTAGCGACCCGATCATCCTCGAGACCTTTTACAATCACGATGGGACCGCTTCGACTATGACCTATCAAGTGTAGCTTGTCGAAATCCAATTCACCCTTTTCCCGTAAGGATTCAGCCCGCTGAATTACCTTTCCCAAGTCTATTAATTCCTTCGAAAAAGTATTCCTTCCAAATGCGTCCAAATCCTCGAATTCCATCGGATGATCTACCGTGGTCCCATTATGAGAATAATTGAATTTTATGAAATGGTAGCCCTCTCCCGTAAAATATTTAGCCATTTCATGCCAACAACCCCAGTCCTTGAAGCCCTTGAATCCATGACATAAAATTATTAGATGCCCCTTGGGATTATCCGAAGTATAGAGATCCATTAAAAAAGGTCTACCCTCAGCTCCCGTTAATTGTATGTTTTTTCTGAGATGCATATGATTTCCGTTTGATAAAATGAATTGCCGTACTATAACACTCGACGTTCGCATTGAGTTTGCCATTTCATACTATCTTTGCACATAAATCTCTTAGCAATTACCACATGAGCGCTCCATCACTCCGACAAGTTAGACGACCGATTGAAGAAGAACTTCGGATTTTTCGGAAATATTTTAAAGAGGTTATGAAAAGTAGAATGACTTTGCTCAATTGGATACTACGCTATATCCATAAAACCAAAGGAAAACAGATTCGACCTATCCTTGTGCTGCTCTCTGCCAAAGCAAACGGAAAAGTCTCTGAAAAATCTTATACCGCTGCCGCACTGTTGGAAATACTTCACACCGCTACACTTGTACATGACGATATCGTCGATGAAGCTGAAAAACGAAGGGGTTTTTTCACTATCAATGCACTGTGGAAAAATAAGGTTGCAGTGTTAGTTGGAGATTATCTGCTCTCCAGAGGGATGTTGCTCGCTTTGGAGAATAAGTATTACACGATGTTGGGGATTCTGTCAAGAGCTGTTAAAGTCATGAGCGAGGGAGAACTCCTACAGATGGAGAAGTCTAGAAATCCCACCTTGACTGAAATGGAGTATTTTGAAATTATAAAGGGCAAAACCGCTTCTTTGCTCGCTGCTGCTTGCGCTGCAGGCACTGCTTCTGTCACGTCTGACCAAACACGTATTCACAGGATGGAAGAGTTTGGAATGGACCTGGGTATCGCCTTTCAGATCAAGGATGACCTGCTGGATATCGAAGGTCAAAACACAGGTAAAACTCGAGGTTCTGACCTTATCGACAGAAAAATAACCTTGCCCGTTATTCATGCACTTGCCCATTCCTCCGGCTGGGAAAAAAAGCAAATGCAACGCCTTATCGCCAAAAAGAAAAAGTCAAACTCAGACCTACAAACCCTCTTTCATTGGATTAAAGAAAAAGACGGATTGGAGTATGCTCGCTCCCAAATGAATACTTTTAAAAATAAGGCTGTAGATGCACTTTCCAGCCTTGATGACTCTAAATGTAAAACCGCCCTATTGGAACTTTGCAACTATGTAACTAGCAGAAGGAAATAATGTATTACCCAAAACAAGCGTTAGACCATTTATTGAACTTCAAATATATTACGAATAATGCATGATTTGGGTTAAAGGTTGATCGCTTCCTACATTTTGAGTAAATTATACACTATTCAAAATTCACTCTTCCTTGCTCGCTCTTTCCTTGGCAGTTCACCCTTATAGATTACCGACCAAAAATGATTATTGTCCTATAAAACTTATGCCTCCTTCTCTAGCTCTTTAGACCCAACCGTTATCAAGATAGTGAAATAGAATTCGATTCTGCTTATTCAATGAAAAAAAATCTTTCCTTAGCTAAGGCTATGCAAAGATTTTTGAAGTAGAAAAAGTAACTATTAAACTTTTTTTAATCTGTTTCTTGATGGCGGTTGGGTATTAATCAGGGGTTCGGGTGATCTCCGTATACTTTTCATACAAAATCCCTTGTATAGAATATCAAATCGCCGTATCTTTACATCATGAACACCTTACGCCAATACACTAAGGGATTGCTACGACTACTTTATCCGGATGATTGCCCGGCCTGTCGAGGGCCTTCTATTCCGGGGCATTTATTCTGTCCTGAATGTGCTTATCACCTACGAATCAATGATCTACACCAATTCAAAAACAATCTCTTCACCATGCATTTCAACGGCCGAATTCCGTTTGTCACCGGCACGGCTATGTTTATCTACCAGAAAGGGGGACGTATTCAGACCCTCATTCAATCCATCAAATACAATGGCTCCAAGGAGGTCGCGCGTCAGATGGGACAGCTGTATGGTGAAGTATTGAGAGAGGCGAGCTTATACCGTAAAATCGAGGTGATCCTTCCGGTTCCCATTCACCCTAAGAAGAAGAAAACACGTGGATTCAATCAAAGCGCTTGGTTTGGAAGAGGACTATCTGAAGCCATGGATGTTCCTCTTCATCTCGATGTCTTAAAAAGGGATGTTGCCGGGGAATCCCAAACCAAACACAATCGTTGGGAAAGAGCTGAAAATCTCTTGAATGCGTTTTCACTCGCCGACAAAACTCCCCTCAAGGACAAGCATGTTCTCCTTGTAGATGATGTACTCACGACCGGAGCCACTTTGGAATCTATCGCTAGAACTGCATGGGAAGCACAACCTGCATCCATCCGCTTCTGCACCATTGCTATGGGCTTGAGATAGGAACAAATTATAGGTCGGTCAGCATGCATATATTTCCCAAAATCTACAGAAGAATAACCGTTCGGAATTAAAATTAGGTTTTATTTAACACAGTTTTTACAAATAAATAGCTACCTTGTCGACGTTAGAAAAGTAGTCGTCAACATTTACTTAAAAAAAACATTTTGTCAAGAGAATCCAAATTCAATACTTCATTACATAAGCTGCGCAACCATGGTAAAAACTATATCACTGTTGATATGGGGAATACTCGTATTAAAATAGGATTTTTCGACAAGGGGCGATTAGTTAATTTATTGGTTTGGAAAGGAATAGAGGATTTTAGAAAACAGGGATTTATCGCAGGATTGAGGGGAGCGACAGTCATAGTTTCCTCTGTCCATGATGACAAAAATCTCTTGGAGTTATTGTCAGATTCAGCAGACAAATACTATTATTTAACACAGCATACCCCGACTCCCGTTCGCACCCTGTATAAGACTCCTGATACATTGGGTAAAGATCGTATAGCTGCAGTGGTAGGAGCACATGCCGCTTTTCCAGACAAAAACATATTAGTATTTGACATAGGCACTTGTATGACGTATGACCTTATCGATCAAGGAGGTACACACCGAGGGGGCAACATAGCACCGGGGCTCCATCTCCGTTATCGATCCATGCATGAAGGTACCGCCAAACTTCCAAGGGTAAACCCCCGTCTTAATGGAGATATTCTAGGGGTAGACACCATTTCCGCCTTGCAAAACGGAGGTTTATTTGGCTTAATCTGTGAAATAGAAGGCATTGCAACGCGCATTGCAAAAGAATTTCGTAATTTTGGCCTCGTTTTAACAGGCGGGGATGCAGAATTGATTGGAAATCAGCTATCGATTCCATATCAATTGCGTCCAAACTTAGTATTAGAAGGACTGTATGAAATAGCAAAATACAATGAGCATTAAAAAGCCGTTAATTATCGCATTTTTAACTGTGCTATCCTGCACAATGGGGCGAACACAGACCAATGTGATCTCGCCATATTCCGCTATTGGGCTTGGGGATATTCTCTATGACGGGATGTTGCACCAATCTATGTCCGGGGGACTTATTGCCGGATTCAATAGCAGCTTGTTGTCCAATCCTGCCAATCCTGCCTCCTTGGGGTTTTTACGTTCTACCGCATTTGAATTTGCCGCGACTTACCAGTATTCCTATCTCCAAGATGGGGATAAAAACGCAGGCATTCAAAGTGGAATGCCGGATTACGTAAGCCTTTCTTTCCCTATGCGCAATCCCGTCACCGAATTACTCGAACAAAAAAATACGGATTACGGTTGGGGAATGGGTTTTACGCTTTCTCCATATTCGAGAGTGGGATATGATCTTTCCTCAACGATATACGAGCAAGACTCCCTACTGATCACACGAAACAGTAGAGCCTCCGGAGGTACCTATCTTTTTCAATGGTCGAATGGATTGCGCTATAAGAATTTTTCTCTCGGGATTAGTCTGGGATATCTCTTTGGCAATATCAAAAAGGAAAGAGAAGTCATTCCCGATATCCAAAAAAATCCCAATGCGGCCTATTTTACGGATGATATTCGCCTCAAAGCCTTCAAATGGCGAATAGGAGGATTATACGAATGGCAGTTGAACCCCAATGAGATCAATAGCAAAAAGAAAAAGACTTTATCCTTCGGCACCTACTTCAGCAGCCCTCAAAAACTCAACGGCACAGTAGACCAATTCTACAGAACTAAGCGGCTAGCATTCAGTGGTAGAGATCAGGATCTAAGAGATACGCTGGTCTTAGGTTCAAATGATTTGGAAGGAGGAAAAATACCCTTAGAACTGGGAATAGGAGCCTATTATGATGACCATCAGCATCATAGTTTTGGAGTAGATTTTGCCTACTCGGATTGGCAGGGATTTAATTATGATGTCCTGAATCCGGGAGGAGATGCTGCCTTATCCAAGGGGTATAGAATCGGGCTGGGAGGGACCTATATTCCTTCACCTGGAGATGTAAATTTTTTCCGACGTATGAGTTATCATTACGGTGCGCATTACACCCTGGACCCGAGACTTGTCAATGGAACTCATCTGACGGATATCGGGGTATCAGGAGGTATTACACTTCCTGCATTTTATATTCGGCAGGTCACTTATATCCATCTGGGACTACAAGCCGGTAGAGCCGGGATATCTGATGGCATAATGGATAATTACTTCAAGGTTTCTCTTGGCGTCACCTTCAATGATAATTCCTGGTTCTTGAAAAGAAGATTTAACTAAACCAAATATTTTAATTATGATACGATTAGCAATCGCCTTAGTATTTCTTGGATTGTCCGTCCAAATGCAAGCACAGTGCAATACTTATAATGACGCTCCTCGTAAGGAGGAAGCACTAGATGCGTATTCTGTATATGTGACAGCTATCAAGCAAAAGGACTACAAACTGGCCTATGACAATTGGAAGATCGCGTATGAAATAGCACCCGCTTTGGATGGGGTAAAACCCTATAATTTTTCTTCCGGTATAGATATTTTAGTCAACCTCTTCAAGGAAGAGAAAGATGCAGCCAAACAAAAAGAGCTCAAAGCTCAAATCATGTCTGTATACGATGATTACTACCAGTGTTATGCCAATAAAACAATGAAGCTCAAAGGCTGCTCTTCTGATTCTTGCTATAAGATCAAATTGGGTAATATTCTGGCGGATAAGGCCTACAATATGTTTTATGATTTGAAAACTCCTTATTCGAAACTTAAAAAAGTACTTGACGAAGCTACTGAAAAAGCAGGTCTACATGCACCATACAACGTCATCGTACCTTATGGAACATTGGCAACTTACCAATTTCAAAAAGGCAAATTGACCGCTGAAGAAGCTCGCCGAATACATGGCCTGATCCATGACATCGTCCAGTACAATGTCGACAACAAACACGAATATGCACAGTATTACCTGGATGCTCAAAAATACGTGGATAAACTGTACAACAAAATCGAAGGGGACATCTACGACTGCGCCTATTTTGAAAAGAAGTTTCGACCGAAGTTCGAGGCTGATCCTAAAAATACTGAACAACTCAAATATATGATTTCCAAAATGAAATCAGTTGGTTGTGACGGGTCATCTAGCGATTTTCTCAAGACACTTGAAGATAAATGGTCGCTCTATGCCACCGCTGAAAATTCTAAAATTCGAGCAGAATACGAAGCAAAAAATCCACATATCGCAGCGAAAAGGCTCTATGATGAGGGGATAGAGGCGGAAAAACAAGGCAACTCCAGTGAGGCAAAATCCCGCTTTACAGAAGCTATTGAAAAATATCGTTTGGCGATTGGCAATACCGATGATGCTATGGCTAAGTCAAAGTATTACTTCTCAATAGCCTCCATTCAATTTAGAAAACTCAAACAATACAGTACCGCACGAGCTACTGCAAGAAAAGCCGCTTCTCTTAATAAAAATTGGGGACGGCCATATATGCTCATCGGAGATATGTACGCTTCTACAGCTAGAAATTGTGGGGATGCCTGGACTCAGAGATTAGCGATCCTTGCCGCAGTTGATAAATACGCCTATGGCCGATCTATCGACCCGGAAGTAAGCGATGAGGCCAATAAAAAAATTTCCCGTTATAGTCAGATGCGTCCGGATAAATCAGAGGGTTTTATGCGTAAAATTAAAGAAGGAACAAAGCTGAAAGTAGGCTGTTGGATTGGAGAAACTGTGACGGTTCGCTACAAATAATTGGAGCGTTCCTTATAAATAAAAGTAATCCTAAAAAGGGATGAAGTGGGAACGCTTCATCCCTTTTGTGTGTTATTACATCATTCCTTTACTCTTAATAACAAATTATCCATGATGAATATTCGTATTTTATTCGGTGCCCTGAGCATCCTTTTTCTTTGGACTCAATGTACACCAAAAACAACACAAAAAACTACCCAACCGGATATGAATCAACAAAAAAAAGAATCCGCTAAGCTGGATTCCATAATGCGAGATCCCTGCCGAACATGGAATGAGCTGCCCAATAAAGATGAAATCATCGAAATGCATGTTATTTATAGAGATTTTATAACCTCTCAGAACTATAAAGAGGCTTTCCCTTATTGGGAGCGAGTATTTGCTGCGGCACCTCGTGCTGATGGAAGGCGGTGGACCCATTTTGAAGATGGTCTTACCCTTTACAATGACAAATACCAAAAAGCGCAAAGCACTTCAGAAAAAGAAAACTATCTCCATAAAATGAAAGACATCGTGGAACTTTGGAAGTCCTGTAGTTCCCAAGGAGGAAATATCGCTAGAAGTGCAGGAGAATTGGCTTTTACGCTCTTTTATAACTACCGAGATGTCTTCGGAGACACCTACATTTACTCCCTCTTTAAAGAGGCCGTGGACCATGCACAAGACACCCTACCGGTCTATATTTTTAATCCGTTTTCCAGATTGTTGGTCGACATGGTAAAATCAGAAAAAATCGATAACGCAGAAGCAAGCACTATAGTAGTAAAATTGCTAAATGGACTGCAAAAAGGGATCCAAAACTGTCAGGGCGAAGAATGTAAATCATGGGACATTGTCAAATCTTACACGCCTGATGTATTGGCTCACTTGGAAAGAATTCGTGGATTCTTCGACTGTGATTATTACAAGAAAAAATACCTGGCACGTTTTGAAGAAGATTCTACTTCCTGCGATGTAATAGATGAAGTTTTTCTCAAACTCAGGTGGGCCGGTTGTGATGAAAATGATCCGGAGGTAGCACGTGTCATCCGAGCCAAATCTACTCATTGTAAAGTAATGACTAAAAACCCCGATTTATTGGCAGCCTCCCAAAGTCTGGAGGGGGGTAAGTTCAACGAGGCCATTCAGCACTATAAAAAGTATTTGCAATCCTCGAGCGACAATACCAAGAAAGCTAAAATAGCGTTTAGAATAGCTCAGGTTTATTATGCCTACCTCAAAAATTACCCCAAAGCCAGAAAATATGCCCTACAAGCTGCTAAACTAAAACCCGGATGGGGAAATCCTTATTTACTCATCGGGACTTTGTATGCTTCCAGTGGTCCATTGTGCGGTTCGGGAAGAGGATGGAATAGCCAAATGGTCGTCTGGCCCGCCATAGACAAATGGAATTATGCTAAAAAAATAGACCCTTCCGTAGCCTCCAAAGCCAATCATTATATTCATACCTATCAGCAGTATATGCCGGATTATGCCGAAATTCACCAAAGGCTTCTCAAACCCGGTCAAAAAATAAAAGTTGGGTGTTGGATCAATGAAACGACCACTATTCGTCCGGCTCCGTAAACGAATAGAATATAGTGAAAATACAGATTTATTAGCAATACTTGTTCGTCTTCTTCGATACTATTCCTATCGGAACACTCTCGACAATCCCTAATTATCTAAAAAAATGAAGCGGACTAGATTGGGATAATACCTCCGTAGGAGTAAGTCCAAAGCGCTCCTTAAATGCTTTAGTAAAATAAGACGCACTTTCTATCCCGACAGCATATTGTACTTCAGCAATTGTTAAAAAAGTACGGTGCTCCAAAAGTTGAAATGCATTGCTTAATCGGATTTCTAGAATAAAATTGACAGGGGATAAGCCTGTATATTTTCTTATCACTCTTCGGAGTTGTCTTTCTCCCAATGCCAAATGACTCGCCAAATCTCCTACTTTGAAAGACGGATCCGAAAGATGTTTGAAGACCCATCTTTCGGCATTTTTTACTATTTGTGACTCATGATTATCCGCATTGCTTTTTCCTACTTTATCGTCGGAATACTCAGCTAACCAAGTTTCTCTAGCTATTTTATTGGAGAGCAGATTATAAATTCTAGCCTTTAGTTCATTTGAATTAAAAGGCTTAGTTATAAAATCATCCACCCCTAGCCGCAAACCAATCAACTTGTCCGACTCCATATATTTAGCCGTTAAAAATATAAAGGGGATCAGTGTCAAGGCCTTCATTTCATTGACACGTGCTCTAAATTGAAATCCATCCATATGAGGCATCATCACATCTGAAGTTATTAAATCAAAATGTCGGGTTTGAACCAATTTAAGGGCCTCCATTCCATCTTGAGCCACAGTACAATTATACAAATCAGATAAAATGCGACAAAGGTAGTCCGCCATCTCTCGATTATCTTCAACAATCAAAATCTGCGGTCGTTCTCCTCCGATAAATAATGGCTTGTAGAAGTCCATATTATCCTCTGAGGCTACCCGTTGATTTTGGATAGACTTAGGCTTCTGGGAAAGGGAAACGCTCCATGACTCTTTTGGAAGCTGAAGGGTAAATACAGATCCCTTTCCTCTCATACTTTTTACTCTTAAATCACCGCCTAATAAAAGAGCAAATTGTTTAGATAGTGCCAATCCAATACCCGTACCTCCGTGGAGGTACGGTTGATTGGAGGGAGACTGATAATAGCGATCAAATATCTTATCTAAATCCTGTTTTTCAATACCCATTCCTCGATCTTCAACAGTCAAAAGCCATTCTTCACTCCTCTCTTTGACTCTTAAGGTGACTTGGCCCCCTTTGGATGAAAACTTAATTGCATTCGACAGTAGATTATTAATAATTTTTTCCAGTTTACCGGCATCCACCCTTGCAACAATTTCCTCTGATATTTGATAGTCAAAATGGAGTTTTATCTCTTTGATTCCAGCTAAAGATTCAAAAGAAGAAAATATCCCGTATATTAATGGCTTTAATTCATGTTCCTTTCGATAAATGGGCAAGCCCCCACTCTCCAACTTAGTTAAATCCAATATCTCATTGACCAAACTCAAAAGCTTTTGACTATTGTCAAATGCAAGAGAAATATTTCTATGGTACTTAGAGCCCTTTATTTGATCAAGTGCATTGCGCAATGGGTCAATAATAAGTGTTAGAGGAGTGCGAAGTTCATGTGAAATATTGGCAAAGA
>Ga0256841_1002205_pt1 | contig 15766 bp, 16 predicted proteins | sample 356308metaG_FD_185971 | JGI IMG/M metagenome (GOLD analysis project Ga0256841, IMG submission 185971) | Hydrothermal vent microbial communities from Mid Atlantic Ridge, Atlantic Ocean - 356-308 | ecosystem: Environmental > Aquatic > Marine > Hydrothermal vents | place: Atlantic Ocean: Mid... | reverse complement strand
CCCCCGCCCGGGAGAACCGCCCGGCCACGATCGCCTCCAGCCGGCCGTCGGCGGGGTCGGCCATGGGGGCGATGGGGAAGCCGCCGCCGTAGGTGGGGCCGTTCATCACCGCGGCGAGGAGCATGGGGCCCCGGTAGAGCGTCCGTCCGTCGGCCTCGAGGACGAGCTGGGGGAGCCCGAGGTTTTTGAGCTCGGCGAAGATCGCGTAGAGGTAGCGGGGCATCCCCCGGAGGAAGCGGGGGGCGTCGAGGGCCCGCCGGGCCACCCCGGCATCGAACCCGATCCCCAGGCTGGCGCCGAAGGGCTCGTCGTCAACGAGCCCCAGGTCGACCCTCCGGGGCGGGGCGGTGAGGGCCCGGTGAAGGGCCTCGCCGAGCCCCAGGCCGTGGACCCCCAGCATCCGGGCGAAGTCGTTGCCGCTCCCCACCGGCACCACCCCCAGCGCCTGCCCCGGCCGCAGCCCCCGGAGCACCTCGTGGACGGTGCCGTCGCCGCCCACCGCGACCACCCGCTCCTCAGGGGCGGCGCGGGCCAGCTCGGTGGCGTGCCCCGGCCCCTCGGTGAGGACGAGCCGGGCGGGGTGGGCCTGGAGCAGGCGCTCGATCTCGGGAACCAGCCGCCCCACCCGGCCGCGCCCGGCGGTGGGGTTCACCACGACCAGCGGCATACCCGGGTATTTTACCGGCGTGGGCCTGCTCGCACGCTTCCTCGAAGGGGCCCCGCCCCCCACCCGGCTCTACCTGACCCGGGCGGGTCCGGTGGAAAACCCCCGGGGGGTCCTCTACAGCCACCCCGGCCCGCCCCTCGCCGACGCCGGGCGGGCGGCCTTCCGGGCCCTGGCCGAGCGGCTGGCCGGAGCGGAACTGGAGGCGGTCTACGCCGCCGACGCCCGGGCCGACGCCGAGGCCGCCGCCCTCGTGGCCGGGGTCCTGGGGGTGGGGTACGAGCTCCGGGCCGAGCTCAGGGAGCGGAGCTGGGGCGCCTGGGAGGGGCTCCCCTTCGCCGAAGTCCAAAGGCGATGGCCCCGCGAGGTCGCCGCCTGGACCGCCGACGAGGCCGGCTTCGCCCCGCCCGGGGGCGAGAGCGTGCGGGCGGTGTGGGCCCGCAGCCAGCCGGTGCTCAAGGCGCTGATCGAGCGCCACCGGGCGGGGGCCTTCCTGGTGGTGGCGAACTGCACCACCAGCCGCGCCGCCCTGGCCCTCGCCCTCCCCTTCCTGCCCCCCGAGGAGGGGCTCAGGATCGAGCAGAACGAGGCCGAGCTCAGCCTCCTGCGTTTTTACGGCGGGGCCGGGACGCTCGCCTTCCTCAACCGGCCGTAGAATGAAGGCGATGATCCGGCCCGTCGCCCCCGCCGACCTGCCCGCCCTCGCCCGCCTCTTCGCCTGGATGGACGAGCGGCCCGAGCGGCGGGTGCTCGCCCCCGAGGGGCGCACCCCCGAGGACCTCGCCTACGAGATCGAGGACGCCTGGGTGGCGACCGAGGCCGGCCAGCCGGTGGGCTTCGTGGGGCTGGTGCCGTTTTGGCGGGGGGCGGCGATCGAGGGGCCGGTGGTCCGGGGTTCGCCCCTGCCCCTGCTCAAGGCCGTTCTCGAGGAGGCCCGCCGCCGGGGGATCCCCACCCTCTACGCCTTCCCCAGCGAGGAGAACCGGGAGGTCAAGGCCGCCCTCGAGGCCCTGGGCTTTGGCCCGGTGCACACCACCTACTTCTACCAGACCGAGCCCCGGGAGCTCGGCTTCGCGCCCCCCGAGGGGGTCCGGATCGAGGAGGTCGCCAACCTCGATCCCGAGGTCTACCGCCGGCTCTACCGCGAGGCCGACGAGGGCTGGAGCCTGCGGCTTTCCTGGCGGGACCTCGAGCTTTTGGAGCACTTCGCCGCCCCCGAACACCGGCTCTGGTTCGCCTACCAGGGCGACGAACCGGTGGGGATGGTCGAGCTCGAGGAGGGCCCCGACGCCGCCGAGGTCGCCTACCTCGGGGTGGTGCCGGCGGCCCGGGGGCGGGGGATCGGCCAGGCCCTCCTGGCCACCGCGGTGCGGGCGGCCCGGGAGGCCGGGGCCCCGCTTTTGCGGGTGCGGGCCCACGACCACGAGAAGGAGGCCCGCAAGCTCTACCAGCGGCTGGGGTTTACCCCCCTCGAGGCGGTCGTGACCTACGCCAAAGAACTAAGCCACTGAGGAGCGCGAGCAGGACGGCCCCCCGCTCGGGGTACCACAGGCGGTAGACCACGCGGGGGGCAAAGGCCTCGCCGAGCGTCCCCTCCCAGACGAGGCGCCCGCCCTCCCTCCGGTCGGCGTTGGCGGCCCGCGGGGGAAACGGCGCCTCGATCACCAACCGGAACCGGACCGGGGCCATCCAGGGGGGCAGCCCCGCCGCCCGAAGGGGCACGAACCGGCCGGAGAGCCGGTAGTCCTCGAAGAGCAGGTAGCTGGTCCGCGAGAAGACCACCCCGCTGGGGTCGCGGTAGACGAACCGGCCGGGGAGCCACCCGCTGAGCCGGTCCCACCCGGCCGCCTTGAGCCGGCGGGTGGCCACCAGGCCGTCGGCCCCCGTCCGGACCCAAAACCCCTGGGCCCGGAGCCCCTGGGCCAGGGCCTGGGGGGCCCCGGCCACCCGGAGCTCGAGGTCCATCGAGCCGTCGGGGTGCCAGCGCAGGGTGGCCTGGCTCTCCAGGCAACCGGGCAGCAGCACGAGCCAGAGGAGCACCGGCCAAAACCGCGCCACCCCGTAAGCTTATCCCCGGTATGGATCTCCAGGCGCTTCGCGAACTCCAGGGCTGGATCCCCGGCCCGGAGGGGTTTTGGCTGGCCCTCACCCGGCTGGGGGCCGGCCCGCTCTACTTCCTCTACGCCTTCGGGCGCGCCCTCCTCCGGGGCGAGCGGGGGCTGGGGCTGGCCCTCGCCCTGGGCTGGGCGGCGGTGAGCGGGCTCAAGGCCTGGGTCGGCGAGCCCCGGCCCTTCGCCCTCGACCCCTCCGTCGCCGACCCCCGGGCGGTGGCCGGGGCGCTTTCCCCCAGCTTCCCCAGCGGCCACGCCGCCCTGGCCGCCCTCTTCGCCCTCCGGCTGGCCCGATCGGGCCCCCGCTGGGGCTACGGGCTGGCGGCCCTTTGGGCCCTCCTGGTGGGGCTCTCCCGCATCGAGCTGGGGGTCCACTACCCTGCCGACGTCGCCGCCGGCTGGGCGCTCGGCGCCCTCCTCGCCTTCCTGCCCGGGGGCCCCTGGGTGCGGGGGCTGGCCCTCGCGGCCGGACCGCTGGGCCTCTTCCTCCCCGCCCTCGCCGCCCCGCTGGCGCTCGCCCTCGGGTTCGCCCTGCTGCCCGGCGAGCCCCTGCCCCCGTCCCGGGCCCTCGCCGGGCTGGGGCTCGCCCTCGCCCTGCTCCTCGCCCTGCGGGCCCTCCACGCCCCCGCCCCCTTGATCCTGGCGCTGGCGCCGGCGGCGGCCGGCTGGGCCGTAAGATGGGGGCGATGAGCGCCCTCCCCGGCCTCGACGACCTCGCCACCTACCGAGCCGACAAAGGCCGCCTCGGCCGGGCGCTTGAGGCCCTGCCCGGCGACTTCCCCAGGCCCGAGGGGGCGTTCCCCGCCCCCTACGGGGTGGTCGGGCTCGGCGAGGGGTGGTGGGCGGCCGAGCTGCTTCGCCCCCGCTTCCCCGACACCCTGGCCCCCGGCACCACCTTCGTCCTGGCGGGGGGCTACGGGCTCGGCCGGCTGGCGGGGCTGCTCGCCGCCGCCCGGGAGACCAGCCGGCGGGTGGTGGTGCTGGGCTTCGGCCCCGAGGCCGAGGTCCCGGTGCCCTCCTCGCCGCTCACCCCCTACCGCTACCTCCGGTACGTCCTCGAGGCCACCGGCGAGGCCGAGCTCGGGGCCGAGGTCGACCGGGCCCTAAGCCGGGAGAGGGAGCGCCTCGCCCCCCACCAAAAGAGCCCCGAGAACCCCGCCAAGCTGCTGGCCTGGGGGCTATTGGAGCGGATCCCCCTCTGGGTGACCGGCCCCCGCCACCCCTTCCTGGCCCAGGCCCTCCAGCAGGTCTTCGCAAGAATCGCCAAGAGCCTCTCGATCGCGCCCCCGCCGGCGGCGCTGGAGTTCTTCATCACCGCGCTGGAGGCCCGCCACGAGCAGGGCGACCCCCTGGTCGGGGTGGTCGCCGGCGACGACGAGGAGGTCCGCCTGGCCCGGGAGGTGCTGGCGACCCGGGTGGACTTCCTCGAGGAGCTCGCCCCTCCCGAGGCCCAGGGCCCGGTGCCCGAGGCCCTCGCCTACTGGTACCGCCTGGCCTGGGCCGCCTACTACCTCGCCCTCCTCTACCGCCAGGACCCCGGCGACCACCAGGTCCTGGCCAGGCTGCGGGAAGCCGCGGAATGAGGCCCTTCCCCCGCCCCCGGGACCTCGCCGAGGCCCGCCGGCTCCAGGAGGCCCTCCGGGCCCGGGTGGTCCTCGCCGGCGACCCCACCCCCGTCCGCTGGGTCGCCGCCCTCGACGCCAGCGCCAAGAAGGGCGAGGGGCTCTTCGCGGTGGCGGTGCTCTGGGACCGGCGGGCGGAAGGGGCGGTCGCCGCCGCCAGCGCCCACGTCCCGGAAAGCGAGCTCTTCCCCTACGTCCCCGGCTACCTCTCGTTCCGCGAGGCGGCCGCCTACCTCGCCGCCCTCTCCCGGCTCCCCCGGCCGCCCCAGGCCCTCCTGGTCGACGGCCAGGGGATCGCCCACCCCCGCGGCCTGGGGATCGCCGCCCACCTGGGGGTCCACCTCGACCTGCCCTCGGTGGGGCTGGCCAAGCGCCGGCTCTTCGGCCAGCCCGCCGGCCCCCTGGCCGAGGAGGCCGACGCCGCCGTCCCCCTCTGCGGTCCCCCCGGCTCGCTGGGGGCGGCGAACCCGGCCTGCCCCGGGATCCAGGTGGGCTGGGTCTGGCGCTCGCGGGCCCGGGTGCGGCCGGTCTTCCTCTCCCCCGGCCACCGGGTGGGGCTGCCCGAGACGCTGGCCTTCGCCCGCGGCTTCCCCCGCGCCACCAAGCTCCCCGAGCCGCTCCGGCTCGCCCACCTCCTCGCCGGCCGGGCCCGAAAAAACCGGCAAACCGGACCGCTTCCGCTAGAGTGGTAACGGTGGCCGTACGGGAAAACCCCACCTACCGCGTTCTCCGTCTGGTCGCGACCCTCACCGTCCGACCCCTCTTCCGCCTCCGGATCGAGGGGGCCGAGCACGTCCCCCGCCAGGGGCCGGTGCTGATCGCCTCCAACCACCTCTCGACCCTGGACCCCATCGTCCTCGCCTACGGCCTGCCCCGGCCGGTCGCCTTCGTGGCCAAGGCCGAGCTCTTCCGGATGCCGGTGCTCGCCTGGCTCCTGCCCCGGATCTACGCGATCCCCCTGGAACGGGGGGCCGGCGACCTTTCGGCGGTGAAGGCGGCGATCCGGGCCCTCCGCCAGGGCCTCGCCTTCGGCATCTTCCCCGAGGGGACCCGCTCCCGGGACGGCCGGCTCCAGCCCTTCAAGACCGGGGCCGCCGCCATCGCCGCGCGCACCGGCGCCCGGGTGGTGCCGGCGGCGGTGATCGGGAGCGAGAAGGCCTGGCCGGTGGGGAAGGGTCCCCGCCCCTTCGTCCCGGTCACCGTGCGCTACGGACCGCCCCTCGAGTTCGGCGGGCTGGGACTCGACAAGCGGAGCCTCGAGGCCGCCACCCGCGAGCTCGAGCGGGCGGTCGCCGCCCTGCTGCCGCCGGAGTACCTGCTCCAGGGTTCCTACCCCAAACCGGAGCAGCCCCCGGGCGGGTAAAGAAATGGTCATATTCCTTGCACCGCCTTCCATGAGTGTGCTATAGTCCGAAGGGTAAGGGAAATGTTGGGGAGGTGATGGAACGATGGCGAAAAAGACGGTAACCAAGGCGGACCTGGTGGACCACGTGGCGGACATCACCGGGATGAAGAAAAAGGACGTCAAGGCGGTGATCGACGCCCTGCTCACCGAGATCTCCGAGATGCTCGACCGCGACTACAAGGTCCAGCTCACCGGGTTCGGCACCTTCGAGGTACGGAAGCGCAAGGCCCGCGTCGGCGTGAAGCCGGGGACCACCGAGCGGATCAAGATCCCCGCCAGCAAGTACCCCGCCTTCAAGCCCGGCAAGGCGCTCAAGGAGAAGGTGAAGAGGTAATCCATCTCACGGTTTGCACAACCGCTAGGCGCTAGGTTGAAGATGTAGGGACTGGAGTAACCGGTCGGCGATCGGATGCGCTTTTGCGCATCCGATCGTTTTTCTTTCAGGGGAAGACCTTCAGATCGTAGCCCTCGACCTGCCCATCCGGCCCTCTTCGAAACTTGGCTCGTACCACCTCGGCTGCACGGTTCCTCTGACCGGGTCGAAGGTGGCTCAATCCGATCGGCCGAGCCACCAGATCCGCAAGCTGCAACCCTGCGATGTTCGCCGACTTGGGCTCAAACTCCAACCGCACCCGGCCCAACGCCGCCCGGGCACCGCCGTGCAGCGTCCGGCTGAGCGGATCCGTGCCCGCCCGATAGGCTCGAAAAACGCGAAGAAGCTCCCTGTCTTCCTTCCGACCTCGCCCCTCGATGCAGATCGGCAGCACCCCAGCTGGATCCCCGTCCCTGCTCACCTCCAATGCAATCCGTTCTACGGTGAACCCCAAGGCGATTTCGTAAGGATTCCTCGGGTGCAGGTAGCGCCGGACCAGGCGGCGCTTGTCGATGACCGCGGCGACGATCTTGAAATCCAAACGGTCGATTTCGTGAGTAAGGTCCTCAACAAACCGTTGGTGCGCCTCCGGGCCTAGATTGGCATAGGGACCTTCGCGTCTACGAATCTCTCGCTCGTGAAAGACCAGATCGGGATTCCCAAAGTAGGCCTGCTTAATGGAGTAAAAGGCGTCCTCCAACTGCCGTAGGGCGGGACTTTTGAGAAGAACGGCAACCAGCACAAGAGGGGATAATTAGGGTCGAAGCGATGGAGACCGTGATCCCCGCTTTCGTCCATGCAAACGTGCCAGGCCACGGGCCAAGCCTACCCACCCTTGCCCTTACGAACCGGTTTCTCCGACCTACGCCCCGCCCAGCGCCCCCCCGCCGGGCTTGATCTTGGGGATCACCCGGCGCTTTTCGGCCTGGGGCGCCTCCTTGGGCGGCGCGGCCGGTTCCGCCGGCTCGCCCCGGACCACCCGCTGGAACATCTCAGCGGTGAGGGTCTCGTACTCCAAGAGGGCCTCGGCCACCCGATCCAGAACCTCCCGGTTCTCGGTCAGGAGGGCCTTGACCCGGGCGTACTGCTCGCTGATCAGCTCCTTGACCGCCTCGTCGATGCGGCGGGCGGTCGCCTCCGAGTAGCGGCGGTTCTCGTAGCCCCCGAGGTAGCTCTCCTCCCGCTCGGCGTAGGCCACGGTACCGAACTCGGGGTGCATCCCCCACTCGGTGATCATCCGCCGGGCCAGGCCGGTGGCCTGGCGGAAGTCGTTCTCGGCCCCGGTGGTGACGTCGTCGAAGACCAGCTCCTCGGCGGCCCGGCCGGCCAGCGCCACCGCGATCTGGTCGAGGAGGCGCTTTTTGGTCCAGTGGAGGAGCTCCTCCCGGGCCGGCATCATGAACCCCAGCGCCCGGGCCCGGGGCACGATCGTCACCTTGTGGACCCCCTCGGCGTGCTCCAGGAAGTGGGCCGCCAGAGCGTGCCCGGCCTCGTGGAAGGCGGTGATCCGCTTGTCCCGCTCGGTGAGCACCATGCTCTTTTTGGCCGGCCCCATCATCACCCGGTCGGCGGCCTCGTCGAGGTCGGCCATGGTGATCTCGCGGCGCCCCTCGCGGGCGGCGAGCAGGGCGGCCTCGTTGAGGAGGTTCTCGAGGTCCGCCCCCACGAACCCCGGGGTCCGGCGGGCCACCACCGCCAGGTCGACGTCGGGGGCCAGGGGCTTGCCCCGGGCGTGGATCTTGAGGATCTCCTCCCGGCCCTTGACGTCGGGGGCGCCGATCTCGATCTGGCGGTCGAACCGGCCGGGGCGGAGCAGGGCGGGGTCGAGGACGTCGGGGCGGTTGGTCGCCGCCATCACGATGATGTTGGTCTCCTTGGTGAAGCCGTCGAGCTCGACCAGGAGCTGGTTCAAGGTCTGCTCCCGCTCGTCGTTGCCGCCCCCCACCGCAAGCCCCCGCTTCCGGCCGACGGCGTCGATCTCGTCGATGAAGATGATGCAGGGGGCGTGGCGCCGGGCGGTCTCGAAGAGGTCGCGGACCCGGGCCGCCCCCACCCCCACGAACATCTCGACGAAGTCCGAGCCGCTGGCGGTGATGAAGGGCACCCGGGCCTCCCCGGCCACCGCCCGGGCGATGTGGGTCTTGCCGGAGCCCGGCGGCCCCACCAAAAGAACCCCCTTGGGGATGCGGGCGCCCATCCTGTGGAAGCGCTCGGGGTGCTTCAGGAACTCGACGATCTCCTTGAGCTCCTCCTTGGCCTCCTCAGCGCCGGCGACGTCCTTGAAGGTGACCTTGGGGGCCTCGGAGAGCACCCGGGCCCGGCTCTTGGTGAAACCGAACGCCCCCCCGGAGTCGCCGGCCCCGCGGCCGTTCCGGGAGAAGTACCAAAAGCCCAGCACCAAGAGCCCCACCGCCAGGAGCGGAACGAGGAGCCCCACCCAGGGCGAGCTGCCACCCGGGGGCCGGACCCGGACCTCGATCCCCCGCTCCGCCCAGCTCCGCACCACCTGGGTCTCGGGCGGGGCCGGAGCGAAGGTGACGAAGGCCGAACCGTCGGCGAGGTGGCCTTCGATCCGGTTGCCCTCGATCACCACCTCGGTGACCCGGCCGGCCTCGATCTCGGAGAGGAAGGTCGAGTAGGGAAGGGCGCCGCCGAGGCGCTGCGGACTTCCCAGCACGAACGCCGAAGCGGCGGCGAGCACCACCAAGAGGAGGATCCAAACGACGAGCGGAGGCCTCTGCATTGGCACCCTCAGTATAGGTCCTTGGGTGAGGATCCACCGGGTCCCGGCGCCCCATGATAACCCTTCGCTCAAGTCTGTTGACTAGAGGATTAGCCAAGCGTATGCTATTAGCAGAGAAGGGGAGGTAGCTGCCATGAGCAAAGCCGTAGGAATCGACCTGGGCACCACCAACAGCGTGATCGCCACCATCGAGGCCGGCAAGCCGGTGGTCCTCGAGAACGCCGAGGGCGAACGCATCACCCCCTCGGTGGTGGCGTTCAAGGACGGCGAGGTCCTGGTGGGCCGGATGGCCAAGCGCCAGGCGGTCTTGAACCCCGAGGGCACGATCTTCGAGGTCAAGCGCTTCATCGGCCGCCGCTGGGAGGAAGTCCAGGAGGAGGCCAAGCGGGTCCCCTACCGGGTGGAGAAGGGCCCCGACGGGGGCGTGCGCATCCGGGTGGGGGACAAGCTCTACACCCCCGAGGAGATCAGCGCCTTCATCCTTAAGAAGCTCGCCGGCGACGCCGCCGCCAAGCTCGGCGGGGAGGTCAAGCAGGCGGTGATCACCGTCCCCGCCTACTTCAACAACAGCCAGCGGGAGGCCACCGCCAACGCCGGCCGCATCGCCGGGCTGGAGGTCCTCCGGATCATCAACGAGCCCACCGCCGCCGCCCTCGCCTACGGGCTCGACAAGAAGGGCAGCGAGACCGTGCTGGTCTTCGACCTCGGCGGCGGGACCTTCGACGTCACCATCCTGGAGATCGGCGAGGGGGTCTTCGAGGTCAAGTCGACCTCCGGCGACACCCACCTCGGCGGCTCCGACATGGACCACGCCATCGTCAACTGGCTGGCCGAGGAGTTCAAGAAGGAGTACGGGGTCGACCTCAAGGCCGACCGGCAGGCCCTGCAGCGCCTGATCGAGGCCGCCGAGAAGGCCAAGATCGAGCTCTCCTCCACCACCGAGACCACCATCAGCCTGCCCTTCATCGCCCTCGACCCCGCCAGCAAGACGCCCCTGCACCTGGAGAAGAAGCTGACCCGGGCCAAGCTGGAGGAGCTGATCCAGCCGATCCTGGCCCGGATCCGCCCGCCGGTCGAGCAGGCGCTCAAGGACGCCGGCCTCACCCCCGACCAGATCGACGAGGTGATCCTGGTGGGCGGGGCCACCCGGGTGCCGGCGGTGCAGCGGATCGTCCGCGAACTCCTCGGCAAGGAGCCCAACAAGAGCGTCAACCCCGACGAGGCGGTGGCCCTGGGGGCGGCGATCCAGGCCGGGGTGCTCACCGGCGAGGTGGGCGAGGTGGTGCTCCTCGACGTCACGCCCCTTTCCCTGGGGGTCGAGACCAAGGGCGGGGTGATGACCGTGCTGATCCCCCGGAACACCACCATCCCCACCCGCAAGTGCGAGATGTTCACCACCGCCGAGCACAACCAGACCGCGGTCGAGGTCCACGTCCTCCAGGGCGAGCGGCCGCTGGCCTCGGCCAACAAGTCGCTCGGCCGCTTCCGGCTGGAGGGGATCCCCCCGATGCCGGCCGGGGTGCCCCAGATCGAGGTCTGCTTCGACATTGACAGTAACGGCATCCTCCACGTGAGCGCCAAGGAGCTCTCGACCGGCAAGGAGGCCTCGATCAAGATCGAGAACACCACCACCCTCTCCGAGGAAGAGATCCAGCGGATGATCGAGGAGGCCAAGCGCTTCGAGGAGGAGGACAAAAAGCGCAAAGCCCACGTCGAGCTCAAGAACAACCTCGACACCGCCCGCATCCAGGCCGAGCGGCTCATGCAGGAGAAGGCCGGCGGCGCCGAGGCCAAGGCCCGCCTCGAGGAACTCGTCAAGAAGGCCAAGGAGCTGGTGGAGAAGGACGCCCCCGACGAGGAGCTCAAACCCGCCCTCGACGAGCTGCTGCAGGCGATCCAGGCCTACGAGGCCTCGGCGCAGGCGACCGCCGGGGGCCAGACCCAGGGTCAGGCCCAGGCCAGCGGCGAGGACGTGATCGACACCGACTACAAGCCCGCCGAGTAACCCGGTCCCGGGGGCCCTCCCCGGGACCCCCCAAGGGGGGTGAGGGCCGTGCCCGAGAACGAGCGCACCGAGGAAAGGCTCACCCGCGAGGAAGCCGAGGTGATGGAGGAGGCCGCCCGCCTCGAGGCCGAGCTCAAGGCGGCCCAGGAGGAGCTCGGCCAGTTCAAGGAGAAGTACCTCCGGCTCCTCGCCGACTTCGACAACTACCGCAAGCGCACCGCCGCCGAGCTCGAGGCCGCCCGCCGGGAGGGCCGGCTGGAGGTCCTGAGGGCCCTGCTGCCGGTCCTCGACGACCTCGAGCGGGCGCTGGCGCACGCCGAGGCCGAGCCCGGGGCGATCCTCGAGGGGGTCCGGAAGATCAAGGACGCCTTCCTGAGGACCCTCGCCGGCCTCGGGGTCGAGGAGGTCCCCGGCCAGGGCGAGCCCTTCCACCCCGCCTACCACGAGGCGATCGGGGTGGTCGAGGGCGAGGAGGACGGCCGGGTCGCCGAGGTCTACCAGAAGGGCTACCGGGTCGGCGAGTTCCTCATCCGCCCGGCCCGGGTGGCGGTGACGAAGAAGGAAGAAGGAGGTAGGGGGCGGGGCGTAGGGTAGTAGGAAAGGCCCACCTCTCGCCCCCTACCCCCCACACCCGGCGAAGCCATGGAATACAAGGACTACTACGCCATCCTCGGGGTTCCCCGCGACGCCTCCCCGGAGGAGATCAAGCGGGCCTACAAGAAGCTCGCCCGCAAGTACCACCCGGACGTCAACAAGGAACCGGGGGCGGAGGAGAAGTTTAAGGAGATCAACGAGGCCTACGCCGTGCTTTCCGACCCCGAAAAGCGCAAGATCTACGACCAGTACGGCACCACCAAGGCCCCGCCCCCGCCGCCTCCCGGGGGCTGGCGCTGGGAGACCGCCGAGGGGGCGGGGGTCGAGGACTTCTCCGACTTCTTCAAGTCCCTCTTCGGCTTCGGGGGGTTCGAGGACCTCTTCGGCGCCGGCGCCGCCCGCCGGGGCCCCCGCCGGGGGCAGGACTACCAGGCCGAGATCGAGATCCCGCTGGAGGTCGCCTACCATGGGGGCAAGCGGGTGATCGACCTGGGCGGCGAGCGCCTCGAGATCGCCATCCCCCCTGGAATCCGCTCCGGCCAGAAGCTCCGGATCGCCGGCAAGGGCGGCCCCGGCCAGCCGCCGGGGGACCTCTACCTCACCGTGCGGGTGGCGCCCTCCCCCACCTTCCGGCTGGAAGGGACCGACGTCCACACCACCCTCGACGTCCCCGCCCCCATCGCGGTGGTGGGCGGGAAGATGCGGGTCCCCACCCTGGACGGCCCGGTCGAGGTGACCATCCCGCCGCGCACCCAGACCGGCAAGAAGCTCCGCCTCCGGGGCAAGGGCTGGCCCAAGCCCGGGGGCGGCCGGGGCGACCAGTACGTCGAGCTCCGGGTGGTGATCCCCGAGCACCCGACCCCCGAGGAGGAACGGCTCTATAAGGAGCTCGCCCGGCTGCTCAAGGAGCGGGGGGTGGTGGCGTGATGCTGGCCTACGTCGAGCGCTACCCGCTTTCCTTCCTGGTCCGGGAAGGGCTCTCGCCGGCGGCCGCCCGGGCCTACGAGGCGATCGGCTTCGTCGAGCCGGTCTACGTCGACGACGAACCTTACTACACCCGCGAGGAGGTCGAGCGGATGTTCCGGGCCGAGCGCATCCGCACCGAGCTCGGGGCCAACCTCATCGGCGCCGCGCTGGTGGTCGAGGTCCTGGAACGCTTCGGCGGCTAGGGTAAAAACCCGAGGGGCCGAAGCCCCCCGTGGGCGGCCGACCCCGAGCCTCGACCTGCGTTCCCAGCCCGCCGCGTTCCGCCGCGAGGTGATCGTGCACGAGCTCGTGCACCTCAAGCTCAGGCACGGCAGGCACAACGCGCTGTTTCGCGCGCTGGTCCGCGCCCATCTTTCCCGCTAACCGGCCTTCTTCCGGAACTTCCGCCAGCGCTCGAAGGCGGCGATGGCCCGGGGGAAGCCGAAAAAGAGCGCGGCCTGGAGGAGGGTCTCTCGGATCTCGCGCTCGCTGGCGCCGTTTTGAAGCGCCCCCTGGAAGTGGGTGGCGATCTCCGGCGGGCTGCCAAGCCCCACCAGGGCGGTGATCGCCAGGAGCTCGCGGGTCTTCAGGTCGAGCCCCTCCCGGGAGAGCACCTCCCGGTAGGCGAAGTCCTCGATGTAGCGGGCGAGGTCGGGGTCGAGGGCGGCCAGGCGGGCGCGGATCTTCTCCTCGTCCTCGCCCCAGATGCCCTGGATCGCGTCCATGCCCCTAGCCTAACCGCGTCCTAGGCCGAGAAGGTCCGCTCGAGGGCGGCCAGGCTCTCGGGGCTCCCCATCACCGTCACCCGGTCGCCGAGCCTTAGCTGGGTGTAGCCGTGGGTGACGATCGCCTCCCCGTCCCGGTGGATGGCCAGCACCAGCACGTCGGCGGGCAGCCTGAGCTCCCGGAGGGGCACCCCGTCGAGGGCGGGGTCCTCCACCACCAGGTCGACCACCTGGTGGCCCCGCTCCTCGCCGAGGAGGAGCGCCGCCGCCCCCGGGCTCTCCACGAACTGGGCCAGGAGGTGCACGGTGGCGGTGGTGGGGTCGACCACCCGGCAGCCCGCCTCGCGGTAGGCCGCGATCGGGGCTTCGCCCTGGCGCCGGGCCACCGTGGTCGCCACCCCAAGTTCCCGGAGCCGGCGGCAGAGCGCCAGGTTCTCGCGGTCGGTGAGCAGGAGCACGGCGGCCTCGGCGGGAGGGGTGGGGAGGTCGCCCTCCTCCAGCCGCCGGGCGTTCAACCCCTCCGCCTTGAGCGCCCGCGCCCGCTCGGGGTCGGGGCTGTAGAGCTCGGCCCGCCAGCCGTTTTGCTGAAAGAGCCGGCAAAGGGCCACCGCCTGGTGATCATCGCCGAAGACCCAGGCCCGGCGCCGCTCGGCCCCGCCCTCGCGGACCTCCCCGACCCACCGCAGGGCCAGCTTCAAAAGCGGCGGGCCCACGATCTGGTTGAGCACCACCAGGGCCACCACCACGGTGGCGAAGGTCTCGCCGAAGTCGGGAAAGGTGTCGGCGACCTTCTTGGCCAGCCCCAGGGCGACCCCGGCCTGGGTCACGAAGGCGAGCCCCGAGGCCAGCGAAAGCCGCCCGGGGTCGCCGGCCAGGAGCCCGCCGACCGCCGAACCCAGGGCGAAGCCGGCCAGGCGGACCGCGAACAGCGCCAACGCCACCGGCCAGGCCCGGGCCAGCACGTCGAGGGCCAGCGAGGCCCCGGTGAGGGTGAAGAAGGCGATGAAGACCGCCGGCGAGAGGCCGGCCAGCAGCCGGGTGAACTCGTCGCGGTAGGGGCTACGGTTGACGATCCAAAACGCCGCCAGCACCCCGGCGAGCAGGGGCTCGGGGGCCACGGTGAGGGGCAGGTGGGCGGCGCTCAAGGCCTCGATCCGGTCGCTCAGCCAGAAGGTGCCGTAGCCGAGCAGGAGGAGCAGCCCGCCCTTGAACCAGGGCGGGCTCCGCCGCCCCAGGGTGAGGAGGAGGGCCCGATAGAGCGCCCAGCCGATCAGCAACGAGAGCACCAGGTCAAGCGAAAGGGCGAGGAGGAAGCCGGCGCTCAGGGGCTCGCCGATGGCCCAGGCGCGGGCGAGCTCGAGGGCCACCGCGAACAGGGTGAGCACCACCACGTCCGAGGCCACCGTGGCCCCCAGCACCAGCCGGGTGAACGGGCCCTTGGCCCTCAGCTCGGTGATCACCGCGATCGCCGAGGAGGGCGAGCGGGCCAGCAGCACCACCCCCATGAGCAGGGCGAAGGCGGCCGCCGCCCCCGGGCTCAGGGCGCCGCCCCCGGGAAAGGCCGGCAGCAGCCGCAGGCCGGCCCAGACCCCCAGGCCGAGCACCGCCAGGACCTGGAAGAGGCTCACCCAGAGGATCGCCCCCCGCCGGGAGCGGAGCTCGGGGAGGTAGAGCTCGGCCCCGGCCGCCAGGGCGATGACCGAGAGCGCCATCTCGTCGACGAACCGAAGCTTCCTCAGGTCCTCGGCGCTGAGGAGGCCGAGCAGGGAGGGGCCGACCAGCAGCCCGGCAACCAGGAACCCGGTGATCAGGGGGAGGTCGTAGCGGGCGAAGTAGTCGCCGATCTGCTTGGCGGCGAGCGCCAGCACCGCGAAGCTTCCCAGGATCAAGAGGAGCTCCGCCAGCGCGTCGAGCAAGGGGACCTCCGGTCTAGAGGGCGGCCAGCACCGGCCGGATCCCCACCTCGGGCCGGACCAGCAGGGCCCGCATGCCCAGCCGGCTGGGGGCCTCGAGGTCGGTCTCGGGGCGGTCGCCGACGAAGAGCACCCGCTCGGGGGCCAGGCCGAGCCGGTCGAGGGCCCGCCGGTAGATCGCGGGGTCGGGCTTGGCCACCCCCTCGCGGGCCGAGGCCAGCACCGCCTCGAAGTACCCGGCCAGGCCCATGGCCTCGAGGATCTCCGGGAGCAGCGCGTCCCAGTTGGAAACCGCCGCCAGCCGCAGCCCCCGGTCCCGGAGGGCCTCGAGGACCTCCGGGGTGCCGGGGGTCCGGGGCCAAAGGCCGGGGTCCCGCCAGTGCCCGACCAGCCAGTCGGCGATCCGCTCGGGCTCGGAAACCCCCAACCCGGCCAGGATGCGGCGGTCGAACTCGTGCCAGAGCCGGAGCGCCCGCTCCCGGTCGGTGGCCTCCATGTGGTGCCGCTCGTAGTAGGCGTTGGCGGACCGGGCGGCCTCCTCAAGCCGCCGCCAGTCGGCCTCGGCGCCGAAGCGCGCGAGCACCGGGGGCAGCCAGGTGCGGGGGTCGGTGTGGATCAGGGTCCCGCCCACGTCGAAGAAGACCG
>Ga0256841_1002204_pt1 | contig 15769 bp, 9 predicted proteins | sample 356308metaG_FD_185971 | JGI IMG/M metagenome (GOLD analysis project Ga0256841, IMG submission 185971) | Hydrothermal vent microbial communities from Mid Atlantic Ridge, Atlantic Ocean - 356-308 | ecosystem: Environmental > Aquatic > Marine > Hydrothermal vents | place: Atlantic Ocean: Mid... | reverse complement strand
GGTATTAAACTTATATAACTGATACCTAGTGTATAGATAGAAGCAATAAAACGGTAACTAAGCTTTGACCATCTTTTTATATTCATCAGCAGTAAGTAAATCCTTTAAAGATTCACTATCTTTTATTTTTATTTTGATGATCCAACCTTTTCCGTATGGATCTTTATTTATTAATTCCGGTTGATCTTCCAAAGATTCATTAATAGTCAATACTTCGCCGGCAACAGGCATAAACAAATCGGAAACTGTTTTTACTGCTTCAACTGTTCCAAAAACTTCATCTTTGTCCAGTTCTTCTCCTTCCGTATCCACATCCACATAAACAATATCGCCTAATTCACGTTGGGCAAAATCGGTAATGCCTACAAGAGCTTCATCTCCTTTTACCTGAATCCACTCGTGTTCTTTGGTATATTTTAAATTTTCGGGTATATTCATTTTTTTAATGATTTTATATTGGCAAAAATAGAAATGTTTTTTAATAAAAAAAATGTTTTTTTGAATAATCATTCTAATTTCCAAAACTATATTTCAATGTAAATCCTCCTCTAATATTGGTAAAAGGATAATTAGTCGAAATAGCAAATTTTGAATATGAATGATTATAAAATAATATAGCCGATAAATTTTTGGTCAAGGCGTAATCTGCCGAGAATTTCAAATTATACATTGTTTGACCGGCGGTAATTTGATTATTATTGTCGGACAAGGAACGTATAATAGTGATATTATCCCTGATAGATGCATCGATTTTTAATATTAAATCACTGGTAAATGATATTCTTCTTCCAGCCAAATGCAAAGGTAAGGTTATATCTTTTAAACGGTAACCAAGCCCTACCACATATTCCTTCCCTGCAACTTCGGACAAGGTATAATTGTTCAAATTCAAAGATATGGCTCGGTCTTTCTTTAGAGCTACATTAAGTTTCAAAGAATTCTTCATTTCCATATTAATTTTAATCAATGGATTGAATGCTTCCGTCAAGGTTACATTATCCATTACATAATCAAAATAGTAATTGTTGGCAGCATCTCTTGCTCCTGGATTATTAAATGTTTGTAAATTGTTACTAAATTGATTAATTGTATAATCCGATTTATAACTGTGTTCAATCGAAAGATTTTTGAAAATATTTTTTAAGAAACCTTTTCGTGCCAAACCGGAAATTTTTACTCGCCAATTGGGAATCGGCCAAGTCTTGAAAGGTGATAATCCTACTTTTTGGGGATCTTGATCCATATAACCCGAAAGAAAAGAATACAATACCACTTCGGTTTGTAAAGGTCCGTAACCATCGGGATAACCTGTAGCGGGCACCGGAATTCCTCTGGCTTGTGCCAAACGTCTGGCAACTATCAGTCGATTATCTAACATACGTTGATACGCGGGACTATTTTGTAAAGATATATTTTCAAAAGCTGTTTTTGCCAATACGGTTGAAACAGAATGGCTTCCATTCGTAGTGGGTAACAAAGGATGATATTGATTTCCGACAGCATTAAATTGTTCGGAAATATTTTCCATAAATGATTTTTGTGCTTTCAGAGTAACCGTAATACTTTTAAAAGGTTTATACATTCCTTGGAATGATAATTCTTCTGTATAAGTATTCAAATAGGGTTGATTAAAATCAGGATATTGTGTCAACCAGCCACGTTTAGCTGCTTCATAACGGATATTATCATCATTCCAACCCAATGCAAATGGCACACTGGGATTAAGTGTCCCTGCAAAGCCCACCGACTGTAAATAACCCGGAAGCATAAGCCCGTTGTTTTGCCTGTAATTGACTTTAAAGTTTTGGAAACCTGTTATTATTTGCAAAAGATGACCTACTAATTTTCCACTAACTCCGGGTTGAGAATAATCTTTTGTTGTCTTTTTCTTGGTTTTATCTTTCTTTTCTCCTTTTCCATTTACTTCTTTTTTATCTTTTTCTTGTTCGGGTTTTTGAATTTTTTTCTTAGACCTTCTACTTCTACGACTTTTGCCTAAAAGTTTATTTTTTAATTTAGTAAGTCCAAATTCTCTATAAAACTTACGCATATCAAACGATGTATTCAACTGATGCGAATTGGAATTTTGTATGGTATTTCCCAAATCATAACCATTGACATTTGCCAAAGCATCTGATCGACGTTGCCATTGATATGTTCCATTATAAACATAGGTTGAATTAATAAAACTTAAAAACGGTAATTTTTTCAATGGTAAAGTATAAGATACATTGATATTTTGGTTATGAATTAAAGGTGAACCAATATCAAAAAAATCGGTCCAAAGCGTATTGTTGTAATCCGGTGAACCATCGGGCAAAAGATAACTTCTCACACTTCTGTTATGCGTGATACCAAAAGATGTTGTAATGGATTTTGTTGGATTATAATTAACGGTATAACCCCAATCAAATCGATAATCCCTATTTTGCAAAGGTGGTATTTCCAAACCATAATCTTCAATTTGCCTAAAATGCATATTATTGAATCTCCTATTGATGTTTGATGTAATTGTAACGCTTGAAGGCACCAAATTAAAATTAAAATCCTTGATAAATTTCAATTTTTTTGATTTTAACTTTTTTGATTTTTTAAAAGGACTAAAACTTAAATCTTTGAAACTATAAGAATAATTCATTCCCAATTTAGCAGTTTGGTCGGAATTGGATTTGATTTCATAATCGGAATGATAGAGCTCATTATAAGCAAAATCAAAAGTAAAATTTTCTATATCATAAAAATGATGTTTTGACGGTTTTGAAGCTTTGGTTTCACCATTTTTAGAGACCTTGTTGTTTTGCGTTTGATTACTGTAATTCTTTTTCACTCCGGACAAAGTTATTCCTCGATGTCTTTTGTAGGATTGTGCCACCTCCAAAATAGAATCTTTTTCTTTGCTTGAAGCAATATCCAAACGGGATTGTAGAGGAATATCCCGCCATATCGGATCATATTTAGGTCGGATAAACTCTTCGGAGATGGTATAATTTACCGGTATATTTACATTCCATTTTTTGGGTAGTAATTTGCCAACATTTACTGTAGTATTAAAATTATAATGCTTGGTATCTTCCAGATTTCTTTCCATAGGACCTTGTTCCAAACCACCAAAACCTTCTGTAGAAATTCCTCCGGTAAAAGATAAAGTGGCAAAATCAGCCAATGATGCATCCATATTGGTGTTGGCTGCCCATCCGCCTTTATTTTTCATTTCGGACAAACGCAATTCATTAAACCAATACTCTCCACAAATTTTATGAGATGCATTGTTTCTTACACCCACCATAATCACTTTAACATCTCCAAAATCAGGATTCCCCTTTATCCCGATTACCAATGGATTGGGTTTTCCGGCAGCAGTAGGATCCAAATCACTTTCATTGTAAAATACACCTGTTGAAGAAGCCCCTATACTATTGGTTTCGATTAATTTGAGTTTGATTTTATTCAACAAATCCAATTTTAAATCAATTCGATTTTCCAAAGGCCAAATCTCTTCGGGATCAGAAGTTCCGAAAGGCGTAACTTTAAGTGGAATTCTAACTTCGTAATAATTATCGGTTAAATCATTACCAAACCTAATAAACCCTTCAGCATCACCATCTTGCAAAGGTGTTTGTCCATCTATTTTTTCAGCATGAATAAACATCTCCAAACGTTTAAATTGACGCATATCCACGCTATTGTATTTATAAACTCCTCTACCATCTTTGGGTTCTAGACCACAAATTTTTAGAGATAATGCCTGTTCATTTAAACGAATATTGGAATTTTGCTGAGAAACCTGTTCGCGTTCAATGCCCGGGGGCAAGACATAAGGAATCGGCTGGCGATTGAAATTATCTTGAATACTTACAGAAGATGATTCAATAGTTGTTCCATCATCATTAGGATTGGGATCTCCGGGGTCCAAAGTCAGTTGATATTTTTTCCAATCACCACGAACCAAATTTAAAGCCGCCAAACGTAATACCAATCGATCTTCTTGAAATCCGGTTAGATACATTCGCATAAATTTTATGGAACGAAAATCGGTAATATTTCCAACGACATTTGAAAAATCTTGAATGGGTATTTTGAGTTGTATCCAACGCGAAGTTTGTTGTCCCTGATTAGGTAAACTCACTGTTTTTTCACGTATATCCGCAACATAGGGATCATTTACCGTCATATTAGGTTTAATATCAATTGCATATTCAAAATAACTTTCAATAGTGTTCATTGATTGGTCTCTATCGACATCCTCGGTATCGGGAAAGGTGTTATTGGAAGTTGTATTATTATTGGTATTGGTATTTGCTACATCAATAGGTGTATTTCCTTCGGTCCCGTTAAAGTTTTTATATCTTTCAATAATTCCTCCTTGTCCATCTAAGTAATTCCGATAATCATCACCCGCGGGGTCATTGATAAATAAATTTTGTAAATTTCCAGGCAAACTATTTAAAAAAGAGGCATAAAAAACTTTTTCTCTATTATCAGGAAGTCCATCCAAACCTACATCTTGATTGGGACGTTCATTCGGATCATTAGAAAAAGCATAAACCAATGATTGATGAGCCGGAACTCTTGCAATATTAGTAATAACTGTATTGTTATCACTTCCATCACCCGGCAATCCGTTTTCATATTGCTTGCGACCATCATGAAGAACATCTTCACTCATATATCCAAGATCTATATATAATTTTCCACCCGGTGGCGGTGAAGGATTATTAAAATAAGGATCCATCACCCAAAGTTCTATATATTCTACATTGGCTTGTTCAAAATCATTGGTCTGCAAATACCGCATAATACCACCCCAACGTTGTTGAGGATTAAGAAGTTTTCCAGTATTGGGATCCAAATTGGTGTCAAAATTATAAGGACCTCTTTCAGTAGGATAGAAAACCAGATTCAGTGGATTTAAAGTTTTCGGATATCCTGAAGGAACATCTTGATCAAAAATTTCATCTATTTTTATTTGGCGGGTTTCTTCCTTTGAAATTTCATTAGCATCAATTCCCGATGGTGCGTTATTGGAATAAAAAACAGGATCAATAACAAACCATGATAATTTGGCTCTATTTTTACCTGCATTAGGGTCATCTAATAAGGAAGATTCAGGAAAACGAGCAGGAACACCCGAAAGATGCCATGCTTGTGGGGAACGTAAATCTATAAAAGTTTGCGAACCTTCAAAATCTTCTACATAAGTGGTGCTTCTGCCGTTTACATCGGATACTTTTGCTAATCCGGGAAATAAATAGGCTGCTTCGGCTTGAATGGAAAAATTGGATTCTGCATCACTTTCTATATTCGGCAAACGGTTTACCCAGCGGGTCAAGAATGGAACTTTTGTAGAGTATCTTCCATTAAAACCTATTAAAGTATTGTTCAAGGGTTCATTTCCATAGTTAGATTTCCAACTCAATGGTTTTTCTTTAAAAGACATATAGGTTCCTCCCAAGACAAAATTATCATTGAACTTATGTTCCACATTAATTCCTTTGAAAACTTTGGTAGTCTGCTGAAAAACACTGTTTTGTTCAACTGATACTTGCACCGGAACATTGGATGATTTTATTGAAGGATTAATGATATTTACACGCCCGATTGGATAATTCACCACATAATCTACACCTTCTACAAGGGTCCTTCCTCCTGCGGTTACCGTAACCGAACCTCTGGGAATATTAAATCCTCCGATAGGAATTCCATCACCACCCGAAGTTTTGTATTTTCCTTTCAAAATAAATTTATTTTTGGAAGTAAATTGTTCGGCTTGGGTTTTGGACAATTGATACAATTCATTGAAAACATAATGCTTTTGATTTTCATTCCAAGTTGCCGGATTGTTATAATCTTCAGAAGCGGAAAGACGCAGTTTTTCAAATAAATATTTACCAAAGGGCTCTGTGGATGTAAAGATAATACGTCCTTCACGCGGATCAATGGTTATCCCGGGAACAAAATCAAAAAAACCATCTCCTTTGGGAATGGGATCATTCTGAAAATTCAAACGGTCCATATTAAAAACATTCAGCAATATGCGCTGATCCACATCAGCTGGCAGAGCCGTTCCATTTATGCCGGTGATATAATTCAATGGCGTTGGATTTACATACAATATATTTAGACGAAAATCATCCGGTTTAATATCAAAAGCATCAATATTATAAATATTTTTCATCATCAATGCCCAGGTAGGTTCTTCGGTGCTTACGATATTGGATTTTAATAATTTTACAACAAGGGTTTGAGGATAGACAATTCCATTATCAGAAAACTCCCCCACCCTATAAACTTGTCCGTTGATGGTATATTCAAAAGCTACTGCCAGAACTTCATCGGGATTTAAACTTTGCTTCAAAGTAATATAACCCAATTGTGGATACAACTTATATTGAGTGGAATCCAACTTTACGGCATTTTCCATAGAAACATAATCTTTTCCATTTACCGGCGAAATTCCTGTAAAACCTTGAGATACTGAAAATATATCGCGAATAGCAGAATTTAAAACGCCACCTCCTGTCTGTATCAAAGCAGGATCCATTTTATTGACAGAATTATCCGGTGGTGAACTAGGATTTATAACAAATCCTGAAGGAACGGGATTTACACCAATAATTTGATTTTCACCTAGATCTTGTAATGCTACAATATTTCTGATGTTTTCCGTTTGAGCGGCGCGATTGGTCTTCCAAACTTCTATACGGGTAATTCTAGCAGTGCTGTTAATAAATGGATAATCTTTAATCGCTTCGTTATAATGTTCACGAAAATATTGGGCCAAGAAAAAGTTTTTATTTTCTTCGTAGTTTAAAATTGATTGTTGAAAATCGGTTACCACTTCATCTCCTTGGGCTTGAATGGTCTTCATCCCTGATTTTTGTTCGGCAAATACACCGGTGATATAAGTTTTTCCAAATTGCAATTCGGTTTTTACCCCAAACAAACTTTGCGCTCCTGATATTAAACTATTATTTGTTTTCATACTCACATTTCCCAACTCAATATTCTGAATGATATCATCTTCTGTTGGGGTATAATTGAGTTTGATTTGGTTATTAAAATCAAAAGTTGATTGGGTATCGTAATTAAAATCAATATTCAAACGTGTCCCGATTTTTCCTTTCAAACCCATTTGTATTTTTTGATCAAAAAGCAAACTTGTATTTGAGCGATTTCTTACGGGAATGGCAGGATTATCTCGCTTGGTATATCGCAAACCTAAATCCAGAGATAGAGATCCTGTAGGCTGAATATCAACAGTATTTCCTCCAAAGACACTTTCAAAAAATTTGGAATTTACATAATATGTCGGCAACAAATTTTTACGTAATTTTTCGGCTTCTTTTCCTTTTCCCGAAATAGCTTTATTATTTTCTTTGAATTTTTTATTGATACCTTCTTGTAAGACCCTTTTATAATATTCTTCAGGTGTTAAAACCCATGGATAAGATAAATTATAATCCCCAACCTTCTTGGTCAAATAAAATAGCCCCGTCTCGGGGTCGTAAGTATAAAGTTGTTGAATACTTTGTGCATCAGGTAAGATAATTGATTGATTATTAATATTTTTTTTGATACTGTCTTGGGGTTGTTGAGCAAAAACACCCGAATAAAAAAACAGCAAACTAAAAATGACAAGTAATTTATGATGACCCAATATATGTTTCATTTAAGATATTTTATAATATGTTATAAACGTTTCAAAGCATTTTTTATTATGTTTTCAATGCTAATACTCGGATTTTCCTTGATGATATTTCGCACTACCTTATCTGCTCGTTTTTTTGGATAACCCAAAGCTTCCAAAGCCGAAACGGCTTCATTCAAAACAGGAGAAGCTGATTGCCCCATTCCTTCTTGCGTTTGAACAGCATAAGTTTTGAGAATTTTATCTTTTAGTTCGATGATTGCTCTTTGAGCCGTTTTGGGTCCTATCCCTTTGACCGATTTTAACCTACCAACATCCTCACTGGCAATTACTTGCTGTATTTCTTCTGCATCCATAGATGATAAAATCAGCATAGCAGTATTTGGACCAATTCCCGATACGGAAATTAAAAGTTTAAAAATCTCTTTTTCCAAGGGTTCATAAAAACCATACAACAGATTGGCATCTTCACGAACAATTTGTTCGGTATATAAAAAAACCGGCTTTTCGGGATTAATTTTGGCATAAGTATTTAAAGAAATGCGAATAAAATAACCAATCTCATGATTATCAACAATAATATGTGTCGGGCTAATCTCAAAAACTTTTCCTTTTACAAATGCTATCATATATAATGTATAATTTTTGTCAAATTTACGTTTTTTTTTGAAATGTTAAATTTTTATTGATTTTTGAAAATTAAGATATTATTAGAAATATTTTTTTTAAAACTTTTTATCAGAGTCTTTATCCAAATATCTTTCATAACGCTTGTAACATTGCAAGAGTGCTTCTAAAATTTGTAAATCATTGGCGTTCTTGATAAAACGTTCCGAATAATCACAAGATTCCAATACTAAATAAACGTCTTTTTTATCCACATTGAGTAATCTGGATAAAAGTTCCCTGTCATATCTTTCTGCCAGCATTTTTTGTATTTTATCTTCCTTCTGAATTTCTTTGAGTTTTCGTAAATCTTTGGAACGACGGCTAAATAAATTATATATCAAATCCACCGGATTCATCAAAGTTTTAAGAGCGTTATTGAGGTTAGACAAACCATTGGGTTTAGGATCTCCAAACATGGCTTGTATTTTTGGACTGATATCAATAGGTTTTTGAATGGGAATAATATCCACATCGCGTTGAAGGATGCCTGTGAGTTCATGTGAGCTAACAATCACTTCATTGAGTTCCAAAGGATTTTCCATCATATAAATGGTTTGATGCTTGTTTATATTATTTTTATCTATTACGATATTAACTGTTTGATATCCCAAAAAACTGACAATGATGGTATCATTTACTTTGGCTTGTATGCTAAATAAACCCATATCATTGGATGAAACTCCCTTGAGAGAATTCAAATTAATGATATTGGCTCCCGGCAAAGCTTGTCCGGTCTTATTACTAATGAGCGTCCCCGAAAAAAATTGATCGGAATATTCTTGTGAAAAAGCTGTCTCTGCAAATAATAAAACAAAAAAAATATATAAGAAAAAATGTTTCATAAAAAAATCAGATGATTAACAAAAAATACATATTATTTTGTAAAAATATAAAAAACAAATAAGAAGAGCTTTCAATTAATAAATTTTTAACGAAAATTAAGAAATCAAATCTGCAAAAACCAACTTAAATTTGCATTTAATTCAAGCTTTTTTTGTATCTTGCCATATTATTTTAAAAACGAATTTATGAATAACGAAGAAAGAATTATTCCTATCAACATTGAGGATGAAATGAAGTCTTCCTACATAGATTATTCTATGTCCGTGATAGTTTCCAGAGCGCTCCCCGATGTTCGGGACGGTCTAAAACCGGTTCACCGAAGAGTACTATACGGGATGCATGGATTGGGATTGGCTTCCAACCGACCTTATAAAAAATCGGCGAGAGTTGTAGGAGAAGTATTAGGAAAATATCACCCACATGGAGATAGTTCCGTTTATGATGCCATGGTTCGTATGGCGCAAGAATGGAGCATGCGATACATGATGGTTGATGGTCAAGGAAACTTTGGTTCCGTAGATGGAGATTCACCTGCAGCCATGCGTTATACAGAGGTCAGGATGCAAAAGTTATCCGAAGAAATGATGTCGGATATTGATAAAGAAACTGTGGATTTTGTCAATAATTTTGATGACACATTACAAGAACCCACTGTTTTGCCCTCCAAAATACCCAGTCTGTTGGTAAATGGAGCTTCAGGAATTGCCGTTGGTATGGCTACCAATATGCCTCCACACAACTTAACTGAAGTTATCAATGGTATTATTGCTTATATTGATAATCCGGCAATAGAAATCAATGAATTGATGGAACACATCACTGCCCCCGATTTCCCTACGGGAGGTACGATTTATGGATATCAAGGTGTAAAAGATGCTTTTGAAACCGGTAGAGGACGAATAGTTTTGCGCGGCAAGTATCATTTTGAAGAAATCAAAGGAAGAGAAGCAATTGTTGTAACAGAAATTCCCTATCAAGTAAACAAAGCGGATATGATTAAAAAAACCGCTGATATGGTCAACGACAAAAAATTAGAAGGAATTTCTGATATCAAAGACGAATCCGATAGAAAAGGTATGCGAATTGTGTATTATCTAAAACGCGATGCCATTCCCAATGTGGTTTTAAACAAACTTTTCAAATACACCGCATTACAATCTACTTTTAATGTAAACAACATTGCATTGGTAAACGGACGTCCGCAAACCTTGAATCTTAAAGATTTGATACGTGAGTTTGTGGAGCATCGTCATGAAGTAGTTACCCGTAGAACTAAATACGAACTTCGCAAAGCAGAAGAACGAGCACATATTTTGGAAGGATTGATTATTGCTTCGGATCATATCGATGAAGTAATTGCATTAATCAGAGGTTCCAAAAACCCCGAAGAAGCTCGTGAAAAATTGCGAGAACGTTTCAAACTTTCGGAAATTCAAGCACGAGCCATTGTAGAGATGCGTTTGCGTCAGCTTACCGGTTTGGAACAAGACAAATTGCGCTCAGAATATGATGATTTGGTTAAAACAATTGCCGACTTAAAAGATATTTTGGACAAAAAAGAACGAAGAATGCAAATCATCAAAGATGAATTGTTGGAAATTCAACAAAAATTTGGTGACTCAAGAAGAACCGATATCGATTTTGCCGGTGGAGATGTAAGTATTGAAGATTTAATACCCAATCATCAAGTAGTGATTACCATTTCACATGCAGGATATGTCAAAAGAACACTACTTTCCGAATATAAATCCCAAAAACGAGGAGGAACCGGACAAAAAGGCGTATCTACCCGCTCGGAAGATTTCTTAGAACATATTTTCGTAGCAAATAATCATGATTATCTATTATTTTTTACGCAAAAAGGAAAAGTCTTTTGGATGCGTGTCTTTGAAATTCCTGAAGGAGCCAAAACTTCCAAAGGAAGAGCCATTCAAAACCTTATCAACTTGGAATCCGATGACAAAGTGAAAGCATTCTTGAATACCAAAGACCTTAAAGATCAGGATTATATTAACTCACATTATGTATTGATGGTAACCAAAAACGGCGTGGTCAAAAAAACTTCATTGGAACAATATTCACGTCCGCGCCAAAATGGAATTAATGCCATCACCATTCGTGAAGGTGATGAACTTTTGGATGCAAAACTCACCGATGGAAACAGCCAAATTATGTTGGCAGCACGTTCCGGAAAAGCCATACGATTTGAAGAATCAAAAATACGGGCAATGGGAAGAACTGCTTCGGGAGTAAGAGGAATTACACTAGCGGACAAAGATGATGAAGTAGTTGGCACGATTTCTGTAAATAATCTAAACACCGATGTATTGGTGGTTTCTGAAAAAGGTTATGGAAAACGTTCTAAATTGGAAGATTACCGCATCACAAACCGAGGCGGAAAAGGAGTAAAAACCATTAATATTACAGACAAAACAGGAAATTTGGTAGCTATGAAAAATGTAAGCGATGAAGATGACCTGATGATTATCACCAAAAAAGGTCTGACCATTAGGATGCCCGTTTCAGATTTGCGAGTAATGGGAAGAGCCACACAAGGAGTGAAAGTGATAAACCTAAAAAATGGAGATGAAATAGCTGCCGTTACCAAAGTTCCCAAAGAAGACGAGGTTCAAGAAGAAAATGACGGAAATGAAAATGGAAAACAAACTATAGAAAATAATACAAACGAAAACAAAGAATAACAAACACTTAAAATAAAAATTATAATGATGAGAAAACTTGCAATTTTATTTATGACACTTTTTAGCATATCAATTTATGCGCAAAAAAAAGAAGCCAAAACAGCAGAAAAGCTTTATAAAAAAGGAAATTATACAGAAGCACTTTCTACAATTAATCAAGCATGTAAAATAAAAGATCAAGCTGATGATAAAACCAAAGCTAAAATTATGTTTGTCAAAGCCGAAATTTTGGCTAAACTAGGAAAGAAAGATATGACAAACTATGAAAAAGCCATAAAAGTTATCAAAAAACTTCAAGCTTTCGAGAAAAAAATCGGAAAAGAAAAATACTCTTCCGATGCTCAAAAATTATTGAATGGCCAAGAAGGAATATTGACCAGCTTATCCAATGCCGGCTCCGAATTTTATAAAAATAAACAATATGCCAAAGCTGCAAAAGCTTTTGAATTGATTTATGGCGCCAATGGCAATAAAGATTTGGAATATTATGCGGCTGTTTCATCTTTACAAGCTAAAGATTGGGACAAATCTTTGAAATTATTAAAAGATTTATATAAAAGCGGATATGACGGAGTCAAAACAGTTTATACCGCTGTAAATAAACAAACCGGTAAAAAAGAAAAATTTAATGATTCCAAAACTGCCAAATTATTGGTAAGTGCCGGAACTTACAAAGATTTTAAAGAAGAAAAATCCAAAAGTTTACGTCCTGATCTCATTGCAAACATCCTATATGTTTACGGACAAAAAGGAAACGATAATGATGCTATCAAATTTATTGAAGATGCAAAAAAAGAAGATCCAAATAACTTGGATTTAATTATTGGTGAAGGAAACTATTACCTTAAAAAAGGAGACAATGAAAAATTTGCTGCTGCCATGAAAAAAGCTGTTGAATTGGAACCTAATAATAAATTATACAATTTCAACCTGGCTACAGCTTTGTATCAGATGAAAAAATATGATGAAGCAAAAAAATATTATCAAAAAACTATTGATTTGGATCCTAGCTTTGTAGATGCTTACAAAGGATTAGCATATATTGTTTTAGTACCTGAAAAAGCATTGACTGACAAAATGAATACTGATGAAGTATTGATGAACGACAGACTATTTAATAAATATAAAAATCAACAAAAAGAACTATACAAAAAAGCTTTGCCTTATTTTGAAAAAGCTTTGAAATATGCTCCAAAAGATGAAGAAATTTTGTATGCACTCAACAAAATTTATCGAGATTTGGAAATGAAAGATAAAGCCAAAGAAATTCATCAAAGACTCAATGAAGTAAAAGCACAAAATAAAAAATAAGAATAAAATATTTCTTATAATTCTGAGGGCGGCGCTTTGCGCCGCCCTCAGAATTATAATACTAATGAACTATCCATTTCAAAAAATCATTTACTCGTTCTCTGGCTACAATTACTTCCATATTATCCGAGAGTAAAACAAGTTTTATTCTTTTATTTGCCAATCGTATCATTTCTTTAACTGCCTCCCTATTGATGATATACTGTCGATTAACACGAAAGAATTTTTCAGGATCTATAATTTGTGTAAGTTTTTCCAAACTTTCATCAACAATAGATTCTTTCCCAGAATATTGATGTATATAAGTCATTTTGTTTTCGGAATAAAAATAATCTATATCTCGGGTAGTCAATACTTGAATATATACGCCTTTTCTTACCAAAAAACGTTCTTTATATATTTTTTGTTGAGTAAGATTTTTAAAAACTTCGGAAAAATTTTCCACCTGATTTTTTGAATGTGTATTTTTATATTTTTGGATTGCAAACTGTAAATCTTCTTGTGTAAAAGGTTTGAGTAAGTAATCGATACTGTTTAATTTGAATGCTCGAATGGCATATTCGTCATAAGCGGTAGTAAAAATTATAGGGGAATTAATTTTTATTTTTTCAAAAATTTCAAAAGCGATTCCGTCCGAGAGTTGAATATCGCAAAAAACAAGTGGCGGTTGCGGGTTGCTTTGCAACCACGCAACCGCCGAATTTACGGAATTAAGTGTTTCCAAAACATCTATATTTTCTTTTGTTAACATGCGTTGCAAGCGTCTTGCAGCAGGTTTTTCGTCTTCTATGATAAGAGCAGCAATCATTTTTCTATTAAATTTTATTAAAAATACAAAATTATATCAAAGGTATTTTTACAATAAAATATTTCTTATCCTCTTCAATGATTACAGGTTTTTTAGTAAGGAGTTCAAAACGTTTTTTTATCAACTCCAATCCTAAACCTTTACTTTCCGTATGTATTTTTTTTGGATTTTTATTGTTTTTTACAATTAAATAATCATTATTAAGGGTTATATCTATTTTTAAGGGATGATTATCGTCAATTTGATTGTGTTTCACTATATTTTCCAATAAAATTTGCAAACTCATCGGGGGAATTTTTTTTGAAGCATCCGAAATTTTAGGTAAATCATAAGTCAATGCATTTTCAAAACGTGCTTTTAAAAGTTCCAAATATTTTTTTGAAAAAGATAGCTCATCTTTTAAACTTACTGTAGTATGGTCTTTTTGTTGCAGAACATATTTATAAATATCGGATAACCGCACTACAAATTTTTCTGCTTTTTCGGGATTTTCTTCAATCAAAGCCGTTAATACATTCAGATTGTTAAACAGAAAATGCGGATCCAATTGAGCTTTTAAACTTTCAAATTTGGCTTGTTCGTTTTGGGTTTTAAGTTTTTCGGCTTTCAACTTTTCTGTTTCAATTTTTTTGAAAGTGTAAAGGATGATAATGAATAATGAAATAACTAAGGCAAACATCAAAACCAGAATATATTCAAAAGTAACAAGTGGAGATAAAACCATATTAATTTGTTCTTTAATTCCTTTACCAGTAACCAAAAAATTCAGCAAAAGATAAATTATAAAGTTTAATGGTAAAAGTCCTATTATGCTAGTTATCAATGTTTTATAAGGATATTTGTCCCAACTAAAAAATTTTCCTATTAGATAAAAATACCCTCTATTTATGGAATAAAATACCAATGAATAGATAAAGATAATTCCAATGTTGCGTTTCATGGCTTCCATTCCACCAAATAAGCCGTTGAATAAAGTTATCAAAATGGTAACTCCAAAAATGATATATAAATGATATGCTTTTTTCATTATTATTTTATTTTAATTCGATTGTTATTGATTGGTTATTCATCAAAGAAAATACAGCATCCTCCCATTCGGGCGCACGCATCAAATTTTTATTATTTGAAATTCCCCAAGGTTCCATAGGCATAAAATATTCATTAAAATCCAATTGGTGATTATTATTCAAATCCTGAAAACACATTACTGCATATTCACCTTTGGGCAAGTTAAAAATTTCTATTGAAAAATTATCATCATCCACTTTTTTATGGATACTGATAGTCACTTTTTTTTCCTCAAAAGATTTTTTACTATCATAAATAGCTATGAGGAGGTTTCCGTCGGATGTTTTTATTCCGGTAAAATTCATTTTTAGGTTGAATTGTTCATTGGTTTGTGTTTTAAATCCGGTTAAAACCGTAAACAGGATTATAACCAACAATTTGATAAAGCTATACTTTTTCATTTTTAATAGTTTTTTGATTGATTTTTCGAAACAAAACTCTGACTTTGTTCTTTAATAATCCAATTTTTTTTACCGAACCCGCATTTTTTCACGACAAACCGTCAAAATGATATGAATAAGCCGAAATTATTATTTATCTTTGTTGAAAACGATAAATTATGTTAAGTAATAAATTGGAAAAAGCACTGAATAAACAGATTAACGCCGAGTTTTATTCGGCATATTTCTATTTATCCATGTCTTCATTTTTAAATGAAATTAACTTGACCGGATTTTCCAATTGGATGCGGGTTCAATTTGAAGAAGAGCAATTTCACGC
>Ga0256841_1002203_pt1 | contig 15772 bp, 10 predicted proteins | sample 356308metaG_FD_185971 | JGI IMG/M metagenome (GOLD analysis project Ga0256841, IMG submission 185971) | Hydrothermal vent microbial communities from Mid Atlantic Ridge, Atlantic Ocean - 356-308 | ecosystem: Environmental > Aquatic > Marine > Hydrothermal vents | place: Atlantic Ocean: Mid... | reverse complement strand
TGAGGAGCCGGCGCGCAGACCCCATCAGGGCCGGGGTTCAACATGCATCCGTACAAAGGCCGGATATAAGCATGCAATCTGACCCCCTGCCTCAACCGCATGGGTTGCACGGTCGGGGGGAGTCCATATAAACGGCCGGCTAAACGAGTAGAGAAAAATGTTTGGATTTGGAAAAGAGAAGTCGATTCCCAAGCCTTCTGGCAGGGAGGCGGACAATGCAGAGACCTCCCGCAACGGACAGGACGGGCGCTTGGCACAAGCGATCGCACGGGCGGCCCAGCGGGAGCAGGCCAAGTCCTCAGGGCGGATGTTCGCCCGCCTCAAGGAGTCCCTGGCCAAGACCAGCGCTATCCTGAACGCGGATATCGGTGACTTGGTCGCCGGGCGCAGCGAGATCGACGAGGATCTCCTCGAAGAGCTGGAGATGCTGCTGGTCAGTGCGGATGTGGGTATACCCGCAACCCAGCGCATCATGGAAGCCTTGAGTTACCGCATAGCGCGTCATCAGGCGTCTGATGCCGATGCCTTTCTGGCCGCCCTGCGCGAGGAGCTTCGGGCCCTGCTGGTCCGCAACGACCGGCCGGTACGGCAAGCCGCACCCGGGCGGCCGCAGGTGATTCTCATGGTGGGCGTCAATGGTGCCGGCAAGACGACGACCATCGGCAAGCTGACCAAACAGCTACAGGCCGAAGGCAATCGCGTCATGCTCGCCGCCGGGGACACCTTTCGTGCGGCTGCGGTCGAGCAGTTGCAGGTCTGGGGTGAACGCAACAGCGTACCGGTCATCGCCCAACATTCGGGCGCCGATCCCGCCTCGGTGATCTACGATGCGCTCGAAGCGGCGACGGCCCGAGGTGTGGATGTGCTCATCGCCGATACCGCAGGCAGACTGCACACCAAAGGCAACCTGATGGAGGAACTGAAGAAGATCGTGCGGGTCATGAAGAAGCTCGATCCCGACGCCCCTCATGAGGTCATGCTCGTCCTCGATGCCACTACGGGACAAAACGCCCTGTATCAGGCCAAACAGTTCCATCAAGCGGTGCCGTTGACCGGAATCACTATGACCAAACTCGATGGGACGGCGAAGGGCGGTATCCTCTTCGCGATCGCGGAGGCACTCGATGTCCCCTTGCGTTTCATCGGTATCGGCGAGCAGGTCGAGGACCTGCGTCACTTCGATGCGGATGAGTTCATCGACGCCCTGTTGGGGTGAGATGGGTGTGGCCTCACAACGCAACCTATCGAATGACTCGCCATGTATGGCAAGACTGGGGGTGGTTCATTACCCTGACTTCTCCTGGGATGGTCAGTGGGAAATGATCCAGGGGTTTACTACGGTGATCGCGTGGTCGAATCGTAGACCGTTGCTTTAGTGCAACCCTTCCAACTGGGCAGGCGTGGATCGCGCGAGAGCACCAACCGGCATTTTGGCTCGGAACAAAAAACCAAAGAGGAGGTCCTGTCGTTTTGAACACACAGGTAAGAGTTTTTCCTGGCTGCTGTGACGCAGACTTGCGCAATGGGGATACGGTCTTGTTGACCGGTGACGACATCCATACCAAGCGCCGGGAGATACGCGACTATTTCCACCGCACATACAGCCTCTACGAGCGGCTCTTCGATTGTCTCGCCGATGAGCAGGCGTTTTACACCAAGGCAATACCGGTGCGCCATCCGTTGATTTTCTACTACGGTCATACAGCGGTCTTTTTCGTCAACAAGCTGCATGTCGCCAAACTGATACCCGAGCGCCTGGATCCGGAACTCGAGTCGATGCTCGCTATCGGGGTGGACGAAATGTCTTGGGATGATCTCGACGAATCCCACTACGACTGGCCGGCGTTGGCACGGGTGAAGGCCTACCGTGCCCGGGTCCGGCAACTGGTCGACGATTTCATCGTGAACACGGACTTTTCATTGCCCATCGGATGGGACGATCCCATGTGGATCGTGATGATGGGTATCGAACATGAACGCATCCACCTGGAGACCACCTCTGTGCTGATCCGTCAGTTGCCCATCGAGCGGGTGAGACCTGACGAGCTGTTCAAGGAATGCGAAGATTACAGCGATGACTACCCCGGCAACGCTCTGCTGCCGGTGAGCGGCGGCAAGGTCCGGCTGGGCAAGGCCTACGATGATCGCCTCTACGGGTGGGACAACGAGTACGGTGCGGCCGAGGTCGATGTCAGGGATTTCAAGGCCAGCCGGTTTCTCGTATCCAACGGCGAGTATCATGAGTTCGTCAGGGAGGGGGGTTATCAGGAAAAAGGCTACTGGACCGAAGAGGGCCGGCAATGGCTTGAATTCTCGGGCGCCAGGCACCCGGAATTCTGGATCGAGACGAAGGAAGGTTACCGCTATCGCAGCATGACTCGCGAGATCCCCATGCCATGGAATTGGCCGGTGGATGTCAACTACCTGGAGGCCAAGGCGTTCTGCAACTGGAAAGCGAAGCGGACCGGAAAATCCATCCGGCTGCCGACGGAGGCGGAGTGGTACTGCCTGCGCAATATGCTGGACAGCGATCTGCCCGATTGGGAACGCGCACCCGGCAACATCAATCTGGAGTACTGGGCCTCGGCCTGTCCGGTGGACCGGTTCGAGACGCGGTTGCCGAACGGCACCGCCCTGTATGACGTCATCGGCAACGTCTGGCAGTGGACCGAGACCCCTATCGACGGCTACCCGGGCTTCAGGGTTCACCCCGCCTATGACGATTTTTCCGTTCCGACGTTCGATGGCAAGCACAATATAATCAAGGGTGGGTGTTTTATCTCCACAGGCAACTATGCCATCAAGGACTCGCGCTACGCCTTCAGGCGTCACTTCTTCCAGCACGCGGGCTTCCGCTACATCGAATCGGATGTGGAGCCGACGATCTGCTCCAATCCCTACGAAACCGATGATCTGGTGTCCCAATACCTGGAGTTTCATTACGGACCCGAATATTTTTCCGTGGCCAACTTTGCCAAGGCGTGCGCGGAGATCTGCCTGACGGAGGCGCGGCGTGCCGGTATCGCCCTCCGCAACGCCAGGGCGCTCGATATGGGCTGCGCCGTGGGACGGGGGGCTTTTGAACTGGCGAGAGGATTCGGCCACGTGGATGCCCTGGACTTTTCCGCCAGGTTCATCTCGGCGGCCGTGGAACTGCAGCAGAGCGGCATCAAGCGTTACAAGGTCCAGGATGAGGGGGAACTGGTCAGCCCCCGGGAAGCCTGCCTGGGGGACCTGGGATTGGCGGATACCGCCGACCGGTGCCGATTCATGCAGGCGGACGCCTGCAATCTGAACGAGAAATTCTCGGGCTATGACCTGGTATTCGCCGGGAATCTGATCGACCGCCTGTACTCGCCGAGAAGCTTCCTGGCCATGATCCATGAGCGCATGCGCAAGGGGGGGCTGCTGATCATCGCCTCTCCCTACACCTGGTTGGAGGAGTTCACCCCGCGCAGCGAGTGGTTGGGCGGATTCAAGAACGAGGTCGGTGAGGTGTATACCACATTGGAGGGCCTGCAAGACGTGCTCGGCGGGCACTTCGATAGGATCGGTGAACCGCGTCAGCTGCCTTTCGTGATTCGCGAGACCCGGCGCAAGTTCCAACACACCCTGTCTGAATTGACGGTGTGGAAACTGCGCTGATCGCCCGGCCCGGCCTGGAAATCCCTCCGTACCGGTTGGCGGCCTACCAACAGGCCGCCGCCGCCAGGATTCGGTGGCCCATGGGCGCCTCGGCGCCTCAGGCGCCCGGACTCGGTGAACTCCTGGCCTTGGCCGACGAGAGCGAACAGCGGCAATGGCGAGACCTCCCTCTCGGCTATGCCCCCAGTCGCGGAAACGGCTACCTGAGGAGCGCCATCGCGGCGTCTTATCCGGGGTTGGAAGCCGACGATATCCTGGTCTTTGCGGGCGCCCTGGAGGCCATATACGTCCTTTTCCATGTCCTGCTGGAACCTGGTGACAGGGTGCAGATCATCACGCCGGCATTCGAGCCTTTAGCGATTGTGCCTCAGGCCATGGGGGCGGGTCTCGAAACCATCCGTATGCGGCCTGGGGACAACGGATGGCAACTCGACCTGGCGGAGTGGCAGGACCGCCTGGGGCCCGGTACCAGGGTGGCCACGATCAACTTCCCCCACAATCCCACTGGCGCCATGATCGATGCGGCACAGTTGGAGAGCATGGTGGAATGCTGCGCGGAGCAGGGGTGTTGGCTGTTTTCCGACGAGGTGTTCCGCGGATTGGAACACCACCCCGGAGAGGGTCTGCCCCCGGTGGCCGGCCTGTACGAGAAGGGTGTCAGCCTCGGCACGATCTCCAAGGCTCACGGTCTCGGAGGAATCCGCGTCGGCTGGATCGCTTGCCGCGACAGGGAGTTGTTGCAACGCATGCTGGAACTCAAGCAGTTCCTGTCCATCTGCAATGGGCAGGCGGATGAGTTACTGGCCGCGATTGCGCTGAAGCGCGGCGAGGCCTTGCTGGAGAAGAACCGGCGACTGGTCCTGAGTAACCTCGACTACCTCGAGTCCGGCCTCGAGGCCTCGGAGGCCCCCCTGGGCTGGCATCGGCCGCAGGCCGGCTGCGTGGCTTACCCGGAACTGTTGGCCGAGAATTCGGCGCGGGGATTCGCGCTGCGCCTGCTGGAGCATACGGGCGTCATGGTGGTGCCTGGCGACTGTTTCCTGCAAGGGGAATCCCACATCCGGGTCGGTCTTGGGCGTCAGGATTTTCAGGCAGCCTTCGATCGTTTTCTGCAGTTTCTATAGTCCGCCGTTGGGATGGGTACATCATCCACCCGACTCGTCGGTAGGGGACTGCCTCCTGATTGCCGGGTGCATAGCCGCCGAGATACCCGCCATCAACCCGATCTGCGGGAAGAAAAAAGACTGGATCAGAGCGAGTTGAGGGAAGAAGAGGGCACCGCTTGCCGAGACGACGCTGGGAACCATCACGATGGCGACGATCCTCCGCATGTCACCGCGGAAATGCCGTCCCATGAGGAACAGGTAGGGTAGCTGTTTGAGTGTCTGGTCCATCAGGATGATCTGTGCGGAATCGGTGGCTACCGTGGAAGCACCACGAATGGATACGGAAACGTCCGCCTGCTGCAGTGCAATGGCGTCGTTGATACCATCACCGATGTAGCAAACGGTCTTTCCTTCGTCCTGAAGCCCGGCAACGAGGGAGGCCTTCTGCTCGGGCAGGACCTCCGCAAAATAGCGGTCGATGCCCAGTGCCTCGGCCAACCGCCGGGTCGGCCCCTCCTGGTCACCGGAGATGATATAGGTCGATTCGATTCCATGGTCCTCCTTCAGTCGCCGGATAATGTCGGCGGTCCCCGGCCGAATCGTCGCCTCGAGTTCGATCGCCCCGATGATGTGGTCGTCCCGCGCAACGACCACCATGGGTGAGCCCCGATCATGACTCCGTGCCTGCGCCACGCGAATACTGTCCGGGACCTCGATACCCTCTTCGGCCAGAAATCGCGTGCTGCCGACGCGCACCAGTGTCCCCTCGATGCCGACAGTAAGGCCGTACCCCAACTTGTAGGCCGCATCTTCGATATCCGGCAAGTCCAAGGCATCCTGGGCCGCCCTGTCCACTATCGCCTTGGCTATCGGATGAGTCTGCTTGGCCTCGGCGGCCGCCGCGAGACGCAATACCTCAGATGCCCCGACATCACCCAGGGTATGCACCGCAGCCACCGTGGGCTGTTCCTCGGTCAGTGTTCCCGTCTTGTCGAAGACGATCGTATCGACATCCTGCAATAGTTCGAAGGTGTGCCCGTCTTTGATCAGGATGCCCTGGTGCGAGGCCCTGTCCAGATAGTTCAGTACCCCGATCGCAGACGCAATCGAGGCCCTGTATTTGAAATGGGAGTTGACGATACCCAGGGCACCGGTGCTACCGAGAAACGGATAGCTGATCGCACCCAGCGCAAACGTTGGCAGCACGGTCCGGTCGCTGATCTCCTTCGACCAGAGTTGCACGTCTGTCTTGGTGCTGATGGTATTGTTGAGGATGCTGGCGATCTGCGCCGCTGTGGTTTGTTGGCCGGTCTCTCTGGCCTGGATAAGGATCCTTCCGGACAACACCAGGGTCAATGCGAAGACCTCGTCTCCTTCCCGCTTCTCTGCAGGTTGTGATTCACCGGTCAGGATGTGTTGATCTACGGATGCGGTACCGCGGGTGATCAGACCGTCTACCGGGATAGTGCCGCCCGCCCCGACGATAACGGTATCTCCCGATGTCAACGCCTCGAATTTGATTTCCCGTTCAACGCCGTTGCGCAACACCCACACGGTCGAGGGTTGGCGTTTGAAGACGTCGATGATGTTCTTCTTGGAATCGTCGCTGATCTTGTCCAGGAGTTTCCGGTTCAGGCTGAACATGAAGACCGAAAAGCTGGCGAAAAACAGATAACCGTTGACGACGAGCAATATCTTCATGAGCGCCGACAGCGAGTCGACCGTGAGCTTCTTGTCGTGAATAAGACTGCGGAATGCCTCCAGTATCGCGAATTGGGTGATATAGACGATGCCTGGCACGCTCAGCCAAATCAGTGGCGTATAGAACAACCTGCCCGCTCCCGCCAGGCCCATGGAGACCATGGAAACAGCCATGTTACGATCGTTCAGGCGTTTGCGTGGGCTCTTCCGCTCGATATTGTCGGCGGCGAACTCTTTCATCTGTTCACTGCGCGCGCTTCCGGTGAATGGCATGACGCGTGGTGCCTTCGGTCCGGAACGCATATGACGCAGTAATTTGCCTTTTTTCCGGCGGCTGGTGGCGAAAATACCGAGACTGGTGATGCCGATGGCCTCAATAAGCATATCGTTTTTCTACCTGTTCGCCTGCGTTATATCTGTTGCACGTAAAGATATCGTTTCGAGGGTGGCGTTCGTCGCGCCCCTGGGTAAGGTGTGGAAGTGGCTCGTAGCCAGGACTGTGGCGAACAATCGTCACACCACCCAGGGGTGCGAGGGATGGCCGCCGTCGTGAGGAGTGACGCAGGGAAGTGCCGTTGACGGACCGAAGGACGGAAATATTTGTGTGCGATGGGTATGCCGTCCCGGGGACGAGTCATCCGTGGTAAAGGTTTCTGTCATGTCGTTCCAGGGCATCGTAATACCGCATGAGATGCCGTTCTGCCGCTTCACGCATCGCCGGGCTGACCAGCCGCTGTTTTTCCTGGCGATCGGAGGAAAACTGTGTCCTGCCGGTGTCGTCTTTGGAATAGACATCGAATTGTCCGAGCATATTAGACAGGGTCCGATCGGATGGCATGAAGCCAAACGCCGTCTTGTGGATGTGGGGAAGGTGCTCTCTGGTGAGGTCACGATAGTTGAGATAGTGGGTGGGATCCTTCATCTCGGTGAGGCTGTACTGGAGATAGCTCTGGTAAAACGCGGTGAAATATTGAAGGCTGTCCATGGCGAGCAACGCACTCTGAGTCTGTCCGGTGATGAAAGCCGCCGCGCCTGACTCCTTGAGACGCGGCAAACCGGTGGTGGGCTTTGACAGAATGGACGCCATCACTTCCACGGGATCCCGGTACATGAACAAACAGGGTGTATCGGGAAATGCGCGTTGGATGAGGGCGACGAACGCGATCATCCAGCTTCGAAACCGAACAAAATAGGACCTTTGTTCGGGAAGCCGGGTTCGACCCATCAGTTGTACCATATTCCGGATCATCCGCAGATTCGCTTCGCTTGCCTCGATCGGGGCGTTCCAATCATCAGACAAATATCGCCAGAATCGCTCGTGCAGGGGTGTCGGTTCTTTCAAGACGATATGGTGGGGGGATTGATCGAGAATCCGCGCCATCAATGTCGAGCCGCACTTGGACATATGAAATATGAAGCCGGCGGGTGGTTGCCCTGGCCCCAGTTCCGTATCATCGCAGCGCAGGATATCCATATCCGTGGTAAAACAGAGGCCGGGGCCGGAGGTCTCGACCAGGTTGCGAATCGAGAAGCGGAATTTCCATTCGTGGAGTGGACAATCACCGATATCGCGCCAGACGATCCGGTCGTCCTGGGTTAGGGCGACGGGGATCACCCCCTTATGTCTGCGGATTTCCGCAAGTGCCTCTTCTGCCTCGAGATGGCGGGACCGGGCCGCCTGGAAGAGGGCTGGGGTGCTTTGTTCGTCGAGTGATTGCATTTGCCTGCCTTGTGGAGTCGATCCGAGGGTAACCGTTCAGACCCTCATCTACAAATGAATCTCGTCGTCCCTGGAGCAGGCGGGAGCGGTACAGGCGAGTTGCCTGCCGCTTCATTTTCGGAGGCGTACAGCCGTCGAAAAGCTTCGGTTTTCAACGGCCCGCTACGCACCGGTGGCCACTCCATCAGGCTCCAGACCGGTTGCGGCGTTGCCACATTGGGCCGCATTGGGGGCCTTGTCCTCATCGGCCTTCACCTTCCAGGGGGCCGCATCGTCTGACAATTCGTCCTTGACCAGGGGCATCATGCAGTTCATCAGCCCAAGGATCTTCGACGAGAAATAGACCACGAGGCTTCCCACCAGGCCCATGTGCAGCAGGAACACCCCGCTCAGGGTGATCACGCCAGGGACCATGGAATTCAAGTAGTTGGTCCGCATGTTCTTCTCGAATGCCTTGGCGATCTCGAATAAGGATTCGATTCTTGCCAAGTCCGCGTCCATCAGAATAATCTGCGCCGTATCGGTTGCCACGGTGGATGCACCACTCAGGGAGATGGAAACATTTGCCTCTCTCAAGGCGATGGCGTCATTGATCCCGTCACCGATATATCCTACGAACCGGCCTTCCGCACGTAGCTTCTTGATGATCTCCGCCTTTTCCGCCGGCAGCGTTTCTGAATAATAATTGTCCACGCCCAACTCATGGGCCAGCCGGCGTGTAGGCCCCTCGTGATCCCCTGAAATGATGGAGACGGTTCGGCCCTCTGCCTTCAGGTAATCCACGACGCGTTTGGCCTCGGGCCGGACACAGGGATCCAGCCTCAAGACACCCGCGAGGTGTTGATCCACGGCGATGTAGACGAGCGAACTCCCGGTGGCCTGGGAACGGTTCTGTAGGTCCCGGACCTCATCTGGCAAGTGGATGCCCTTCTGCTGCATGAAACGAACGCTGCCAACCTGTATCGACTGCGAATCCAGTGTCACCTGTATACCGTAGCCCACGTGATAGGCGGCATCCTCTATGGAGGGAGGCTCCAGTCCCTGTTCCCGGGCTGCGGTCACTATGGCCTTGGCGATAGGGTGACTCTGACGGTGCTCCGCGGCAGCGGCATAGGCGAGCACTGTCTGTGCGTCATACGGCCCCAGCGGATAGATCCGGCCCAGGGTGGGCTGTTCGACGGTCAAGGTGCCGGTCTTGTCGAACACGACCGTGTCCACCTGCCGGAGCATCTCCAGAGAGCGGCCGTCTTTGATCAAGATCCCATTCTTGGCCATGATATGAAGGAAATTCAGGACGCTGATCGGACCGTACAGTTTCATGTTATAACCGAACGCAGACCAGAGAATAGCCATCGCGGCGCTGGGGCCGAGGAGAGGCAAGGTCAGGCTGCTGACGAAGAGCGTCGGCGCAATGAACCCATCGGCGATCGCTTTGCCGCGCAGTTTGACGCTCTCTTTGAATTCCTGGGTCTGTTCGAGGATCTGCTCGATCTTCGCCGCGTTGGTGTCGGATCCTGTATGCTCCGCCCGGACCAGTATACGGCCGGACAGTACCAACGTCGTGGCAAAGACGGGTTCCCCTGCCTCTTTTTCGACCGGCTGTGATTCACCCGTCAGGCTGTGCTGATCGACAGTGGCGGTCCCTTCCACGACGGTTCCATCCACCGGGATTACCTCGCCGGCGTTGACGACGACGATATCGTTCTTGCGAACGGCGGCCAAGGGCATCGAGACTTCTGTGCCATCGGTCATCACCCATATGGAGAGTGGCTTTTGACTGAAGCTCTCGATCAACTGTTGGTGGGAGTGCTCTTCGGTCCGTCTCAGCAGTTTTAGGTTCAGGAGGGCCGTAAAGGAGACGATCGAGGCGAGGAGGAAATATCTCGATACGAGAAAACTGATCAGGGAAACGACTTCCAGTAACTCGGTCGTTATCCGTCCCTTTCGCAGGTTCTTGGACAGTTCTTGAACCACCGGCAGGTTGTTGACCAGGGTGCCTGCTCCCGCCAAAGGCAACAAGGGCGCGTAGAAAAGGGTTCCGACCGTGGCCAGGCCGATCAAGCCCATGGCGATATCGATTCGCCTGTCGAGATTGCTTTCCACCGCGCTGGCGCTCGTAGAGCCATGTTGTCCCGTCAATTCCTGCAACTGCTCATCACGTGCCTGGGTCCCCCCCATTGAGATCTCGATGACCTTCCGTAGGGCGAGATAGCCCTTTCTTGCCCCTTCGTACAGATCCTGTGGGCGTGCCAGCGCGAAGTGTCCCTTGTCATCGTCACGGGCATACCGGGCCTTTTCATGAGTCCCGTCGGTCCGCCGTCGGGGAGATCCGGAGGTATGGTAGCCCTCCTGGGCGCGGAGACATCCTTTGGTACAGAGCTTGCGCCTCAGCGTCTTGGGTTGACGTCCAAAGGCGAGGCCGCTTCCAAGGGCTACAGCACTGCCCAATGTGAGCACATGAATGAGCATCGGTGCACTTCCGACGGTTCTTGGTTATGCAGGGTGGTAGGAAAGGCCGGACCGCCGAGGGAGGGGCCGGACTTGCCAACATCGGTCCGCTCACGGCAGGGCTGCCGGAGAACATGGCGCGCCGGCATGAAAGGGGCCTTCCCTGGCCGCACAGGAACGCTGCACGCGTCAGCGTTTCTTGTCATGTACTCCTACTTTATGCCGGTTCGGGTTCCATGTCGATGGTGACGCCGGCCTCTTGGTCCTCCGTCTCACGGACATCGGCCCCCTCCTCCTTGTCAAGCCCGAGCTTGCGCGCGATGAGCGCATCGACGCTGTGGGGACCGGGACCCCGGATGATCAGCCACAGGAACAGGATGACATACATGACCTGAGGCAGATACAAGAACCAATCGAGCCAGTCCAGGGGCCCGAGGCCCGGCGGAATCACGGTGGGGATCTCGACGGTGACGATGGCGACGATCATCGCGAAGGCCAGTGCGATGGCCCAGAAGGTGGACAGGAAGCCGATGGTCAGGAGCGAGCCGCCGTAGAATTCGACCGAGGCCAGGAAATAGGAGAGGAATTTGGGGAACGGTAGGCCAGTGGCCTTCATGGCACCGAGCAGGCCGTTCCAGTGCGATGCGGTGAACAGCTTGTTCCACCCGGAAATGGCGAAGAACAGGCCGAGCGATACCCGAGACAGCAGGATCGGGAACCATTCCCAGCGGGGCTCGCCCTGCAATGCGCGACGTGTCCAGGTCCTTACGCGCTGAACAAAGCGTTGATGCCAGCCTTCCTCCAATTCCCAGTCCCATCTCCTGAGGGACAGGTCCAGGGTCAGGATCAGCGCGGCAAGCGTCCAGAAACCAGTGAGCACGGCAGCTGTCATGCCGGTGGTGATCACCACTGCCAGGGGCGACTTGTACCACTGCTCCGACTCGGAAGGGTAGTGGGCGCGCATCCAATTGAACGCGCTATAGCCGAGGAAGGGTAAAGAGAGAAAACCGAGCGGCGGATAGAACAGCGCTCCAGCCGCCGACACGGCCAGGGCGACATGCGCGGCACGTTCCGAGTACCTCAATTCCACCAAGTCGTCCTTGGCCGCCAACAGCCCCTCCTGTTCGGTGGCATCAGCTGGTTTGGATGCCATCTTTTCCACCAGGCGCTTGCGCCGAAAACGCTCGTGCGCTGCGCCCAGTAGCCCCCCGCCAACGACAGCCAGCGGTCCGAGAAGGATGAGATGAATCATCGGAAGCCCCCCCTGTGTGGATGGAAATGACTGGTTGTTCTTGAAGAAAGATCGAAGATCAATGATCGGTGCCTGGCCAATACCCCGGCATTGGAGCTGCGCGCCGTCGGCAGGGAAAAACCACCGGCCGCCCCCATCCTTTGTTCAGCCGTTGACCGGTGGCTGGAGATCCACAGGCGGTGGGCCTGTCATGCGCCAGCACGTGCCTCGCATGGGCTGTATACGAATATAGGGTACAGCATATCACTATTGGCCGGCATTCCCCAGCGATTGCGGAAGCACGCCGGTCATCAGATCCCCGTGCATGCCGGCTCAGTGCAGCGTGATCAGGCTTTCGCTCATGGTGGCGGGGTAGTCGGTGCCCAAGAGGGTGAGCAGCGTGGCGGCGACGTTGCTCAGATTTCCGGAGGTCTTGCGCCATTGTACGGCCTTGCCGTTGTGGGATATGACGATCATGGGCACCGGGCGGTTCGAGTGTGAGCCCATCGGACGGCCCTGGTCGTCGACCATGACGTCGGCATTACCGTGATCGGCGGTGATGAGCAATTGCCAGCCGTGCGCCTTACCCCAGGAGGTGACCGCCTTTTCGGCCAGTGCATCGACCGCATGGGCGGCCTTGATGGCCGCGTCGAGATTGCCTTGGTGTCCGACCTGGTCGAGATTGGGGACATTGACGATCAAGACCTGGCCAGGGGTGTCATCGGCCATCAGGCGTTCCAACTCGCCACCGAGTTGGTCGATCGACATGGCGGGATTGGCCAGAATCTCATCGTCGGGGATGGTCGGCACCTCGACGCCCTTCGCGCTGTCATCGCCTTGCATACCATTGATGAAATAGGTCACATGTGGAAACTTGCATTGCTCCGACAGCCGTACAGTGGCATATCCCTTCTGTTTGAGCACATCGATCAGGCCGCCGTTGATCGCCTGGGTGGGAAAGAAGACGTCTTCCAACGGCACTGCCTCGTGCTTGAGTTCCACCATGGCGATCACATGGCAGTCCTGGTTCATCAGTTTCGCCAGTTGCGATATCCGGTCGGCACGGTGATTGGTGAGAATGACGGTGTCACCAGCGGCCACGGGCGCCCCGCCGGGGAAGGTGGCGTGGGGAAAATTGGCCTCGGACGGGAAATCCTTGAGATGTTGCTCCAGGGCCTCCAGGCTGAAGGGGTGACTGTCAAGGTGCCCCATCAGGGCATCTTTGCAGTGCTGGGTCACATCCCAGTTTCCGGCCCGGTCGGTGGCCCATTTGCGTCCCATCACTGATGCCAGCCGGATCTTGTCGCTGCCATTGGCGGCAATGGCCTCCTGCAGCGCCTGCAACAGTCTTGGTGCCGTGCCTGCCTGGCTGTCGGTACCGTCCAGCAGGGCGTGTATATAGACGGCTGGAAAACCTTTCCTGGCACCGATGTCGGCGGCGTTGATCAGCGTCTCCCAGTGGGCATGGACGCCGGCGTCCGAGAGCAGGCCAACGACGTGCAGCGGTCTGGACCGGTCGCAATGTTCCCAGGCCGGGTGCCGTTCCCAGGAGCCGTCGCGATAACCCTCACGGATACGGCCGAGGGTGCTGGGCAGCACCCGCCCGGCACCGATGGTGAGGTGCCCCACCTCGGAGTTGCCCGCCTTGCCCGGGTCGAGGCCGACTTCCGAGCCCGAGGCATGGAGCCGGGCATAGCCCTGTTGCTGCATCAGCGAGTGGACGAAGGGCATGTGTTCGGCGGTGGTGGCGCTGGCCGCGGGATCGTCGTTGAGTCCCATGCCGTCCAGGATCAACAGCACGGCCTTGGATGGTGGGGGTGAGGTGTTGGCCTGTGGGCTCATGGGGGGTCTCCTGCGTGCTGGATGAAATGGAGCGTGGAAATGTGTCGGTGTCCAGTTTGAGGCTTCGTGAAGCTCTCAATCCGAGGTGTCGGGCCCATATCCTCGCCCCTGTGATTCGAGCGAATCGGCAAGGGTGCGCGTTCACGCTGGACCCGGAGGAGCGGGTAAGGATCACAAAAACGGTGTGCCCTTGTGGGGCCGCTCCTGTCCCTGGTTCTGGAATGGTTGTGTGGGCGCGTCGCGGTGCAGAAATATCGACCGGGACTATCCCAGGAGCTGATCAGAACCTTAGCAGGAGAGATGCGATCAGGCAAGAAACCGGCAGCGGGGCAATCGCCATGGAGAGGCCTTGACGGGCCGTCGAAGAACGGATGTTTTCTTCGGGCGGTGTGCGATATACGGGTGCACCACCGTTTTTGCTGGCTGTAAGCCAGTGAAAAAACTGGAAACGTGAGGTCCTGATTCCCCGGTTTCGCGGTTGCGGAGTCGTGGGACGGATTCTTCATGTATTTTTTCAGGCCCGTCCCAGGGCTGGACGGTTTTGCTCAGGTGGTATCGTTTACGTTAGCCTTGGCCCGCCCTGTTCCCAGTGCCCCAACTACATCCAGCAGAGTAATCACCATGTCAGCCGGACACGACCATGCCGCTCCGTCCCACGGGCGCGCCTTCGCCGTCGCCGTGGGTGTCAACCTCGCGTTTTCGGCCATCGAGGCCACCTATGGGGTGATCTCGGGTTCCTTGGCCCTCATCGCCGATGCCGGCCACAACCTCAGTGATGTGCTGGGGTTGCTGCTCGCCTGGGGCGCAAGCGTGTTGGCGGCACGGCCGGCATCACAACGGAGAACCTATGGTTTCCGCAAGGCGGGTATCCTGGGTGCCCTGGGCAGTGCGCTGCTGCTCCTGGTGGGTATCGGTGGCATGGCCTGGGAGGCCTTCGGGCGTATCCTGCACCCGGCGCCGGTGCAGGGTCTGACGGTTATGGTCGTGGCGGGGATCGGGGTGCTCGTCAATGCCGGCACCGCCGCGCTGTTCATGGCCGGTCAGCGTTCGGACATCAATATCAGGGGAGCCTTTCTGCACTTGGCCGCTGATGCTGCCGTATCCGTCGGCGTCGTCATCGCCGGCGCCCTGATCTTCTATACGGGCTGGCTGATCATCGACCCGGTGATGAGTCTGATCGTCGCCCTGGTGATTCTGGTGGGTACTTGGTCGTTGCTGCGTGAGTCGCTGGATCTGGCGATGGATGCGGTTCCGAAGGAGATCGACCTGGGTGAGGTTCGCGGATTCCTGGAGGGCCTGGCAGAGGTTCGCGAGGTGCATGATCTCCATGTATGGCCACTCAGCACGACGGAGACCGCGTTGTCGGTGCATCTGGTCCTGAACCCCGAGGCCGACTTGGAGCAAGGACTCGATCTGGCCGTCCGCCTGCAGGATCTGTTGCACGATCGCTTTGAGATCGCGCACACGACAGTGCAGGTGGAGCGTGATTCGGCCAAGGATTGCCGTTTGCGATAGAGTGGATCGGGCGATGCCGTGAATCCGGGGCGGGGTTTTCTATTGCGGCAGGCGCTTCGAAAGGGGAAGTCGCGCCTTTCCCTTTCGGTGGTGGAGAAGCCTATGGGGGAGGTTCTCCGTGGTGCTGCGGGCTCCCGGTCTGGCGGAGTCGAAGTCCCTGTGGCTTGATCGGACCTCTAGCCGCTCCTCACGCCCCTGGGCATCGTTGCGAAAAACCGCCATAGGTCCTGCTGTGCCTCGCTTCAACGCCTGCCCCACGGTCGCGGGGGGTACCCCGAAAAACGACGAGATCACGTACAGCGGCCATAGATCGCAACGTAGGGGCTGCGTCAGCCGCGAACGGGCGGGTCACGCAGCTCGTGGCGGAGGCCGCTCCCACGAATAGGTCACCGCGCAGGCTATGCGCCTTTTTGCTAAAAAAATGAATTGAGAGAGATACGAACTGCCGCTACACAGATTCATAAGTCGTGTTTGTCATATATTTGCGATACCGAATCATTGAGCGCCGGCAGGGCGTTCTGTGTTGCATAGGATGATCGCCAAAGGGCTTAATGGGGACGAGTC
>Ga0256841_1002202_pt1 | contig 15775 bp, 15 predicted proteins | sample 356308metaG_FD_185971 | JGI IMG/M metagenome (GOLD analysis project Ga0256841, IMG submission 185971) | Hydrothermal vent microbial communities from Mid Atlantic Ridge, Atlantic Ocean - 356-308 | ecosystem: Environmental > Aquatic > Marine > Hydrothermal vents | place: Atlantic Ocean: Mid... | reverse complement strand
TTTGATGGTTCTGGTTTGCCTTCGGGGTTATATTTTTATCGCTTGAGATTTGGCGATAAATCCATCACCCGCAAGATGGTGTTATTGAAATAACGCACTTTTGCGTTGGGAGAGGGTACGCCTTCTCTGAAACTGCTTGACAAGAAGTGTGATATAGGATATAATAGATATCAGAGATACGGGAGGGGAAATGTCTGGAATAATAAAACAACTAAAAACAGCAACCGCTAACCCGTTGGGGGGGGGACAGTTAGCTATGTCTATTATAACCGCTCCCGCAGTCCGCCGATTTTCATAAAATAATTGAAACATTAGTTAGTAAAAGTTTGTAAATCTTTATAAGGAGAATAAAGATGAGTAAAAAGTCATTTTTTCTAATTGCATTAAGTAGTCTGGCTCTATTTGCGGTTATATTATTCATAGGTAATATAAATACCGCTATGGGGGAAGATCATCTCCATGCTTTTTATGGCATTACTTATGTCGATGGGACGGCTCAAAGCGGTGTATCGGTAACCCTTACGATAGGTAATAAGCATTATACTACTACATCATATACCATAAATGGCCAAGATGGAGTTTATGGAATAGGAGGGTATCAGGATACTGGTTGGTATTGTCTCCAAGCGCGTTATACTACGGGACAAACGCAGAAGGGATATGGAACCTGGGGGACCAAATCGAGCCCGGGTTCAATAAATCAGGATTTATATCTAACCGGAACTTGGGATTCCTGCCCACAGCATAAATAATTAAACAGGGAGCCTCCTGATCGATTGGAGGCTCCCCCTATTTTATCATCTCGGAGGATATTATGAAATTTGATAGATGTATTTTATTAATAGTTTTATTTTTCTTGATCTTGTGCCCTAAATCGTATTCGCAGGAACCGATTTTGATGGACGGTTGGCCTATTTTGATCCACGAATACCATTTATTTTCAGCCCCGATGCAGGGGTTAACACTATATGATATCGACGGCGATGGGGATTTGGAGATATTTATGAGCCTTGCCAATAAAATATATTGTTTCGATTATCAGGGAAATGCAATGCCCGGTTGGCCCTATGTAAATGAAGACATAAATGATGAGTTTGCTAATTCGCCTGTTATCGGGGACATAGACGGCGATGGCACTCCGGAAATAGTGGTTGATTGGGAAGATGCGGTTGAGCATCATTCGGAATTGATAGCGCTTGAAACCGATGGGACTATGTGTTCGGGATTTCCGATTGATATGGCAAATAATAATTCCGCTTGGCAATTGGCACTTTATGATTTGGATGGGGATGGGGCAATGGAGATTATAATTGGTCTACATCAAAGTTATCCTTACGAAATTAATGAATTAAGGGTATATAACGGGCAGGGGGAAATGTTACCTGGTTGGCCTATCGAAGGGTTATATACCACGGGGTTAGCTATAGGTGATATAGATAATGATAATTCTCCAGAAATAATAGTTTCCGGAGCGATTTGGTTCGATTATGTCAATCAGCTTTTCGCATACGAGGCTGATGGGACCTTACATAATGGATTCCCGATGGGATTTGGGATACCGGAAGATTCTTTTTGGGTTCTAACCCCGCCGAATCTCTTTGATTATAATGATGATAATTTTTTGGAAATATCGCAGCTTTTCCTTAATGTCGATAATGAAGGTTATGCTGCGGTTGTAAATGAATCCGGCGAATTACTAAATGGTTGGCCCCTGTTTTATGGAGGCTTTTCTACAGCCGGTTGCTCTGTGGCACCGACAAGCGTTGGATCGAATGAATATGGAATTTCATTCGGGGAGTCCATATTTTATGGTTATGATTATCTTGTAGATACGAATGCTCATTATTACGATGGTTGGCCCTTCTGGGGTGGTGATTCGATGGCTGGTAATTATGACCAACCGACTATCGGCGATATAGATGGAGATGGTTCTATGGATTATATTTTTAATTATAATATGACGATTATGGATAGCACCGGTCAGATGGGCAGGATATGGGCATTGAATCAGGATGGCGAATTGCTCGACTATTTTCCTTTATGGGTGCTCGGGACGACTTTTCCGGGGGGTGTTTCTTTGGGAGATATTGATAATGATGGCATAACAGAGATGGCATTTGAAACCGACTATCCGACCTTTGGGTATCCGACCCAGAGGATTTATGTATATAAGTTGGATGTGATTACTTGGGAGCCGGAGAGGTTTCCTTGGCCGATGAGTTGCCATGATCCGCAACATACCAACAATTTGACCTATCATCCGCAAACAGGCGTTCCTTACGATGACCAAACCGGCTTGCCCAGAACCCCTTATCTCTACCAGAATTACCCGAATCCGTTCAATGCAGCCACGACAATTAAATTTGGGATACCGAGAGCTGGGAAGGTTAAATTGGATTTGTATGATTTGGGAGGGCGTAAGGTGGCGAAGATATTGGAAGGTGATTATCCTGCGGGGGACAGGGAGATTGGATTTGATGGTTCTGGTTTGCCTTCGGGGTTATATTTTTATCGCTTGAGATTTGGCGATAAGTCCATCACCCGCAAGATGATTTTGCTGAAATGATAATAATATAAGGGTCGCCTCCACCGCTACCCCTACCAGAAAAACACCCATAAAAAAACGGCGGAGGTGGGATACTTCGCCGTAATCGTTATCCCAATTTGTTTGGACTACAAGTATAAGATTTATAATTTCTAAATTGTACTACCGAATTGGATTAGCTTGCCCATCGGTCATAATAGTTATACATTGGAAAATAGATTATTGGAGAGCTTTTATTGTATGCATAAAGATAATAAAACCCAATTGGATATCTATATACCGGGATTAATAGACTACCATCGTGCATTGGAAATCCAGCATAAGCTGGTCCAAAAAAGAATAGCCGAGGAGATACCCGATTCGCTAATCCTATTGGAACACCCGCCGGTGATAACTTATGGCAGGGGTGGGAATATGGAAAATCTGCTTCTGGATATCGGCTCTCTAAAAGATAAGGGAATCGATTTTTACGAAATCGAACGGGGAGGGGATATTACTTTCCATAGCCCCGGGCAACTTGTCGGGTATCCCATTATCAAACTTGATACGCGGGGTAGGGATATGCATAAATATCTCCGTGATTTAGAGGGAGTGTTAATTGGGGTGTTGAATGAGTTTGGGCTGGATGCGGGCCGAAAGGAGAAATATACGGGCGTTTGGATTGAGGATAAAAAGCTGGCCGCTATCGGCGTTGCCGTGAAAAGATGGGTCAGTTTTCACGGTTTTGCACTCAATGTCAATAATGATTTATCTTATTTCGATTATATAATTCCTTGCGGAATAAAAGAATATTCGGTTTCATCTATTTCCGCCGAATTCGGGAAGTTTGTTGACTTAAAAGATGTTATACCGATAATAATCAAAATATTCAGGGAGATATTCTCCTATAATGAGATTTATTATCGTTCGGCGGAGGAATTAAATAAATTATAGGAAATTTTTGGAGGCCTTCATGTTATCCTTACTTGTTTTGAAATATCCCCATAATATTTCCATCAGGATCGGCTAATAAGCCGAAATATCCGATATTCGGTATTTCGGTCTTTTCACGAACTATATTCCCTCCGGCATCCTTAATTTTCCTCAGTGTTTCGGCGACATCATCCACCTGAATGTATATCACCACACCGTTGTTGAAAGGTTCCATTTTTTCGATTCCACCGTGAGGTGGATTAGATGTCTCAAATGAGGAATAATTGGGAGAACTTTCTTCCTTATTGAACTTCCATCCAAAAACTGTTTTATAAAATTCCTCCGCTTTCCCCAAATCCTTCGATGGGATTTCGAAATAACATAAGTTTCCGGACATAATACCTCCGATTCAATAAAAAGGTTAAGAAAACTTTAATTGTTAATTAGCTTGCTTCAGGTAAAAACACTACTTTAATTCCCAAAATGCAAACATATTATTCCATAATATCGGTTTTAGTAAACTCCGTTTTTCGAATCATCCCGCCATTATAGTCGCTACCATAGCACTGTTGGCATACATATTTTCAAAGGTTATATGTTCATTTGGACTGTGTGCCACTTCATCAATTTTTGCATAAACCGCAACAGGTATCCCCTTACGGCGGAAAAATGAAGCGACCGTTCCCGCACCAATTCCCATCACCCGAGGTTTAGTTTTCAACACTTTTTCGATTGCGGTTTTTAATTTATCCACAATCTCGGAATTTTCCGGTGTAGGCTTTGGCGCAATTACCGTTTGTTGGGGAGAGATATCCACAAAGACCCCGTATTTATCCACAACTTTATCCACATTATTCTGAATAAAACCCATCACATCATCCAAACTATAATCCGGTAGAATTCGGCAATCGAAGTAAAATACATCCTCACCCGGGATAGTGTTTATATTTTGCACATTAGCTTCTTTCTTGGTTGGTTCGAAAGTCGAATTAGGAGGGGTATAAAGTTCATCCTTTTTGGGAAATTCATTATAAAGGGAATTGAGACGAACAATTAACTCCGCTCCGGCTTTCATAGCGTTGACCCCCAAACTTGGTCTTGAAGCATGGCATTGCTTTCCCTTAACAGTGAATTTCAGCCAAAGGATCGACTTTTCGGCTATTTCGATATCAGTGCCTTCGGGAGATCCTGAATCGGGAACCCAAACCAAATCATTGGTGCGGAATAAATCGGCATTGTTCAGCAGATAATCAAGCCCATATTTTGAACCTGTTTCCTCATCAGAAACAAAAGCCAATCCAATATTGCAGGATGGGGTTATCTTATTATCGATTAGATACTTAAGCCCGAACAAAGACATTATAATCCCGATATGATTGTCTTCCACCCCTCTGCCGATAATCCTATCGGATTCCACTTTTAGCTCGAATGGATCGCTTTTCCATAGGGATAACTCGCCTGCGGGAACCACATCGATATGGGATAATATCCATAGAGTTTTTGAGCTATTATTTCCGGGATATTTTGCGATAATATTTGGTCGTACCTTGTCGGGGACTCTATTGTCGGGACAATTATATTCGGATATATTATTAATCCCCAATTCTTTTAATATCTTAATTAGCTCCCGCGATTTGGCATATTCTCCCTTTCCGTTATTATCGGGACCTAAACCGGGAATGGATACGAGCCGCCTTTGAGCATCGATAATATTATCCTTGTATTTGCTGAAATACGACGAGGAAATTTCCATCTTATTACTCCAATGATGTATAGGTTAAATTAAATATACCGATTTACAAAATCATTTTTGCGGCGGAATTATTTTAAGTCCTCTCCCAAAAGTTTTCGCCTTAATAAATTCAGAGCCGCCGAAGCGGCGCGTTGACGGTTTATCTCCCTGTCGGAATTGAAGAGATATTTTTTTGTAAATATATTATCATCAAAGGCGATACCTATCCAAGTCGTGCCGACAGGTTTCTCTTCAGTCCCGCCGGTTGGTCCGGCTATACCGGTTATGGATAGGGAAAAGTCAGTGTCCGAAAGTTTCCTGATTCCCTTTGCCATTGCTTCGGCGACCTGTGAGGATACCGCCCCGAATTTGTTTATCAACTCCTCGGGAACTTTTAGAATTTCAATTTTGGCTTGATTGCTATAGGTTATTACCCCTCTTTCAAAATACTCGGATGAGCCGGGTATATCGGTCAGCAATTTGGCAAGCAGCCCCCCGGTGCAGGATTCGGCGGTGGAGAGGGTCTTTTGAGAGGATTTCAATAGCTCCGCGACCGCTTTGGGCAGGTTGGCTTCCTCTCCTTCGCCGTAGATATATTTCCCTATCCTCGATTTTAATTTTTCCTCGAATTGAGCCAACAATTCCTCAGCTTTTTGACGGGTTTCATTTTTGACGGTTAATCTGATATCAACTCCGGTAAAGCTTGGGAGAAAAGCGATATTGACAGCTCCCCGTTCGTTGAGTAAATCCTTTACCATATCGTAAATAACAGCCTCCCTCATACCGGATGTTTTTAATCGTTTGAATGTTATTGTTTTCCCTTCGGGAGGTGGAGGCAATATCGGTTTTAGTTGATGGATAAATAGATTCTTCATCTCATACGGGACTCCCGGAAGCGAGACAAAAATTCTTTTTCCTTCGGTTATCATAATTCCCGGTGCTGTCCCCCAATGATTTTGCAGTACTTTACAACCTTGAGGCAATAAGGCTTGGGACTGCACCGATGGAGGCATCTCTTTGTTTTGCTTCTTGAATCTATCTTCGATGAATTTCAATACATCATCGTAAAGGATAAGGTTTCTCTTGAACGCTCGACATATCGCCTTTTTTGTAATGTCATCATTGGTAGGACCCAATCCCCCGGTTGCAACGACTAAATCAAATTCGTTGAAAAGTCTCGAAATACTTTCTCGAATAATCTCGATATCATCCCCCACGGTTTCCGTTAACGAAGGATCATATCCGGATTTTAGCAACTCCCTACCTAAAAAGGCGGAGTTGGTATCGATAGTCTGCCCGTATAAAAGTTCATCCCCTATGGTTAAAATAGCGGCTTTCATAATCTATCTCCATAATTTAAGATACAGCAATGTTATCACCCGCACAGTCAACAGAGCATAAGCACCAGCTACGATATCATCCATCATTACCCCCCACCCCGAAGGAAGTCTTTCGGCAGCCTTTGCCGGATAAGGTTTGATTATATCATAAAAGCGGAAAGCGAGGAATGCTGTTAAATAAAGAGCTATTGTTTTTGGTAAGGCGATTATCGATATCAGCATCCCCGCCGATTCATCGATAACGATGGGACCGCCGTCCTTTCCATAAACATCTTCAGCTCTACCGGAACTTATTACTCCGACGATGAATATAGTCAAAAAAATAGTTATTTGAGCTATTATATTCGTGGGGAAAAAGAAATAAGCTAAAATCACCGTTGCCAACGCGCCCCAAGTTCCGGGTGCTTTGGGAAACAACCCCGAACCAAAAAAAGTGGCGGCGATAACTGAAAATGGGCGTGAGGATGCCCTTATTTTTCCGGGCTTAGCGGGGGGTTTATACATCTTTTGAATGAAATTGCTCATTTAAGCAAGCTCTTTATTAAAGGAAGGCTCTTTATGATATAATCCATCCCCGTCCAAACGGTAATCAACATAGTAATAAAAATCATCCAATCGAAATGAATTTGCATTTGCGAAATGTTGAAAAGAGAAATATTTGAAGCGGAGTTCCCCAAAATAGTATGCCCGTTTATCACAATTAGCATAAAGACAATTACGGTCATTTGGACGGTGGTTTTTACCTTTGCAAGGAATGAAGGCAGGATTACATATCCTTTATAAGCCGCTGCGGAACGAAGCCCGGTTATCAGGAATTCCCTTCCGATTATGGTCAATACCATCCACGCTTTGGCATATCCCAGGCTGACAAAAGAGATAAAAGCGGTGGAGGTCAAAATCTTGTCGGCTAATGGGTCCATAAATTTCCCGAAATTAGTTGTTACATTATATTTGCGGGCGAGATAACCATCATAGAGATCGGTCAGCGCGGCTATGGTGAAAACGATTAGGGAGAGTATGCGGGTGGTTTTGTTTTCCAATAGAAACAACACCATAAAGACCGGGCTTAATATTATTCTGGATATGGTCAGCTTATTCGGTAAATTCATTTCCTATATTCCGGTTAAAACATCAATTTATCCCTTTAAATATTTGTAGTCAAAGATTTTATTGTGATGGGGCATATAATAGATTTGGAAATATGATTTCTGCTGCCGATTTTGCAGGAGGCGGTTAAATCGGCACATCAACGGTTATGGGTAATCATAGCCGATAAAATGAGATTTAAAATCAAAATCATCATAAAAACCGCCTTTAATCCTACCACCGGTAAGATTAACGGCGTTCCCACCAATGCGCCTATACCGGCACCGTAAAGGTCATAGCCATAGGCAATAGCGGGCGGGATTTTTATATTGTCCATTTTTGAAATAGTATTCGAGGCGCTCGTGTATGCCGAGCCGCCGATTATTCCGGATATAACAATCAAAACTATGGAATATATCCCTAGTATTTTCGGGGTTAAGATACCGATAATATATGGTAGAAGGGATGCTATGAGCAATATCGATATTGATATCTGAATTGATTTTAAGGGAAGACGGAACTTCTCCGTTCGAGCGATTAATCGGCGAGTTATTGTTATACCTATTATGCTGCTGATCATAAACAAGGCGATTAACAAGGCTATGTAGATATAAAGCGAGCCGAAGCGGTTTTGAAACAGGAAGATAGAAACCATCTCCAATAACATCACTGAAAAACCGGACAGCGATATTAGCGCAGCCGAGAGTTTGTAATCGCTTAAATATCCATACCTAAATCCGGGCAGGAGTATAATTAGAAAAAGCACAATCGCCAAACCGATGAGGAAAACTTCCGTTTTGTAATTCGGAAATGTCAGTATGAAATTCCTGAAAGGGAAATTCAGCATATCCGCCGAAAGGAAAAGGGAATAAAAATAGGAAACAGGCGAATTTATTGTATTGGCGATATTTCCGCTGTTGAATTCCTTAAGTGAGGATAGACTTCGTTCCCTTCGGAATTTAGAAAGGATATCGTTTATATAACCGTGATTTACAAAACGGTTTTGCAGCCTTAAAGAATCGATTCGCTCAATATAAACTGATGGAGAAAGGGTTATCCCGTTTTCCCTGTCAGTAGAAAGGACAATCAGCAGGGGACCGAAAATCGGTTCTACGCAGCTGAATGTTTCCCTCAGAGAAGCCAGAATTGAGTTTATAAATAATCCTTTGGGCTGAGTTATAACATTTTCCGCACCGGGGAAGGAAAATGCAAATATCCCCTGATGTTTCAACCTTTTTTTGATTAATTGGAAAAATTCTCGTGTGAAATATCTTGAGTCGCCTAATGTGCCGATTTGCTGTTCGGAGATTATTATTAAATCGTATTTGGAATTATCATAAGCTAAAAGCCTCGCGGCATCCCCGATTTTGATATCCAAATTTAAGTGGTTTTTACTTTTGCCGATTGAGTATTTCCGATATGTATCGAGCAGGCGCTTGTCCAACAAAATGGCTTCGACCTTTTCAAACCCGTATTTGTTCAATTCCTTATAGAAAGCGAAGGGATTGCCACCGATTATCAGAGCCGACCGATGATCAGCGATTTGGAGAGCGGGGATATGGGTTTGTAATTCATAATTTATTACATCCGGGATGGTCTCTATCCGTCGGCTATCGAAGTAAATATCCGCTTGAGTCTCCGATTCGATGACGGCGATTTTTCCGTAGGGGGTATTGTACTCGGAGGCGACATTAAGCGATCTCCATTTTAATTTCGATAGTGTCTTATTTGAGTTGGGGATGATTAAAACTATGGAGAAGATAAGGGTCGAGAATACTAAAAGGGTAAATAATCTCCGATGTATCCACAATGAATAAATCGCTGCCGATATGAATACTATAGAGACAAGTTGGAGGTTATTCAAGTGTGGATAAAATATCAAGCTGCATAGCAATCCTCCGGTTGCAAAACCAATTACTTCATATAAATAGGAAGAGTCCGCCCCGATAAATTTCTTGAAATATCCATACCCGGAGGTGAACATCAATCCGCCGAGAAACGATACAATCGGAAAGGTTGGAAGGGCGATAATAATTTTGGTTGTAAATGATATGGTTTCGGTGGGATAGATTCCGAAAAATCGCGGGGTTAATTTTATGGCGAGCAGAGCAATCAAAGCAAGTATGGACAATATGTAAAACCCAAAATCTATTAAATGTCCGGATTTTAATTTGACACCGATTAAACTTCCCAATGCGCCGCCGAATAGCCATAAGAAAAATAAAATTCCGAAAAGAAGCTCATTGACAGCATAGTCGGCGATGAACTCCCGAAGCAGTACCATTTGGGAGACAACGGATATAAATCCAATTAGGGAAAAATATATCCTTGCCCGCTGACGCATCGGCTACCGCCAAATTCCGGGTATCTCTTGCCCGCAGAATTTACATTTGGAATCTATAATATTAATCTTCCCGATGGAATAACCTGTCCGTTGTATAAGGATTTTGCCGCAGTTGGGACAATAGGTATTTTCGGCCTTATTGCCCGGAACATTACCGATATAGACATAATGCAACCCCATCGATTTTGCCGTGGAATGTATCTTTTCCAGTGTTGATACGGGCGTAGGCGGAAGATTTTTCAGAAGATACATCGGGTGGAAACGGGTGAATTGGATTGGAACATCGGGGCCCAATTCCGTTAAAATCCAAGCCGACATCCGTTTTATATCCTCTATTTTATCATTAAGGGTTGGTATAACCAAATAAACCAATTCCAGCCATTTCCCTTCCTTACGGATGATTTTTATGGCATCCAAAACCGGTTTCAGCTCGCCGTGAACATAATCCCTGTAAAAACTTTCGGTAAATGCTTTCAGGTCTATTTTGACCGCATCCAAAACCTTGAGCAGTTCTTTAAGGGGGTCTGATTGGATATACCCCCCGGATATCATTACACTCCGAATCCCCCTTTTATGTCCTTCAACGGCGCAATCATACATATATTCATAGAATATCACCGGTTCGGAATAGGTATAGGCAATTGTGGGGGTGCTGTACTGATAAGCCAAATCGGCTATCTCGGACGGTTTCAAAAGATAATTGTCCACCTGTTCCGGGCGGACTTGAGAAATGTCCCAATTCTGACAGAATTTACAATTCACATTACATCCGGCAGTCGCTAGGGAAAAGGCGGTAGTTCCTGGAAGGAAATGAAATAGCGGTTTTTTCTCGATCGGGTCTATATTCAATGCGCAAGGGCGGGAATAGACAAGGGTATGATAAACGCCGTCTCGATTTTCCCGTGTTCCGCAATATCCCCTTTCGAGCGGGCTTACTTTACATTTACGGGGACAAATTCCGCATTCTATCTCCTTATTCTCCAATTTTTTGTAATGTCGGGCTTCAACCGAAGAAAGACCTTTTGCACGCGGGAGCTGAGCTGCGCGAACAGATGATATGCTTAAGGATGAGAAACCCGAAGGGGAGATTATCGATGCAAGGGTTATACCTACGCCGCATTCCGTACACCGAATTAAAAATTTTCGCCTACCGATTCCCATATTATTTTATACTATATTTTATACTATTATTTCCACCTTATCGATTAAATCCCGCCGAAAATTCCCCAATTTATGATTGGAGTCCGCAGCGGTTTCCAAATATGATGGATACCTTTCCGCCTTCTTCAAATCCGGTAATCCGTTTTTATGCCTGATATCTTCGAGTATATCCAATGCTACCGCATCGATCGCTACGGGGTCATCGGACATCAAAATAAAATTAGAGTCGGTAGCGAATTTCCGATTATAAGAGGGACCTGCATTGTATTGGATTTTGAAGCAATCCATTATGGTCAGTTTGTTTTTATTTTTTATCTCCGGAAGGGAATAGATATCCGCTGCATAGGGGTCGCAATTTGTATCGTGATATTTATTGGGGTTATGAACGGCGCCGTATAAGTTTTTCAACCCTCCGGATAATCCCGCTATGCTGTGGTCCTTCAATATGGGGAAATTAATGTGATAATCGATCATATCGGTAAGGATTCTGGTTAGAAGCGAACCGACAGACCTGAATGATGAAAATTCATTGTTATAGCCGACATTAGGGCTGTCATTCGCCAAAACTTTTGGACCTTTTCCATTTCTGTTTATTTTATATCCCGCCAATTTAAGCTCCCGCTCGGAGCGTTCCCAAATTATCAAGTTATTCTCATCGATACCTGTATCGGTTAGTAGTTTAACAATCGCCTGACATAGAACGGGTGAGCTGGACATCATCCTTCCCGCAAGGCAGTTTGGTTTTATTCCTATCTTACCGACAGCCGGGAATAACTTGGATAGGGCGTCTTTTATATTATTCTTGGCGGTTAATTTTAAAACCCCTTTTTCCAATAGCTCAATGAGATGCGGTATATCGGATTCGACCGGCTCGCCGATTATGTGTGATGATTTTAAAATTACTACAATCGATTTTGTCATAACAGCCACCGCCTGTTAAGTTAATTCAAGTTTGGGGTTCTGTCAAGGGACATCGGAGATTAAACGGGTTGACATTTATTGTCGAATTGTGTAATATTTTATGAGTCGTTGATATGAGAAAATATCGTTTTATTTTTATTCTCCTGATAATCCTATTATCAAGCCTTACCGCTTCGGCGCAGGTCAGGAAAGCGGTCGTATCCGGGCAATTCTATCCAGATGACCCTAAGGAATTGCGGTCGCTTATCAATAAATATATCGATGCGGTCCCCGATAATCAGGATATCGGCGGCAAACTTGTCGCCCTTATCTGCCCTCATGCCGGCTATATCTATTCGGGACAAACCGCCGCTTATTCATATAAGTTGCTAATTAACAAAAAGTATGATGCGGTGATAATCGTGGGGGTGAGCCATTTTTATCCGTTTAAGGGGGTTTCTGTCTGGAAATCCGGCGAATGGGGGACTCCTCTTGGCTTAGTGCCCGTAGCGGAAGACATCGCCCGAGAGCTTATCGATTATTCACCCTTGATAAAGTTCGATAGAATAGGGCATATCCGCGAGCATAGCGTAGAAGTGCAGATACCATTTCTGCAAATCGTCCAACCGGGAGTGCCGATAGTTCCGGTAGTTACCGGAGACAGGGACCCGCAAAGTATTCATACTCTCGCGGATGCTTTGTCAAGTGTAGTGGACCATAGAAATGTTTTGATAATAGCGAGTTCCGATTTGGCTCATTATTTCGATAGGAAAACAGCCTTTAGTATGGATAAAATAGGCATCGATTGTCTCCGAGATTTGGATTATAACAAATTTATCAAAAAGTTGAATGGGGGGGAAACTCAATTTTGCGGTGGGAGTGGTGTCGCCGCCGTTACCGAAGCATCTACTAAATTGGGTGCGGATAAGTTCGTGCAGTTATATCATTCCGATTCCGGTTATGCGACCGGCGATTCTTCCTCTGTGGTAAGTTATCTTGCCGCCGCTTTTGTCAAAACGGATAATCATTCAAAAGGGAAATCGAAGATGAAAGAGAATAAAAACCCGTTTTCGCTCAATGATGAACAAAAAACTTTATTGCTGAAGATAGCGCGTGATGCCATAGTTGATGCGGTAACGCCCGGAAAGGAGCCTCACCTCCCCGTAGTAAAGGATTCAATCCTCGATACAAATTGCGGATCCTTCGTAACCATCACCGAAAACGGGCAGCTTAGGGGATGTATCGGATATATTCGGGCTTATAAGCCATTGTATCAAACCGTCCACGAATGCGCTATCTCGGCCGCTTTGAACGACTATCGTTTCACGCCCTTGCAACAGAACGAATTGGATAAAATCCATTTGGAAATATCGGTGTTGTCCCCTTTGGAGAAAGTCGAAAATTTGGATGATATCAAAGTTGGCAGGGATGGTTTGTTGATTGTGAAAGGGGCTTATCAAGGGGTTTTGCTGCCGCAGGTCGCTACCGAGTACGGATGGGACAGGACTACATTCTTAGAACAAACCTGCCGAAAGGCGGGGCTTCCTCCCGATGCTTACAAAGACAAGGATACTACAATTTATAAATTCAGCGCGGAAGTATTCAGTGAATAAGTATCGATTCTTATTGATATTTGTCCTGTTGATTGTTTCCTGTTCCGGAAATGACGGTAGTTATAAATTCGAGGTTACATCGCGGATTCTCGGGGGGTTAGTATCCGAGAATGTAAAACTCGCCGATAGTATTTATACTTACAGCGATTCCACATTGCATAATTATATCGATGGCGGGGATAAATATTTCATCGACAAGGGGGTGAGGGAACTTTCAGTGGCATATTACTCGGTCACAGGTATTCCCGATGATTTCATTGCTGAATTATATAGGTTTACCGAGCCGGAATCAGCAAAAATAGCTTTTACGGAGCTTGAAGAATACGGTGGCGGTAATTTCGATGCTACGGCAGACATAATAAACGACGACAGGGGAGCATTTGTATGCGGAAAATATTATGGGGTTATATATTATGGTTTTCGCCCGGATTCAAGCCTTGCCGATAGCATAAGAAAAGTAATTCTTCTCATTACTTCCCAGTGCATGGATGGTTGCAGAAAAAACCCGGGCTGGGATTAAGTCTTATGAGGTTTTATGTCATTTCCCGTAAATTTCCTTTTGAACCTCCATCCTGATGTCCTTACCATCCAAGTTTTCCAAGACCTCGAGGAATTTATCGGTCGAGCCGACTTTATCTTTTATCAGGGTTTGTAAAAGTTTCATAAACTTCGGACGTCCTATTTTCTTTTCGAGATTATAAAGGATAACGGGTCCTTTATTAAATAAAACGGGGTAAGCGAAAGACGATTCCATATCCAAATTATAAAGCGGTGGAAATTTGATTCGGGATAGAAAACCGATTTTGCGTTTCATTATGCTGTTGAAATACCGTTCGCCGTATCGTTCTCGTACCGCCATAATCGTCGAGTACTCGGCGAATGATTCATTTAACCACATTTGCCAATCACCTATGGGAGCATTATCCCACCATATACGAGCTATGGCGGGAGAAATTCCCAAAAAGAAATGGGAGAAGTAATCCATTTTCTTTTTGGAAAATCTATAAACGATGAACCTTGTATCGGCATAGGCTCCGCCGCTCTCGCGGGGAGCGATTAAAATCGAAAACACCTTAGTTTTTTCGGAGTCGAACCATTCATTATATTTATTTAAAATCCAAAGGGCATCATCCATTATTCGACCGATAGGTACATCTTTTTGAATTTTATAATATAGGATGACTTTCTTGTCTTCATCTTCTTTGACCAATGTTTTCAACCCTCTTGACGCACCGATGAAGATGTCGTTTACAGGTTCGTCCTCCGTGATATACCACCTATTCTTCTTATGTTTGATATCACCGATTCCGACAACATTGTAATCCTTTTCAATCCCGACATTTATGGCGAAATTGAAAGTTCGGTATTGAGTACTATATGGATACCATGGACATCTCCAACCCAATTCCACCCAATCCTCAGAAATACTGTTATTATGATATTTGAAATCCGTTATCGTTCCGGAATAAGCGAAATCGAATTTGTATTCGTCACCCTTTTGTAAGGGGGTTTTAAAGTGTATCGTTAATATCCCCGCATCCGGAGTAAGGTTATACGGGCTAACCGTTTTTTTGTCAAAGGAAAAGGATTTTATATTTTCGCCGGTTATGGAGGAGATATTGAATTGTTTGTGGAGCAGGAACGATACGCTGTCGGTTTTATCTTCCAAGGCGGTGAATTTCACCGATCCTTTTGCTTCCACGCTGCTTTCGTAGGGATCTATGTCCACATTTATTATATAATTATATTTGGATCCGGAAGCCGAGTCCTCGCTTGACTTCTGATTCGATTTACCGCAGCTGACGAAGATAAATATTATCGATAGAAAAATTAAAGCGAACTTTTTCATAATATTCCTCTATAGTTGCCTTTTAATGGATTATTTTAATTCGTAAGTTAGGGCGGAATTTCAAATAAGCAAATATTATTTATGTATTCCCGGAGACCATCTCAACCCAAACACCGATAACTGTATCCATCATTTACCATCAGGTTTTTCTCTCTTTCTTTTTCGCCGCCGGGAAGAGGACATTATTTAATATCAAACGATAGCCGGGCGAATTCTTATGCAATTCGAGATTCGTCGGAGGGTCCCCGATCCTATGCTGGTAATCTTCCGGATCGTGTCCGCCAAGAAATGTA
>Ga0256841_1002201_pt1 | contig 15780 bp, 10 predicted proteins | sample 356308metaG_FD_185971 | JGI IMG/M metagenome (GOLD analysis project Ga0256841, IMG submission 185971) | Hydrothermal vent microbial communities from Mid Atlantic Ridge, Atlantic Ocean - 356-308 | ecosystem: Environmental > Aquatic > Marine > Hydrothermal vents | place: Atlantic Ocean: Mid... | reverse complement strand
TACAAAGAAGCCTGGATAATGCCGTTCTAATGAAAAAGCCCGTCGGATAAACTCAAACGGGCTTAAACTCATATTTGCAATTCTTTATTTTCCAAGTACTTCCGCCATTTTCTTGCCTATTTCGGCAGGTGAATCCACTACATGAATTCCACTGGCTCTCAGTATCTCTTTTTTAGCTTGCGCCGTATCAGCCTTACCACCGATGATAGCACTTGCATATCTACGTCCTATTTTTGTTTTCGTCACTTTGTCTTGATACAAAGTAACCAAAAATCAAGAAAATTCAATGCTATCAACCCACAAGCTTACCCACGCCCGCTGAATTTTCAGGCCAACACACATTAAATGCTTCGCATTTATTATGTTTATCCGCTTCCAATTATCCTTACCGGGGTCATTATATTGGGATGACCAAAACTAAACAATCGATTACGATTGTACTCTGTCCTTAAATTTTTTCACGTTATTTTTCCACCGCAATAATTAGCGCCGGATATTTCAAAGAAACCCTTGAACGACAACACTTTCAGATAACCCAACAGATTACACCTCATATCATAATAATAAATAACCGTAAAATTATCAGGGCTTGGGTTTCGTGGCAATTATGAGGATGAAAAAAATAGGGAAAAAATTTTCAGACTTGATTTTTTGTAACTTTTTTATCAAGAAAAAAGTTAATAATAAAGGTTTCCTAATTTTCTTTTTATGATAAATTATAAAAATAGTATTCTACTAAACAATTTAGATTAGTGTCTATATTCTGAAGACAGGCAGGAATCAGTTCAATCGGCAAAAAAGGATCTTCCTGCAAAATACAAAGAAGCCTGGATAATGCCGTTCTAATGAAAAAGCCCGCCGGATAAACTCAAACGGGCTTAAACTCATATTTGCAATTCTTTATTTTCCATGTACTTCCGCCATTTTCTTGCCTATTTCGGCAGGTGAATCCACTACATGAATTCCACTGGCTCTCAGTATCTCTTTTTTAGCTTGCGCCGTATCAGCCTTACCACCGATGATAGCACCTGCGTGTCCCATTGTACGTCCTTTGGGGGCAGTAGCACCTGCAATAAAGCTAACTACCGGCTTTGTGCCGAACTCTTTAACATAAGCGGCAGCTTCGGCTTCCATATTTCCACCGATCTCACCAATCATAACAATTCCCTCGGTATCCGGATCATTCATAAACATCTCCACAGCATCTTTTGTGGATGTGCCTATAATAGGGTCACCTCCGATACCAATGGCGGTTGATTGTCCGAGACCAAGCTTTGTAAGCTGGTCAACAGCCTCATAGGTGAGGGTTCCAGAACGGGAAACAATACCTATTGTTCCTGGTTTATGGATAAATCCGGGCATAATTCCCACTTTAGCCTCACCGGGTGTTATGACTCCCGGACAGTTGGGACCTACCAGCCGGCAATCTTTGTCAGACAGATATTCTTTTACTTTAACCATATCCTGAACAGGGATACCTTCGGTTATACATACAATTACTTTAATGCCTGCATTGGCTGCTTCCATTATTGCGTCAGCCGAAAAGGCCGGCGGCACAAAAATCAGAGAAACATTTGCTCCCGCTTTTTTAACGGCATCTTCCACAGTATTAAAAACAGGACGGTCGAGATGTGTTTGCCCGCCTTTGCCCGGTGTTACTCCACCAACGACATTTGTTCCGTACTCAATCATTTGAGTTGCATGAAAAGTACCTTCTTTGCCGGTAAATCCCTGCACTACTACCTTTGAATCTTTATTTACTAAAACGCTCATTGTTTATTGTTTTTTTAAGAAGTTGCAAAGATATATTTTTTTGATAAACTCAATTGTTAAAATAGTTTAATTAATTATTTTTTTACAATTCCGCTTTTAAATGGATTTTTAATGTAAATTTGCTTGAAAAATAATCCTAACACCCTGAAATTATGAATCAGCCCGACATAGATTTACAAGGAAACGATACAATATGCGCTCCTGCAACGCCTCCGGGGGTTAGTGCTATTGCTGTTATTCGTGTATCAGGAGAAAAAGCAATTCAAATTTCCGATGAAATATTCAGGTCAAAAAATAAAAAGAGAATCCTGGAAAACTCAAAATCCCATACGGTCCATTTCGGAATTATTACAGATAATTCGGAAATCATTGACGAAGTTCTGGTAACGATATTTAAAGCACCTCATTCATATACAGGTGAAAATTCAGTGGAAATATCTTGTCACGGCTCACCGTATATAACCGGAAAAATCATTGAATTGCTCATTGGGAAAGGATGCCGTTATGCAAAACCGGGGGAATTTACAATGCGTGCCTTCCTGAATGGCAAATTCGACCTGTCGCAGGCAGAAGCCGTGGCAGACCTGATAGAGTCACAATCGAAAACATCGCACGACCTGGCTCTAAACCAGATGCGGGGCGGCTTTTCATCAAAAATAAAAGACCTAAGAGAGAAACTTTTAAATTTCACATCATTAATAGAACTGGAACTTGATTTTGCCGAGGAAGATGTGGAGTTTGCCAATCGTGACGAATTGAAAAAACTATTGCAGGAGATGAAAACCGAAATTTCAGGACTATTGAAATCCTTTAAACTCGGCAATGTGATAAAACAGGGTATTCCCGTTGCCATAATAGGAAAACCAAATGTGGGAAAATCAACTTTGCTCAATGCAATACTGAATGAAGAAAAGGCAATAGTTTCGGCAATACCGGGCACCACAAGGGACACCATTGAGGATTCGATAGTCATAAACGGTATAACTTTCAGATTTATTGATACGGCAGGCCTGCATGAGTCGGGTGATGAAATTGAAAAAATAGGAATAGAAAGAACCCACGAAAAGATTAGACAATCAAAAATTATTCTCTATATTTTTGATGTCAGTTCAACAAGTTGCGACGAGATTGACGAAACACTGAAAGAGTTTCAAGAGTATATTGAAAACCTGCCTGAAGATGCCGAAAAAGAGAAAGAATTCATACTGATAGCCAATAAAACAGATATGCTCGTGGAAGCTCCCAAAGGCTTTAAGTCGCTTGTTGAACGCGATTGCATCTTTGTGTCGGCAAAGCGAAAAGAGAATATCAATCTTATCATTGACAGACTCTCGGAATATGTTGAGACTGAAAAAGTTCACGACACAGCCATAGTCTCCAACAGCCGTCATTACGAAGCCCTTTCAAAAGCACTCGAAGCCATTGAGAATGTGGAAAAAGGATTTGAACAGGAACTCACCTCCGACCTGATAGTCACCGACATAAGAGATGCCCTCTACCATCTCGGCGACATCACCGGAGAGATAACAACAGACGAAGTCTTGGGTAATATCTTCGGGAAATTCTGTATCGGGAAATAGATTCGTCTCTCCCTTTCCTCACGTCATTGCGAGGCAACAGCCCTGCCTGCGGCGCAGGCCGCCGAAGCAATCTATTTGCCCTCCCCGTCATTGCGAGGCAATGTAAGGATGGCCTTGTGCGTGGGAATGCCGAAGCAATCTGTTTGCTATGGACGGCAGTCGTAACCGCATACGGATTGCTTCACTCTGCCGCACGTACCGCCCCTTCGTTCGCAATGACGCTGGCGGATGAAGCAATCCCTCTACTGCGAAGCACAAACATATTCCATTGTTATTCCATTTTTTTATATTTTTGCAATCAAATGAAAATGCTTAGTAACAAAGAACTTGACCTTGCCTACAATTTTGTGGAATTTACCAACAGAAATGTTTTCCTTACGGGAAAAGCAGGTACGGGCAAAACTACCTTTTTACACAATTTGAGAGAAAAATCGAAAAAAAGAATTGTGGTGGTTGCCCCGACGGGCGTGGCGGCGATTAATGCCAAGGGGGTTACCATTCATTCATTTTTCCAGATGCCGTTCGGGCCAATAATAACCGAAAGGGTTTCGGGAATCAGGCAAAACTTTCGCGAACAGGAAAATGTCAGAAAATTTAATAAAAAAAAGATCAAGATCATAAAGTCCCTCGACCTGCTTGTGATTGATGAGATCAGTATGGTCAGGGCCGACCTCCTCGACGGCATTGATGATGTCCTGAGACAATATCGAAATAAAGATATCCCTTTCGGTGGTGTTCAGCTTTTGATGATCGGCGACCTGCAACAACTTGCCCCTGTCGTAAAAGATGATGAGTGGCAGGTGCTCAGACCCTATTACGATACCGTCTATTTTTTCAGCAGTAAAGCATTACGGGAATCAAATCCTGTTAATATCGAACTGCGGGATATCTTCAGACAGAGTGATGACAAATTCATTAACATCCTTAATGAAATACGTGACGACAGACTCAGCGATGCTTCAATGCAGGAACTCAACAAAAGGTACGACCCGGATGTAAAATCAAATGCCGAAGAAGGATATATCACCCTGACAACCCACAATGCAATAGCCGACAGGATTAATAACGACCAGCTCTCAAGATTAAAAGGAAAAACTTTCACATATACGGCTGAGGTGGAGGGTACTTTTCCGGAATACAGCTATCCGACCGATTACAAACTCAAACTGAAAAAGGGTGCGCAGGTGATGTTCATAAAAAACGACAGTTCACCGGATAAAGAGTATTACAACGGAAAAATAGGAGTCATTACAGCCCTTGACAAATACGATATTGAGGTAACCTGTCAGGGCGACGACAGCCCTATTGTTTTGCACAAGGAGATTTGGGAAAATGTCAGATATTCCACAAATGCAGCCACAGCTCAGATAGAAGAAGAGAGTATCGGCTCTTTCATTCAATTTCCTTTAAGACTTGCCTGGGCAATAACCATACACAAAAGTCAGGGACTGACCTTTGAAAAAGCCATTGTGGATGCCCGGCAGGCATTTGCACACGGACAAATTTATGTTGCTCTCAGCAGATGCAAATCCCTTGAAGGCCTGATACTTAGCAGTCAAATCTCCGGAAAAGGAATAATATGCGACAGGCAGATAATCTCCTTCAACCGCAAGATAGAGGAAAATCCTCCCGACACCCGGGAACTGTCAAAATCCAAACTTGAATATCAGTTTTATCTGCTGACCGAAATGTTCAATTACCGCCCTCTTGCCTATCAGTTTAACAAATGTAAAAAGTTGCTCGCGGAAAACAGTACGATAACGGAGGGCAATCTTATGGAAGCCCTTAACACTATTATCCCCGAGGTTTCGTCCCTGATTGACGTTTCGGCAAAATTCCTGAACCAAATTCGTTACTTGCTCAATACGGGAGGTGATGCCGAACAAAATGAACAACTTCAGGAAAGAATTAAAAAGGCAAGTGCCTATTTTAAGGATAAAACCGAAAACGGGATTATCGCAATTCTTGAAAACGCTGCTTTTGAAACGGATAACAGGTCGTACAGGAAAAAAGTAAAAGATGTATTGACAAAGATTAATGAAGATCTTTACATTAAAAGAGAGTGCCTCATTGAGACAGGAAAGCGATTCAAAGTCTATGACTACCTGAATGTCAGGGCAAAAGCAGCTCTCAATCCACGCACGGTAAAATTGAAAAAGACTACTGAAACTCTTGTAATAACCATCAAACATCCCGAACTTTACAAAAGATTACAGGAGTGGAGAAGCAAGGTTGCCGATGATGAGGATGTTCCCGTTTATTTTGTTGCCCACCAAAAACTTTTAAAACAAATATCAAATATTTTACCCCAAACCGGACAACAATTGAAAGCCATCAAAGGAATGGGAAAAAGAAAGCTGGAAAAGTATGGTGATGAGATACTTAAGCTCGTGTCTGAGTACAGAAAGGAAAAAAATATTTTGTAGTTTGACACTATTCACTATTTTTGCGCCTTGTCAAATAAAATAAAATACCAAAATATGTCACAAAAAGTTGCATTGATTACAGGCATTACCGGACAAGACGGAGCCTACCTCGCTGAATACTTGTTAAAAAAGGGTTACATTGTTCACGGACTTAAGCGTAGAGCATCACTTTTTAACACCGATAGAATTGACCATTTATATCAGGACCCGCATGTTGAGAACAGGGATTTCGTTCTTCATTACAGCGATCTGACCGATTCGACAAACTTAATCAGAATAATAAGCGATACAAAACCTGATGAGATTTACAATCTCGCTGCAATGTCGCATGTGCAGGTTAGTTTCGACACACCGGAATATACTGCGAATGCTGACGGTATCGGAACTCTCAGGATGCTCGAAGCTATCAGATTCCTCGGCCTGGCTGAAAAAACAAGGTTCTATCAGGCTTCCACAAGTGAACTGTACGGACTTGTACAAGAAGTTCCTCAAACGGAAAAAACCCCTTTTTACCCGAGAAGTCCATACGCCGTTGCCAAACTTTATGCTTATTGGATAACTGTTAATTACAGGGAAGCTTATAACCTGTTTGCCACAAACGGTATTCTCTTCAATCACGAATCACCCATCAGGGGTGAGACTTTTGTAACAAGAAAAATTACAATGGCGGCAACGAAAATTGCGATGGGTTTACAGGAAAAAATCTACCTTGGCAACCTTTCCGCCAAACGCGACTGGGGTCATGCAAAGGACTATATCAGAGCTATGCACCTTATCCTCCAGCAGGATAAACCCGATGATTATGTGATTGCTACGGGAGTAACAACGGAAGTAAGGGAGTTTGTCAGACTTGCCTTTGCCGAGCTCGGTATTGAAATTGAATTCAAAGGTGAAGGATTAGATGAAAAAGGTTATGTTGCAAAATGCACTAATCCTAAATATCAACTTGAAACCGGAAAAGAGATACTAAGTATTGACCCGAGATATTTCAGACCCACAGAGGTGGAATTATTAATCGGAGACCCGTCCAAAGCAAAAAGTAAATTGGGCTGGGAACCGGAATATGACCTTCAGGCACTGGTGAAAGATATGATAGATTCGGATGTCAAACAGGTAGAAAAAGATAAATATCTAAAACAGGGCGGTTATACGATTATGAATTATTTTGAATAAAAAACAAAGGGAATATAAATGAACAAAGATAGTAAAATATATGTGGCGGGTCATAACGGACTTGTCGGAAGCAGCATTGTTAAAATTTTAAAAAGTAAGGGATATCATAATTTTGTTTTCAGACATTTTACTGAATTAGACCTTAGGAATCAAAAAGAAACCGAGGAATTTTTTCAGGAGCAAAAACCCGATTATGTTTTTCTCGCTGCAGCAAAGGTAGGCGGTATTTTTGCCAACAATACTTATCGCGCACAGTTCATTTATGAAAATATAATGATTCAAAGCAATGTCATTCATTCAAGTTACCTGAATAATGTAAAAAAATTGCTGTTTCTCGGCAGCACCTGCATTTACCCGAAGATGGCAAACCAACCGATGAAAGAGGATGAGTTGCTGACAAACACTTTGGAATATACTAATGAACCTTATGCTATTGCCAAGATTGCGGGAATAAAAATGTGCGAATCGTACAACTTGCAATACGGAACAAACTATATCTCGGTTATGCCAACGAACCTTTACGGCTATAATGACAATTTCAATCTTGAAAACTCACACGTTTTGCCGGCTCTGTTGAGAAAGATGCATCTGTGTAAATGTCTTGAGAATGATGACTTTGCAGCCATAAGGAGGGACTTGGACAAATATCCGTCATCCATTGAAACTTCGGCTACGGATGGAGAGATTGTTACATATCTTGAGAAATTCGGAATAAAGAAAAACGGTAAAAATGTTGAGTTGCACGTTTGGGGAACAGGAAGTCCGTTCAGGGAATTTCTGTGGGCAGAGGATATGGCTGATGCCTGTGTCTTTCTGATGGAAAACGCTGATTTTGACGATATGGTCAGGGTAAGTAATATTGAAAATAATGAAATTCGCAATACCCATCTTAACATTGGCACCGGAAAGGAAATTAGAATTAAAGACCTTGCATATCTTGTGAAAGAGACTATCGGGTTTAAAGGAGAAATAAAATTCGACCCCTCGAAACCAGACGGAACACCGAGAAAACTTACAGACCCAAGCAAACTGCATGCACTGGGCTGGCATCATAATATTGAATTACCCGAAGGAATAAAGATGGTTTATAATCACTATGTGAAATAAAGACTTGACGGCCGGAAAGTATGTTTAACCGGATGCTAAATAAATAAAATTGCGCTATACAAGGCTAACAATACCATTGTAAAAAATACAAAGGATAGTTTCATCCGGAGTTGTCTGGTATTGGCATTTGAAGTTGAATATCTCATGATTATTTGTTTTAATTCATTCGGGATAAATACAAAACCTTGCCAGAAAACTCTACGCTTTGATTATGAACTAATTACAAAGGTAAAATAAAATACAACAGCTAATTATTCATCATAAAACTATCCGATAACAGTGAACAATCCAATGAAAACGTATATTGCTTGTTTGAAATATAATAAATAAAGTACTTTTGCCGGACGATTGTTTTACAAATCAGGATTATTTGAAACATAAAACTGTCACAATCGTACTCTTAATTCTATATTTTGGAATTAAATAAACCCTATACTGAAGATATTTTATTAACAAAATCAGAAGTAAGTGTGTGGAATTACAGGTATATTAACCAAAAGTCATAAATCGCCGGATTTAAGTATTCTGAAGCGGATGGCCGACAAGATAAGCCATCGCGGTCCGGATGACGAGGGACATTACATTGACAACCGGGTCGGCTTTTATCACAAAAGACTTTCCATCATTGATATAAAAAACGGCAGGCAACCTATGACATCCGGTGCCCTGACAATAGTTTTCAACGGAGAAATTTACAACTACATCGAATTAAGAGAGTCTCTGACAAAACTCGGCTATAAATTCAAAACCGATTCCGACACTGAGGTAATCCTGAAAATGTATGAGGAGTATGGTAAGAGATGCGTGGAACTTCTTAACGGTATGTTCGCTTTTGTCATTTATAATAAAAGAAGATCCGGCATTTTCATCGCACGCGATCATTTCGGAATAAAGCCTTTGTATTACTACAGTGATAAAGAGCAGTTTATTTTCGGTTCCGAGATAAAGGCTGTTATTGAGCATCCGTCGGTTAAAGCGGTGCCGGATTATGATTCAATGAATGAATATCTGACTTTTCAGTTTGTACTCGGAGATAAAACATTGTTTAATAGTATCAGGAAAGTATTGCCCGGCCACTATATGACAGTTAACCTGAACACAATGCAGTTCAATCAGGTTAAATACTGGGAGCCGGACTTTCATCTTGACCAAGATCATACGAAACGCTATTTTGTCAATGAATTAAAAAGATTACTCGACGACACAATAAAAATTCAGTTAAGGAGTGATGTGCCTGTGGGAACATATCTTAGCGGCGGTATGGACTCAAGTATAGTCACATTGATTGCGGCAAGGTATCTGGATAATCTTCAGACATTTACAGGCGCATTTAAAGAGAGCAAGGATTTTGATGAAACGGAATATGCCGGAAAGGTTGCCAAAAAAGCAAAGGCAAAAATCCATACTATTTATCCAACGGCTTCGGATTTTACGGAACTGCTTCCGAAACTCATTTATCATCTCGATGAACCCGTTGCAGGTCCCGGTTCTTTTCCTCAGTTTATGGTTTCCAGGCTGGCCAAGCAAAATGTCACGGTTGCACTTGGCGGACAAGGCGGAGATGAGATTTTCGGAGGATATGTCAGATATATGGTTGCCTATTTTGAGCAAGCTATAAAAGGAGCTATACTGGAAACAAATGAAGAGGGTGAGCATATAGTCTCTCTTTCGTCAATAATTCCCAATTTGCCGTATATTCACAAGTACATTCCCATGCTCCGAGAATTCTGGCGCAAAGGTGCTTTTGAGGAGATGGACAGAAGATACTTCCACCTTCTCGACCGTAGCGGTGCCTCCATGGATTATTTCACCGGCGATTTTATCAGGGATTTCAACAAGGAAAAAGTATTCGGAAGATTTCAGGAGATTTTCAATGATCCCGACACAAAATCATATTATAATAAAATGACCCATTTCGATATGTTCGGCAGTTTGCCCGGACTGTTACAGGTTGAGGACAGGGTAAGTATGGCTGCCTCCCTTGAGTCAAGGGTTCCACTTCTGGATCGAAGGATAGTGGATTTGATATCTCATATTCCGGCTGCAATGAAATTCAAGGGAGGCGAAATGAAGCACCTTCTAAAGAAAGCCGTGAAAGATATATTGCCGCCGTCAATATTCAACAGGAAAGATAAAATGGGATTTCCCGTACCATTACATATCTGGATGAAAAACGATGAAGTTTCAGGTTTTGTTCGCGATATTCTGCAATCACAAAAGGCAAAGGAAAGAGGCATTTTCAATCCCGACAAAATTGATATACTTCTAAATTCGGAAAGACCATACGGCCGTGCTTTATGGGGATTACTCTCTCTTGAGCTTTGGTTTCAACAAATTATAGACAAATAAGTATTGAAAATGAAAATAAAATTAAACGAAAAGAAATCATTTGACTGGAAAATAGAGAAAATTGCGGTTATAGGTCCCGGAATCGTCGGGATGCCAATGGCTGCACTGCTTGCCGAAGCAAGAATAAAAATAGGAACCGACGAACCTGCCAAAGTATTGGTTGTTCAGAGAAATTCCGCAAATTCAGGCTGGAAAGTGGATGCTATCAATTCGGGGAAATCGGTTATCGGAGGTATAGAGCCCGGACTTAATGATATTGTTGAAAGAAATGTGGCGGATGGTATTTTAAGTGCAACTCACGATTATTCCCAATTGAGTGATGCCGATGTCATTCTCATATCAATACAAACCGACAAAAAGGGTTTTGGCCCGGATTACGGCCCTCTGTTCGGCGGTCTGACACAACTTGCCGAAGCCTTGCAAAACAAACCCAAAGAGAATATACCACTGATCGTTTTTGAATCAACTCTTGCCCCCTCTTCAATGGCTACCGTCATTAAAGAGCATTTTGAAAAATACGGGCTGATTGAAGGTGAAGATATTTTGCTGGGAAACAGTCCAAACAGGGTTATGCCAGGGAGACTGGTCGAGCGGGTTGTCAGCTCCGATAAACTGGTAGCCGGTTTGCATCCCGAAACACCGAAAATGATCAAAGCAATATATTCCAAGGTTGTCACCAAAGGAACTCTTTTCGAGACCAACAGCCTGACTGCGGAAATAGAAAAAACACTTGAAAATGCTTATCGCGATGTCAGGATAGCTTTTGCCACCGAAATTGTAAGATATTGCGATGACAATAACATTGATTTCTATCAGGTTAGAGATGAGATCAACAAGCGGCTATCACAACAGGATAATGCCACCGAAGACCCCAATGCCGTTCCTTCCGGCGGATTGCTGATTCCGATGATAGGCGTCGGCGGACATTGCCTGCCAAAGGACGGAATATTGCTCTGGTGGCGAAAAATTGAAAGCGGAGCTGATACATCCAACAGCCTGATAATCAAATCAAGGGAGATAAATAATGAATCGCCTGCCGAAACCGTCAAACTTGCAGAAAGGGATTTCGGTGATATTTCCGGAAAGAAAATAGCCCTGCTTGGTGCTGCTTACCGCTTCAATTCCGAAGATACGCGCAACTCCCCTACCCTTGTGCTTGCTCAACTACTTAAGGCAAAAGGTTGCGAGGTAATTATCCATGACCCGTTTGTAAAACCGGACGACCAAAATCTGTTGAAATACGAGGTTAACAACATCTTTACAAATGATTTACAAACCTCTTTAACCGGAGCCGAATATGTTTTTGTGTGTACCGCTCACAAATATTATCTCGACAATTATGAAAACATAATCCAAACGGCTAAGAGTATGAAAGGCTTGGTTGACGGATGCAACATATACAATAAGAGTATCTACGACAAGATTCCCGTAAAATATGTCGGAATCGGAAGAGGGGAAAACAAGCCGGATAAGCACTTTATTGATTTTGTGTACGACAGTTTTGTTGCGGTTGAAAAAGGCATTGGAAACGAGCTTAACAGCCTCATAGAGTTCCTGAATGATAATTATGCCGAAGATGAATTCAACAAGGCAAGATTTACAACAGTCAGGTCGCTTGCAGACACTTGCGCTACGGGTTGCAGCATTGTGAACCCCGACAGAATAAATGAAATTGAGCCTTTTAACGGATTCGGGTCAAAACTTGTCGAATGTGCCGTTGCCGCACAAAATGAATAATATGTCAAAAAGCAGCAAAAAAATCGGTATTGCAGGTGCCGGCATTCTCGGGATGACAATGGCATACAGGTTGGCACAAAAGGGTTACGATGTAACGCTTCTTGACGGTGCACCCAAAACAGGGGGACTGGCTATGGCTTGGCAGCTCGACGATATCGTTTGGGATAAATTTTATCACGTTATTCTGATGTCCGACGGCTATACAAGGCAGATTCTAAAGGAACTTGAACTTGACGAATCAATAAACTGGGTGGAGACGAAAACAGGCTTTTACTCGGACGGGAAACTCTATTCAATGTCGAATACGGTTGAGTTCCTGAAATTTCCGCCGTTAGATATTATCAGCAAGCTAAGGCTCGGGTTTACAATATTTTATGCCTCAAGAATCAAAAACTGGCAAAAGCTTGAAAAGGTTCCTGTTGCTGACTGGCTGACAAAACTTTCGGGCAAACGAACCTTTGAAAAGATGTGGCTGCCTCTTTTAAAATCCAAACTCGGCAACGAATACACAAAGACATCCGCAGCGTTTATCTGGGCAACCATCCAAAGGATGTATGCAGCACGCCGCAGCGGACTGAAAAAGGAGATGTTCGGATATGTCCCGGGAGGATACCATACTATTTTGAACAGTTTCAATAAAAAACTACAGTCTGCCGGAGTTACTGTTTTGACAAATCATAAAGTTGAAAAAATCAGGAAAAGTAAAAACGGAAAATTCTCCATCGAATTTACTCATCAAAGCGACAAAACTTTTGATAAAGTTATAGTTACGACACCTTCATCTTTCATTCCCGGAATGTGTCCTCAACTGTCAAATGAGGAAAAAAGCAAACTTTCAAAAACTCAATATCTCGGGGTTGTTTGTGCTGCAATACTTTTAGACAAACCATTGTCGGCCTTTTATGTTACGAACATAACGGATGATGGTTTTCCGTTTACCGGAGTAATAGAGATGACGGCTCTGGTTGACAGTAGAGAAACAGGTGGAAAGCATCTGATTTACCTTCCCAAGTATGTGATGCCGGATGATGAGATTTTCTCAAAAAAAGACGAAGCTATAATCGAGTTATTTGTTAAAAATATGTTAAAAATGCATCCGCATATCTCTGACAAAAACATACTGTTTAGCGGTGTTGCTAGGGCTAAGAAGGTTTTTGCACTTTCAACGCTCAACTATTCAAAAAATGTTCCCCGAACAAAATCAAGTGTGGACGGTCTTTATATTGTGAACTCGTCACAAATAACTAACGGAACATTAAATGTAAATGAAACTATACAACTGGCTGAAAAAGCTATTGAACAATATTTTTAAGTTTTGAGAAATGTCAAAGAAAAAGCCCGTAGCAAGTTTATCGTTAGACCTTGACAATCTTTGGTCTTATAAAAAAATTCATGGTGGTGACGATTGGAAAGATTTCCCCACCTATCTTGACAGATTTGTGCCTTTTGTACTTGATATTCTTGACGAGTTGGGTTTGCAAATAACTTTTTTCATTGTAGGACAGGATGCCGCATTACCAAAAAATGAAGAAGCCATAAAGATGATTTCCGACAGGGGACATGAAATAGGCAATCACTCTTTTAACCACGAGTCGTGGCTGCATACCTATTCAAAAAAAGAACTTGAGTTTGAAATTCGTGAAACGGAAAAGCACATAAAAAGAATTACCGGGCAGAAGCCCGTTGGTTTCCGGGGTCCCGGCTTCTCATGGTCTATGGAGTTGTTTGAAGTACTTTTTGAAAACGGTTATAAATTCGATGCTTCCTTACTGCCCACTTGGATTGGACCTCTGGCAAGGAAATACTATTTTATGACAGCCGACCTGACACCTGAAGAAAAAGAGATACGGAAACTCCTGTTCGGCCGGTTCAAAGACGGATTCCGCAAAGTGAAGCCCTACTTTTGGGAATTGTCGGACGGAAATAAACTTCTTGAAATACCGGTAACCACGTTTCCGGCTTTCAGAATACCTTTTCATTTGAGCTATCTGCTGTTTATCAGTAACATATCAACTGCTTTGATGAAACTCTATTTCAATATGGCACTCACTAACTGCCGTATTGCCAATGTTGAACCCAGCTTTTTATTACATCCCCTCGACCTTATAGGAGGCGATATGGTTGAAGAACTTGCATTTTTCCCCGGAATGAATATTCCTACCGATAAAAAACAAAAAAAATTCAAAGAGGTTATCAAAATGTTTCAAAACAAATTCGACATTATAGGTATGGGAAAATATGCCGATGTCGCAAATAGCAATGGTAGCGGTTAATTACTGCTACCAAAAACAAAATATTAGGATAACTTTATGACACATACTTTTAAAAACATTTTAATATCAATGCGCCCCCAACAATGGGGAAAAAACCTACTTGTATTTGCAGCACTCATATTTTCCAAATCATATTTGGAAATTGATAACATTATGGCAACTTTAATCACTTTTATTGCTTTTTGCCTCGTAAGCAGTAGCGTATATCTTATGAACGATTATTTTGACCGTAAACGGGATAGTCTTAACCCGCTTAAAAAAAATCGTCCCATTGCTTCCGGCAAGCTTAACGGAAAAACGGTTATTACTGCCATACTTATTCTCTTACTTTTGTCAATAAGTCTTAGTTTTACAGTAAATGCAAATATAGGTATAATAATTCTGATATATTTCGCAGTAAACATTGCATATAGCCTTGAATTAAAAAAAATTGCCATCCTGGAAGCTTTCGTAATTGCTTTTGGATTTCTATTACGCAGTTATTCCGGCGGCGAAGCCATTGATGTTAACATATCCTCTTGGTTGATGCTCTGTACAATATTTCTTGCATTGATAATGACCTTCGGAAAAAGACGTCACGAGCTTGTGTCTCTCGGTGAAAAGGCAGGTGATAACAGGATATGTCTCCAGGGCTATACTATTGAAACCTTAAATATGTTTATTCTGATAATGAGTGCTGCCGGGCTTATTACATATTCGCTCTATACAATTGATAAAGAAACGGTTTCAAGATACGGTACCACACACTTGATATATTCAACCATCTTTGTTGCATACGGAATATTAAGATTCATATATCTCGTAATTAATGAAGATAAAGGCGGTAAACCTTCAAAAATGATTTTTAGTGACAAATCACTACTGTTAAACGGCGTGCTTTGGATTATTTTTGTAATTATTGTGATTTCAATATGATTAACTATGGCTACTACAAAAAAAATACGGGAGAATGTAAGCTTTGAAGAATTCTTCAACATAATAGTTAACCGTAAAATAAGTCGAAAGAAAAGAACCGTCGTTTTACTTATAGTTATATTAGCAACCTTTATTCTAAGGTTATCATATATCGGAGTGCCAAAACTCGACAGAACTTCCTGGAAAGAAATAGATTATATTGAGATTTCAAAAAATTTCACAAAGAATAATTACAACATACTTGAACCGACCATAACCTGGCCGGCTGAACCACCGCGTGTTACGGCAATGGAATTTCCGCTTGTACCTTATGCTGCATCCATTCTTTATTACATCTTCGGCTTTTCAACGCTGACAGTTAGAATTTTAACACTTACAGCATTTTTATTGACTATTGTTTATGTTGAAAAATTGACGAGAATATTTCTGGGACAGTTCATTTCACTA
>Ga0256841_1002200_pt1 | contig 15784 bp, 13 predicted proteins | sample 356308metaG_FD_185971 | JGI IMG/M metagenome (GOLD analysis project Ga0256841, IMG submission 185971) | Hydrothermal vent microbial communities from Mid Atlantic Ridge, Atlantic Ocean - 356-308 | ecosystem: Environmental > Aquatic > Marine > Hydrothermal vents | place: Atlantic Ocean: Mid... | reverse complement strand
TCCTGGACGAGGAATCCACCCATCTGGCGGAGTTGGAGGACTTCATCGGCCATCCCATCCGCCTGCAGGCGGAGGCCCTCTATACCCAGGAACAGTACGACGTGGTCTTGATCTGACACCGGCCAAAGATACAAGGCTCCCCCTCGCAAGATCGTAGATGAAACGTGTCGTCATTCCCCTGTGGCGCCTGCTCCTGCTGGGCGTGATCCTGGCCGGTCTGGGCATCGCCGGGGTGCGCCTGGCCCTCACCGCGGTGGACAGCTACCGGGACGAACTCACCGCCGAACTGGCGCGCTTCATCGGCCTTCCGCTGAAGATCGGCGAGGTGCGGGCGGATTTCACCGCCTTGTCCCTGGATCTGGTCCTGTCCCGGGTCACCGCCTACGATGAACGCCATGGTGGCAGGCTGTGGAGCCTGCGCGACCTGCGCGTCACCTTCGACCCCTGGGCCTCTGTGCGTGCCCGGGCGCCGCGTATCGCCGCCGTGACGGTGGCCGGGGCCCATTGGGTGCTCCATTACGATCCCGGGCGCATGCGCCTGGAACTGGCCAGCGCCGTCGCCGGCGGCGAGTTGCCGCTGGTGGGGGAGGGCCGCCTGCGCCTGCGTGACGGCCGCCTCACCCTGGTGGCGGGTGGCCGTATCCTGCAACTCTACCAGGTGACCGGGGAGCTGGAGCACCACGCCGCCCGGGTGCGCCTGAGTCTGGGTGCGAGCCTGGGCGGTCGGACCCCGGGGCGGATCGAACTCAAGGCCGATCTGGCCGCGCCCGGGGCCACCCTCGACCGCCTGCGCGGGCGCTTCTACCTGCATCTGCGCGCCTTGGATCCGCATGCCCTCGCGGCCCTGCTGCCGGCCCTGGCGCGGGTCGGGGGGAGGGTGTCGGCGCGCGCCTGGGGGGACTGGGCAGAGGGTGCCCCCCAGGCCCTGCGGGTGCGTTTCCGCGCCGCCGGACTCTCGCCCGGCGCGGGTGGGGCCCTGGATCTGGACGGGCGTCTGGGCTGGCGGCGGGAGGCAAGGGGCTGGTGGCTGGGGTGGGGGATGGCCGGGCAGGGGACGCCCGTGGACCGCCTCGAACTGCGTCGCCACGGGCACTCGTGGCAGTTGGGGCTGGAGGGACTGGACCTGGCGCGCACGCGACGCTGGCTCGCGGCCTTGGCGCCCGCCCTTCCCATCCACGAGGCCCTCGCCGGTCTCGACCCCTCGGGGCGGCTGAAGGCCCTGCGCCTGGCCTGGACGGACCGGGACCACTGGCGCGCCGAGGGCCGGTTGCAGGCCTGGACCTCGGCCCCCTGGCGCAGACTGCCCGGGATCCGCGGGCTCGATCTGGGGTTTCACATCGGACCGGCGGGCGGCACCCTGGAACCCCGCGGCCGGGGTCTGGTGCTGAACCTGCCCGCCCTGTTCCGCTGGCCCCTGGAGTTCACCCGTTATGGCGGACGCATCGCCGTCCGGGCCAGGGCGGCCAGTGGCTGGCGCCTGGCGTGCACCGATTTCCTGGCCGAGAATGCCGACGTCTCCAGCCGCAGCCGCTTTCGTCTGGACCTCCCGGAGGAGGGCTCGCCGGTCCTCGACCTCCAGACCGCGTTTCACGACGGCGTCGGCGGGCGCGCCACACGTTATCTCCCGGTGGGCGGCGTCACCCCGCCCGAGGTGGTGGCCTGGCTGGATCGGGCGATCGTCTCCGGCCGCGTCCCCGCGGGCACCCTGTTGTGGCGTGGGCCCCTCGCCGGCTATCCCTTCGCCGACGGCAGCGGTCTGTTCGAGGTCCTGTTCGGGGTCGAGGACCTGATCCTCGATTACCGGGAGGGCTGGCCGCGCCTGGAACAGGTGGAGGCCGAGGTGCGCTTCCATCAACAGGGCCTGAGCATCGCGGTGATGGATGGGCGCCTGCTGGAGAGCCGGATCGAACGGGCCCGGATACGCATACCGGACCTCCAGCACGCGGATGCGATCCGCGTCCAGGGGCGGGTGAGCGGCCCCTTCGGCGACGTCTTCCGCATCCTCCGCGAATCCCCCCTCGCCGGGCGCCTGGCCTACTATGTCGAGGGCCTGGAGCCCCAGGGCGACAGCCGCCTCGACCTGGGCCTGAGGATCCCCCTGGAGGACCGGGTCAGATTCCGCCTGAACGGCAGGCTGCGCTGGCGTGACGCCGGCCTGGCCCTGCCCGACTGGGGGATCCGCCTGCATCGTCTCCAGGGCGAGGCGCGTCTGGAAGACGGACGTCTCCATGCGCGGGGTCTGCGTGCCCGTCTCTGGGGGCACCCAGTGACCCTGCGCCTGGATACCGGCACGGCCTCAGGCGGTGTCCAGGAGGTGCGGGTGAACGCCGACCTGACGCTGGATACGGCCGATCTCGCCCAGCGCTTTCCCGCGCCCGGGTGGTCGGCCCTGTCCGGGCACACCCCCGCCCATCTGGCCTTGGCGGTGGCATTGCCTCGGGGACCGGATCGGGGCCCAGAGGTGGATTACGACCTGCGCAGCGCCCTGCAGGGCATCGGCGTCCACCTGCCCGCACCCCTGGGCAAGGCCGCGGCCGCTGCGCGGCCCCTGCGGGTACGCGGACACCTGCCCCTCGCTCCCGGCGCGCCCCTGGGGATCGACTATGGAGACATCCATGCCCAACTCGCCCTGGCGCTCCTCTCCGACGGGGGCATTCGCCTGCAAGGGGCCGACATCCGCTGCGGTAAAGGGCAATCCCAGGGTCCGCTCCCGGCACGCCTGAGCCTGCGCGGGCGTCTGCAGCGCCTGGATCTTGAGGCCTGGTGGCGTTGGTACCGGCACCACAGCGGTGAGGCCACCGGGGGGCTGGGGGTCGGCACCCGCGATCTCGGGGTGGATCTTCGGGTCGGACGGCTGAGGGTCTTCGGTCTGGACCTGCGGAACGCCGGACTGAACCTGGAGCGCATGCCTCAGGGCTGGGACCTGGGCCTGACCTCCGAGCCCTTGCAGGGCCGGGTGCGGGTGCCGGACGATCCGAATCTGGAACCGCTCATCCTGGATATCAAGCGCCTGTGGCTTCCGGTACCGCAATGGAGTGCCTGGCCGGATGCGGCGGAAACGCCTGAGGCGGATTGGCCGGATCCCGGCGATCTGCCGCCACTATGGCTGGACCTGGCCGACCTGCGCCTCGGCAAGCAGCGGCTCGGCCGGGTCCGGTTGCGTACGGAGCCATTGCCGGGGGGGCTGCGGATCGAGCGTCTCAGGCTCGACGGCGGCCCCCTGCACCTGCAGGTGAAGGGACGCTGGCAGGGGCGCGGGCGGCGGCAGGTCAGCGACCTCGGTTTTCATCTCATGAGTCCCGACTTCGGCAAGGTCCTGCGTGGGCTGGGTATCGCCTCCGTGCTGGCCGGCTCCAGGCTCGATGCCCAGGGAGAGCTGACCTGGGCGGCGCCGCCCTACCGGCCCAGGCTGAAGGATCTGGCCGGAACGCTGACCTTCAAGTTCGGCAAGGGCCGCCTGTTGGAGGTGGATCCGGGGGCGGGTCGGTGGTTCGGGCTGGTCAATTTCTGGGCCATTCGCCGCCGTCTGACCCTGGACTTCAGCGATCTGTTCAAGAAAGGGTTCGGCTTCGATTCCATGGAAGGGCGGGTGGTCTTCGCTGCGGGACAGGCGCAGATCCGGAGATTCCTCTTGAAATCGCCCGCCGCGGAAGTCAGCCTCCGTGGCAGCGCCGATCTGGTGAAGCGAAGGTACGCCCAGATCATGGAGGTGACCCCCAACCTCAGCGCCACCCTGCCCGTGGCCGGCGCCCTGGCCGGGGGCCCTTTGGGCGCCGCTGTCATGGTCGTGGCCGACAAGTTACTGGGCAGCCAGTTCGACCGTATCGGCCAAATGCGTTACCGGGTGACAGGACCGTGGGCCGAACCGGAGGTCCGGCCGTTGGCCGGGCCGGTCCCGGCCAAAGACGGCAGGCAAGCGCCGGACAATGCCCAGAGGGTGTTGGACATGGAATAGGGATTCTATACCCGTCCCAGGTGCATACTCCCGTCCTTCGGTCCGGAGGCGGCACCTCCCTGTGCCACTCCTCGCGACTGCCGCTGTCGTTACCCCTGGGCAGTGTACGGGAGTCAAGATCGCAGGCCGGTGGCCGCCACGGCCTCTTCGACGGCCTGTACGGTCTTTGCCAGCATCGCCTGCTCGTCTGCGGCGAGGGGCATCTCCACGATGCGCTCGATCCCCCCCGCGCCGATGATGCAGGGGACGCCGACGAACAGGTCGTGGATTCCGTATTCCCCGCGGCACAGGGCGGCGGCCGGGAGCAGGCGCTTGTGGTCGTTGATGTAGGCCTCGGCCATCTCCAGCAGGCCCGCGGCGGGGGAGAAATAGGCGCTGCCCGAGGCATAGAGCTTCACCAGTTCGGTGCCCGCGTCCCGGGTGCGCTGGACGACCGCCTCGATGCGTTCGGGGGAGAGCAGGCAGGCCAGCGGCACCCCACCCACGGTGGCGGTGCGCGGCAGGGGCACCATGGTGGGGCCGTGCCCGCCCATCACCATGCAATGGACATCGCGCACCGAGATGCCGATCTCCATGGCGATGAAGGTACGGAAACGCGCCGTGTCCAGGGCGCCGGCCATGCCCGCCACCCGTTGCGCGGGGAGGCCGGAGAGGCGGTGGAAGGCATAGACCATGGCATCCAGGGGGTTGGTGGTGAGGATCACGAAGGCCTCGGGGGCATGGATGCGCACCTTCTCCGCGAGGTTGCGGACGATGGCCAGGTTGACTTGCAGCAGGTCTTCCCGATCCATGCCCGGGCGGCGCGGCATCCCGGCGGTGATGAGCACCAGGTCGCTGCCCGCCAGGTCGTCGAAGTCCACGCTGCCGCGGATCCTGGCGTCGCTGCCCACCTCGGGGCGCAACTGGGTGATGTCCAGGGCCTTGCCCTTCACCACCCCCTCCTTCTCCGGGATGTCCAGGAGCAGGATGTCTCCCAGTTCGCGTTCGGCCAGCATCAGGGCGAGCACGCCCCCGATCTGGCCACAGCCCACGATGGCGATCTTTCTTCTCGTCATGGGTGTCTTCTCCGGTCTCGGTGGTTAAAGGGTGGGCGTCGTCGTTCCGCCCCAGGCGGGGAGGGGCCGGCCTGGGGGGTGCCCCAGGCCCATGACCTCCATCTTCCAGGGCGGGCCGCGGTGGCTGCAAATTGATGGGCGACGGGTATAAAGTTAGCGGACCCTTCTCCGCATGGATACCCTCTTCGATGAAGAAAGCCGTCACCCGGATGCTGGTGCTGGGTTTCGCCGCGCCGAGCGGTACCGGCAAGACCACCCTGCTCAAGGCCGTGATCCCCCTGCTGAAGGCCGGTGGGCTGCGGGTGGCCCTGATCAAGCACACCCACCACGACCTGGATCTGGACCAGCCGGGCAAGGACAGTTATGAGTTGCGTCACGCCGGTGCCTCGCCGGTGCTGCTCACCGGGCCCCGGCGCTGGACCCTGTTCGAGGAACGCTCCGGCGAGGCGGACGCGCCCTTCTTTCCCGCCCTGGCGCGCCTGGTCGGTGGCGGCGCCCCGGACCTGGTGCTGGTGGAGGGCTTCAGGCGGGAGAGGCTGCCTAAGATCGAGGTCTACCGGCCCGCATCGGGCCGCGCACCGCTCTATCCGGAGGACCCCGGGATCGTCGCCGTGGCCAGCGATGGCCCGCTGCCCGTGGCCACGGATCTCCCGGTCCTCGACCTGAACGCCCCGGAGGCGGTGGCGGAGTTCATCCTGGGGCGATGGCGGGCCTCGGCGGCGCCCCTGGAGGATCCCCGCCAGCCCCTGGTGCGCCATTACCGCTGGTTGCGCCGTTACGGCTACAACGACGCCCACAGCGGTAACGCCTCGCTGCGCCAGGGTGAGGGATTCTGGATCACGCCCAGCGGGGCCTGTGCCGACGCCCTCAAGGCCCGGGATCTGCTGTGGTGTCCGTTGGCAGGGGATCTGCCGGAGGGCGCCTCCCTGGACGCCCCCCTCCACCGTGAGGTCTACCGGCGCGACCCCGAGGCAGGGGCGGTCCTGCACAGCCATGGCCCCTACAGCATCGCCATGACCCTGAACGGGGAGGACTTCGCGGCCCTGGACTTCGAGGGACAGTACTATTTCCCGAGGGTGCCAGTGATCGACATCCCTTACGAGCGTTATGTGGAGGAGGCCCCGGGGGCGGTGGGCGCCGCCCTTGCGGAACACCGGGTGGCGGTGGTGCGGGGGCACGGCGTCTACGCCCGCGGCGAGACCCTGGACCAGGCCTACAAATGGACCTGCTCGCTGGAGTCTTCGGCGCGCATCGCCTGGCTCGCGGCACATCCGGGAGGGGCCCGATGAGTTCGGCCCGTCTCCCGCATCTGCTCCTCGGCCTGTGTCTGCTGGCGCTCACGGGAGGGGCCTCGGCCGCGCCCCAGGTGCGCGCCTTGCTGTTCTATGGCCCCGGCTGCCCCGCCTGCGGCGACCTGTTCGCGTTCTATCTGCCGGGCCTGCACGAGCGCTATGGGGCGCGCCTGGAGGTGGCGGGGATCGATCTCGCCGATCCCCGGGGCGCGGCCCTGTACCGGGCCGCGCACAAGGATCTGGGCCTGCCCGATCCCTGGCCCGGAGAGCCCGTGATGTGGGTGGGCGGGCGGGTGCTGGTGGGCCTCGGGGCCATCGGCAGGGACCTGGGGGACGGTTTCGAGGCCTTCGCACGGGAGCCGGCGAGCGCGCGCTGGCCCCGCCTGCCGGGGCTGGAGACGCTCCTGGAAGAAGGCCTGAGCACCGTGCGGGCGCGTACCGCCGCCGCGGCGGCGGCCACGCAGGAGATCGGCTCCAGCGCCCCGGCGCGGGCCCATGCGAGGGGGACGAAGATCGCCGAGGCCCTGGCCTGGACGGTCCTGGCGGGCATGCTCCTGGGCCTCCCCCTGGGACTCTGGTGGCTGCGTTCGACCCCGGCGGGGCCGGGCCCCGGGGCGGTCTGGATCCTGGCGGTGTTCGCCGTGGGACTGGGCGTCTCCGCCTATACCGCCTACACCAGCCTGGCCGGGGTGGCGCCCCTGTGTGGTCCCGTGGGTGACTGCGCCAGCGTGCAGGCGAGCGAGTACGCCCATATCTTCGGGGTGCCCATGGGGGTGCTGGGCCTGACCGGCTACGGCCTGATTGGACTCGCCTGGCTGCGGGCGCGATACGGCGGGCGCGGGGGGTGGCTCTGGTTCGCCTGGGGGTTGAGTATATTCGGGGTACTCTTTTCCATCCGCCTGACGGCCCTGGAGATCTTCGTGATCCACGCCACCTGTATCTGGTGCCTGGCCTCGGCGGTGAGCATGAGCGCCCTGTTTCTGTTGTTGTCGCGGCAGGCGGGGGCGCTGCGAGTCAGGCCTGCGAGTCCCGCTCGGGGGCGGCCGCCAGGGCCTTGACCCGGATCCGGCCAAACCGGCGCAGCCCGATGTCGGAGAGGGTCGCGGCCGCGCCGGTGCCACCGGGTTCCTGGCGCAGGCGGAAGAGATAACCGGCCAAGGCGCCCCCGCCGGTGGTCAGCAACACCACCCCCAAGGTCATGAACTGGGTGAACATCATGAAGAGGCCCATGCCGAACAAGCCCACCACGGAGGCGCGGACCTTGAAACTGGCGCCGGCCTGGGCGCGCCGGGCCTGCCTCTCGGCGGCCTTGCGGGTCTTCTCCAGGACCCGGTGCCTGCTCCGTTCCGCCTGCACCTTCAGGCGCTCTCGTTCCCGCGCGAAGCCGGCGTGGGCGCGGGCGATGGCTTCGCGCCGTCCGTGCGCGGCGAGGCCGCTGAGGAACAGGGTGGTGAGGAGCCCGAGGATCCCGCCGAGGACGGCGAAGAGGCCCCAGGTCTGGGGGTCCGCGGAGCGCAGGGCGAGATAGACGAGGAGGGCGGTGATGGCCTGGGTGAGGAGGATGCCGAGAAGGAATTTGAAAAAGAGGCTTGGGAATAACCTGGACATGCCCGAGGCCATCAGGAGGGAAAGACCGAAGTATACCTGTCCTCCACGGGTTTTTCGTGTACCGATGGCAGAAAGCCCGACCCCGACACTGTGCCTTGGGGCCTGGATGCAAATGCAAACACCGCCCGAAGGCGGTGTTTCCTTAGGATGGCAGACGGGCCTCTGCCCGACGGTCAGCGTTGGCTATCGCTCACCTTTGGTCCTCTCTCAACGGAAAGGACGACAAAGGTTGGGGGCTGGGCCCTGAACCTCAGATATAGAGGCAGATGTCGCTCTCGCCCGCAAACTCGAAGAAGGCCGCCGCGCCGGCGTATTCCACGCCGTCGATGAACTCGGAGGTGTCCATCTCGAACAGATCCACGGTCATCTGGCAGGCAATCAGCTTGACGTCGGCCTCCTGGCACAGCTCGCGCAATTCCTCGAGGCTGGCCACGCCCTTGCTGGCCATCTTCTTCTTCATCATGGAAGTCATCATGGCCTGCATGCCGGGCAGTGCGGTGAGGGCCACCGGGAACCATTTGTCCATGCCCAAGGGCATGGGCATACCGGGATTGCCCAAAGGGGTGACCTCCAGGTTCAGCTTCTTCTTCAGGAGTTGCAGGCCATAGAAGGTACAGAAGATCTGTACGTCATAACCCAAGGCGGCTGCGGTCGAGGCCAGGATGAATGGGGGATAGGCCCAGTCCAGCGAGCCCTTGGTGGCGATGATCGCCAGCTTTTTCATGTCAGACATGGATGCCCTCCGGGAGGTTCAGGGGAGCGCCGATCGACTCGGCGTGCCATCGGCTGTTCGCCGCGGGGCGCGATCAGGTCTTCTTGATGTAGAACTGGAACTTGCCGCCTTCTTCACCGGACTCCAGCAGTTCGTTGCCGGTCTGCTTGGCAAAGGCCTCGAAATCCTTCACCGAACCGGGATCCGTGGCGATGATGTGCAGCACCTTGCCGGATTCCATGCCGGCGAGGGTCTTCTTGGCGCGCAGGATGGGCAAGGGGCAGTTCAGTCCGCTGGCGTCCAGTTCTTGATCGAATTCCACGGCCATAGGGTACCTCCAGGGGTATGTGGGTTAATTACTATATTAAGTAAGCGTGAAGGTCTATTTATATGTCAAGGCAGAGACAAAGGCAAGCTTGGAAAATCGGGAGGGACCGGTGATGCCGACTGTCGGGGCAGATCCGCTGCACTCTGCCCAGCCTGGGATCGGATGGGCTCCAGGCCCCTCCGTGGCGCGATCCGGATCGGCAGATCGTCGACAAACGGGATTCTTAGGGTGCGGAACCGTCCAGATAATACGCGATCTGTTCCCCCAGATTGAGATAGGCCAGCACTTCCGTGGACACCGCAGAGCGTTTGCAGGTGTTGGCGATGTCGAGGCCTTCCTCGGCAAGGTCGAGGATCGGGGCCTCGGTGGAGGGGATGTCGGGGTCGTAGACCATGACCTGAGGATGCAGGCGGTCGGCAGGGTTCACCGTGATCACCGCGCCCAGGCGCCCGTCTGACAGGGAGATCAGGGTGCCCGGCGGATAGATGCCGAGGTTGGCAATGAAGACGTTGAGCATCCCGGGATCGAACCAGGCGCGTTCGCGTGCGTACAGGCGGGCCACGGCCTCGTAAGGGCTGAGCCCGAAGCGGGGGTGATTGCAGAGGTTCTCGTAACGGTTCACCAGGCCCAGGAGGCGGGCGAGGGGGGCGATGGCCGGGCCTTGCAGGCCTTGCGGCCAGCCACTGCCGTCCAGGTGTTCGTGATGTTGGAGGACGATCTCCAGGACCTCGCGGGGTAGGATGCCGAGGCGCGCGGCCTGGCTGTGACCGAGTTGGGGATGGCGTCGGTACACGGCCTCTTCGGGCGGGGTCAGGGGCTCTGGCTTGAGGAGCAGGGTATCGGGGATGAAGGCATGGCCGAGGTCGTGCAGCAGGGCACCCATGCCGAGTAGATGGAGACTGGATTCATCGAGCCCCAGATGCCTGCCCAGGAGCAGCGAGAGCACCGCCACGTTGACCACGTGGAACCAGACGTTCTCGTTGCTGGCCTTCATGTTGACCAACTGCAATGCCGCCCCTTCTTCGGCCGAGAGTTCTTCGATGAGATCGCCGACCACCTGGTCGGCGGCCCGCACCGCCGTGGCGGGTTCGGCGAACAGCAGGTCCATGGTCTTACGCACCGAACAGAGGGACTCCTGGTAATGCTTGGAGCAGCGGTTGAGCTGAACTCGGCGGCGTTTTAGGCGTTCGATGCGGGCGCGTTTCTCGCGCCACAAGGGGTCCTCCCGTTCCGGACCATGGTCAGGCGTCTCCTTGGGGGTATCCAGGGGGAGGGGCGTGGTGTCGCTGCGCTGGGGGTCGAAGGTGATCTCTTTGAGACCCAGGCGGCGCAAGGACCTGACCTGGGCCTCGGAGCGGATCTTGAAGGCATTGGTCAGGAAGGGATGCTTCATCCACGGGATATCGAGTTGGACGTAGAGCCCCACCCGGAGTTGTTGCGGACGAATCTTTGGGTTCGCCATGGACCCTCGACCTCGGCGTCTGGTCGCTTTAGAATAACAGCTTCATTCACCGCCGGTGACCCGGTGGCGGATGGAGCCTTCATGGCGGGATCCATCGGTCCCCCCGCAACGCCAAACCGTGAACCCGGTCAGGCCCGGAAGGGAGCAGCCGTAGCGGTGGTCGCGTGTGCCGGGGTGCGGCTGGTGGTGACCGCCACCCATTCCAAACGCCGGGAGACAGGGGCCGCAACGGCGGTTTCGCTATGTCATATCAGGTATTGGCGCGTAAGTGGCGGCCGCGGCGGTTCGCCGAGGTGGTGGGCCAGTCCCATGTGATCCAGGCCCTGCAGAACGCCCTGGAGCGGGACCAGTTGCACCACGCCTACCTATTCACCGGCACGCGGGGCGTGGGCAAGACCACCCTGGCGCGGATCTTCGCCAAGGCCCTCAACTGCGAACGTGGGGTGGGCCGGGAGCCCTGCGGCGAATGCACCGCCTGCCGGGAGATCGACGATGGCCGCTTCGTGGACCTCCTGGAGGTGGACGCGGCCTCGCGCAGCAAGGTGGAGCAGACCCGCGAACTCCTGGACAACGTCCCCTACGCCCCCACCCGCGGTCGTTACAAGGTCTACCTGATCGACGAGGTGCACATGTTCTCCCAGGGCAGCTTCAATGCCCTGCTCAAGACCCTGGAAGAGCCCCCGCCGCACGTCAAGTTCCTGCTCGCCACCACCGATCCCCAGCGCCTGCCGGTGACGGTCCTGTCCCGCTGTCTGCAATTCAATCTGCAACGCCTGGGGCGTGAGCCCATCGCCGGACACCTGGGGCGCCTCCTGGCGGCCGAGGGGGTGGCGCACGACGTTCCGGCCCTGGACCTCCTGGCGGCGGCCGCGGACGGCAGCGTGCGCGATGCCCTGAGCCTGCTGGATCAGGCCATCGCCTTCGGCGGCGGCGAGGTGCGGGAGGCGGCGGTGCGGGAGATGCTCGGGACGGTGACGGGCGATGCCTCCGCCGTGCTGCTGAGGGCGCTCGCCGCCGGTGACGGCGCCGGGATACTGGACGAGATCGCCCGCCTGGCCGGCCACACCAGCGACATGGCCGGGGTGCTCGGCGAGGTCCTGGGACTGTTGCACCGGGTGGCCGTGGTACAGCAGATCGCCGGGATCGAAGAGGACGAGACGGTGACCGCCCTGGCCCGGGAGATCCCCCCCGAGGACCTGCAGCTCTTCTATCAGATCGGTGTCCTGGGCCGCCAGGAACTGGACCTGGCCCCGGATCCGCGCACCGGTCTGGAGATGGTGCTGTTGCGGATGCTGGCGTTTCGGCCGGATGGGGCGCGGGCCGCGCCGCGCCAGGCCGCCCCGGCGGAGGCCCAGGCCCCGCGTGCGCCGGCGGAGGCCGCGGCGGTGCGGGCCGAGGCACCCACCCGGGTGGCGGCCGACCAGGCGACGGCGGGTGGGGAACTCGATTGGCACGCCCTGGTCGCCCGCCTCGGTCTCAAGGGGATCGCCCGCGAACTCGCCGACAACTGCGAGGTCCGGGCCCATGCCGAAGGACGCCTGGAGCTGCGCCTCGATCCGGCCTGTCAGAACCTCCGGGTGCCCGGCGCGGAACAGCGCCTGGTGCGCGCCCTGCGCCAACATTTGGGGGAGGGGACCGAGGTGCGTATCCAGGTGGCCGCGCCCGGTGGTGAGACCCCGGCCCAACGCGCGACCCGGGAGCGAGCGGAACGCCAACGCGAGGCCGAGCGCCGTTTCGCGGCCGATCCCCTGGTGAACGCCCTGGGCGAAGAACTCGGCGCCGAGGTGGTGCCGGGCAGTGTGCGGCCGGCGCGCGTTGGGAACAAACCCTGAGTCTGGCACTCAGCGGGCCAGCAGCCAGAGCCTCTCCCCACCGCGTTCGATTCTCAGGGCCAGTTCCGCCCGGGTATGGGCCGCCGCCCGGGCCAGGCTGTCGAGTCCGGAGACCGGACGATTCCCGAGGCCGATGATGCGGTCGCCCCTGCGCAGACCGAGCTGCCAGGCGGTGCTGTCGCGTTCCACCCTGCCCACCACGACCGTGCCCTCCCGGTCACCGAGGAGGGCGCCCTCGAACCAGGGATGGATCTGCTCCCCCGGGACCAGACCGGCGAGCCGGTCCCGCAGAGTCACATCCACCTTCAGGGTCCGGTGGTCTCGCAACAGGGTAAGATGGACGGTGCTGCCGGCACGCATCAGCCCGACGCGGTTACGCAGGTCGTAGGCGCCCTTCACCGGGTGACCGTCCACCGCGAAGATGAGGTCTCCGGGACGCAGGCCAGCCACGGCCGCCGGGGAGTCCGGTTCCACCGCCACCAGGAGGGCGCCCTGGCGTTCCGCCGGGAGCCCCATGGCCTGGCGCAGCTCTGGGGTCAGGTCCTGGGCGCGTACCCCGAACAGGCCACGGCGGACCTCGCCATAGTTCAGGATCTGGTTCAGCACCTGTTTGGCCATGTTCACCGGAATGGCGAAGCCGATCCCCACGGAACTGCCCTGGGGGGCCAGGATGGCGGTATTGATGCCCACCAGGCGTCCGCGCAGGTCCACCAGGGGGCCGCCCGAATTGCCGGGATTGATGGAGGCGTCGGTCTGGATGAAGTTCTCGTAACCCTCGATCCCCAGGCCGGTCCGGCCGAGGGCGCTGACGATCCCCGAGGTCACGGTCTGGGCGAGACCGAAGGGGTTGCCGATGGCCACCACGAAATCCCCCACCCGCAGGCGCTCCGAGTCGCCCAGGGGTAGGGCGGTGAGGCCCTGCGCGGGGATCTGGAGCACGGCGATGTCGGTCTCGGGATCCGAGCCCACCAGTTTGGCCGCCAGCTGGCGGCCGTCGTGCAGGGTGACCTGGATCCGCTGGGCACGGCTGACCACATGGTGGTTGGTGAGTACGTAGCCATGCCGGGCATCCACGATCACCCCCGAGCCCAGGCTGCTCTCGCGCTTCTCGGTGCGCTGGGGGCGATGGAAGAACCAGCGGAACACCGGGTCCTGGAGCAGGGGGTTGTCCTCCACCGGCACCCGGGTGAGGGTGGCCACGTTGACCACCGCCGGCATGGCCTTCTCCAGCATGGGTGCCAGGCTGGGCAGGTCCTGGCCCTGTACCGCCTTGGGCAGGGCCGCCTGGCAGGCGGGGAGCAGGCCGAGGAGCAGGAGCGCCCATCCCACCAAGCTGTACCTGTATACTCTGTACATGTCCGATCCCGTCGATATCGAGAGGTTGCGCCAGGGGCTCCGCTTCAAGGACCGCCTGGCCGGCCGCGAGTTCCATTTCCAGACCACCTGGGGGCTGTTCTCGCCGCGGGGAATCGACGAGGGCACTCGTCTGCTGGTGGACCTGATGGAGGTCCCCGCCGATGCGGATTGCGTGGACCTGGGCTGTGGATACGGCGCCATCGGCCTGGCCATGGCCGCCCAGGCCCCCGGCGGGCGCACCCTGATGTTGGACAAGGATTTCGTGGCGGTGGACCATGCCCGTGCGAACGCCCGACTCAATCGGCTGGGCAATGCCGAGGCCCTGCTCTCCAACGGCTTCGGGCAGGTGCCGCCCGGGCGGCGTTTCGATCTCGTCGCGTCCAATATTCCGGCCAAGGTGGGGCGGGAACTCCTGACCCTCCTGCTGTACGACGCCCGGGCCCGCCTGCGCCCCGGTGGGGCCATCTACGTGGTCAGCATCAACGGCCTGCGCCAGTTCTTGAGGCGTAATCTGCAAGACATCTTTGGAGATTACAAGAAACTCAAGCAGGGGCGGACCTATACCGTGGCCAGGGCCCACCGAGGCGGGGCCTGAAGCGGGATCGACGATCTCCTGTACACCCTTCCGGGCGGCGTGTTAACCTAGCAAAATGTTGAAGGCGTCATTTCTGGGCCCTTTCAACTGCGGAACCGGAGAATCCGATTTCCCGATTCCTTGATTTTCAACAGCTTATAGCCGTTGAAAAGGGCGGTACATCTATGTACCGCACGCGGCCCGCCGAGAAACCCCGTTTCTCGGCGGTCTGCCAATCGAGCGGCCGGACCCTTCCCAGTCTCCTTCCTCCACTCCGGCGGATTCCACGGATTTCAGGGAGATGCCGGTTCCGCGTCCAATATTCAGAGATTCTTTTGGAGATACGATGCAACAGAACAAGATATATGTCGGTAACTTTCCCTACAGCGTGGATGAAGCGCAGTTACGCGACATATTCGCTCCCTATGGCGAGATCGAGGAACTGGCCCTGATCAAGGATCGGGATACCGGACGTTCCAAGGGCTTCGCCTTCATCACCTTCGCCCAGCAGCAGGCGGCGGAGAAGGCGTTGGAACAGAACGGCAACGACATGGGCGGCCGTCCGCTGCGGGTCAACATGGCCACCGAGAAGCCCGGGCGCGGCGGACGTGGTGGTGGCGGTGGACACTCACGCTGGTGAGCCAACGCGCCGTCTGAATGAGTGAGAAAGGGGCCTCAGGGCCCCTTTCTTTCGTCCTCCAGGCGCGTCCTGACGCGGCCGACGAAGACCCGCAGCCGTTCCGGGTCGGCGAGGTCCGCCTCGTCCGCCAGGACCAACCCGGGCAGGCGTTCCCGCAACAGGGCGGCGAAGAGGCCCGTTCCTCTGCGCGACGGTTCACCGCCGGACTCGGGGTATACGGGGACCCCGCGGATGCCGCAACTCGGGGAGTTGCGCTTGAGGATGCAGCCGTGGAGGTCCCGCAGGGTCTCCACCCGGGCGAGGGCGTGGGCCTCCAGGGGGGCGGTCACATCCAACCCAGGGTCGTTCACCCCCAGGGCGCGAATACCGCGGGAGGTGCGCACCAGGCGCACCGGCGGGCGCGGGGTGCCGAGGCCCGCCTCCGTCTCCGGGCACAGGGGGATCAGTTGGAAGTCCGCGGGCAGGGCCGCGAGGAGGTCCGGGGCGGCGCGGTGACCGCCGTCGTAACGCACGCGCCGCCCCAACAGGCAGGCGCTGATGCCCACCCGTGGCCGGCGCATGTGGGGATGCCCCGGATGCGGTTGGTTGGGCATGGGTTCGGGGACTTGGAGGAGATCGTCGATGCCCGCCGGAGGGATACCGAGGGCCGAGGCGGAATTGGTGGGCGCGGCTGGGTTCGAACCAGCGACCCCTGCCGTGTGAAGGCAGTGCTCTCCCACTGAGCTACGCGCCCAAACGAAGCGCGGATTGTAGGGGCCAATGGCGGATTCGTCAAATCCGGCTGACGCCCCCAGGGCCTTGGGCTATACCCGTCGCACGTGAATATTTCCGTCCTTTGGTCCGTAAACGGCACTTCCCTGTGCCACTCCTCGCTACTGCGGCCGCCCCTCGCACCCCTGGGCTGTGTTGCGAAAGCTCGCCATAGTTCCCGCTATGACTCGCTTCCGCGCCTTGCCCAGGGGCACGAGGA
>Ga0256841_1002198_pt1 | contig 15798 bp, 9 predicted proteins | sample 356308metaG_FD_185971 | JGI IMG/M metagenome (GOLD analysis project Ga0256841, IMG submission 185971) | Hydrothermal vent microbial communities from Mid Atlantic Ridge, Atlantic Ocean - 356-308 | ecosystem: Environmental > Aquatic > Marine > Hydrothermal vents | place: Atlantic Ocean: Mid... | reverse complement strand
CAACCACTTCTCCACCTGTTCCACCGGCCACCCCTTGCGCCGGGCGTAATCTTCCACTTGATCACGGCCGATTCTTCCGACGTTGAAATAGGTGGCTTGCGGATGAGAAAAGTACCATCCGCTGACCGCTGCCGTCGGTACCATGGCGAAACTTTCTGTCAGAACCAGACCGGCATTGTCCTCGGCCTGGAGCAAATCGAATAAGGTGCGTTTTTCCGTATGATCGGGACAAGCAGGATAGCCAGGGGCCGGGCGAATGCCTTGGTACTCTTCCTTGATGAGTTCCTCATTGCCCAAGGATTCTTCCGGCGCATACCCCCAAAACTCCTGGCGCACCCGCTGGTGCAAATGCTCGGCAAAGGCTTCGGCCAAACGGTCCGCCAACGCCTTGAGCATGATGGCGTGATAATCGTCGTGGTCACGCTCGAACTTTTCCAGATACTGTTCAATGCCAATCCCGGCATTGACCGCAAAGGCGCCCACCCAGTCCGGCGTTGCCGTCTCTTCCGGCGCGATAAAATCCGCCAGGCAATAATTCGGCTGACCTTGCGGTTTTTTATGCTGCTGACGCAGATGATGGAGAACGGCGCGAATTTGTTGGCGGTTTTCATCACCGTACACAAGAACATCATCCCCCCGGGAAGCCGCTGGAAACAAACCAAAAACCGCCCGGGCCCTCAACCAACCTTCGCTGACAATCCTTTCCAGCATTTGCCGGGCGTCAGCCAGCAATTTGCGCGCTTCCTGACCGACAATCTCGTCCTCCAGGATTTTCGGATAGCTTCCCGCCAACTCCCAGGCCTGAAAAAAAGGCGACCAATCAATAAAGCCTACCAACCGTTGTAATGGGTAATCATCGAAAACCTGAAGGCCGGTTCGTTTGGGGGTTGGCGGTTGATAATTCGCCCAATCGTCACGAAAACGGTTACGGCGCGCTTCGATGATAGGCAATAGTTGCGTGCGGTCCTGTTTTTTGGCGTGCCGCTCACGCACTTGTTGGTATTCGTCCGCCAACTGTTTGACAAAGGGCTCGCGCAGATCCTCGCTCAACAGGCTGCCGGCCACTCCCACACTGCGGGAAGCGTCAGACACATAGACCACCGGCGCGTGATAGTGAGGATCTATTTTCACCGCCGTGTGCACCCTGGAGGTGGTCGCCCCACCAATCATCAACGGCAAATCCATTCCCTGGCGCTCCATTTCCTTGGCCACGTGCACCATTTCATCCAGAGACGGGGTGATCAAACCAGACAGACCGATGATATCGACCTTTTCCTCTTGAGCGGTATGGAGAATTTTATCGGCGGGCACCATAACCCCCAGATCCACCACCTCAAAACCGTTGCATTGCAGGACCACGCCGACAATATTCTTGCCGATATCGTGAACATCTCCTTTCACCGTCGCCATGAGGATTTTTCCGGCAGTTTCCCCTTCTTGCCGCCCGGCATCCATATAGGGCATCAAATAGGCGACCGCCTTTTTCATTACCCGGGCCGACTTGACCACCTGAGGCAAAAACATCTTGCCGGAACCGAACAGGTCTCCCACCACATTCATGCCCGCCATCAACGGCCCTTCAATCACATGCAGCGGCCGCTCGAACTTGAGCCGGGCTTCCTCGGTATCCTCCTCGATATAATCGGTGATCCCCTTGACCAAGGCGTGCTCAAGCCGCTTTTCCACCGGCCAGCTGCGCCACTCGTCATCTTCCCTGGCCTGGCTGGCGCCTTCGCCACGGAATTTCTCCGCCACTTCGAGCAAGCGCTCGTCGGCATCTTCCCGCCGGCATAAAATGACATCTTCAATGGCATCACGCAGCTCCCTGGGTACTTCCTCATAAATGCCCAATTGCCCGGCATTGACAATCCCCATATCAAGCCCCGCCTTGATGGCGTGATAAAGAAAGACGGCGTGGATCGCCTCACGAACCAGATCGTTACCCCGGAATGAAAACGAAACGTTGGAAATGCCTCCCGATGTCAAGGCATGGGGCAAGGTCTGCTTGATCTTTGCCACTGCTTCGATGAAATCCAGCCCGTAACGGCGGTGCTCGGCAATTCCTGTCGCCACGGCAAAGACGTTGGGATCGAAAATGATGTCCTGAGGTGGAAAATCAAGCTTTTCCCGCAACAATCGGTATGCCCGGCCACAAATTTCCACCTTGCGGTCCCGGGTATCGGCCTGCCCCTCTTCATCAAAGGCCATGACCACCACCGCCGCGCCATAACGGCGGGCCAGGCGCGCATGTTCCAGAAATTTTTCTTCGCCCTCCTTGAGAGAAATGGAATTGATGATTCCCTTCCCCTGAATACATTGTAATCCCGCCTCGATCACCTCCCACTTGGAAGAATCGATCATCACCGGCACCCGGGCGATATCGGGTTCCGCCGCCACCAGATTCAGGAACCGGATCATCGCCGCCCGGGAATCAAGCATGCCTTCGTCCATATTGACGTCGATGATCTGGGCGCCGTTTTCAACTTGTTGTTTGGCCACTTCCAAGGCCGAATCATAGTCCTCCTCCCGGATCAAGCGGCGGAAACGGGCGGAACCGGTCACATTGGTACGCTCACCGATATTCACAAACAAGGCGTCATCATCGATATTGAGCGGCTCCAGTCCCGACAGCCGGCAGGCCACTGGAATCTCCGGAATTGGGCGGGGCGGAATCCGGCTGACTGCCTCCGCGATGGCCCGGATATGGTCTGGGGTGGTGCCACAGCAACCGCCTACAATGTTGAGAAAACCACTACGGGCCCATTCGGAAATCTCCTTCACCATCTCTTGCGGGGATTGGTCGTATTCGCCAAATTCATTGGGCAACCCGGCATTCGGGTGGGCGGAAACATGGGTATTCACATAACCGGAAATTTCCTCGATATATTGACGCAACTCCTGTGGCCCCAACGCACAGTTAAAGCCAAAAGATATAGGGTCGGCATGCTGCAAGGCGTTCCAAAACGCTTCGGCGGTCTGCCCCGACAAGGTGCGCCCGGAAGCATCGGTGATGGTGCCGGAAATCATGATGGGCAATTCGAAGCCATGATTGTCAAAATACCGTTTAATGGCGAAGATGGCGGCCTTGGCATTGAGGGTATCGAAAATGGTTTCCACCAGCAAAATATCCACCCCGCCTTCCACCAAACCATCGATGGCCTCGGTGTAGGCTTCCACCAATTGCTGGAAGTTGATGTTGCGGAAACCTGGATCATTCACATCGGGCGAAATCGAAGCAGTCCGGTTGGTGGGCCCCAAAACCCCTGCCACGAAGCGGGGTTTGTCTGGATTTTGAGTGGTAACCTCATCCGCCGCCCGGCGGGCAATCCGGGCCGATTCCAGATTGATTTCCCGGGCCAGCGCTTCCATGCCATAATCGGCCATCGCCACCTTGGTGGCATTGAAGGTATTGGTTTCTATAATATCGGCCCCGGCCTGCAAGTATTTGTGGTGGATTTCCCCGATAATTTGAGGCTGAGTCAGAGACAACAGATCGTTGTTCCCTTTCAGGTCGGAAGGCCACTCCTGGAAGCGCCGTCCCCGGTAATCTGCTTCTTGCAGGCGGTAGCCCTGGATCATGGTGCCCATGGCGCCATCGAGCACCAATATTCGTTGTTTCAGCAGCGTTTTGAGTTCGTCGGTTCGATTTTTGGGTTGCGTCATTGGATGATTCTGTTTTTTTAAGAGTTTGGATTTTATATCTTTTAACCAAGAAAGGCTTGCAAACGAAAAACACCTAATTTTTTCGGTTTACTTTTGCGATAATGAGAAGTCTATCTTATGGTGCATGCATAAGAAGAGAATAAATAAAAACCTGAGGAGGACTCCCATGAATAAATTCATCCTTACCTTGCTGGCCGCCTGCATTTTCGCATTTGCTGGCGCCAGTCAAGCGATGAAAGTCAAAAAACCATCTGCTGCCAAGAGCGAGGAGGTTGGCAAACGTAATCCGGTCAAGCTCGAAGACGCCAGCCCTATTATAGGCACCTGGATTTTAGTTGAAGTGGCGCCCCGTTACACCGGTGAGCGTATCCCGGAAAACCGTACTTGGGAATTCCGTTCTGACGGCACCCTGAAAACCTCGGGATACAACCGGCACTTCAAACGCAACGATGAACAAGAATTTCATTACGAAATCAAAAATGGCAATATTGTTACCGATGTACCAGGACGGCCTGGTAAAACCTTGATCTATCGTGTCTATGACATGGGTGACGACTATATGGTTCTCCAAGGTGGCGTCGAAGGTTTCTATTTTTTCAAACGCAAATAATTTTGAGGAGAGTGAGTTATGAATGTGAATATCAATAGCAAGTATAAAGACGACATTATGCTGTGGGGCGGCATTCTGGTTGTCAGTGCCGTATTTATCGGCATTTTCATGGTGTTTACCACCACGCCCCCACTCGATTTGATTAAAAAAATCCTGAGCGCTATTTTGATTATGTTCTTGCCCGGCTACATCATCATGAAACTATATTTAAATGATGTAAAGCTGAGCGAAAATCCAGCGGTGGATAAATTCATTCTGTCTTTTGGGCTGTCCATGGTGACGGTCCAATCGTTGGCTTTCATTGTCAATTACTTTGCGGTATACGGGGAAAATCTGGATCAGGAATTTCGTATCCGAATGGAAGCTTACATGCCCTTGATCATTGCTTTCCTGGTGATCGCCACCGCGTTTGTACTCAAGTTTTTCTGGGGCACCATTTCCAGTATTTGGGGCAAATTGATGGATTGGTTCGCCGCCAAGCTGGGCGGAGCCGGACATACCACATTGTTGGTGTTGGCTACCTTCATCATTCTGGCCTTGTTCTACCTGCTGATCAAGGTCATCTTGCTGATTATGGTGAGCCTGGCGACTTGAGATAATCTTTAAATTCACCCTGTTCCAAAAACGGGCCGTTGGGCCCGTTTTTTTATGTTTTAGGATTTTCGGTATTGCAAAAAATCCTTTGACGCCAACCTGGGAAAATTACCAGAATGCTTGAATTTCCATGTCTTCAGGCGCACACTAAATAACAACACTTCCTGAAAAAGGATCTGGCGATGCCCGAAACCGATACGGTACTGGCTAAATTCCGGCAGTTGCCGTATGACCAATACAACATCGATACCGGTGTTTATGATCGCCTGGTCAAGCTGTTCCGCTTCATCAAACGCTTTTTACATATCAATTTCAAGCTCCATGATCCAGATGACTGGGTAAGCAAGGGGCAAATTTTCGTCTTCAATCATTTCGCCCGCTTTGAAACTTTAATCCCTCAATACCTCATCTACGAATCTACCGGCCACTACTGCTGCGCCATCGCCCACCGGGAATTATTTGAAGCAGACGAAGGCTTGGCCCAGCTTTTGTTATCCATTGGCGCGATCCCCCATGATACGCCTGACTTGATGCCGCTTCTGGCGACCCAAATCCTGCGCGGCCACAAAGTCATCGTGTTTCCCGAAGGCGGCATGGTCAAAGACCGCCGGGTCGTTGACACCAAAGGTCGTTACAGCATTTTCTCCCGCACGGCCGCAGGTCAACGCAAACACCATACCGGCGCCGCAGTATTGGGGTTAGGATTGGATATTTTCAAGCAAGCCATTCTGGAGGCCCAGCAATCCAAGCAGCAGGAAAAACTTCAGCGCTGGCAGCAACAGTGCCAACTCCCCGATCAAGCGCTTCTGCTCGAGCGCGCCGCCGAACCCACCATTATCATCCCCGCCAATATTACCTTCTATCCGCTGCGGATAGATGACAATGTCATCAGGGAAGCTGTCGATATCATCCGCCCGGGCCTGAGCAAACGCCATCTGGAAGAACTGCTGATTGAAGGTAACCTGCTCCTCAAAGACACGGACATGGATATCCATCTTGGGGAACCCGTCCCCGTTGCCGAATGTTGGAACCGGTGGGAACGCTGGATGGTGAAGTCAACTTTGCAAGACATTGAAAGCCTGGACGAGATTTTCACCTGGCGCCACGGGCACGAATGGAAGCCTAAACTGCTGGCCCAGAGAATACGCCATAACGCCCAGTGCATCCGCGACCACTATATGGATGCCATGTATAAGGCGGTCACCATTAATTTAAGTCACTTAGCCGCCACCCTCATTTACCACTGCCTTGAAAAAAAGCACGGGCGGATTACGCGGCCGGATTTCCGCATGGCACTTTATTTAACGATCAAGCAAATTCAGAAAAAAGGCGAATTCTTCTTGCATCGAAGCCTTCGCAACCCCGAGCTTTATGGCCAATTGCCGGATAAAGAACCACCAGAACTCCACCAATTCATTTGTACCGCCGAAGATGCCGGTTTAATTGAATCCGTCGAAGAGGCTTATTATTTCCTTCCCAAACTATGCGAGGAGTTCGAATTCGATACCATTCGCCTGGAAAATCCGCTTGCCGTATATGCCAATGAAGTGGCACCGCTGCCTGATCTCAAAGAGGTCATAGCCGATGCCTATGGTCAAGCCAGGGAGGTCTCCCGAAGAAAATTGGCCTTACTCCGTTTCGACGACGAATTGCAGGCTTGGCATTGGGACAAGGCATTTTTTTCCGCTCCCTGCTTTGAGCCCATCAATGAGAAAGAAACACTCTCCATCAGCGGTGAACCTTATCTGCTTGAGCCTGCCACCCCCACCAACAGAAGCGCATTACTCATTCATGGTCTTCTGGCTTCCCCTGCCGTCATGCGGCCACTGGCGGAACTACTCGCCCAACAGGGCTACACGGTGTTGGCCATCCGGCTCAAAGGTCACGGCACTTCTCCCTGTGACTTGCGGGAACGCAGCTGGCAAGATTGGCTCGATTCAGTTTGGCGGGGCTACCGTATTCTCGAAGGCTTGACGGACAAAATCACCCTGGTTGGGTTTTCCACCGGTGCCGTCTTGGCACTGAGGCTTGCGGCCGATCAACCCGACTGCCTGATGGGAATTGTGTCTGTCGCCCCACCGGTTAAATTCAGAGATCCGGTCATGTCTTTGGTGCCCCTGGTGCACCAAGCCAATATCCTGACCCAATGGATGGCGGACGGGGGCCTGAAAGAATTCACTACCCACCAATCCGAGCACCCGGAAACCAACTACCGTCATATCCCGATCCGGGCTCTGAATGAACTGCGGCGCCTGATATCTGAAACCGAGCAACACTTAGGTGATGTCCACTGCCGGGTGTTACTCATTCAGAGCGACCGGGACCCGGTAGTAGAGCCTGACAGCGCCGAAATCATCTTTGACAAATTGGGCACCCAGCAAAAAACGCTTACGCTGATTCCTTCTTCAAAACACGATATCGTTTTCAACGATCCCGGCGGCGTCCATGACATGATTTTGTTTTTTCTCAATCAATGCACCCGGCCCCATAGTCAACTGCAAACGCTGACCGCATCATGACAAACAAACCCTGGCTCCAACAGTACCCCCCCTGCCTCCCTGAGACAATCACGCCCCCCCAGCAGGCGTCCTTGGCAGAGTTATTCGAACAATGCAGCAAGCAATTTGCCGAATTACCCGCGCTCGAGAATTTGGGCACGTCTCTGACTTATAAACAATGGGATCTGCTGTCGCTTAGATTTGCCGATTACCTACACCGTCATCTACAACTAAAACCGGGGACGCGACTGGCCATAATGCTACCCAATCTATTGCAATTTCCAGTCGTCCTGCTTGGGGCGCTCCGCGCCGGATTGACGGTGGTGAACGTCAATCCTTTATTCACTCCCCGGGAATTGGCCTATGAACTCCAGGATTCAGGCGCCGAGGCGATCGTCATTCTGGAAAATTTTGCCTATGTTCTGGAAAAAGTGCAGGACGAGATCCCCACCCGCCACATCATTCTCACTAGCGCCGGGGATTTATGCGGTTTTCCCAAACGCCAACTGATCAACTCTGTTTTGAAATATGTGCGCCGCAAGGTGCCACCCTACCATCTCCCTACCGCCATTCCCCTGCGCCAAGCCCTGGAGGAAGGCCAACCGGTTCCGCCAGAAGTATCTTTAAACCAGGAAGATTTGGCTTTTCTGCAATACACCGGCGGCACCACCGGCACCCCCAAAGGCGCCATGCTGACTCACGGCAATATTCTCGCCAACATTGAACAGGTCCGGCTTTGGCTCACTTGTCAAGACTGGCATCGGCGGATGGAAGTGGGCAAGGAAGATGTGGTGACCGCATTGCCCCTCTACCACATATTTGCTCTGACTGCGAACCTCTGGGTTAGTATGACTCTGGGGGTTTACAATCACTTGATTACCAACCCAAGGGACTTGAAGCTATTCATCAAAAAGCTTGCCAAAATCAGATTTACCTGTATCACGGGCGTCAACACCCTGTTTATCCATTTGATGCACACCCCCGGCTTTGAGCAGTTGGACTTTTCCAACCTCAAACTCACGATGGCCGGTGGCATGTCCATGCAAAAAGCCGTGGCGGAGCGCTGGCAGAAAATCACCGGCTGCCCGGTCATCGAAGGCTATGGCCTTACCGAAACCTCACCGGTAGTCACCCTCAATCCATTGGATATTGAAACCTTTACCGGCAGTATCGGCCTGCCATTACCTGCCACGGACTGTTGTATTCTCGATGGAGGCGAACCTCAACCCATTGGCAAAGAGGGGGAACTATGCGTCCGGGGGCCTCAAGTCATGCGGGGATACTGGAATCAACCCGAAGAAACCCAAGCCATCTTCACCAAAGATGGCTGGCTTAGAACCGGTGATATCGCCAAAATGGATGAAAAAGGCTTCTTCTATATTGTCGACCGCAAAAAAGACATGATTCTGGTATCTGGATTCAATGTCTATCCCAACGAAATCGAGCAGGTCATTGTCAGTCATCCCAAGGTCAAGGAATGCGCCGCCATTGGCGTTCCCGATGAGAAAACCGGTGAGGCCATCAAGGTTTTCGTGGTCAGCGACGACCCCAATCTCACCATAAAAGAACTGAAAATTTTCTGCCGCGCCAACTTGACTGGCTATAAGATCCCTAAATATATTGAATTCAAAGATGAACTGCCCAAAACCACCGTGGGTAAAATCTTGCGCCGTCAGCTAAAAGAGGAGCTTAAAGATGAATGATGTAGTCATCGCCAGCTATTGCCGTTCCCCCTTCACGCCAGCCCACAAGGGCGCTCTCATTCGCACCCGGCCTGACGATCTGACCGCCCAGGTCGTCCAGGGATTACTGGAACGGAGCAAAGTCCCGCCCGAGGCAATTGAAGAAATCGTGCTGGGCTGTGCTTTCCAGGAAGCCGAACAAGGCTTTAACCTTGGCCGGATGGTGGTTTTCTTGGCCGGGTTGCCGCAACAGGTGGCAGGTCAAACCATCAACCGCTGGTGCGGCTCCTCCATGCAATCCATTCACAGCGCTGCCGGCGCCATCCGATGGGGCAGCGGCGAGGCATTTATCTGCGCCGGGGTGGAGAGCATGACCCGTATCCCCATGGGCGGTTATAATCCCATGCCCCACCCCGGGCTCTATGAAACCTTTCCCCAGGCCTATATGAGCATGGGTGAGACTGCGGAAAACCTGGCCAAGAAATACGCCATCCCCCGGGAAGACCAGGAAAAATTTGCTTTGAGCAGTCATCAAAAAGCTGCCGCCGCCCAGGCGGAGGGGATTTTCCGGGAGGAAATCGTCCCCATTCGAACCCCCGACGGAAATGAAGTCACCGATGACGGCTGCATCCGCAGTGATACCAGCCTGGAAAAACTGGCGCAACTGAAGCCCGCCTTTCTCGCCGACGGCACCATTACCGCCGGGACATCGTCACCCCTTACCGATGGCGCCAGCGCAGTTTTGGTCTGCAGCATGGACTTCGCCAAGCGTCACCAATTGGAACCTTTGGCCAAGATCAAAAGCATGGCGGTCACCGGATGCGCCCCGGAAATCATGGGGATTGGCCCCGTGACGGCCACCCACAAGGCGCTCCAGAGAGCGGGGTTGACTCTGGATGACATTGACCTGATCGAAATCAACGAAGCCTTTGCCGCCCAGGTGCTTTCCGTAGTCAAAGAGCTCAATCTGGACTTGAGCAAAATCAACCTGGAAGGCGGCGCCATTGCTTTAGGCCACCCCCTTGGCGCCAGTGGCGCCCGGATCACCGGCAAGGCCGCGCAATTGCTCAAACGCAGTGGCAAACGTTACGCCCTGGCTACCCTTTGCGTCGGTGGCGGGCAAGGCATGGCGACGGTTTTGGAGGCAGTGTGATGAGCGCGCAAAAAGTAGCCATTCTGGGAGCCGGCGTGATGGGCGCACAGATTGCCGCCCAGGCAGCCAACGCCGGGCTGGAAGTCATGTTGCTGGATATTGTGCCGGAAGGCGCCGCTGACCGGAATATACTCGCCAAAGGTGCTATCGACCGCCTGTTGAAAATGCAACCGGCCCCCTTGATGCTGCCCAAATTCGCCCGCCGGATTCGGACGGGCAACCTGGAAGACCACTTGGACTGGTTAAAAGAAGCCGATTGGGTCTGCGAGGCGGTGATTGAAGATCTGGCCATCAAGCAATCTCTTTATCACAAAATAGAACCGTTTCTGAAATCTTCCGCAGTGCTGTCATCCAATACTTCCACCTTGCCCCTGGCCCAATTAACCTCGGGGCTTTCTGAAAACCTGGTCAACCGTTTTTGTATTACGCATTTTTTTAATCCTCCGCGGTATATGCGCCTGTTGGAAGTAGTCCCCGGCCAGTGCGAAAGCAGTGGCCTGGCAAACCTGACCACCTCCTTGGATCACGGGCTGGGAAAAACTGTCATCCAATGCAAGGACACTCCTGGTTTCATTGCCAACCGGATTGGCAGCTACTGGCTGCAATGGGGCTTATTGAGTGCTCTGGAACTAGGCTTGACCGTGGAAGAAGCCGACGCTGCCCTGCGCCCTTTGGGCATTCCCAAAACCGGAATATTCGGCCTGCTTGATCTGGTGGGACTGGACCTGATGCCCAAAATCCTCGCCAACTTGCAGCAGCGCCTGCCCGCCGATGATCCTTTGCAACCCATCGCCCAGATCCCGGACTTCCTGGAAAAAATGATCGCTTCCGGGTTCACCGGGCGTAAGGGCAAAGGTGGGTTTTACAGCCTTGATACCTCAGAGGGCAAGCGCGTTAAACTGGCATTGGATTTGGCCAGCGGGGAATATCGTCCCGCCAGGAAACCGGATTTGGCCGGTCTGTCTGCTGCCCGCCGGGAGGGATTGCAAGGCTATTTGACCTTCCCCGACAAAGCCGGCCGCTATGCCTGGCGTGTCTTTTCCCAAACGCTGCTTTATGCCGCCCGCGTGGCGCCTGAGATCGCCCACGATATCCACTCGGTAGATCAAGCCATGAAACTGGGCTACAACTGGAAATACGGGCCCTTTGAACTGCTTGATAAGCTGGGGGTGAATTGGTTCCGTCAACAACTGGAAGCCGAAAGCCAATCCCTGCCCGAATTTCTCGAAAAATCCCGGCAGTTTTACCAAATTCAGGACGGGCGAAAATGGCAGCTTGGGTTTGACGGCCAGTATCATACGATTCAACGCCCCGCCGGCGTGCTGCTCCTGGAAGATGTCAAAATCGCCGGCAAACCGCTCGCACGCAATGGCTCCGCGAGTCTTTGGGACATTGAGGACGGGGTCGCCTGTCTGGAATTCCACAGCAAGATGAATACCCTGGACCCCCTGGTGATGGAGATGATTGAAAAGGCCATCGCCATCGTCGCCCGTGATTTCAAAGCGCTGGTCATTTATAACGAAGCCCAGCACTTTTCCGCCGGCGCGAATCTGGGGGTGTTGATGTTTGCCATCAATACTGCCCTGTGGGACGAGATCGAACGTCTGGTCGCCCAGGGGCAAAGCACTTTCAAGGCATTGAAATACGCCCCTTTCCCGGTGGTTGGCGCGCCTTCCGGCATGGCCTTGGGGGGCGGCTGCGAAATCCTGCTCCACTGCGATGCCCGCCAGAGTCATGCGGAACTATACTGCGGCCTGGTGGAAGTAGGCGTTGGCTTGATCCCCGCCTGGGGTGGCTGCAAGGAAATGTTGCGCCGTCATAGTGAAGCCGCGGACCGTCCCGGCGGCCCAATACCACCGGTGAGTCAGTCCTTTGAACAAATCGGCCTGGCCAGGGTTTCCGGCTCCGCCTTCGAAGCACGAAATTTTCGGATTTTGGATGCCCGAGACGGCATCACCATGAACCGGGACCGGGTTCTGTATGACGCCAAACAATTGGCTCTCAGGCTTTGTGAAAATTACGCCGTCACCGCGCCCCCGGCTTATCATCTGCCCGGCCCGACCGGCCAAGCCGCACTGGACATGGGCGTTCACCAATTGCGGCTCAAAGGCCAGGCAAGCGAATACGACACGGAAATCGCTAAACACTTGGCCCGGGTTCTCAGCGGAGGAGATACGGATCTGGTGGATGAAATTGGCGAAAACGATATCTTGGGATTGGAGCGGCAGGCTTTCATGCATTTAATCCGCCAACCCAAAACCCTGGCCCGACTCGAGCATATGCTCGACACCGGCAAACCGTTGCGTAATTAATTACCTGCAAGTTCTGAAAATATGTGCAATAAGAAGATAGGAGAGTGCTTGTTCGGAGGGTACATGACCTGGACGACCGTGCACAAGCCTCCTGGAAAGGATTCACGGTGCCCCTGGAAAGCCACCCTTCTATCTCCTCAAAGCCAAAATCTAAAAATGAGGTAACCCGTCATGTTGACCTATTCCGCCCCCCTGCGCGATATGCGCTTTGTCTATGAAGAACTGCTCCAGGGTGGTGAGTTGCAATCGCTGCCGGGCATGGAAGACGTTTCCCCGGAGCTGTTGGGCGCCGTTTTGGAGGAGGCCGCGCGCTTTTGCGAAAAAGTGCTGTTGCCACTGAACCAAAGCGGCGATCAGGAAGGCTGCCGGTTCGAGAACGGCCAGGTCTTTACTCCTAAAGGATACAGAGAAGCCTACCGGCAATATATGGAAGGCGGCTGGCCTTCCCTAAGTTGCGATCCGGCGTATGGCGGCCAAGGCTTGCCCCACATGCTCCACTGCATGGTGGGGGAAATGATTTGCTCCACCAACCTTTCTTTCGCCATTTATTCCGAATTGACCCACGGTGTCTATGAGCTCCTCCACCAATACGGCACCGATGAGCTGAAATCCCTCTACCTCCCGCCTTTGGCAGAAGGACGGTGGAGCGGCACCATGTGCCTGACCGAACCCCAGTGCGGCACCGATCTGGGGCTCATCCGTACCCGCGCAGTCCTGCAAGAAGACGGCAGTTATCAGTTGAACGGTGGCAAAATCTTCATTTCCGCCGGGGAACACGATCTGACGGAAAACATTATCCACATGGTGTTGGCCCGCACACCTGACGCGCCGCCCGGGACCAAGGGAATCAGCCTGTTTTTGGTGCCCAAAATTGTCCCCCAAGCCGACGGCGCTCCCGGCCCTGCCAATGGCGTCGAATGCGTTTCCATCGAGCACAAAATGGGGATCCGCGCTTCCAGTACCTGCACTTTGAGCTTCAATAATGCCAAAGGCTGGTTGATTGGCAAGGAAAATCAGGGCCTTCGGGCCATGTTTCTGATGATGAACCGGGCCCGCCTGTGGGTGGGGCTGCAAGGCTTGGGGCTGGCTGAAACCGGCTATCAAAATGCCGTGCATTACGCTCGCGAGCGTCTTCAAGGCCGGGCTTTAAAAGGGCCGGTGAAACCCGATAAACCCGCCGATCCCATCATTGTCCACCCCGATGTGCGGCGCATGCTTCTGACCATGCGGGCCTATAACGAAGGCATGCGGGCCATGAGCGTGTGGGCCGCCGCCCGCCTGGATCACTCCGAAAGACAAACCGACCGGAAGACAAGGCAGGAAGCCGAAGATTTCATCGCGCTGATCACCCCGGTCATCAAAGCCTTCTTTACCGATTTGGGCTTCGAGGCCACCAATTTGGCCATACAGGTCTATGGCGGTCACGGCTATATTACAGAAAACGGTATCGAACAATTGGTCCGCGACGCCCGCATCGGCCAGCTCTATGAAGGCACCAACGGTATTCAGGCCCTGGATCTGATCGGCCGGAAACTGCCCGCCCATGCAGGGCGGCATCTTAGAACTTTTTTCCAGCCGCTGGAAGCCTATCTCAACAAGCGGCGTAATCATCCTCATCTCGCCCCTATGGTGGGAGCCGTGGCCAAAGCATTCGGGCGCCTGCAAAGAGCCAGTGTGCAAATTGCGCTGAAAGGCATGCAAGACCCCGACGAAGGCGCGGCAGTCGCTTATGATTATCTGCAGTTGTTCGGACTGGTGGCCCTGGGATGGATGTGGCTGCGGATGTCAGAAACCGCCCTGGCCAAACTGGAAAACGACCCTCAAGGATTCTATAAGGCCAAAATCGCAACCGCGCGTTTCTATATGGAGAAAATTCTGCCTCGCAGCGGATCACTCTTTTCCAGCATCATGGCAGGCGCGCCAGCCATCACGGAATTCGAAACGGACCGGTTCTAACCAGTCCATAGTTTTAAGCTAACGCAATCGGCCAGTGAGAGACTGCTTGTTCTTACCAAGCAGGATGGATTCTTGATTAAATCACCCGAAATTTGACTTGCGTCAAAATACCCATAAAAACTTCATGGTAATTTGATCCGCGACTGCTGAGCAGTCTTTATCATTTAAAACAAGAGGAGTTTTTTATGGCAACTCAAGACAAAGAAAAAGATTACTTTTGGCACATCATCGCTGCAGTTGTCATCGCGGTTGCAGTAACCATGTGGATGGTCAAAAAAAGCGAACACGGCAAATATAAAACCAGCGCCGAGGCCATTGCCAAAGATCCCGCCATGTCTTCCTACCGCTGAGCGTATCGACGCCTCCACTTAAGAAGGCGCCGCATAAGCCCATACTCGGGTTTTTGCGGCACCCTACTTAATACCGGCGGCGCGGGTGTTTCGCCGCCGGTCTCTTTCTTGTTTAGAGTTACAATGGATTGCCTTCTTTATCCACTAAAGGCACTTTATATTCACGAAGTAATGCAAGGATCGCATCGTGTTTTTGATTGAGAAGATTCTGCAATTGCTGCTGTCTTTCCTTATCGCCTCTACGAACCGCCATCGAAATGGCGTAGTTGAAGCGGATACCTTTTTCTGATTTGAGGGGGATCAATTCAAAATCATCGGGATGCTTCCAGGGAAGATAGGCCCCGATAGGCCCCCACACAATAGCCATATTGATATCGCCTTTGGCGAATGCCTTTTCCAGGCGCATTGCGGTATTTTCCGTAAGATCGCCGGTCATGGCTTGATAGGTCTTCCCCTGCTTGAGCAGGTGATGCCGAAGCAGCCAAGTCACGCCGGGCGTGCGGTCGAACATGGCGATTTTGAGATTCTTTTTGCGATCCGGAGGTAATTGCTCCAGTTGTTCCGGGCTATGAATGTCATCGAAACCCTTGCCTTTTGCAACTACGAGCACATAGGTGGAACGGTAATAAGGCTTGGTGGTGGCCGCCAATTCATACCCCGCCGGGACCCCCATCACCACGTCACATTTATAAGTTTTGGTTTCCGGGTCTTTGGCTTTCAAGGTATTGCGTAAAAACCCAATCCGCTGGGGAAACCAAGTGTAAGTAACCTCCTGCCCCAATTCCTTGGCAAACAGCTGGGCGATTTTATTTTCAAATCCCATCTGTTCCTTATCAGAAAGGGGGGGATTGAGAGGGTCCGCGCATACCCGGAATATCTCCTTGGCCATAGTTGGCTGTGCCATAAAAAAAGCGAAAAGACTGACTGCAATACCTAAAAAGCGGATCATTGAAATACTCCATTCAGTAAGTTCCAAATCA
>Ga0256841_1002197_pt1 | contig 15805 bp, 14 predicted proteins | sample 356308metaG_FD_185971 | JGI IMG/M metagenome (GOLD analysis project Ga0256841, IMG submission 185971) | Hydrothermal vent microbial communities from Mid Atlantic Ridge, Atlantic Ocean - 356-308 | ecosystem: Environmental > Aquatic > Marine > Hydrothermal vents | place: Atlantic Ocean: Mid... | reverse complement strand
ATACCGGCAAGGGTGCGCAACGCTGGCTGGACTTGGGCTTCATGCGTTTTCAACCGGCCGAACTGGCAAAAACCGCCGTGCCGATGATGATCGCCTGGTTCTTCTCGGAACACCCGCTGCCACCCACGCTGAAGCGCCTGACGATCGCCAGCGCGCTGATCGTCGCGCCAGTATTGCTGATCGCCAAGCAGCCGGACCTGGGCACCTCGCTGCTGGTCGCCAGCGCCGGCCTGTTCGTGCTGTTTCTCGCCGGCATGAGCTGGAAACTGATCGTCGGTCTGATCGGCCTGTTGGGCGCGGCAACACCGATGGTGTGGATGTTCCTCATGCGCGATTACCAGAAACAACGCGTGATCACCTTTCTGAATCCGGAACACGACCCACTGGGTGCCGGCTACCATATCATCCAATCGAAGATCGCGATAGGCTCCGGCGGCGTCTGGGGCAAGGGCTGGACCAATGGCACCCAGTCGCATCTGGAGTTTCTCCCCGAGCGCACCACCGATTTCATCTTCGCCGTGATCGGCGAGGAACTCGGCCTGGCCGGGATCATCGTGCTACTGCTACTGTTCCTTTTCGTCATCCTGCGCGGCCTGTATATTGCCAGCCAGGCGCAAGACAGCTACAGCCGGCTGCTCGCCGGCTCGTTGTCATTGGTGCTGTTCGTCTACTTGTTCGTGAACACCGGCATGGTCACCGGGTTACTGCCGGTAGTGGGCGTGCCATTGCCGTTCATCAGTTACGGCGGCACCTCGCTGGTGACGCTGACCGCCGGTTTTGGCATCCTGATGTCCATCCATACCCACAGAAAACTGCTCCCGCAATAGAGGCAACGATGTTACGCCAATTACTACTCATTCCGTTCCTGACGATTCCTGGCGGCGCGACACTGGCCAAGACCGAGCCACCCGCCCCGGCCACGCCGCCAATGGACTGGAACAAGGCAGTCGACAACTTCGCCCATAAAATGGCGAGAAAGCATGGTTGGGACAGCCGCAAGCTCATCCAACAACTGCACAAGGCGCGGTATCAGAAATCCATCATCGACGCAATGAACCGCCCAGCCGAGGGCATGCCATGGCACGGATACCGCAAGATCTTCATCAAGCCAAAGCGCATCGAAGGCGGCGTGAGATTCTGGCGCGAGAACCATGCGTTGCTGGAGCGCGCCGAGAAGAAATGGGGCGTGCCGCCACAGATCATCACTGCGATCATCGGTGTGGAAACCTATTATGGCGACAACGCCGGCAAATACCGGGTGCTGGACGCCCTCGGCACCCTCGCCTTCGCCTACCCGAAACGCGCAACCTTCTTCGCCAAGCAGCTCGACGAATTCCTGCAACTGCATCGCGAGGAGAAAATCGACCTTTTCGATTCTCTCGGCTCCTACGCCGGCGCGATGGGCATGCCACAGTTCATCCCTAGCAGCTACCGCGCCTACGCGGTGGACTTCGACGATGATGGCAAGCGCGACCTGCTGCATTCCACCGCCGATGTCATCGGCAGCGTGGCCAACTACTTCGCCCAGCATGGCTGGAAGCGAGGGCAGCCGGTGGCGCTTCGGCTACGGCCAGATCAGATTCCCACCAAGGTATCCGATGACATGAAGCCCAACATCCCACTGACACGTTTCACCGCGAAAGGCGTCAAACTGCCGGAGGGTGCCAAGCCCTCTGACCTCGGCAGCCTGATCTCGCTGGAACAAAAGAATGGCATGGAACACTGGCTGGGCCTGCGCAACTTCTATGTCATCACGCGCTACAATCACAGCAATCTCTATGCGATGGCGGTCTATCAGCTCAGTGAAAAAATCCTCGAAAAGATGCAAGACGATGATAAACACGACCACTAGCAGGATGTTGAAAAATACCATTTTTCAACATCCTGCCAGGCGAACTCGCGTGACGATCGCCCGCGCGCTGCTACTGGCCGGAATACTCAGCGGATGCAGCCTTTCGAGTCCGGACGGCGAACGCGATGGCGCGCCGATCGGTCCAGTGGATCTGTCCAACGTGCATGACGCCGTGCCCCAAGTGGAACCGCGCAGCCGTTATGGCAACCCGCCCAGCTACGAGGTATTCGGCAAGACCTACCATGTCATGGACTCGGCCACCGGCTATCGCGAACGCGGCATCGCCTCTTGGTATGGCACCAAGTTTCACGGCCGGCGCACCAGCAGTGGCGAACCCTATGATCTGCTGAAGATGACCGCCGCGCACAAAAGCCTGCCGCTACCAACCTATGTCCAGGTACGAAATCTGGAGAACGGCAAACAGATCATTGTCAAGGTCAACGACCGTGGACCTTTCCATGAAGGCCGTATCATCGACCTCTCCTACGCCGCCGCGCACAAGCTCGGCATGGCCGGGCACGGCACCGCGCCGGTCGAGGTGGTCGCCATCGACCCACTCTCGTGGCCCGAGCGGACACGCAAGCCCTCCGATGACATCCAATCCGCCTCGGCCGATCCAGCGAAAGCCAACCACCAGCCGCGCCTGTTCGTCCAGGCTGGCGCCTTCGGCACGTCGGGAAACGCGGAACGCCTGAGACAGCAGCTCGCCAGCCGCTTCCAGCAGCCCGCCATAGTACGCAAAAGCTCCTCCGCCGCCGGGGGCAAAACCCTCTATCGCGTCCAGCTCGGCCCATTGCATGACGCGCGCCGAGCCAACCGACTCGCGGAGCGACTGCGCGAACAGCGTTTCGACGGCGCGCATGTGGTGTCGTATTGACGATCATGGTGGAAACACCCCTCGCCGTCGTGAAAGTTGTCCGTGGTTCGGCCGCGGGATGTCCGAGGCAGGACTCTGGAAAGGCTCCCGGCATTCCCCACTTCCCCGGGAGTTAGGCCGAGGCCAAACCAACAAGAACGTATTCACGGCATTCCCGCGGACGGATCACAGGCAACCGACCACCTATTTTCACGCACACAGGCCATTGAAAAATGGCATTTTTCAATGGCCTGTGTGCGGTACAGGGATGTACCGCCATTTTCGATGACGGCAAGTCATGGAAAATGGTAACTGCTCAGCTCACCGCTGAAATGCGCCATCTCTGCGTTGGAAAATGGTCATTTACACCTGTAAACTCACATTTCCCGCCTTGATCTGACACATTTCAGCGGTGAGCTGAGCAGTTACAGCATGATTTTCCTACTTGCTGAGTAGTTACGGAAAATGAAGGAACCTGGAAATCGCATTTCCCGGTTCCGTCGTTGAAAAAGTCCATGGAAGGGCTTTTTCAACATCCTGCTAAGCGTTGTTGAATTTCCGCTTCGCACCCCCATATTCACGAACCACACAGCCGATGGCCGATCCATAGACGTTCAAGGTGAAAACCGGATGGAATACAAAGATTATTACAAGATTCTTGGTGTCGACAAGAAAGCGACCCAGGACGAGATCAAGCGCGCCTATCGCAAACTGGCACGCAAATATCACCCGGATGTCAGCAAGGAAGCCGATGCCGAGGCGCGTTTCAAGGAAGTAGGCGAAGCCTACGAGGTGCTAAAAGACCCGGAAAAACGAGAAGCCTACGATCACCTCGGCGCCAACTGGCAGGCCGGACAGGATTTCCGCCCGCCACCAGACTGGGGCAACGCCGGCGGCTTTGACTTTGGCGGTGGCGGCTTCACCAGCGACGACGCGACCGCCTACAGCGATTTCTTCGAATCGCTGTTTGGCCAACGCGCCCGGCATGCCAGCGGCGGCCGGGCGGGTTTCCAGATGCGTGGTTCCGACCAACATGCGCGCATCGCTATTGATCTGGAGGACGCCTACAAGAGCACCACCCGGGCGGTCACCCTGGGCATGCGGGAGATTGGCGCGGAAGGTCGAGCGCACATGAAACAGCGCACCCTGAACGTGCGCATCCCGAAAGGCGTCAAGGAAGGACAACAGATCCGCCTCGCCGGCCAGGGGAACCCCGGCATGGGCGGCGGCGAGGCCGGCGACCTGTACCTGGAGATTACCTTCAACCCACATCCGCTCTATCGTATCGAAGGAAAGGATGTCTATCTGACTCTGCCGGTAACGCCATGGGAGGCCACCTTGGGCGCGACGGTCAAGGTGCCCACGCCAGACGGCCCGGTGGATCTGCGCATCCCGGAGAACTCGAAGTCCGGGCGCAAACTACGCTTGAAAGGACGAGGCATCCCGGCGAAGACACCAGGCGATCTGTATGTCGTATTGGAAATCGCGCTGCCGCCGGCCAACGACGAAAAAGCAAAGCAGGTTTATCGCGACATGCAAAAGAACCTGCCATTCAACCCACGTAGCCACATGGGAGTGTAAGCCATCATGGCAAACAAACTGATGCGGACCCTGAGCGGCACCCTGGCGGATGAGATGGGTGACCTGAGCCTCGGCGAGATCTGCCGGCTATGCGGCGTGCATGCCGAGTACATCATCGAACTGGTGGAGGAAGGCGCGCTGACTCCGCGCGGCCGGAATATTCGGGAATGGCGTTTCGCCCCCGCCGAGCTGGGGCGCGCGCGGCGCGCACTACGATTACAACACGACCTGAACGTAAACCTCGCCGGCGCCTCGCTGGCGCTGGATCTGCTCGACGAGATTCAGCGGCTGCGCCGTCGGCTGCGGCGCTTCGATCCCTGGTGCTGAAAGCGCACCGATCAATACCTCTCTGGCGAACACTTAATCAGGCCGTTGAAAAATGGCATTTTTCAACGGCCTGTGTGCGATACAGGGAGGCGCCGCCATTTTCGATGACGGCAAGTCATTGAACATGAAGGGGCCGGGAAATCGCATTTTCCGCTTCCGTCGTTGAAAAGTCCATGGAAGGGCTTCTTCAACATCCAGTTATAGCAACACGCGTGCCGCGATGATGGCGCCGGCAAGTATCACAACGGTTATCCCGACCAGCGTGTAGACCTTTCCCATCACCCGCTGCCCAACCGCCTCGGCTTCGGCGCGCGCGCGCGCGGCAACCTCGTTGACCAGGCCATCCTGACGGTCCTTGATCTCGGCGATCTGCTGATTCAGCGACATGCGTAGATCGTCACTGACGCGTGTAATCTCGTCTCCCGACGGTATCGCGCGCACACTGGCGCCCAGGCTTTCCAACTCGCCGTTCTGCTCTATCTGGCTTTCACGCAAGCCACGCACATCGTCCGCCAGCCCCTTGACCTGCCGGTCGACGAGCGTGCCAAGCTCCTGTTTCAGTAAACCGACATCCGGCAAATTATCCAACGATGTCCGCAGACTGCCATGCCGGGCTTCCAACGCGCCGAGCCGCGCCGCGACTGTATCCAGCTCGGTTTTGACGCCGTCGAGGCCGTTGCTGATCGACTCCTGCATCCACAGACCCAGATCGATCTCGAGCTGGCGCTTGATCTCGGCAGTATCGAACGGCGCATTGGCGCTCGCCGCTTCCGGTTCGGCCGCCTGGTCAGCCATCTGGTGTCCAACCGTGTCCAGCACCTCCCGCAAACGCGCCGGCTGTGGCGGTTTCGCCAGAATCGTCAGCACGCCGGCCTCTTTCGCCTCGCGTTCGAATGCCTCGCCTTCGTTCGAGGTACACAGTACCACCGGCAGATCGGCCATCGCCGTGTCGGCCTTGATCCGTCGCGTCGCCTCGAGTCCGCCCATGCCGGGCATGGATTGATCCATCAACACGAGGTCGACCTTGTTATCACCTAACACGTCGAGCGCCTCCTCTCCCGATTCGGCCATGATGACATCCAGTCCCCTCTTTCCCAACATCGAGCGCAGCGCATAACGCGCGGATTTCGAGTCATCGACAAGTAATACTTTCATCCCGTTTTCCTACAACCTCAATATAGATTCAGCCCGATACTCAAGGCTCCAAAATACGCCGCCATCCGGTCCGCAAAAGCGAGCACCGACAACGATGCGAAAACAACGCCGGCTACCTGGCAAGCAGTCCGCGCTCCGAACCCTTCCCATCGCTCTCCATCTGGTACCGCATCGAGTCAGGAGATACAGCGGCGGCATGGCCGCGGCCCCGACATTGCCATCAGGAGCCAGGCGGATTCGCTGCACCCTCTGTGATCCTCGCTTCAAGCGATCAAGTCCGACAGGCTCTCGTCAACATTACAGCGGCATACTGCCAGCAAGTCTTGATATCTTCCCGTGACCCACGTCCCGATTCATGAAGTCTTGCCCCGATCCGTCGCCACGCCGCGCAGTTTCCGCATCGCCCGCCAAGTGATCACGGGGCCAGAGAGTAGATAGACAAAGAATATCGACAATAGCACCGATGGCGGATGCAGCAGGATCACGGCGAGGGCCAGCGTCAAGGCGACCAACGCAATAAACGGCACCTTGCCACGAAAATCCACCTCCTTGAAGCTGCTGTAGCGTACATTACTGACCATCAGCAGACCGGCGGTCATGGTAACGACCAAGGCCGCCACGGACAAGGCATGGCCATTGAAGCCGAGATCCGTCGCGGTCCATACCGAGCCCGCCATGATCGCTGCCGCAGACGGACTGGGCAGCCCCTGGAAGTAACGCTTGTCCGCGACGCCGACCTGGGTGTTGAAGCGCGCCAGACGCAATGCGGTAGCCGCCGCGTAGACAAAGGCCGCCAGCCAGCCAAGTTTCCCTAACGGCTGTAATGCCCACAGATACATGATCAGCGCCGGCGCCAGACCGAACGCGATCAGGTCCGCCAGGCTGTCATATTCGGCGCCAAAATCGGTCTGGGTATTGGTCAAGCGCGCGACCCGACCATCGATGCCATCGGCAAGCATCGCCGCGAACACCGCCAGCGCGGCGGGTTCGAAACGGCCATCCATCGCCGCGAGTATGCCGTAGAAACCGGCGAACAGGGTCGCCGTGGTGAATAAATTGGGCAGCAGATAGATGCCACGCCGCCGTTGACGGCGTTCCAGGCCATGCGGCGACTCATTGGATGGGGAAGGATCGGACACCTAAGACTCCTCGCGAACGGATTGATCCGGCCAGTTTATGCCAATCGTCCCATTCGTTAAACTTTGCCATTCAAGGAGGCGTGAGCGAAGAGGATGTTGAAAAAATCCTTCCATGGACTTTTTCAACGAAGGAACCGGGAAATGCGATTTCCCGGTTCCTTCATTTTCAATGACTTGCCGTCATCGAAAATGGCGGTACATCCCTGTACCGCACACAGGCCCTAATATACCAACGCTTGACTGACCGTCGCCATCCAGATCAAAAAGCGTATCCCAGCGAGACCATAAACATCGACAGCCCGTCGTTCGGCTCGCTCAGACCAGCGTTCGAGTCATGCATGAAGCGCAGATTGACATCCAACCGATCCGAACGCAGGCCAACGCCGAGACGACTCTCGAACACGAAGTTGGAGGACAGATTTCTCCGATCGATACGTGTATCGGACAACAGCGCGGCGCCAAGACCCAGCTCGATATAGGGCTTGAACGTCTTCGCGCCCTGCTTGAACTCATGGACCAGCACCGGCGAGAACGATGCCACGACGATATCATCGTCATCGCCGCTCCAATCACTCAGTGCGGCCTCGTAATAGCCGCCCACGCAGTGTTCATGCCAACAGAACAGCGGCCCGCTGAACGAGCGCCTCCAGGCCAGGCGAAACACATCGATACCATTACTGGCCTGACCAAAGGACACGACGAGCGCATCCCCCGGGGCATGATCGGCGGCCCGCGCGGCGGACCCCCATAAGATAAAGCATAAAACGCACGACACGCGAAAGATCACGACCATTTCTCCGGGAAACATATCGATCCGATATGATCACCCAAGCGACCCAGCGGTGACACACTTTATTTCAATTGACTTGACTGGTCGGTACATATTGCCATACCCATCAAGCACGCTGATTTGATCTTTATCTGAGCGGCACCTTATCTGAGTGGCACCTTTTCCACCCACATCGGAAGAATTATCCTATACTTGCGCTATCGGACTCGCTGACCAAAAAGTCGGAAAGAAATCCACACGATTTCGGGTCTGTATATCGATGTTGGAATCCAAACGGGTACCAACGGAGGGGGGTATCCACAATTCGGCCCATGCTTCGGCCAGATGCCCGAACAATCTAAAATGACCTGTAACTACTCAACAAGTAGGAAAATCATGCTGTAACTGCTCAGATTGCCGCTGAAATGTATCAGATCAAGGCGGGAAATGTGAGTTTACAGGTGTAAATGACCATTTTCCAACGCAGAGATGGCGCATTTCAGTGGTGAGCTGAGTAGTTACAATGACCTTTTTGTCTTGTAGTACACCGAGGAGAAACTAAATGAATACACGCGTGAAAACCACTGGCGTCGCTCTTGCATCCGCCGCTGCCGCTCTGCTCTTGACCGGTTGCGACAGCATGCCGGGCATGTCTGGCGGCAGCGCCAAGGCGAGCGCCGCCAAGGTCCACTGTTATGGGGTCAACTCGTGCAAGGGCACGACTGCCTGCGCCACAGCCAGCAACAAGTGCAAGGGCATGAACAGCTGCAAGGGTATGGGCTGGCTGCCAATGAGCGCATCCGAATGTGCCTCCAAGGGTGGCGAAGTCAAGGGTTAATTCCACCCTGAACGTCAAACAGCCCAGAGGATGCATTGCTATCCGAAGGGCTGTTTTCTTCCCGCCAGCCAGCAGCACAGAACATGCCAATACTTCCTTCCCTCGGCTATGGCCTCGGCCTGCGCAAGGAGCACTACCACACCATCCTCGAAACCGAGCCAGACGTGGACTGGTTCGAGATTCTCAGCGAAAACTACCTGGTTGCCGGCGGCAAGCCACGCTTCTTCCTCGAACGCATACGCGAGCGCTACCCCGTGGTGATGCATGGCGTCTCCCTGTCCATCGGTGGCACCGACCCGCTCGACCGCGACTACCTGAAGCAACTCAAGGCACTTGCCGATAGTGTCCAACCCCAGTGGATTTCCGATCATCTGTGCTGGACCGGCATCGAGGGCATCAATCTGCACGACCTGCTACCGCTGCCCTACACCGAGGAATCCATACAGCATATCGTCGATCGGGTAGGGCAGGCACAAGACTTTCTCGGCCGCCAAATCCTATTGGAGAACGTCTCCAGCTATATCACCTACAACGACTCGCAAATGAGCGAATGGGAGTTTCTCGGCGCCATCTGCGAGCAAGCGGACTGCCTGATTCTGCTCGACATCAACAATATCCATGTCAGCGCGCTGAATCATGATTTCGCCGCCATCGACTATCTCGAAGGCGTGCCCGTCGAACGCGTCCAGCAATTTCACCTCGCCGGTCATAGCGACTATGAGAACTATGCCATCGACACCCATGACGCCGACATCGTTCAGCCGGTGTGGGATCTGTACGCCAAGGCAGTGAAACGCTTCGGCAACGTCTCGACGATGATCGAACGCGACGACAATATCCCGCCACTGGAAAAACTGCTGATCGAACTCGACCAAGCCCGACGGATCGGCGGAGAAACCATCCATTCCGAACTGAACAGCCATGCCTGAGCAATCCCTGCGCGCCATTCAACGGGCGATGCAGCAATGCCTCACCCACGGCGACGAGCAAATTCGCTCGTTGATCGTCGGCACGCCGACATTCAGCATCGAGACCCGCCTCGGCATCTACACCGAGGCCTATCGACTGCGCCTGATCGAAGCGCTCAGCGATGCCTACCCCGCCGTGCATACCCTGCTGGGCGACAAAGGCTTCCACACACTGGCGACCGCCTACATACATCACCACCCTTCGCATTTCCGTTCCATCCGCTGGTTTGGAGACCGGCTGGCAAGCTTTCTCGCCGAACAGTCAACGTGGAAAGACACCCCGCTACTCGCCGAGATGGCGCGTTTCGAATGGTCGCTGCGCGGCGCCTTCGATGCCGCCGACTTCACCCCGGTGACGACACAGGCATTACACGGCATTCCACCAGAACACTGGGCTAGGCTGCGCCTCGCATTCAGCCCGGCCTTGCAGGAACCTTGCTACTTTGAATGGAACACCGTAAGGCTCTGGCAGGCCATCGACGCTGAAAGCGATCCCATCCCGCCAGAACGGCTTGCACAACCGGAAACCTGGCTGATCTGGCGCAACACCGACCAGCAGACTCAATTCCGTTCCCTGCTCGTCGATGAAGCCTGGGCAATGAACAACATGCGCCAAGGCCAGGATTTCGCCGTGATCTGCAACGGCCTGAGCGAATGGCTGAGTGAAGAACACATCGCCGCGCGCGCCGCCGGTTTTCTCCACCAATGGTTAGACGACGAGTTGATCGTCGCTATCGAGACGGGCGCTATCCCTCCAACCTGAACACGGCCAACGTTAACCTGAACACGGCCAACGTTCGCCCCACCTCGCTCGAAGCCAGCCCACCGCCGCGACAATCCGCCCCTTCTGAAACCGAATCCAACTGGCCGCACCGCACTTCAGAGCGCTTCCCGCAAAACCCGTCACGATTCGCTCAGTCATGTTCGTAAGAAACCGCCACGGCCAGCCAAGCGCCAACACGATCACTGCCTCTTCAACCCTAGCAGGCCGTTGAAAAATGGCATTTTTCAACGGCCTGTGCGCGGTACAGGGATGTACCGCCATTTTCGATGACTGCCAGTCAGTGAAAATGAAGGAACCGGGAAATCGCATTTTCCGGTTCCTTCGGGGAGTGGCGCCACGGCCGCCTCGTGCCTTGCCAGGAACGAAACGATGCGCGTTGCAACCGACGTTCGATTGGCCATGACATACGCCTATTGCGAACAATCCACTAAACACTTACAAGTGAAACATACTATATTATATTAAATAAAAAACGCAACAATTTGTTAAATAACAAATATCACTGAATTTTAACTTACGCGAAATCGAGTGATGACAAACCCGCATCCCAAATATTTGTGACATACGTTGACATTAATTAACAATAAAGACATGATTTGCCCGCCTTGACCCGGTTATTTGCTCGAAACATGTTGATCGACAGCGACCCAAGCATCGCGTATATGCGTTATTGACCATGTAATAACATTCGAATCAAAGACTTAAGAAAGCGTTAACTTTAACATAAGTGATCCAGGGAGACCGCCAATGAAAACAATAGCCCTTACTCGCAGCCGTCTAATGAAGGCGAAACGCGCATTCTCTACCCGTCGTGTTCCGGCAAAAGACATGCGGACCCTGGTATCCGGCAATCTCAAACCCGTGACCGGCAACTTAGTGCTGGCCACGGTCCAAGAGCTGGGCAAACACCGAAAAATCGAAAAACTGAATGGGAGACGCGCCATGATGTTGCCTGGCGATGAGATCCTCGTCTGTTTCGGTAATCGTTATGCGCCAGATCAGTTCGAGGCATTGATCAGCGACGATCTCGGCCTCTGTGATCTGGTCGCTGGCGGCGGCATCGCCTCGCGTGAGATCAATCGCCATGACCGCATGTTGCCACCCACGAAAATCATGCCGCTCGGTCTGATTGGCGACGCCGATGGTCGTCCCTTGAACATCAAGAACTACCGTATCCCACTCGATACGGCCAACACCATGAACATTTCCACCAAGGTGATTCTCGTCACTGGAACGGCAATGAACTCGGGAAAGACCTTCACCGCCGCATCGCTGATCCGTGGTCTCAAGGAGGCCGGTCATCGTGTCGCCGGTATCAAGGCTACCGGCACCGGATCGGGCGGTGACCTATGGAAGATGAAGGATATGGGTGCCGACGTGATCATGGACTTCACCGATGCCGGCTTCGCCAGCACATACAAAATTCCCGACGAGGAGATCGAGAACGGCGTGCTGGGCCTGATCGCTCAGGCCGACAAGCGGAAATGTGATTTTACGGTGGTGGAGATCGCGGATGGCCTGCAACATCGAGAAACCGCCACCCTGCTACGCTCGGAAAAGCTGCGCTCGCTGGTGTCTGGCGTTGTATTTGCCGCCTATGACTCGCTTGGTGCGAGAGCTGGCTACGAAGAACTGCTGCGGCTGAAGTATCCAATACTCGCCGTGAGTGGACAGGTCACACGCTCGCCGTTGGCGATGCGCGAAGCCGCCATGACGAACGACTGCCCCATCGTTACGCCTTTCGAGATACAAGCCGGCGCACTGACTCGGGCGATCACTGGCGTTCCCGAGGCTCAACTCGATCCGTCCGAAACGCTGCCCATCGGACAATCGGTCGTCGATTTTGAGCCACGTCAGGAAGAATCCATTCATACACGCCAAGAAGAAGCTTTCGGTTTCAACTTTCCAGTATTCGCCGAAGATAATAGCTGAGCGCGGGAAAACACCAGCGTATATCGGCCACCATGAAAAAAGCCGGCAATCCATCCAACGATGCCTCGGTATCGAGCAAGGACAGGAACTCAATTCGTGACATCTGGCGAAGATCCTACCCTGGCTTGGTGGCAATTGGGATTTTCAGCGTCTTCATCAACCTTCTGAAACTGGCCGCGCCGCTCTTCATCCTTCAAATTCTCGGCCGCGTGGTTGCCAGCCGAAGCCTTGAAACGCTGTTCATGCTGACACTCATCACCTTGCTTGCCATCGCGACCGGTATCATCTTGGAGGCGATCCGGCGGCGTTTATTCATGTCCTGGGGAAACTGGCTGGAACGTGGCCTGGGACCCACTTTGTTCGCCAGCGGACTACAAAAAAGTCATCTTCAGGAGGCCGGCAGTTCCAAGATGTTACGTGATATGGGGAAAGTCCGATCCTTCATCGCGGGGCGCGGCCTGGTGGCGTGGTTGGATCTGATCTGGGCGCCAGTATTCACCGCTTTCGTGTATCTCATCTCCCCCACACTGGGTTCCATTGTTCTACTGGGCGGGTTGATTGCGCTGGCGCTAGGCGCCGTCAACGAACTGATAACACGCGATTCGCGCAATGCGACCTTCAAGGCCGGCAAGCATAACCGGGACTTGGTCGCGTCCGCCGAGCATAACCGGGAAACCATAGGCTCGCTCAACAGCGTGCAAAACCTCGCGCGGAGGTGGTCGCGCAACGCCTTTACCCGACTTGACGAAGGCATGCGCAGCCAAACGATCAACGTATATTTCGCCGCCGGCATGCGCTTTGTTGGTCGACTGGTACGCATCGGCGTGCTGGGCATGGGTATCGCGTTGGTGATCAGCGATCAATCCTTCACCCTGGGTTCCGTCATCGCCGCCAACGTGCTCGGGAGAACCGCATATTCCCTGATACAGAACGCCATGTTGAAATGGCGCGAGATGATCATCGCGCGCCGCGCCTATCGAAACATCAAGGCATCGTTACCGCAGGTGGATACGCCCAAGGTATCCCTGCCCTCGTCGGAGTCCGCCTCGCTGTCTTTCCAGGATGTCGCCTTCCGCTATCCGCATCAAGCCAGCTCGGTGCTGCGCCGCATCGACGCCCAGGTCGATCCTGGAGAACTGCTGTGCGTCATCGGGCCAAGCGCCGCCGGCAAATCCACCTTCTGCCGCTTGGCCGCGGGACTGATCGAACCCCGTTCCGGGAAGGTCAGCCTTGGCGAGGTCAGCACCTATCGACTGCAACAGAACAGCACGCATCGAGAGATAGGTTATCTGCCGCAAGACACGGTTCTATTTCCTGGCAGCGTGAGGCACAACATCGCCAGCATGGCAGAAGGCGACATGGATCTCGTGGTCGAAGCTGCCCGGCTGGCGGGAATTCATGACGCCATCCTGAACCTTCCGAACGGCTACGATACAGAGATCATCGACAATGAGCCCCTGTTATCAGCGGGCCAGAGAAAGGCGCTGGCCGTGGCGCGAGCCTTTTATGGCACGCCACCACTGATCGTGCTCGACGAGCCTTTCCCTCACCTCGACGCACATTCGCGCTCGACCACCATGTCCAGCATCATGCAGCTGAAATCACGCGGCGTGATCATCGTCTTCAGTACTCAGACATTGGAAATGGCCCGCGTGGCCGACAAAGCGATCACGATACTCAATCGCAACAAAAAAGCCACGACATTGGAGTCGCCGGAAAAGATCGCCAAACTGCGGGAACAGGAAGGCCATGGAGAGCAACCCCGGGACGCGGCACGCAAGCGTCGCTCACGCAAGAGAAAATCGAGCGTGGTGCGAATGGTCGACGCCACTGAAGGACGGAAAAAATCATGACAAGGCATACTGGCGCGACAAGGCGTGAAAAGCTGGCGGCAATGCCCATCCACGCCACCGACTTCATGGTTCCCCCGCCCTTCCCTCGCCGTCTGATCATCACCGGGTTCCTCGTGTTGGGCCTGTTCATCGGAGGCCTGGTGATCTGGTCCAGCCTGGCGCCGATCGAAGGCGCCGTAGTATCTCCCGGCATCCTTGGCGTGGCCAGTCATCGCAAACAGGTCCAACACCTGGAGGGCGGCATCGTCAAAGCGATTTTCATCAATGACGATGAACATGTCTCCAAGGGCCAGCTCCTGGTGCAACTCCGTGATGTCAAACCAGCGACCGAGTTACGCAAACTCGATGCAAGACGAATCGAGGCATTGGCAGAGATTGCACGCTTGAATGCCGAACTCGATGACGCCAAGGACATCGAGTTCCCATCTGAAATGCTCACCCGTGCGAAGAGCGATCCGAGCGTCGCCTCGATCATCACCGGCCAATCGAACCTGCTGCGTGGACTACGCGCTATCGACAAGGAGAAGCGAGCAATCCTGCTCAAGAAGATTGAACAAACGAAAGAACAGATCAAGGGATTGAAGGCACGCGGCAAGGCCAAAAAGAAGCAGCGAGGCCTGATGCTCCAGGAATTGGCAACCATCAGAAAAGCATTGAAGAAGCGACTGATCCCCAAATCCGAGGAACTCAAGCTCCGGCAACGACTGGCGGAAACCACAGGCGACCTGGCGGCTTACCAGGCGGAGATCAGCAAGCTCGATCAAGGCATCCTCCAGATGAGGCTACAGATAAACGAACTGAAGGCCCAGCGCCTTTCACGAATCATGGAACAACTGCGCGCCCAACGCGCACTGGAATTCAACCTGTCACAAAAAATCGTCGCGGCGCGCGATGTACTACGCCGAACACGGATACGCTCGCCCATCGACGGCGTGGTGGTCAACCTACAGATTCACTCTCCGGGGGGAGTGATCGACCCAGGGCAACCATTGATGGAAATCGTGCCCAGTGGCGATGAATTGGTCGTCGACGCCTTCATCGACCCCGACGATATTGACGAGATTCATGTTGGCATGCCGGCCGACGTGCGTCTGACCTCCATCAGTCGCCGCCAGCGCATCCCGATACAGGGCGTGCTTTCGGAAGTTTCCGCCGATCGCTTGACGAATCCTCGTACCGGACGGGACTATTACCGAGCAAGAATCAAGCTCTCACCCCAAGCGCCATCATTGGCCGGCGTCGACTTGATCCCCGGGATGGGAGCCGATGTCTATTTGAAAACCGGTGCCAGAACGCCATTGGAATATCTGCTATCACCCATCATGCGTAGTCTTCAACAAGGTCTCAGGGAGAATTGAAAATGCGAGGCATCGACAGTTCGAGTGCTTTGGCAAACGATCAGGTATTATTCATCGGCGCGCCGATTACACTTCGCTCCGTCCAAGTATTCACCGGAAGCAATATCCACCACACCACCACAGTCATTCGCCAGGAAGTGGACTTCGGCGCACTGGACGATGCTACCAGCGAGGTCGCGGGAAGAGATTTCCCACAAGCATTTCTCGATCGATTTCTGAGCTTGGAATCCTTTCTCCCCAATAATGGCCTCAAGGATACCTTCATCGAGCGCCTGCGGACCCGTGGGGATCTCGGTTTTGCCGAGATGCTGTTGGAAGCGACCCTGGCGGTCGAGGCAGCGGTCGCGTTCGCACGACATGAACTCAGCATGATTCCCTATGCCGAAATACGCA
>Ga0256841_1002196_pt1 | contig 15808 bp, 10 predicted proteins | sample 356308metaG_FD_185971 | JGI IMG/M metagenome (GOLD analysis project Ga0256841, IMG submission 185971) | Hydrothermal vent microbial communities from Mid Atlantic Ridge, Atlantic Ocean - 356-308 | ecosystem: Environmental > Aquatic > Marine > Hydrothermal vents | place: Atlantic Ocean: Mid... | reverse complement strand
AGAAAGATGTTTCATATTTCAGAATTGTAAAGATTAAGAGTGGCAAAAGTACAAGAAAATCCTTATCGGAACAAAAAAAGATTATCCAACCTTTTCCGATGAGCCGATAAACTGATGCTGACAATCAAGTCCGGATGCTTTGTATATTGAAGGAGAGGTAAGGGAAGAAAAATAAAACTTACCGACTTTTTGCAGTGAAGAGTACCGAGGTAAACATCGTAGAGGTTCGGATTACTGTAATATTGAACAATGTTAAATGAATAAAAAAATTATCTTTGCGCAAAGAACAATACCAAACAAAATGAAGCACATTAAGAAAACTATTTGACTATGTCATCCGCATCAACAACAAATAATAGTGAGATAATGCAAAAGGTTGCAAGGTTTTGTGCATACCAGGAACGCTGCAAAAGTGATGTGAGGAATAAACTTAAATTGATGGGAGTTGATAAGGAAAAGGCAAATTCAATAATTAATGAGCTTGTAACCGAAAACTTTATTAACGAGGAGCGGTTTGCCCGTGTTTTTGCAAGTGGAAAGTTCAAAATGAAAGGATGGGGTAAATATAAGATATACCACGCCTTGCAGTCTAAGGGAGTTCCTGAAAATTATATTAAAACGGCACTGGACGAAATAAATCTTGAAGAGTACAGACTAAAGCTTAAATCCATCCTGAAAAAGAAAGAAAAGGAATTGAAGGAAGAGGATTATTACAAAAGGAAGCAAAAACTTGTTAATTTTGCAACCGGCAGAGGATTTGAAAGTGAGATTATATGGGAAGTGATCGGGGAATTGAGGAAAGAAAAAGAATGAACTTTCTTTACAGTGCTTTCATTGCCAAATTACTGAAATAAAACAAATTATGATATTAAAAGAACAAATAAAAGATTTACGTGAAAGGCTTGATGCCTTGAGGAGGTTCCTTTGACATTGATAAGAAGTTAAAGGAAATAGAAGAAGAAGAACTCCTTACACAATCGCAGGATTTCTGGAACGACCCGAAGAAGGCCGAGGCGGTGATGAGGTCCATAAAAGAAAAAAAAAACTGGACTAAAAAATTTGAAGTGGTAAAATCGGGGTTTGAAGACCTTGAAGTTTTGTTTGATTTTTTTCAGGAAGGCGAAGCTACAGAGGAGGAGCTTGATAAGCAATATGAAAAAGCGGTAAAACTGATTGAAGACCTTGAGTTTTTGAAAATGCTCAGCGGTGAAGAGGACAAGCTGAACGCCATTCTTCAAATAAATCCGGGAGCAGGAGGCACCGAAAGTCAGGACTGGGCACAGATGCTTATGCGCATGTACATACGGTGGGGAGAAAGAAATAACTACAAAGTCAAGGAGCTGGATTTTCAGGAGGGTGATGTGGCGGGCATAAAGTCCGTATCACTTGAATTTGACGGAGAGTTTGCATTCGGGTATCTGAAAGGAGAAAACGGAGTACACAGACTTGTACGCTTGTCGCCCTTTGATTCGGCTAACAAGCGCCATACATCTTTCGCCTCGGTGTATGTTTATCCGGTTGTTGATAATAATATTGAAATCGAGATAAACCCGTCCGACATTACCTGGGACACTTTCCGTTCAAGCGGGCCGGGCGGGCAGAATGTCAACAAAGTTGAAACGGCAGTCAGGTTGCGGCACCAACCAAGCGGTATTATTGTCGAATGTCAGGAAACTCGTTCGCAGGGACAAAACCGTGACAAAGCTATCCAAATGTTAAAATCACAATTGTATGAGATTGAGATGAGAAAAAAGCGTGAGGCTCAGGCTGAGATTGAAGGTAATAAGAAAAAAATCGAATGGGGCTCACAAATCAGAAATTACGTGATGCACCCTTATAAAATGGTTAAAGATTTGAGAACAGGCGTGGAAACAGGTAATGTTCAGGCTGTGATGGATGGTGACCTTGAAGCTTTCATAAAAGCTTATCTGATGGAATTCGGGGGATAAATGAAATGCTTTGCATTAAACATTCGAATATCCGAACTATGAAAACAAAAAGATTGGTAATTGCAGCTTTACTTGCAGTTGTGTTCAAGTTGGTAACAGCCGTCTTGTTCAAAGCAAAACAGTAATAAACAAGGGCAGGATATGCGCATTTTCACAATTATATTTTTATTGTTGCTCCTTCTATCCAAGGCAGGTCATTCACAGGAAAAAAAACAGGGGACAAAATCGGTAACAAGAGCCCTGAAAAAAACAGAACGTAAAGCCCGCAATAAATATCTTTCTTCGGGATTCGGTATTGTCAAAATGAGTGCCAAGGACAAGGCAACGTCACCGCTTCTTTATTCGGGAGCCACTGCATTCGGAAATCTTCAATATCTTGTGCATTCCCATAAGCTAATCAAGACTTTTGAAATTTCAGCTGCGGGAGGAACATTGAAAACCGACAAAGAGTCTCATCCCGTAACACGCAGTAGTGCAACGGGACTCTATTTCGACCTGCGTTTTTTATACCTGGCAAAGTTAATAGACTTCGCAAAGGATAAGGTTACCTGGTATCTCGGCGGGGGAATTGATTTCACAAACTATGCGCGGATAAATTATAAATACGGCAACTCGGCGTACAACTATGAGTTTATGCTTGATGCGGGAGTTGCTTCACGTATCGAATTTCCGTTTGGACACAAAAGCAAGGATTGCAAGTTTCTGGGAATGAGACTTCACCGGCGTGACAGACGTTACAGATTGAGCTGGCAAATATACCTGCCTGTGGCCGGAATGATCTACCGCCCGGGATATGTAACAGTTACCAATTTCAGCGACCCTGAGGAAAAACTTTTCAATGGCGACAATCTTAAAGGCGGGATTTTCAGGTTCTTTCAGATAAATTCAACTGTTGAATTATTTTACATACTCCACAACGGGAATATGCTGAAGTTGTCCTATCTGTGGGAGTATCATCAATATAATCCGGGTTATAACAAGGTTCAGGGAGCTTTGAACGGAATATATTTTTCGTTCATCTTCAGATTTAATAGTTTAAAAGAATAAAACGCTGCGTCGCCGCGTCGCTGCGTGAGGTAACAAAACAAAACGCTGCGTCGCTGCGCCGCCGCGTGAGGTAATAAAACAAAACGCTGCGTCGCTGCGCCGCCGCGTGAGGTAATAAAACAAAACGTTGCGTCGTTGCGCCGCCGCGTGAGGTAAATCGTTTAAAAACAGATTATGAAAAAAATATATTTTGCATTTTTGGTTTTAACATTTTTCACATCGTGCGAAAAGATACTTATTGAGAAGGATTCGCAGGTTACACCGGAAGCAAATTTTAAAGCCCTGTGGCATACTGCGGATGAGAAATACTCATTTTTCAAATATAAAGGAATTGACTGGAATGAGGTCTATTCGAGGTACTATCCGCAAATATCCGAAAATATGACCGATGAGCAGCTTTTCGACCTGCTTGCCAATATGCTTAACGAACTTAAGGACGGACATGTTAACCTCACATCCCCATTCAACATTTCCAGATATGCTTTCAACTATCCGAATCCGGAAAACTTCAACTACAGACTACTAAAAGATAATTATATCGGTTGGGATTACAATATCACAGGGCCTCTAATAAATGCTTTCATCGAACGCGACGGACATAGTATCGGATATATTTATTACGGCTCTTTTTCCCGTAATGTCAGCTCCTACAATATTGATTATGTGATAAACAGGTTTTGGAATACGGACGGGATAATCCTCGATATGAGGAGTAACGGTGGCGGCTCCGTCAGTAATATCCGGACAATTGCAGGCAGGTTTACGGATAAGAGGCGGTTGGTTTATACTTCATCTTTAAAAAACGGTCCCGGACATGATGATTTTGGCAAGCCCGCCGCAGTGTATGTGAATCCACTCGGCAGCAAACATTATGTGGGGAAGGTTATGTTTCTAACCAACAGGGGTTCGTTCAGCGCAACTTCCTTTTTTAGTCTGATTATGAAAGCTTTACCCAACGTAACTCAAATCGGGGACACTACCGGCGGCGGCCTGGGTTCTCCAACAGGCTTTGAACTGCCCAACGGCTGGGCGTACCGGTTCTCCTGCTCTAAAACACTAACACCTCACGGAGAAAACTTTGAAAATGGGGTTCCTCCTGATATTACAGTCTGGATGAACCCCGGTCATGAAACCGAAGGTATAGACGACATTATGGAAAGGGCTATTGAAGAGATTATTAATCCATAAACCTATTTTATCATCACCTTCTCAGTAAACTCAATACCGCCGGCATAATAAAATCTCATAAAATACAATCCCGGCTCAATAGTGGAAACATCAACCGTTATCTTTTCGGCATCCTCAACATAGAAAGTCTTTAAAACATATTTTCCCGTCATATCAAAAACCGATATTAACTCCGGCTTAAGTTTCTGATCAGGAATTGCTATGTGGATAAAGTCTTTTGCCGGATTGGGATAAATCACCGGTTTCAAATAATTGAGAGAAAGGATATCCGTATTTGGAAAAACCTGGATGTAATCTTCTTTGATAATAGTATCTTCAAGCACTCCGTTGCCTATTTTTAAAGAGACGGTATAACTACCGCTTTGCTGAAATTCATAAACCGGATTTTGGTCATAGCTGTCAACTACACCATCATTATCAAAATCCCATTCCCAGGTTGTTATGGTGGAGTTTATTCCAACGGATTTATCCTTAAAATGTACTGTTAACGGGACGTTTCCGGTTGCAGAATCAACCTCGAATTCCGCTATCAGTTGAGGAGGATTTTCAGCTTCATAAGCTTTGAAAAGATAGTTTCCCGCACAAACGATCATTGTCCCGTCATAGGCTATCGAAGGACCTTCGATTACCGTTACACCATAATCCTCGCTCCAGCGTAAAGTCAGGTCGGGATTAAACGAAAACAATTTACTTTCACCGTACTTTCCATTAGTAAGGTATATGATTCCGTCAGCACCTATTGCCATTTTAGGGCCTGCTGGATAAGCCGAGCAAAATTCCATACTTATGTTCAACACTTCACCCGTTGCAGGATCAAGCCTGATGACATGCCTGTCACGATCATAGGTATAAACGCTTCCGTCGGGTCCAATGCCATAGCTAGCCCACAATGCATATCCGTATTCCACACTCCAGTTCTCCTTGATTTCTTCACCGTTGTCTGTCAGGGAAACAAAAAAGTCCGTGTCAGGATTGTTTTGCGTGCGGGGAGCATATATTGTACCATCCGGGCCAATCATAATACCGGTTTGCTGTACCCAACCGGGAGCTATCGGATCACTGGAATAGAGATATTCACCTGTTTCAATATTGAAGGCAGAAATCCGGGGACCACCTGTATATGCTTCCCATCCATAAACTTTTCCGCCGTAAACGGCAACCGCCGACCCGTCTGTCGTAGGTGACGACCTGCTTACACTCCAAAGAAGATCACCAGTATTTTTATCAATTCTTATGATGTTATTGAAGTTTCCTACGATAATATCACCGTTTTCAGCAAATGTAAAATCCTCGCTGAAACTTTGGGTTATTTCCGCTGTTGTCTGCCATAATATCTCTCCCGTAAAAATGTTTAGTGCATACATTACCGATTCATTATTTGGCCCGCCCGACCTGGTGCAATAAACCTGTCCGTCACGGGCACCTTTTACCTGACTGAACTGTTCCACTTCTTCATTAATAACAGGAAGTTCAGTTGTCCATAAAGTATCACCCGAATGTATATTATGTGCAACAATCTTGGCTCCATGCAAAACATCATTATAATTATGCCTCCGGCTTGCGACTACAATATCGTAATCAATAAATGTCTGATATCCCCGCTTTGCAAAAAGGCTTCCCTCCCAAAGAAGATTTGCCTGCTGAGGCCCGTTAACGGTTGCCAGACTGTTGCGCGCGGGATTACCTCCGGTTCCTACATTCCATTGGGTTAATTGCTGGGAAAATGATGATACTCCTATTATTAAGACAAATACGTGTATAGTAACTACTTTCATATATTAATTTTTTGTAATTTTTCAAGTATGATTTGGAAAAGAATTTGATTCCCGAACCAAATTAATCTGCAATAATACAAAATATTGATTTTTTTTCAAGATAATTCACAAAACATATAACCAAATATTAATAATACAGTATAAATAGTTTTATTGTGAACCCCGAATGATAAATGGCTAGAATTTACATAATTATTTCAATTCTGGGAGCTTTGTTAATCTCCGGCTCTTCCATTGCGCAACGTAGCATATTCACAAATTATTCTTTGGATGAAGGATTGATTCAATCAAGTGTTCTTTCTATTTATCAGGATGCGGAAGGCAATATTTGGCTTGGTACTCAGGGAGGTTTAAGCAAATATAACGGGCAAACTTTCAGAACATACGACACACGTCACGGTTTGGCCGACAATCATATTGCTTCTATTTTACAGGACAGGCTAAAAAGGTATTGGTTCGGACACCGGTATAAAGGATTAACGGTAATGTATAATAACAATATCTCGGTTATTGGTTTAACCGACCATAGAGTAAATGTCATCAAAGAAGATAAAAAGGGAAATATATGGTTTGGAACTTATGGCGACGGATTATTTGTCTTACCGGCAAATAGTGAAGCAAGGTTAGACAATTTTGTTCATCTGCAGGCAGATTCCATTGAATTCCCCGACAACATTTACGATATAGCTTTTGCTGACAATCAGGAAGTTTTATTGGGAACCGAATCGGGTTTGTTGCTTATCACCTATGATAATCAGACAAAAAAAACGGTAATTATAAATAATAAAAATATACCGGCCGGTAATTTTGAGGATGTATTTTCACTTGCTTTTGACAATAAAAACAATTTGTGGTGTCTTAATAAGGAAGGCATATACAAAATCAATAAAAAAGATATCCGCTCTCTTAAAAAATCCGAAACATATTATTTCCACAACAACTCACATATTAATTTTCTTAACAATATCGTTGTTGATAAAGATAATATTATTTGGGGAACATCCACATCCGGACTATTTTCATTGACTAACGGAAAGTATAAATTTTTCAGCGTTAAAACAGGAATCCCGGCAGAAGAGTTAAATAACATTACGATTGACAGGGAAAATAATCTCTGGATAGGTTCAATGAACAATGGGGTTTATAAATACTCGGGTGATAAATTCACAATTATTGATAAGCAAACCGGATTAATCAACAATATGGTTCTCAGCATCACCCGGGATTTGTCCGGAGATATGTGGATAGCTACACAGGACGGATTATGCAGATACAATGGAAAAGACTTTAAAGTTTACACGACCAAAGACGGGCTTCCCATAAACCAGGTGGATGTTGTTTTCACTGATTCCAAAGGCTATATTTGGCTTGGATTTTTTGGAGGCGGGTTAATACAAATGGACACTAAAACCGGCAAAATGAGATTTTTTACTAAAAAAGACGGGCTAATCACGACATCCGTTATTTCAGTTGCAGAAGATAAAAACGGTGATATATGGTTTGGAACCTTGGGAATAGGTGTTTCAAAATATTCTTATCCTAAAAAGGGTAAAAAGGAAACAATAGAGACTTTTACAACTGATGACGGACTGTGCAGCAATAACTTATGGACTATACAGAGCGACAAAAACGGCAATATATGGTTTGGAAGTGACAATTTAGGAATATCAAAATATGACGGAAAAAGATTTACCACTTTCAACGAAAAGGACGGATTGACAGACCTTAGCGACGGTGCTATTTGCTACGACAGAGACAATAATATATGGATTGCCTCAATTGGCAGCGGCATTTTTAAGTTTGACGGCAATAAATTCACAAATTATAGTGTCAGAGAGGGGCTTAGTTCCGATAATCCGTTCAGCATAATAAGTGATGATGACGGATTTATCTGGGTGGGGACAAATACAGGAGTTGACAGATTTGATCCTGTCAATGAAACTTTTAAACACTATGGTAAATCCGACGGTTTTATGGGAATTGAAAATAACCAGAATGCCATTTACAAGACTAAAGACGGTAAAATTTGGTTTGGGACTATTAACGGGGTTATGATTTTAGACCCTACTAAAGATTTTCAAAATTTCATCCCACCAATAACAACTATCGAAAGTATTCAGCTTTTTAATACTAAATTTGAATACACCAAATATGCAAAATTCATTGATTCGGCTACCTTTTTACCGGTTGGCCTCAATCTTCCATACAATAAAAACCACCTTACCTTTAATTTCATAGGTATCAGTATGGTTGCACCCGAAAAGATCAGATATCAATATATGCTCGAAAATTTTGACAAAGGTTGGAGTCCTCCCACAGTAGCAACAACTGCAACTTATACAAATATTCCACCGGGCGAATATACTTTTAAAATAAAAGCCTCCAATAATGATAATGTTTGGAATGAACAGCCCACTACGGTTTCATTTACAATTTTACCACCCTTTTGGATGACCTGGTGGTTTATCTCTTTGGCTATTCTTTTCACAATAACAGTTATATATACGGCATATTGGTTCAGAGTAAGGGTAATTCGCATTAAAAACATCGAACTTGCAAGGCTGGTTGATAAAAAAACCGGTGAAATCAAGATGGAAATTAATGAAAGGAAAAAAGCACAAGAGAAAGCTGAAGAAGCCGATAGGTTGAAAACCGCTTTTCTGGCAAATATGTCGCACGAGATCAGGACACCATTGAATGCTATAATCGGTTTCTCGGAATTACTCAAGGATAATGACCTTGAAGAGAATGATAAAAATCTTTACATTAAACATATCACTTCTTCGGGAAAAAGTCTGCTCAATTTGATTAATGATATTATTGACATCTCAAAAATTGAAGCCGGACAATTAAGTATTACTAAGGAGGAATGTGCAATTAATTCAATGCTCAATGAACTGTATGCTACCTTTCAGACCGAATTGAACAGACTGGGAAAAAACAATGTTCAATTAAAACTGGAACAGGCTTTTAAACCGGATGAGTTTGTTTTTAAGACCGACCCCTTCCGTTTACAGCAAGTACTTACAAACTTATTGAGCAATGCCTGTAAATTCACTGATAATGGATTTATTGAATTTGGTTACAGACCCGAATCCAATGAAGAACTATTATTTTATGTAAAAGATACCGGCATAGGAATTCCCGAGGATAAGCAAAAAATTGTTTTTGAGCGTTTCAGACAGGTTGAAGATAAAAATTCCAGCAAAAGAAAAGGAACCGGTTTAGGTCTTGCTATCTCTAAAAAGTTAATAAACCTGCTTGGTGGTGATATCCGGCTCGATTCATATCCGGGAAAAGGCTCAACATTTTATTTCACCATTCCGCTTGACAAACCTATTCCCAAGGATATAATTGAAAAATATATCATTCGTAATGATGATTCGGATATATCGTTCAAGGAAAAAACAATTATGATCGTTGAAGATGAAGAATCGAATTTTGCTTTACTAAGTACGATACTCAAACAACATAATGCAAATATACTATATGCAAAAAACGGCAGCGTTGCAGTTGACTATATTAAAAAAAACGGTCGTGCTATAGACTTGATTATGATGGATATTCAAATGCCGGAAATGGACGGACATGAAGCAACTAAAATAATCAAAGAACTAAATAACAAAATACCTATTATAGCCCATACGGCATACGCAAAGGAGATTGAAAAAGAGAAGTGCATTGCATCGGGCTGTGACGATTATATTTCCAAACCCTACGATGTCACATTTATGTTAAGACTTATAAAAAGATATCTTTTCAAAGAACAAAATACTTAACTCCCTTATTTTCTATATTTTACATACTCATAAGAACAATAGTTTCTCCCCGATTAAGGCAGGGAAAATATTAACAATCAGCAGTTAGTAAATTCAAGGGTATCCTTAATTTTAGTGTTAATCTTATTTCTTTCTTTGAAAGGTAAGTATAATACACTTGGCAAATCATTACGGAAACGGTTTCTGTAACAGGTAAGGTCCCCAAACGGACTCTCAATTTTTTAATTAACTAAATTGAATATTATTATGAAATTATTCAAGCAATAACGGTTCAAAATAATAAAAATATTTGTCCACTAATGAACTAAATTGAGTACTTTTGTGTTCTGATATAAACAAAAAAACAAAAAAATGAAGAGGAACATATTATATCTGTTTATTGCAGGAATTATTCTATCATCCTGCTCACCATTAACCGTAACAACAGATTATGACAAAGCCGTTGATTTCACGAAATACAAAACCTTTGAGTATTACGGCTGGGCTAAAGAGAGTGATAAAATACTGAACGATATGGACAAAAGGCGTATTGAATCCGCTTTTTCCGATGAACTTTATAAAAGAGGCCTTTCCTATGTTGAAGAAGGTGGTGACCTTATTGTAACCCTTTTTATCGTCGTTAATGAAAAATCGGAAACAACGGCTAATACAACCTCTATGGGTGGCTACTACGGATATGGCGGCTATTACGGTTATGGACCGGGTTGGGGCTGGGGCCCGGGAATGGGATATTCCACTACTACCTATTCGACTTATAATTATAAAGTCGGAACACTGGTAATTGATATCTATGACAAAGAAAAACAGCAACTAATCTTTGAATCAATTGGTTCGAAAACACTTGATGAAAAAGCCGACAGGAAAGAGGCAAATATAAAATATATTGCTAAAAAAATGATGGAAAAATACCCTGTTAAACCGGCAGAAGAATAATGACCGAATATCTTAATAGCAAAACCCGGAGTGCAAATTGTATTCCGGTTTTTTTGTATCTTTACACCGGCTTTTAAATATATTTGCAGAATAAGGAAGTATGAAAAAATTATCAAAAAGAAAAAAAATATTTATTTGGGTTGGTTCAATAATTATTTTTATTGGCTTAGTAATAACAATCGGAGCTAATGTTTTTGTTGCAAACCTGTTGCGCAATAAGATTGAAAGCGAATTTAACCAAAATCCCAAAATACCTTATATTATTGATGTTTCAGGCATAAACATAGGGTTGTTCAGAGGCTCGGTAAAGCTAACCGGTATTAGTATATCTCCAAAACCTTTTGCAAAAGACAGTCTTTATACTGCAAAAATGAAGTCACTTTTTACAGGTAAAATTGACGTAATAAAATTGACTAATATCCGAATTTTTAAATTTATTAATGAAAAGAAAATTAAACTCAACCAGATTATTATTAAAGGAGCAAATATCATCTCGTTTAAAAACAAGGATGCCGAAAGTATAGATAAATCTTCGGAAGATTCTACAGGATTGAACGGAAAAAATTTACTCAAAGCCTTCAAAAGCCTTGATATAAACAAACTAAAACTTGAGAAAATAAACTACACCGAACTTGATGCCGATAAACCTCTCGATACTCTGATAAGTATCAAATCCCTTTCGTTTGAGGTCAATGATATTGCTATTAACGAAGAATCGGTTAATAATCCGATCCCGTTTTATTTTGATGATCTTATTGTAGGAGCAAAGTTTTTTACCGTAAACAAAATGAAATATTACGGAATAAAAACTTCAGGCATCGAAGTAAAAATGGCGGACACTGTTATTGTAATCAATGATTTCGGCTTTATTCCGAAATATAGCAGAAAAGAGTATAATCGCAGATTGAAATACGAAAATGACCTGTTTAATATAAAAACAAAAAAGATTATTTTAAGAGGTTTATCCATTGAGGAACTGATAAATTATGAAAACGGATTGGAATTGAGTTCCGTTGAAATTAAAAAACTTAATACCGACATTTACAGGGATAAAAACCTACCCGACCCTCCTTATAAGTATCATCCGTTGTTAGCGGGTTTGATAAAGAAGATTCCCGTTACTCTTACGATAGATTCCGTTAACATAACCAATGGAAGTCTTGTTTATTCCGAAAAGCAAAAGTTGACCGATACACCCGGAGAAGTAAGTTTTAAAAATATGAATCTGACAATCCGGAATATTACCAATGATACCGTAAAGTTATCAAAAGATCACATAATGCCCGTTGATATATCCGCAAAGCTTTACGGTAAAGGAAAGATAAAAGCTAGAATTGAGGTTGATCTGACATCCGGTAACGAAGATTTTATCGCACGGGGAAGCCTCGGGCCAATGAAGGCAACCGAATTCAATAAAATGACAAAGGAACTTGTACTGGCTCAAATAACATCGGGAGATATCAAAAGTGCACATTTCAACTTTAGTGCGGATGATGATGTGTCGAATGGTGAACTCATTGTTAGATACGACAATCTCAAAATCAAGATGCTTAAGAGTAAAGACACGGTTAAAAAAGCAAAATTTATGTCTTTCATTGCCGGAACAGCCTTAAACTCGAGGAATATGCCCGGTGATAAAAAATTCAGAAAAGGGGTCATCTATTTTGAAAGGGTTAAAGGAAAAGCACTACCGAACTACCTTTGGAAAAGTGTAATGTCGGGATTGGTATCAACTATCGCTCCTATTGCAACGAATAAAAACCAAAGACAGAAAAGCAAAGCCAAAAAGAAAGAGGAAAAAAGCAAGAACAAAAAAAGCTTCTGGAAATTAAAAAAATAACAAAGGATAAGAACTTTGTTTTTATAGCGGTTCTTACCGGGTTTGCCTTCCTTTTCCCGAAAACAATTTGTCTATCAAGTCCGTACGATGCAAACTTTTGAGCACTGTTTTTATACGGTTGCGGTATTCGGGTTTATACCAGAAAAAGAACATCTGCTGAAGTTTTTTCTCTTTCAGCGATCTTGCCCTGAATATTTTTTTACCCGTGTAAGGATTTATTCCCGTGTAATACATCACGGTTGCCAGCGTCATAGGTGTCGGAGTAAAATCCTGCACCTGCTCCAGTCTGAGACCCAACTTAGCCGTTTCAGCTGCAAGGTCGGCCATATCCTCCGTTTTACAACCGGGATGGCTTGAGATGAAATAGGGTATTATCTGCCGCTTTGCATTATCTTTTCTGTTCAGATCATCAAATAGTCTTTTCAATTCCAGAAAATAACCGAATGACGGCTTACGCATGACCTTAAGCACATTGTCCTTTGTATGTTCGGGCGCAACTTTCAAACGCCCCGAAACATGATGTCTGATAAGCTGTTGAGCATATTCCGTATAACCGTTGTGCTTATCTTCCTTCTCCGGTCTGCCGATGAACAGGTCGTAACGTACTCCGCTACCCACAAATACCCTCTTCACGGCAGGATGCTCCCGGGCTTTCCTGTAAATTTGCGTTAAAGGTTTGTGATTGGTAGCAAGGTTTTTACACACTTTAGGGAAGATGCAACTCGGACGTTTACAGGTATCACATATGGAAAGGTCAACTCCTTGCATCTTATACATATTTGCCGAAGGTCCGCCAAGGTCGGTAATCACACCCTTAAATCCCGGAGTTTTTGTGATGGCGTCAACCTCTTTCAAAATTGATTTTTCGGAGCGGCTGCTGATGAATTTGCCCTGATGTGCCGAAATCGTACAAAAACTGCATCCCCCGAAACAACCTCTGTGCAGCGTCACCGAATCCTTTATCATTTCATAAGCCGGTATCGGAGGTTTTTTGTTATATTTAGGATGTGGCAGGCGCGTAAAAGGAAGATCGTAAACGGCGTCCAGCTCCTTTTCTCCGGTCAGCGGAAAAGGCGGATTCACAACAGCATATTTCCCCTCTATTTCCTGTATCAATGTTTTAGGAAATACCAGATTGGATTCTGTTTCGATATGTGCAAAGTTTTTTGCAAAATCCATTTTACTCTTCAGACATCTTTCGTGGGAATGGAGCAAAATTGCTTTGCCATTTTCATTTTCAGGTTTATCGGTGGTCAAATATGCTATTTGCCGTACTGTTTGAAGCGATTCGAAGGGTTCGCCGTTTCCAAGCTTACGCAATATCTCTTTCATTGCCTGCTCTCCCATTCCGTAAATAAGCAGGTCGGCACCGCTAGCGGCAAGTATTGACGGTTTTAGCTGGTCGGACCAATAATCATAATGAGTAAGCCTTCTTAAAGAAGCCTCAATTCCACCCAAAATTACCGGGACATCAGGAAAAAGTTGCTTTAGAATCTTTGAATATACCGTTGCCGCATAATCGGGTCTTGCACCTGCCCTGCCCGCAGGTGTGTAGGCATCGTTGGAGCGCAATCTTTTGTGTGCCGTGTAATGATTAACCATTGAGTCCATATTGCCTGCCGTTACACCGAAGAAAAGCCTCGGCTTACCGAGTTTTTTAAAATCACGGAGATCATCCTGCCAATTCGGTTGCGGCACAATGGCAACTCTAAACCCTTCATTTTCAATAACTCTTGCAATAACGGCTGCCCCGAAAGAGGGATGATCAACATAAGCATCCCCGGAAATAAGTATTACGTCAAGTTGATCCCAGCCGCGCTGCTCAACCTCCTTTTTGGTTATGGGAATCCAGTTTGATATGTGAAGTCGTCTGTCCAAAGTATTGAAAATTAATTGCAAAAGTAGGCAAAATATGGGAAAAAGATAATTGCGGCGAGCTGTTCCGGATTTCAGCAGAAGCCAAAGCGCAAACATAATCCGAAACAAAATAACAAATGGATTTGAAATCCATTAAATATGAGCTTTCGGATTAGGCCAACCCGGAAGTCCGACACTGAAATCCGAAAGAGCCAGAATATAAAAACCGAATATTTATTACTTCGAGCTGTTCCGGATTTCAGCAGAAGCCAACGCGCAGGCCTAATCCGGAACAAAATAACGAATGGATTTCAAATCCATAATATACTAACTTTCGGATTAGGCCGACCCGGAAGTCCGACACTGAAATCCGAAAGAGTCCGCTACAATATTCAGCAACCTTTACGGGAAATGTTAATAACTTTTTTAAGAAAATGTTGCAAAAAACTTGCATAGTTATATATATATATTCGCAGCCGTTTTAATCAAATAAATGTTTAACTTTAAAATTTTTATGTTATGAGAAAGAAAATTTCTACTTTTACGTTATCAATACTGTTTATTTACGGGTTTTTAATCTCCGCAATAATTATGACAGCATCACAAACAAAAGCGGAAGAGTCTGAGCCTGATTGTTGCAGCGATTGTTGCAGGTGGTCAGAATTATTTGGAGAATGTATGTCAACCGGAACAAGTGCTTATTGTTTGGATGTTAAATATGGGCCGGTGTGCGAACCTTGTGTAGTCGTTACACCGGATAAGTAGATTAGCATAACAGATAAAAATAAATTGAAAGAAAGATTTTGGTCTGTTTTAAATTGATTTATTATGGTGCGAAAGAAAAAATTTAATAATTTCCATATAAATGCCTTTTGGATTCTTGCAACTTATATGATTTTTTACGGATGTAATCACTACGTTAAAAAAGAACCGAGTAGCAGCGATGCCAAATTTTTAATTTCCGACAGCATTGTTTTTCATATTGATTCGACAATGAGCACCAATACAAAAACTTGGTTTTTTTATCAGGATAGTGTTACAGGTACGGAATATCTTACATATTACGATGAAAGTAGCAGAAATATAACATTCATCCCGGTCAGTGATAAACAAGCTGTAATAAAAATACCCGTTTATAATTCCAGTAAGTATGCCATACCACACTTTACCGGATTTTGCATTTACAATATGGATTCAATATTTGTATTTTCCGCTGCAAACAGATTTCATTTAATAAATAAACTTGGCGTAATAAAAAAAACAATCATCTATGATTCATTAAGTGAAAGCTTTCCTATTATGCCGATGTCATCATTTTCAAAGTTCCATACAAATGCTATAATTAAAAAAAAACATATGTATGTAATTCAAGGAGATGGCAATTTTCATTATAAAGACATTAATGACCCCACAAAATATCACTTTTGCTTTATAGTGGAT
>Ga0256841_1002195_pt1 | contig 15812 bp, 13 predicted proteins | sample 356308metaG_FD_185971 | JGI IMG/M metagenome (GOLD analysis project Ga0256841, IMG submission 185971) | Hydrothermal vent microbial communities from Mid Atlantic Ridge, Atlantic Ocean - 356-308 | ecosystem: Environmental > Aquatic > Marine > Hydrothermal vents | place: Atlantic Ocean: Mid... | reverse complement strand
CGCGACGATGTCGCGCAGCGGAACTCTGCCGAAAAGCGTGTTTCTCCAGCCCGCTGTCCCCTGTTTTATCGGTTCGATTGTGCCCTGCTCTAACCAAATTTGCGGCGGAGCGGCCTTGTAAAGGGGCAACTCCGGGGTTTGGCGTAGCGCGCGTTCGAGCAGTTCCGGCAGTGTGACTTGGGATATTGAACTGTTTTTGGATTCACCTTTTTTATTTTGAGCAGCAGCATTTTCGGGCAGGGGGTCATGGGCTGGGGGGGGTGGGGGGTCGGAAAGGTGGCTGCTGCTTGAATTGAAGTAGCTTTCTTCTTGAAGAGCTTTATTTAAGTGCTTAGATCCTGTGCGCGGATGTGGCAGAGCTTTGTGCACGGATGTGTCGGACGGGGGGGTAGAATTGTGCACGGATGTGGCTGTAACTGCCTCGTTAATTGTTTCCGTATGTGGCAGACCCTCTTTGTCGATTGGGGTGATTTTTCTTGTTGGTGGATGCCCGAGCCGTGCAGTCAGGGCAGCTTGTAAGCGTTCCTCCCGTGTAGGCGGCGTCGGTTGGAGCGGGTCGAAATCGTCGCTTTCTTGCCACGCGCTTTCGGCCTGCATCACCTCGCGCATAGCCGCGACGAGGGCGGGCGGTGGCGGGGCAGGAGGCGTCGTCACCACAGGCGCGGCTTCCGCCTTGGACGAAGACTCTGCGGCAGCAGCTTTGGCGAATATACGAGCGATGTCTTCACGGGCCAGGGCTGTTATTCGATCCAACTGCTCTTCCCGTGATAGCGTGCTGGCTTGGATTTCGGCGGTGGTCGTAGAGATGCGCGGTTCTTCTTCGGTCTCCGGCGGTTCCGGCCAGCACAACAACAGGTCGGTGTAATAGGCACGGTTGTCCGGCGTGACAGGGATTTCAAACTGCACGGTGAAGCGGCGTGCTACCTGTTGAGGGTATTGGGGATTGCGCCCCTTTTTGGCCTCGGTCTGGCTAAAAAACTCACTGATCATCCAACCTTCCGCACGGCGGGTGGCTCGCTCAACGTTGCGGCGCCACCACTCACGCGGTCGGCCTATGACTTCCAAGAGCGTGTTCAGCGAAGGCACCCAACACGTCCGACGATGCGCGCCGGTTGTCGGGTTTTCGTAGGTGCGGCTGCGAAACCAAAGATAGATCCAAGCCAGGTCGTGCCCCAACAGCGACCACCAGCGTTGACGGAAGTATTGCGGTACGATCACTTTGCTCACCCGCCCGTCGTCGCGCACAAGCGTTATGTGCTTGTGGAGAAGGTCGGCCAGCACCTCAAAAAAGGCGTGTTCTTCCTCGTCGGAGGCTTTCCACTGCGGAAAGGCTCGCCGTGCCACTTCGCTCACAAAGAGCGGTTTTGGGTTGGCAAAGCGCGTTTGGGGCGGAGTCAGCGGAGAGTTGGCCCACAATCGGCGGGGGGGCAGCTCCCAGGCTTGGCGCATAGCTTCCAGCGGGTTGTCGGCCAGCTTGTGCAGCATATCGAAAAGATGTTGAGCGTCTGCCGGAGTGAGCGGGTCTTCGGTGCGCACCGTGTAGCGGTTAGGGGGGCGTGTGGTGCGGCCCTCGCGTTTGATCTTCTTGCCGGATTCGACCTGAACAAAGATGCTCACCCAGGGCGATTTGAGGCATTTATACAGGTGGCGGCGTGACATGGCCGCTTCTTGGGCGAGCTGCTCGCCGCTGAGCGTAACCGGCTCTTTGGGGTTGTGATAGGTGAGCTGGCGCAGTGTGTTAACCAGTGTGGCCTGGGACGTTCCCAGCACGGGCACCCACCGTTCTACAAAATAGCGCGATACCCCCATCACCACTTCCGGGCGGATGATGGCTTGGTGCGGATCATCGTATTTGACGGCAAGCCGATCGGCCAGCTCTGGCGTGATAACAACTCGGGCGGTTTGGATGGCGTTGTTCATAGCCCCCTACCCCACTCTACTCAGCACATGTTCCCGCTTGGTAATGAGAACGCTTGTGCAAGTGACGTATGCCGACATAGTATCATTTGTAGCGCGCTCCGTCAAGCTGTGCGCGATCGGGTCAGGGCGCGCTGTGACGTTATGCTAACCCAATAATTCCGTCAGGGCGAATTGACGCGCGCGGCGGAATCGGGTACGCTTGCGATACGAGCCTCCTACCAGGCAGGGATGACCATGCGTAAACTGACCCTTTCCGGCATCGTCAAGCGGCGCTTTGTCCACTGCACAAACCTGCGTGGACAAAGCGTGCGTGAAGTGGTCGCTCAGATTAATATGCCAACCCTACATCTTTGTAAGCTCATTGCAGAGCAGCATCTGAACGAGCTGCCACTGATGGCTTTTTATCGCGCCGCGCAGTGGTTGCAAATGCCGCTCGTCAATGCGCTGGCGTTGGCAGGCCGACGTCCTACGTTGAGCGAGCTTGTGCACCTGGGAATGCAGGTGCAGGGTTACACGCCCCACAGCGCTGCCGATCAGCTCCGCGCTGCAAAAGAGGCGGGCGTCAGCGTGGCGGTTTTCCGACGTGCCCTACACGGCTACGCGGACTTTCGGCCATCGATCCGTACCTGCGACAAGCTGGCGCAATGGTTGGCCTGGACAGGCCTCAGCAGCGAAGATATCGCGGTGTCGGCGGGAATGGTTGTGCGCTACTTGGCGCAAGGCCGCCGCGTGACCGTTTCTACGGCCAACGCCCGCCAGATCGGGCCGTACCCGTGCGCGTGTGGCAGGGCTGGGTGCATGGTGCCCGCACATGTGCCATTGGGTCGGCGGCGCAAGTGGCGCAGCGCGGCTTGTCGGATGTGGGCCAAACGGCACGCGCAAAGGCAAGAGCCGGTTGGCGCTATCCCTGCTACCCCCCTACCCCAACATGAGCCAATTGTGCGTTTTATCAAGATAAAAGAACGCCCCGTTCCCGTGCGTTTTTGACCTCGTTTTACGCCATTAACCGCTTCAGCGCGGGGGGTAGGGCGGTCATCTTTGCCGCCCGTTTTTGAGGGTGTGCTGTGGGGATATAACAGCCCTCAGCGCACCCACGATCCCCCTACCCTATTGCATCTCATACGATCTCTTTGTTGGATAGGCTACGTTGCCCTGGGGCAACGTAGTGGAAAATTCCCGATAGCCCGAATCGGGCATCGAGATCGCACAATTTGGGTGGCGCTCAGTCCGAAACGCGCTTCTCCACCAGCTCCAACAGACGGCGCAGGGCAGCCATTTGCTGGCGCACAGTTTCCGGCTCAGCGCGCTTGACCCACTCGTCCGCCACCACGTCGAGGTCAACCTCAGAAACTTGATCGACCAGCCGCGTCCAGCGGCTAACTACGCGCGCAGGATTGGGCTTGTTGGGGATGGATGAGGCCACATCCACGCCGGTCAGCAGCTCTTCCAAGTTGCCGGATTCAGCCAGCCGTTTAACTTGCTCGGCGGAGAGATTCTCCTCGACCATCAATTGCACCAAGCGCACTTGCAACGCGGCGTCCTTCACCTTCAACACATAGCGCAGCCGCTTTTCTTCCAGCCGATAGCGGTCGGCCAGCTCCCAAACCGGATCGGGCAACCGTAGCAGCGCCTGAATGCGGCTTAGCTGTGAACGCTCAATGCCGCCCATCGCGGCGCGCAAATTCGCGCCTTCACCGCGCGGCACTCGATACTCCAGCGCCTGCCGATACCAATCGTTCGGGATCGGGCGCGTGTAGTCCGGTCGAATGTCGTATAGGTCCAACAGCAGCGTTGCCAATTGACGTGCCATTGCCATCGCGGAAAGGCTTTCGCGGCTGGTGTTTTCCGCCGCCTGCCGCCAAGGGCTGGCTTTGGGCACGATGATACATTGGATCTGCTCGAAGCCTTCCGAAACCCACATCGTCAGCCAGTGGTGCGCCCAATAACGCCGTTCGCCCGTCTCGATACGGTAGTAACCGCCCGCGTCCACCTCCGATACCGTGATCGGGCTGACTTGCCCCCCATGTCGGATGGTGGCCGCCGTCGCAACGATGGCGCGCAACAGTTCTTCTTCCGGCCCGGGTTGCCCGGGTGGGTCAACCGTGATGGGGTCGGCGTCGCGGTCTTCCGGGTTGCGGTCAAGCAGCGCTTGCCAATCCGGACGTGGCCGCCCCAGGCTAAGCGCCTCGTCGGTGACCAGTGCCTCCCAGCGTTCTAACGCTTGGCGGGCGTTGATATGGCCGCTCAAAAACTCGCTACGGATCGGCTCCGGCAACACGCGGCGCGGCTGCGCAGGGTCCGGACGGATGCGGTCGAGTACAATCGAAACAACCTTTAGCCCGCGCCCGCTGATCTCGGCTGGAGAGTGCGCCAGATCGCCCAGGTCGCCCATTTCTTCTAGTAGCGCGCGTGTGCCGCGCGAACGCCGTTTCGCCATCTCACTCTGCCTCAGAACTCGCCAAAACCCGCTCGATCAGCTCGCGTACAAAAGCCATATAAGCGCGCGCAGCAGTCGAGCGGTCGTCGTACATGAAGATAGATTCACACGCATCATGTGCGTAGGAGATCGCCACGTTGATCGGGATCGCCTGTTGGAAAAGGTGCGGGCCGTAAAAAGGGTGCTCGGCGTAAAGCTCTAGGTTTTCGCGCTCCAACGTCACGCGCTGATCATACTTCACCGGCAAAATGCCCGTCAACCGCACCGGCACTTCCCACGTTTGGCGCACATCTGCGATCTTCTCGATGATCGCCTGGAGGCCGATGGTCTCCAAAAAACGCAACTCGACGGGGATCACGATGTCCGTTGCCGCGACCATAGCGATTGTTGTCAAGCGCGAAAATGAGGGCATCGTGTCAATGACTACCCAATCGTATTGGTCGGCCACGCTGCGCAGCGCGTGCCGCAAGCGCACCGCGAAGCCGTGATCTTCGGCTAAACGCGCGTTGACGCCATCTAGGGCAGGGGAGCCGGGGAGCACGTGCAAGTCCTCGTCCCAAGTGGAAGGCATGATCAGCCGTTGCAACACCGCGCCCGCCCGTGAGGGGCGCGCGACCAGCACCTCGCCCAGGCTTTCGGCGCGTTCCCATTCACGCCGCCCTGTGGTGAGCAGCGTGGCGTGTGCCTGAGAGTCCGTGTCTACCAACAACACCCGATGAGGCAAATTGTTGTGGCGTAACAAAAGCACAAGGCCATGAGCCAAACTCACCGCCGTTGTGGTTTTCCCGACCCCACCTTTGTTGTTGGTTAGACAAATGCTGTGCATCCGCTCGCTCCAAGCCTCGTCAAATGTTATCAGACGAACATATCATACGCAGATCTCACGCGCACGCGCGAAAACAATGCGCTAACACGAGTTACCTATCCACTAATAGTTCTGAAGGACCTAGATCACTCAAGTACCATGCTGCCGCCAGTTCGAGCAGATGTTGGATAAAAACCGTGCGGCGCATATATAGCCCAAAGCGCAGACTTATCTCCACCAGCGCCTCCCAAATCGGCTTGTCAACGTAAAGCGTAGAGCGCTGTGAATCTTCGCTGTGCAGGGCCAATTCGCTCAACGGGGTTCGGATCGGGCGGTCTACCAGTTCGCGCAGCCCCAACACGCCGGATAGCGTCATCGCGCCCGAAGGCAAGCGCAGCTCGTCGCCCAACAGCTCGTACAAGTCCGTGATCAGTTGTTCTGCCGCCTCGTTATAAAGGTCTGAGGCGCTCACAAAATAGCCGGCTTGCTGCGAGCGTATTTTGGAAAGGGCTTTGATGCGGTCATGGATGCTTCGGGAAAAATAGCCGGTGGTCGGCACGCGATATTTGGGCGGGCGCCCGGGTTTGCCGGTGACCGTCTTTTTTCCCCGCGTCTTGACCGTTTCAACCAGCCGCCGAAAGCTCCCATCCTGTTCTGCCAATCCAACGCTCCAGTGTCTTGTGCTGCTTAGGCTCATTCGATCTCGTCACGCAAACGTGCCGCGTCCAACGCGGAAGCGGTGATCCGTTCCAGTCCAAATTCTACGATATACCACAAGGCCGCGCCCGCCAGTTTAACGGCCTTGCGGGGATATCCGCGTGAAACCTCATAGAGCAACGCCAACGCTTCCGGCTCGAAGAGTGGCGTTTTGCAACCGGCTCGCTGCAAGCGAAAACTGATCAGCTCGGAGGTTTCCACCGGCGTAAACGGCTCTAGCGTAGAGCGCGCGGCCACGCGGTCGTTGAGGTCTGGGGCGTGGCGAAGCGAGATGCGCAAACCCTCTTTGCCGATCAGCACCACTTGGATCGGCACGACGCCGCCCGCGTTGAAGTTGAAAAGCTCGCGGATAATGTCGAGCTGTTTGCGTCCCAACATTTGGGCTTCGTCAATCATCACGATGCAGTTGCGCCCCGAGGCGAAAACGTCCAAAACCATCGTGCGCAAATCTTCCATCAGCCCGTCGGTGGTGCGCTTGTTGGTCTTGCCGCCCAGCTCTTGGATGATGCGCCGTTGCAAGGCGCGCGTGCTGGGGTGGGGGGGGTCTGGGATGTAGGCCACAACCGAAGGCTCGCGCACGTCCCCCGCCGTGTAGGAATTGTACAGATAGCGGGCGAGCATGGTTTTACCCGTCCCGTAATCCCCGATGATCACGCTCAAGCCCTGGCGCTGGTCAATGGCAAAAGTCGTTTTGGCCAGCGCGCGCGCTGTCACCCCCGCCACATACATATAATCGGGGTTGGGGGAAAGCGAAAACGGGAAGGTGTACATGCCGAAAAGCCGCTGAAGATCGCTCAGGCGGCGTTGTGTCACGGTTGGGTCGGGCCGATAGGACGGGCTGGGCGGTTTGGGCTTGAGATTCTCGCTCGTCATCAAATACTCTCCTGGCTGCCCACACTATAACACATCTCCCCCAGGGACAGAAAATCAGTTTAAGCCGCATCCCTTCCCGCACAAAATACACCTCAAAGTGTCCAAACGTTGGGGCGAGTGCGCGGTTTGCATTCCCACGCACTCGCCCCCAGCATTCGCGTAGTCACTCTCGCTAAACACTCCGCAAAGCGCTTAGCCTTCCACCGGCAATGTGAACACAAAGCGACTCCCCATACCGCCCAGGCCTTCTTCGGCCCAGATTTTGCCGCCGTGTGCTTCCACTGCCAACCGACAAAACGTTAACCCTAACCCAAAGCCGCGTCGAGCGGGTTTGCTTCCTTCCACCTGGGCGAAGCGCTCAAAGATGCGCTCGCGTTGCTCTTCGGGGACGCCCGGCCCCTGGTCAATTACGCTGACCGCGACCCCTTGTGGAATGCGTTCGGCGCGTACCGTGATCGTGCTGTCCGGTGGGGAATATTTCAGCGCGTTGTCTAGCAAATTCGAGAGCACGCGCTCGATCTTTTCCACGTCGAGCAACAGCGAGGGCAGGTCATGGGGAATCTCTGTGCGGATGGTGACGTTATGTGGGCGCGCGTTGACACTTTGCAGTTGGGCGACTTCCTCGACGATCGGTTGCAAATCAGCGTGGCGGAGATTGATGGACATTTCGCCGGTTTCCAACTTCGCCACGTCGAGCAGCGAATCCACCAGCCGTTGCATTCGCTCACAAGCGGAAGACGCCAGGTCGATCAGCTCGCGGTTGTCTGCTAACACATCTTCCGGTAACACCATTTCCAGCATGTTGAGCGCGCCGTAGATAACGCCCAGTGGATTGCGCAAATCGTGGACAATGAGGTCGCTGGTTTCTTTGCGCACGCGCTGCAATTCGAGCAGTTGCTCTTTTTCCGTCATCAAGCGGCTAACTTGCTCCTGGAGCTGTTTCCCGCCAACCAGCGCCGAGGTGCGGATCGTGTCCGCCACACGTAACCGTGCGCTGAGCATGGACATAATCGTTAGGCTGATATCCGGATTGGCTCGGATCAACTCGCGGAAGCCGTTGCGGTCAATGCGTAGCAAGCGCAACTCACTGAGCGCAACGTTGGTTGCCGAACGAGTTTGGCTTTCTAGCAGCGCCATTTCGCCGATGATCTCGCCCGGGCCGCGATAGCCCAGTACGGTAGGTGTTTCCGGATCGCCCTTGAGCACGACCACACGCCCCGCGCGAATAAGGTACATGGCATCACCGCGCTCACCTTCCCAAAAGAGCACGTCGCCGCGCTGGTAAAATTGTTCTACCAGCACACGATTGAGCAGTTGGCGATTTACAGTGAGCAGCAAACGCAACAGGGCATTTTTCTTGGTGTTGGTGGGCCTGTCGGAGTGAGGGCGTGCATGGGTTAGAATGTGCTCTAAAACCGCAGGGGACAAGCGTCGAGGCCTCATCATCTTTTCCTTCGCGCGGTGTTTAGCGTTGCGGCTGGCACGAATTAGGTCTCCGATTGCGTGGGGTAGGGGGCGAAATGCTTTGAAAATGGCGAAAATAGCTTATGAGAAGAGAACTTCTCGGCAGCTATTTTCGCCGCAGAACTCAAATGCCCCGAGAGACGTAAAAAGGCATATCGCCCGAGGTAGCGCGCTTATTTTTCCAGCAGCGCGGCCAACTGTGCTTCGGACTGTTGCACAACCTGTTTGTGCAAACTATTCCCGTGGCTGTCCATCGTCACCACAGCGGGGAAGTCTTCTACGCGGATCACCCAAAACGCCTCCGGCACGCCGAACTCCAGCTTGTGCACGGCGAGCACCTCCTTGACGCTTTGGGCGATCAGCGAAGCCGCCCCGCCGATAGCGTGCAGGTAAACCGCGCCCAAGCGTTGGCAAGCCTCCAGGGTTTTTGGCCCCATGCCGCCTTTGCCGATCACAGCGCGGATGCCGAAATGTTCCATCACGTCGGCCTCGTAAGGTTCTTCGCGGATGGAGGTGGTGGGGCCGGCGGCCACAAAGTGCCAGGTGTTGCCTTCCTTTTTCACCACCGGGCCGCAATGGTAGAGCACGCCGTCGCCCAAAATTTCTTTGAGCGCTGCGTAAACTTCGCGCTCGCTTTGCGGCGGTTGGCCGTTGGTGTGGATGAAGTTTTCGATCATGTACTTGTGCGCGGCGTCGCGTCCGGTCACGATCACGCCGCTAAGGCTGACGGTTTCGCCGACTTGCAACGCGCGGATGGTCTCTTCGCTGATCGGGACGGTGAGCTTACGCATAGGTGATCTCCTCTCCGGAAACGCGCATACTGGCGCGGCGGTTGGCCCAGCACATATACGCAATCGAGACGAAGTAGGAAGCGGGCACGCGATGTAGTGCGCCGATCTTCACGCCGAGCAGCGTGGTTTTGCCTCCAAAACCCATCGGGCCGATACCCAATTGGTTACCCTCTTCCAACAGCTCTTCTTCCATCTCGGCGAGTTGCGGGTCGGGGTTTTCATCGTCCAGCGGGCGCAGCAATTGCTGTTTGCTTTTGATGTACGAAGCCCCCCGATCCCCGCCGATGGCGATGCCCAGCACGCCCGGGGCACAACCGCGCCCTTGGGCTTGATGCACCGCGTCCAACACCACGCGGCGCACGCCTTCCAGGTCTCGCCCTGCGTGCAGACGGGTATCCGGCAGCTTATATTGCGTGCTGACGTTTTCGCACCCGCCGCCTTTCAACAATAAGTACACTTGCAGCTCGTCTTTGTCCCACTCGTGGAAGTGCATGGTTGGGAAGTCCTCGCCGGTGTTGTTGCCGCTATTTTCGCCGGTGATGGGGTTGACCGCGTTGGGGCGCAAATAGGCGCGTTCGGTGGCGATGGCGCACGCCTTGCGGATCTGTTCGGCCAGCGCGCGCGTGGAGACGCCGAAGGGGTAGTAAATCTCAAAGATTGGTGTGCCGGTGTCCTGGCAAATCGGCGTGGAGTTTTGGCGCGCCAGGGCCACGTTTTTTAGGATGGTTTCCAGAGCGTTTTCGGCGGCGGAGCCTGGTTCTTCTTGTGCTTTGGCTTCGCGGAGGGCTTTTTGCATATCTTCAGGGAGCTGGGTAGATGCTCTGCGGATGAGTTCTACAAAAGCGTCGGTTAGGTCTTGCATAGTGGTTTGTCCCTTCTGTGGGTGGGGATGGTTTATCGGGATTGACTACGCGAAGTATACTCACACGTTTTCAGGTTCAGGCGCAAGTAACACACATTGCGCCACATTAACACCGATCACTTGCTCATTGCCATTCACGCGCAAAGTCAGCGGGCCGTCGAAGGGGTCGGCTTTGAGCACTTCGACTGTTGCGCCCACCGTCAAGCCTTTTTCGGCCAAATAGCGCAACATCTCCGGCGACTGATCGCTTAGGCGTGCCACGCGCCCCGTGTGAGCAGGGGAATATTCGGCCAAAGGGATCAAGTCGCGGTAGTGGATGTCGCCGGTCGGGTCGGGGATGGGGTCGCCGTGCGGGTCAAAGCGTGGATGCCCCAAAAACTCAGCGATGCGCTGGATCAAGCGCTCTGAAACGGCGTGCTCCAGCCGTTCGGCCTCCTCGTGCACCTCGTCCCAGCCATAGCCGAGCGTGCGCACCAAAAAAAGCTCCAACAGCCGATGGTTGCGGATAATTTCCAGCGCCACTCTTCGCCCGCCCTGGGTCAGACGTACCCCGCGATAGGGTTCATGTTCCACCAAATGGGCGCGGGCGAGTTTTTTCGCCATTTCCGAAGCCGACGAGGGGCTGATCTTCAGCATTTCGGCCAACGCAGAAGTCGGCACGCGCTCTTGCCCGCGCTGGATCATATAGACGGCCTTCAAGAAGTCCTCGATGGCCTCGCTATATTCGCGTGTCGTTGATATGCGGTCATTCACAGCAAACATCCTTGGCCGTCCCTCGTTCCCATTGTACCCCAAATCGGGCAGTGGGCGCGGCGCGTGATTAGCTCACCGCCGCGCCCACTCATGGCCTAGGCGGTGGTTTGCGCCAGCTCTTCAGCTTGGGAGACCAGCGCCTCGATCTCGCCTAATCCCTCCTGCCAAAACGAGAGATCGGTCAAGTCCACGCCCATCGGGGCCAGGACATTTTGCGGCCAGTCCGAACCGCCTGCGCGCAGCACGTCCAAATAACGCTCGGCGAAGCCTTCGCCCTGCTTGCGATAGCGGGCAAAAAGCGCCAACACCAACAGTTCGCCAAAGGCGTAGGCGTAGACGTAGCCCGGGGTGTGCAAAAAGTGCGGGATATAGCTCCACCAGATGCGGTAATTGTCGGTCAACTCGACGCTGCCTTGGAACATCGCCTCTTGGGTTTGCATCCACAGCTCGCCGAAGCGATCGGGGGGCAGCTCACCTTCTTGGCGGCGGGCGGTGTGCATCGCGTGCTCAAAGCGGTTCATGGAAATCTGGCGGAAAACGGTGGCAAACGTATCTTCGATTTTGCCCGCCAACATCGCCAACCGCACACGCGGATCGTCTTCCCGCGCCATAAAGTCCGTAAAGACCAGCATCTCGCCGAACGTGGAGGCCATCTCTGCCGTCGTGAGCGGAGTATGTGCCTGCAAGATGCCCTGTTCGCGCGAAAGGTATTGGTGGATGCCGTGCCCCAGTTCGTGGGCCAAAGTCATCACGTCGCGCGCCTGGCCGGTGTAGTTCATAAAGACGTAGGGATGAGCCGAGGGCACGGTCGAGGCGCTATACGCGCCGCCGCGTTTGCCCGGGCGGGGCGCCGCATCAATCCAAGAGCGTTCGAAGAACTGCCCCGCGATCTCGGCCATTTGTGGGTGAAACTGGCCGTAAGCGCCCAAGACCAACTCGCGTGCGTCTTCCCACTGATAGCGGCCTTCGGCGGCGGGCAAGGGGGCGTAGCGGTCGTAATCGTAGAGCTTTTCCACGCCCAACAAACGGCGCTTCAGCGCGTAGTAGCGCGCCACAATGTCATAGCGGGAAGTGACCGCCTGCACCAGCGCGTCCACCACCTCATCACTGACCTCGTTCGCCAGGTTGCGAGACGAGATCCAGCTCGGGTAATGACGCAACCGATCATCGGAGGCTTTGTCTGCGGCCAGCGTGTTAAAAACGTAGCTAAGGATGGGCAGCTTTTCTTGCAGCACGTCGGTAAAGGCTTGGGCGGCACGTTGGCGCACTTGACGATCCGGCTCGTGCAGCTTGGCGAGGATGGCGCTTTGAGTCAGCTCTTCGCCGTCAAAGGGGTAGCGCGTGTTGCCCATCAGCTCGGTGAAGAAGCGCACCCAAGCATCACGTCCGGTGACGGCTTTTTCGGCCAAGATTTTTTCTTCGGGTTCACTGAGCCGATGCGGTTTGTAACGGCGGGTGACTTCCAGCCAATGGCGATAGTGCACCAGGGTAGGGTGCTCGATCATAGATTGCGCGAAGTCATCCGGCGCGTTGATCCATTCCAGCTCGAAGAACAACAACTGCTGTTGCAAACGCGCCGACCATTCGGTGATGCGTTGAAGCAGCGCGCCGTATTGAGGGTTGCCTGTGTCGGTGGACCAAAGCAAATGGGCAAACGAGCCGAGTTTATAAGCGCTTTCGGTCAACTCCTCATAGGCGACAATGGCCTCATAAAACGCTTCGGGCGAAAGCGCGGTCATTTGTCCGCGATAGCGCTCGGCGAACTCGGCGGCTCGGGCATCGGTCGTGGCGATGTCCTGCTCAATGTACGGATCGTCCACGCCGGCGTAAAGGTCGCTCAGGTCCCAAGCGATCTCCTCAGCGCCGGTGCGTTCGGTTTTTTCTGCGGTCATGCGTTGCTCCTCAAGTCTTCTCCAGACGAAAAAACAACTTAGCCCAAGCATAACAAATTCGCCGCGTGCGTACACCTCAAAAAACGGGAGGTGTGCCGCTCACCGCTCGCGCACATCCCCCACCACGCGCGCCGGAACGCCCGCCACAATCGCGTAATCCGGCACGTCATGCGTCACTACCGCGCCCGCGCCAACCATCGCTTCCCGCCCGAGGGTGACGCCAGCGAGCACGGTGGCGTTGCTGCCGATGGAAGCGCCGCGCCGCACGCGAATTGGCCGCAGCTCCCAATCCTCCGCGCTTTGTAACGCGCCTTGGGGCGTGGTGGCGCGGGGGTAGCGGTCGTTGGTGAACATGACCCCATGCCCCACAAAAACGCCGTCCTCCAACGTGACCCCCTCGCAGATGAACGCATGAGAGGAAATTTTGCACCGCGCGCCGATCCGCACCCCGCGCTGAATTTCCACAAACGGGCCGATCTGTGTTTCTTCTCCGATAACGCAGCCGTAAAGGTTTACCAGTTGCGGCCAAAAAACGCGCACCTTTGCGCCCAGCGTGACATCTGCGGCAATGGGCATACGTCCCTCCGTTTTCTAGGGAAAAATTCACGGGCAATCGTCGGCCCGCTGGGTTATAATCACATACGAAAAAACAACCCGCGCCATCAGGCCAGGACAACGCTATGAAACGTAAAAATCGCCCCGTGATCCTTGACCCGCACGATCTCAACGGCACAGCACAGCAACTCGCCTCGGCATATGAGCTAGATGATGAGACGCTGCAAACGCTGCAGCGCATCGTAGCGCTCTATCCGCGTGCAGTGCCCATGTATGTAGACGAGGCCGCCGCCTTGCTTTACGAGGATTTGCCGCTGGCCGACAAATTCACCTTTGATATCGAAACCGACGAGCTGATCCTCTTCGCACGCGACCCGCAAACCTTGATCGATGCGTGCGTGGAGATGGCGATGTACTTGGCGGGCTTCACCACCAAGATGGGCCATGATGAACCTTGGATCACGGAGTTTACGGCGGGTGCGTGGAAGCCGGTGCGCAAGCGCATCAAGCGCGAATTGGGCTTGGCGGTGAACGACCGCCCGCAAGGAGTAGTCGGGCTGCCTCCCGCCGCCGACCACGCCCCTACTGACGACCCGTACCCTTTCCGCACCCTGGTCGCCCACTATGATTTGGTTTCCTTCCGCCAAATGATCGTGTTGGCCGCGCGTGATGAGCTGGCCGTTTACTTCCCTCCGGAAACGCACCCCAAAGTCCGCGCCGTATATCTACACGCGCGCCGTGCCATCCAAGATGTAGCGCGCGGCGTAGGGTTGGGGGACTATCGCGTCTTTAACGAACGCCTATTGGACGCATTGCGTCGCCTAGAAGGGCTTTTTATGCCCTCAGAGTTGGGCTTGCCGGACTGGCTCACGCGCATCATGCCGCGCGCTGCGGCCACTGCGCCAACAGATTTCCCCGCCGAGCGTGACGCGACCAGCCCCCATGACCCCTTCGCAGAGTTTTTAGAGCAGTTGCTCGACGAGCAAGACACCCAAGACCTCACCGACGACAACGCGCCGGACGAACTCTGAGCGGCGCTATGGGCGCGCGGGGGCTTGGAGCACTTCACGGCGGAGCACGTCCAACGTCTGCAACGTTACCAAATTGCGCAAAGGGTGGCCCGTGCGCAAATTGTCTGCGCTGGCAAAATCTCCGGCGCGCGTCAGCGGCCCGTTGAGGTGAAAACCGTCCTCGTCCACCCCGTGCGCAGGCAAAGGTTCTAGCGCCAACCACAAGTTGATCAGCGGCACGTCCTCGTCCAACGCCACCCGCACCACAATCTGATTGAAAAGCACCGAGCGCTCCGGATAGGACAAATTGCGCGGAAACGTGCTCAAGACGGGGATCACGCCCGCTTGGGCGGTCTCTTCGACCACGCGGCGCAGCCCCGCGTCGAATTGCGGGGGCGTGAGCACCAGCATATCGTTTGTGCCGAACATGATCACGGCCACGCTGGGGTTGCGCAGCCGATATTCACAGGCCAAAGGCGTTTCCCCGCTTTCGCAAGCCGCCGCGTCCGCCCAGAGTGGGTCCAGCACGGCGTAGACGTTCAAACCGTTGTTGGCCGCGTGCGAACGCTGAGTAAACGAGTTGCGGAAAAAATCCACAGTTTCTTGCAGTTCCGCGTAGTCCCCTAAATCGTACTGATCCTCGCCGAAAGGATAAAGAAAAATCCACGCCACCGAGTTACAATCCCCGACCTTGCTCAGCACGTTGGGCGCACGGCCCAACGCTTGCCCCTGCTGAAAAATCTCATAGGTGCGGGCGGTGGGTTGGGGAACAACGGGATAAGCGCTCAGGTCAATTTCACGGGCGCGCGCGACAATGGCGTCGGGGTCCGGCGTAGGCGTTGCGCCATCCTGAGCGTGGGCAGCGACGCCCGCCCACAACACGCCCAAGCCAAGCACGCACAACAACGCCGTATAAAAAATGGAGCGAATGGGTCGTTTGGAGGTCATAGCAGTTGAGTAGATGGCGTAAGGGGCGGCCAAGCACCGCCCCTTGTTGCGAACGCTCATTGCATCGCGCCGCGCCAGACGTTGTTCAGCGTCTGCAGCGTCACCAGGTTGCGCACGTTGTAGCCATAGCTCAAATACGGATCAGCCAGGATGCAAGACGTGCCGTAAGGCGGCTCGCCCAGGTGAAAGCCGTCCCCTTCCAAGCCGTGATTGGGGAGCTGTTCCAAAGCCAGCCACAAATTGATCAGCGGAATATCGTAATCCAACGCGATGCGCACGATGATCTGGTTGTAAAGGATGGTACGATTCCAAAAGTTCATGTTGCCCGGAAAAGTGCTCAGGATCGGGATCACGCCCGCGTCAATGCTTTCTTGCACGATGTGGCGCATGTAAAAGTCAAATTCGGCGGGGGCCATCACCAACAGGTCGCTTGTGCCGAACATGATAATCGCCACGCTGGGCTTGTGGAGACGGAACTCGCACAACAACGGTGATTCCCCTGTTTGGCATTGGTACGGATTTGCCCATTCCGGCGCCAACACGGAGTTGGCGTTAAAGCCGTTGTGGTCGGCCTGGCTGTCGTAGCCGAAGGACTCGCCAAACCAATTCACCACGTCTTGCAAATAGCCATATGCCCCCAAGTCATATTGTCCCCAGGCCAGCGGTTGGAGGAAGTACCAATGCTCTGAGGAGCAATCGCCCACTTTGGCGAGCACGTGCGGGTTGTTGCCCATTGCGCGCCCTTCCAAAAAAATCGCGCGAGCGCGGGCGGTCGCGTTGCCGAC
>Ga0256841_1002194_pt1 | contig 15814 bp, 13 predicted proteins | sample 356308metaG_FD_185971 | JGI IMG/M metagenome (GOLD analysis project Ga0256841, IMG submission 185971) | Hydrothermal vent microbial communities from Mid Atlantic Ridge, Atlantic Ocean - 356-308 | ecosystem: Environmental > Aquatic > Marine > Hydrothermal vents | place: Atlantic Ocean: Mid... | reverse complement strand
GTGCGCGGGCGGGCAAAGAGCAGCTTGAGAAGGGCGACCGTGGCCGCGCTTGACGTCGCGCCCAGCCACAGCCCGATGGCCAGCCGCCCCCTGCCGGCAAGCCAGAGCGCCAGGCTGAGCCCCACCATCAGCGTGATCACGGTGTTCCGGTCGCCCAGAGCCGTCACCAGGGTGAAGAAGCGGATCAGGCCCGGGTCGCGGAATGCGAAAAGGAGCCTGGCCAGGCGGCGATCCAGGGCCACGATCGGCCCGCCGTGCACCACCTGCCAGGCCAGCGCCGCGAACAGGGCCAGCGCAAGCAGCAGAGCCGCCAGGAAAAGGGTTGTCGCCAGGCCGCCCGGGCGCGACGGGTCGAACCGGCGGGCGACGATCCGGGCCGTGCGCGGGTGGCGGGCGATCCAGCCGGCCACATCGGGGTTTTCGGCAACGGCGCGCAGGACCGCGCGCAGCAGCGAGCGCGCCAGCGGCAGCGCGCGCCAGATGCGCGAGACGACGAACCACAGCGCAACCAGCGCCGCCAGAACCGCGCCCGAAAACAGGATCGTCCGGGTGGCGGCGCCGCCAAGCACGCTCAGCGAATTGCCCAGGAAATAGCCCGCCGCCAGCAGGGCCGGCGCCTGTATCGCCGCGCTGGCCAGGTTCCAGGCCAGAAACCGCCGCCCGCCCATTCCGGCCAGCGCCGCGGCGAAGGCGACGAAACCCGACACCGGCCCGAGGAACCGGCCGATCACCATGGCAAAGCCGCCGTATCGCGAAAGCAGCCGGCGCGCGCGCTCGGCCTTGCCGGAGCCGTTGCCCGGGCGGCGCGCCAGCCCGCGCGCGGCAAGCCGGCCCAGGTGAAAGCTGCCGGTGCCCCCCAGGGCCGAGCCGAGGGCGACGAACCAGGCCATGTCGAAATAGTCCACCGCCCCCTGTTCGACCAGCATGCCGGCGGTCACGATGGCAAGCGCGCCGGGCACGAAAAGCCCGGTCAGCATGAAGGCTTCGAGCAGGCAGATCAGGCCCACGATCCAGTAGGTCCACAGCCCCAGCGCCTGAAGCGAGGGCAGGAGCTGGTCAAGGGGGATCATCGCCGTGCGCCGTGGCCGCGCTCAGGCGCCAAGCCCGGCAAGGATCCGTGCGGCCTCGTCTCCCGGGGCGCTCAGGGCGGTCCGGTCCTCGCCGGGAAAAAAGCGCGCGCGCACCGCCGTCGGCATCGGCGCAGGGGTCAGGATTTCGACGTCAAATCCGGCCGAGGCGCTTTCGGCGCGCCAGCTTCTGACCAGCGCCATCTGCGCGGCCTTGCTGGCCCCGTAGTAGCCGAAGAACTTTGCCCCCGCGCGCGCATCGTCGAAAAACAGCGCCCGCGCGCCCGGGGTCAGGTTCAAGAGCGGTTCGATCATCTTGATCAGCGTGGCTGTGGCGGTGACATTCACCTTCAGCGACCGGTCCAGATCGGCGCTTTCCAGGTGCGCGCTCGGGGTCAGCGGCGCGGCGTAGATGGCGGTATGGGCCCAGAGGTTCAGCCGGCCCCAGCGGTCGTAGATCGAGCGGCCAAGCTGGGCCATGGCCTCGGGTTCGGTCACGTCCATGGGGGCCAGTGTGGCGCTGCCGCCCGCCGCGCGGATACGGTCGTCCAGTTCTTCCAGACCGCCCACGGTGCGCGCCACGGCGATCACGTGATGGTCGCGCGCCAGGGCAAGCGCCAGTGCCGCGCCAAGCCCGCGCGAGGCGCCGGTCACAAGCGCGATCCTGGTGTCGGGGCTCTGTCGGTGCGGCTGCATTGCGTTCTGGGACATGGGCGTTCAATCTCATTCGCGCGGCGCGCTGGCAAGCGGTTTTCCTTGACAACGGCCCTGGTGCGGCGAAAAACAGCGGCAGGAAACCGCAAACAGCAACAAGGATTTCACCATGACCCCAGCCGACAATGACACGGTTCTGTCGCGCGCGCTGATCGGCTCTGACGCGCTGGCCTGGAAGGCGGCGCTGGTTCTTGGAGGCTCGGCGCTGATCGCGATTTGCGCCCAGATCAGCGTGCCGATGTATCCGGTGCCGATGACGCTGCAGACCCTGGCGGTGCTTGTGGTCGGGCTGACCTTCGGCGCGCGGCTGGGGGTGGTGACGCTGCTGGCCTATCTGGCGCAAGGCGCGCTGGGGCTTCCGGTCTTTGCAAACGGCGGTTTCGGTCCGGCGGTGCTGATGGGGCCGACCGGCGGCTACCTTTTCGGATTCGTCGCCGGCGCGGCGGTTACCGGCTGGCTGGCGGAACGTGGCTGGGACCGTTCGGTCGCGCTGACCGCGCTGGCCATGGCGATCGGCAACGCGGTGCTTTACCTTCCGGGCCTGGTGCAGCTTCAGGCGGTCACCGGCGCGCCCTGGGACAAGGTCTGGGCGTGGGGCGCGGGGCCGTTCCTCCTGGGCGATGCGGTCAAGCTGGCGGTGGCCGCGCTGGCCGTTCCCGGCGCGTGGGCGCTGCTGGGCCGGCTGCGCCGCTGAAGGCGCCCATACCCGATCCCGTGGCGCTGCCGGTGTCCGCGCCTGATTCCGGTGCCGGTGCCGGCGCCGGTCTCCGAGGCCGGAAGACGGGCCGTCGCCGGGGGCCTCGTTGACGCGCGCATCAGGGGGCCGCGCTGGCAATCCGGTGCGCATTTGCCATCACCGGCAGGGTGATGGTGGTTGCGGGGATGGCCGGCAGCACCGAGGCATCCACAACATGCACGCGCTCCAGCCCCGCCGGCCGCCCCAGGACGTCGCTCTGGGCGGCGCGCGGGTTCTGCGACATGGGCAGGCTGGCCCCGGCGTGGAAACTGCTGCCCGGCGTCCCCTGGCGCATGGCAAGGCCAAGCGTGATCAACCCGCCCCGGCGCATGGCCGCGCCCAGGCGCCGGCGCGCCCGTTGCAGGATCCCGGCGCTTCGGGCATTATCTTCGATCGCCACGCGAAGGCGCCCATCGGGCGCCAGGCCAAGGGACATGTGCGCCGAATGGTGCGAATGCGCGAAGAGTTGCGCCACGACGAGACGACGCGCGAGCGCCTGAAACGCCGGGCGCGCCAGTGCCAGGCCGGCGGCGTAACTGGCGGTCAGATCGGCGGCGAAATATTCGTTCCAGGTGTAGATCTGCGCATGCACCGTGTGGGCCGAAACCTCGGGCGCATCGATTTCGGCGAAAATCTGGGGCAGGGTGGTCAGCGGCATGCGGTCGGGCCGGCGCCGGTTGCGCCAGCGCTGAAGCATCGGAACGAAGGCCTGCTGGCTGTCGCGCAGTTGCAGCTGTCGAAGCGGCCCCGAGGCCAGCACGATGCGCGCGGTTTCCAGGACTCCGGCGGCGATGAACAGGCGCGCGCCCTCCAGCGCCTGACCGCCGGCCAGCCTCACCCGCACCCCGTTTCCGGTTTCCTCGAAGCTGCGCGCAAGGGAGCCGGGGCGGTGCGTGAAACCGGGGTGCCGGGCGAGGCGGTCAAGCTGGCGGGTGGCCGACCAGATATGCCCCCAGGGGCACCCGTGCAGGCACATCCCGCAGGCCGTGCACGCGCCGGATACGGCGGTGCGCGCCCGGCCGACGGTGACGCCCAGGGCTCTGAGCGCATCGGCCCGGGCCGACAGCCGGTCGAGCAGCGCGCGCGCCTGGGCAGAGGCGGGGATCGGCGCGGCGCGCGCCATCGGCACGGCCGGGAACAGTTCGGCAAGCGCGTCCTGCTGTCCGGCCATGGGCACGAATTCGAGCACCGCGCGATAATGCGCGGCCAGGTCGGCCTCGCCAAGGGGCCAGCCGGCCATGTCCTTTTGCCGATAGGGTAGCATCGCCGCCCCCCACAGGTTCGACAGCCCGCCCACGGCGCGCGAGGCGCGCAGCCCGAACGCCGCTGGCGGGTCCGCAACGGTGGCCTGCGCCGGCTCCATCGCGTGATCCGAGCCGAAGCGGCGGGTCTGGCCGGCGGGGGTGCGAAACTGCGGCGCCGTCCAGGCGTGCCGCTGGGCGTCGCTCCAGGTTTCCGGGGGGCTGGCGGCCATCTCGGCGCGCCGTTTCTCCTGCCCGGGGTCCAGCCGGCGCCCGCCGTCGATCATCAGCACCGGGCGCCCGCGCGCAATCAGGGCCGTTGCCGCCGCCACCCCCGACGGGCCCGAGCCGATGACGATATCGGGCCGTTCATTCACGGCGAAAGACGAGCACATTGCCATCGCCAAGCGTGCCGGCGAAGCGTTTGACCAGCTTCACCGTGGTGCCGATGTCCGCATCCAGCGCCCCGACCTTGCGCAGCCCGCGCGCCGGGAAGGCGACCACGATCAACATCGGGCCGTCTTGCGCGCGCGCGGCGAGATAGTCGGCGTCGCTGGAAATCTCGCCCCAGCCGGCCCCGTAAAAGCCGTTGAATACCTGGGCCGGATAGCCGACGGCATAGACGCGCTCTCCGGGGCGGCGGATTTCGCGCACATAGGCCAGCGCCCCGACCAGGTTCTGCTTGGGCGCCAGGTAGTTGCGCGCGGCCAGAGGCAGCGACACCAGCACCATGGCCAGCGATGCGGCCAGGAAAATCCGCCGAGCGTCCCAGCCGGCGATGCGTGCCGCCCAGCCGCTGACCAGGCGCAGGCCCAGCACGACAAGCAGCATGACAAAGCCGATGTCGGCAAAGAAGAAACGCGGCCAGATGCGCATTCCCAGCACGCTCAGAAGCACCAGCGCAAGCCCGATATGCAGGGCCACGACCGGGGCGAAAAGCGGCGCCGCGCGCCTGGCGGCAACCCCGCCGAGAACCGTCAGGGCGATCAGCAGAACCGCGGCGATCCCCGGCACCGGGCCAAGGTTGCCCAGCCCGGTGCGCATGCCTTCGAGCAGCGACCAGAGCGGGTTCCGGTATTCGACCATCACATCCACGGCGGAACTCTGCGAGACCCCGCCGATCACCTCCAGCAGGCTGGGCAGGAGCGGGGCATAGAGCAGCAGGGTCAGCACGCCCCCGAGAACATAGGCAATGAGCGGCAGGCGCACCCGGGCGGGCTGCACACGCCCCCGGGCGGCATCCGCCGCGATCAGCGCCAGCCAGGCCAGCCCCTGCGCCACGAACAGGAAGGCGCCGGTCAGGTGGGTGAAGACCGCCAGCGCCAGAACCACCGCATAGCCGATCCAGGGGCCAGGTTTCGGCCTGTCCAGCCCGCGCAGGAAGAAGATCATGCCCAGGGTGGCGAAAAACGCCAGCCCGGTATAGCCGCGCGCATTCTGCGAAAACCAGATGTGATGGTAGGAGACCGCCAGCAGCAGCGCCACGAGATGGGCGATCCTGGTTCCGGCGATGTCGCGCGCCAGCACCCACATCGCCGCAATCGCGCCCAGGGCGAACAGCAGCGCCGGCAGGCGGATGACCCAGGGCTGTTCGCCGAAAACCGAAATCGCCGCCTTGGACAGCAGGTTGAACAGATAGTGGAAATTCATCTGGTAGCCCTGCATCATTTCGCCCAGGGGCAGGCGCAGATGGCGTTCCACGGTCAGGATTTCGTCATACCACAGCGGCGCGTTCAGGCCGGGGATGCGCGCGGCCAGCGCCAGGGCGAGGATCGCGGACAGCCAGAGCAGGTCGCTTCGTGCGAGGGGCGCGCGCGGCATCGGCATCTCAGTGCGCCTTCTTCGCCCGCACGAGCAACAGCATCTCGTAGTTCGGATCGTGGGTTTCCAGTTCCGCCGGGTCGATTTCCGATGCGCCAAGCCCATGCAGGTTGCAGATGCAGGTGAATACGTTTCCGACGGCAGTGACTTCGACGTTTTCCGCTTTGAAAACAGCGCCGAACAGGCGTTTCTTCGACTGACTGGTAAAATGCCAGTATTCGCCCCAGTCGTCCACGCCCTCGCGCCGGGCAACCCGGGTCATGCCGTGGCTGGTGCACAGCACCACCCCGCCCGGTTTCAGGATGCGGTGCAGCGTGGCGATGGCCTTGTCCACCTCGTAGATCATCTGCAGGGTCTGGGTGATGATGATGCAGTCAAAGCTGTTGTCGGGGATCTGCGGCGCATCGGTCAGATCGGCCACGATGGTGGCCTGGGGGTTGCCCTCGACATAGTGCAGCACGTCTTCGCGGCTCACCCGTTCGCCGCCGAACTTGCGGATGTAGCCCGGGTCGCCCATTTCCAGCACCCGGCCCCGGATGTCCTGCGCGTGGCGGGCGAGGAACTGTTCGATGTAGTAGCGTTCGATGGTCAGGAGTTCGCGGTCCTGGCCGAAAACGGCGCTGATCGGGCTCAGCCGGCGCAGGCCGCCGAAATCGACGCTGCCAACGGGCACCGACTGCAGCTTGTGGAGCCGCTGCTGCTTGCGGATCCATTTGCGCAGGCGCTCGGGCAGCAGCACGGTCGCGGTATCGCGCACCAGTTTCTCGATGCGGGCCGCCGGCGTCACTGCACCGCCTCGCAGCGTTTTTCGGCGATGATGTCGGTGATGATCTGGTCCAGGGTTCGCTCCGGCTTGAAGCCGGTCAGCTTCTGCAGCTTGCTGACGTCGGGCAGGCGGCGGTCCATGTCCTCGAACCCCTCGGGATAGACGTTTTCATAGGGGATGAGCTCGATCTTCGAGGGCGAGTTGGTCAGCGCGATGACCCGGCGGGCCAGATCGCCGATGGTGATCTCTTCGCTGGTGCCGATGTTGAAGACCTGGCCGATGGCGGCGGGCCTGTCCATCAGGCGCACCAGCGCCTCGACGACATCCAGAACATGGCCGAAACAGCGGCTTTGCCGACCGTCGCCGTGCACCATCAGCGGCTTGCCGTAAAGTGCGTTCTGCACGAAGTTGGGCAGCACCATGCCATAGCGCCCGGTCTGGCGCGGGCCGGTGGTGTTGAAGAACCGCAGGATCACCACCGGAAGGCCGCGTTCGCGGTGGAAGGCGAGGGCAAGGAACTCGTCCAGCTGTTTCGAGCAGGCGTAGGACCAGCGAAGGTTCACGGTGGCACCCAGGGTCAGGTCCGAATCCTCGCGAAACGGGAAGCTGGCGGTCTTGCCGTAGACCTCGGAGGTCGAGGCCAGGAAGACCGGCGTGTTATCCGCCAGCGCCGCCCTGAGCACATTTTCGGTGCCGGTGACATTGGTCAGGATCGAGCGGCTGGGCTCGTCCATGATCAGTTTCACCCCGACGGCGGCGGCAAGATGAAACACCATGTCCGCCTTGCGGGTCAGCGCGTCGACGAGACCCGGGTCGAGAATGTCGCCTTCCACCAGTTCGAACGCCGGGTTGCCGCTCAGGGCCCGCAGGTTGTCCAGCCGGCCGGTGGAAAGATTGTCCAGCGCGCTGACCTGGTGCCCTTGCGCGATCAGGCGTTCGGCAAGATGCGAGCCGATGAAGCCGGCGCCGCCGGTAATGAGGATATGCATGGAACCCCGCGTAAAATCATTTCAATCCGATGCCCGGGCTTATAGCATGGGCCTGACGGCGCGGCCACACGGGCGATGGATGCGAGGCTCCGGTGGAAACAATGCCGTGGATTGCGTGCAATCGGAGATGCAGGAGCGCCAGTCGTGATCGGAACTTCCGGCAAGCTGACTGCCCTTGACGGCAGGAACGTCGCGCTGACCGGCGGCGGCGGTTTCATCGGCGAACGCGTGGCCGCGGTGCTGGCCGGGGCGGGGGCGCGGGTGACGGCGTTGCTGCGCTCGCGTCACGGCGCGGCGCGGTTGCGCGCGCTGGGCGCAACGGTCGCGGTCGTGCCCCTGTCCGGCGCAGACGACCGGCTGGTGCGGGCGCTGGAAGGCCGGGACGCGGTGGTGCACGCCGCCTATGACATGCGCGCGGGGGCGGCGGAAAACATGGCGGCCTTCGATGCGCTCTTCGAGGCGGCCGGGCGGGCCGGCGTCGGGCGGTTCGTGCAGCTGAGCTCGGTCGTGGTCTATGACGACTGGCCCGGTGGCGTGCTGAACGAAGACAGCGCGGTGTCGGACGGGATCGCGGGCAGTTACCGGCAGGCCAAGATCGAGATGGAAAGGCGGCTGCTTGCCGGCGGCTTCGAGGCGGCGATCCTGCAGCCGACGATCGTCTACGGACCCGGCAGTGCGCTGTGGACGACGGCGCCGATGGCGGCCCTCGCGTCGGGCGGGGTGGTGCTGCCCGATCCCTGCGGGAACTGTCCCGCGGTTCATGTGGATGACGTGGCGGCGGCGGTGGCGCTGGCGCTGGCCGCCGGCGACATCGGCCGGGAAAGGTTCCTGATCAGCGGGCCGGACGCACCGGGCTGGCAGGCGTTCTTCGAGGCATACCGCAGCCTTGTCGGGCGGGGCGAGGTCCGCCTGGTGCCCGCCGGGCAGCTGCATGCCCGGCTTGGCGCCGCCGCCGCCACCACCGCCGCCGCCACCGCCGCCGCCGGCCCGGCGCCCGGCCCGGGGCTGGCCGCGCGGGTGTCGGCGCGTGCGCGCAGGCTGGTCGGCTCGCGCCGGTTCGAGCGCATGTTGTCGGCGGCGCGCCGCCTGCGCCGCGGGGGGCTGCGCTGGCCCGATGCGCAGGCGCTGGCGCTTTATGAGTCGTCCCCGGTGATCTCGATCGAAAAGGCGGCGATGCGGCTTGGCTATGTCCCTCGGGTTGATTTTGCGGAAGGAATTTCGCGCCTTGGCGGCACTTCGAGGGCGGCGTTTCGCGCCCAGGGTGCCGATCGGATGAACAAAGCCTGAAAAAAGACGGTATTTGTGAATTTTCGTCGCGTCGTGACCCGGGGTTTGCGAAAACCGTTTTGGTCCGGGCAGCGGCGTGCTAGAGGGCGGCATGGTGTAATGTAACGAGCGGGATGTGGAGTTGATGACGACCAGCTTTTCTTTGTTTACCGATCTCAAGGATCGGATTTCATCGGGCAATGCCAGGGCGATGACCGTCGGGTTGGGCTATGTCGGCCTGCCCATGGCGCTGACCATACACGAATCGGGCTACGACACCGTCGGTTTCGACATCAACGAAACCCGGGTGGCGCAGATCAATGCCGGCGAGCAGGTGATTTCCTACTTCCCGGAGGACCGCATCTCGAACGCCGTGTCCAGCGGCCGGTTCCGGGCGACGTCGGATGCCGCGCAGATCGCCGAGCGCGACGTGATCCTGATCTGCGTGCCGACGCCGCTGGACGCGCAGCGCAACCCCGACCTGACCTATGTGCGGGCCGCCGGCGAGACCATCGCCAGGCATCTGCGCCCCGGCCAGCTTGTGGTGCTGGAAAGCACCGTCTGGCCCGGCGCGACCTCCGGCGTGCTCAAGCCGATCCTCGAGACGAGCGGGCTCAAGGCGGGGCGCGACTTCTTCATCGGCTTTTCGCCCGAACGCGAAGACCCCGGCAATGCCGTGCATCACACGCGCAACATTCCCAAGGTCGTGGGGGCCGACGACAAGGCCTCGCGCGATCTCATGGAACTGTTCTACGGGCGGATCGTCGATACGCCGGTTCCGGTCAGTTCTTCGGCCACGGCCGAGGCGGTGAAGCTGGCGGAAAACAGTTTTCGCACCGTGAACATTGCCCTGGTGAACGAAATGAAGGTCGCCTTCGATGCCATGGGCGTGGACGTCTGGGAGGTGGTCGATGCGGCCGCTACCAAGCCGTTCGGCTACATGCCGTTCTACCCGGGTCCGGGGATCGGCGGAGACTGCATCCCGGTGTCGCCGGCCTACCTTTCGTGGCGCGCGCGCGACGTCGGTTCGTCCACGCCGATCATCGATCTGGCGCGTTCCAGCAACGACATGGCGCCCGATTCGGTGGCCGCGCGGGTGGCCGCCGGGCTGATGACCGAACGCGGCATCGCCGCAAGCGACGCGCGCGTGCTGATTCTGGGCGTGGCCTACAAGCGCGACGTGGAAGACACCCGCGTCAGCCCGGCGCTTGCGGTGCTGAAGCGCCTCGAAGAGATGGGCGCCGCGTGCGAATACCATGACCCGTTCTTCCCGGTGATGCCGCTGACCCGCGACGACCCGGATCTGGCGGGGCGCAAGTCGGTGGAGCTGAGCGCGGAAAACGTCGCCGGGTTCGATGCCGTCGTGCTGCTTACCGATCACAGCGACGTGGACTACGAACTGGTGGCCCGCCACGCGCGGCTGCTGTTCGACAGCCGCAACGTCTTTGACGCCCGGGGCATCGAGGTGACCGGCGGACCGCTGATCAAGGTCTGATCGTCACACCGCCGAAAGAAACGGCGCGGGCGCGACCGGCGGTCACCGAAGCCAGTGGCCCAGGTCGCGCCCGATCATCTTTTCCAGGGCGCGAATTTCATCTGCCAGCCGGTCCTTCAGGATCCGGCGCGCCTCTTCGCTGATCGTTTCCGGGCGTTTCAGATTGGCGGCGGCGATGCGGTCGCGGATGGCCCAGCGAAGGTTGCGCGGCACCACGCGCCCGATAGCGCCGGTGAGCGGATTCGGCTTCATCAGGAAATCCTGCAGCGCCCGGTTCTTCGGCACGCCGCCGGCGTTCAGCCGACGCGACATGTCGGGCACGAAATCGGGATCGGCGCCGATGAAGGCGTAAAGATCGCGCATCAGCGTTTCGGGTGCCTCGGTATAGTCTTCATACAGCCGGATGAAGATCTGCCTGCGCTCGAAAAGGCGCAGGTAGCGGGCAAGCTGCTCGCCATAGCGCGGGAACCGGGAATAGGCGAACAGCGGCTGCCAGCCGGCTTCGATCCGCTGATTTTCCAGCATAAGCGCCTGCTTAAAATCGCGTTCCGGCTCGATCGCCTGCTTGGTGGCATAGAGGAAATGCGAAAACGCCTGTTCGATGGGGTTGCGCAGGATCACGACAAGGCGCGTGTCGGCCCGGTGGGCATGGATGCGCCGGGCCGCCTGCGGCGCGTAGAGATACAGCGGCGAGGCCTCGCCGCGAATGGCCCCGCGCGGGGCCTCGGCAAACAGTTTAAGATAGGAATTTTCGCTTGTAATCGAGTTGTTTATATAGTCCGCGCCGGGCCCCTGGCAGTTCAGGGCCTCGCCCTCGAAGGCGAAAAAGTTCGGCTCCTTGACCTCGGGCATGAAGACCTGCGGATGCTGGCGCAGGTAGTTGTGCAGCGCGGTGGTGCCCGCCCGCGCCGCGCCGATGACCAGGAATTCGGGAAATCGGTTCAACGGCTCTTTCCCCTGCTGCGATGCGGCCCCCGGCGGGACCGGCACGGGGGTTTATTGCACCGCAGAGGTCGCGGGTCCAGTGCGCGCGGTTCGATGATGCCGGTTTGAAATTGTCCGGCATTCTGGTAGACGATGGTTTGTCACGCGATTTGTTTGCCAGTAATTTGTTTGCCAGTATTCGATTCGATTATTCTGATGATTGGGGGGCATGGGTCATGTCATTTTTACGCGCGCGGAAGAAAATCCGCAAAAACAGCGGTATTGGTTCCGTTTACCCCGATAATCGAATGATTATTCGCGTGGTCGCGCGTTTCGGGTTTTGAGAGACGCGGCGCTGCCTGTAGGATCGAGCGGCAGAATTAGGTGTATTTTCGGGATGGATAATTGGCAATGGTGGATAGGAAAAGCCCGGTCGTTGTTATCGGTGGCGGTCCTGCCGGACTGACGGCGGCATACGAGCTGCAAAAACACGGTCGGAAACACAGGCCGATCGTGTTCGAGGCTTCGGATCAGGTTGGCGGCATTTCCCGCACGGAAACCAACAACGGTTACCGCTTCGATATCGGCGGGCACCGGTTTTTCACCAAGGTCAAGGAAGTCGAACGGATGTGGCACGAGGTGCTGGGCGACGATTTCATTACCGTGCCCCGGCTCAGCCGCATCTACTACCGCGACAAGTTCTTCGACTACCCGCTGAAGCTGATCAACGCGCTGACCTCGATCGGCCCCTATGAGGCATTTCGCATCATCATCAGCTACATGAAGTGGCAACTGCGTCCCTACAAGGACGAACAAAGCTTCGAGGAATGGGTGATCAACCGCTTCGGCGGCCGGCTGTACATGCATTTCTTCCGCAGCTACACGGAAAAGGTCTGGGGCATATCCGGCAAGGAGATCCGCGCCGACTGGGCGGCCCAGCGGATCAAGAACATGTCGCTGTGGAAGGTGGTCTGGAACGCGCTGACCGGCGCCAACGACACCGCCAGCCTGATCGAGGAATTCCAGTATCCGCGCCTTGGGCCCGGCATGATGTGGGAAAAGACCCGCGACATCGTGTGCGAACAGGGCGGCGAGGTGAACCTGCGCAGCGAGGTGGTCGCGGTCAATCGCGACGGCAACCGCGTTACCTCGGTCGATGTGCGCAAATGGGACCCGGAAAAGGGCGACCTGGGCACCGAGCGCGTGAAGGGCGAGCATTTCATCAACTCGATGGCGCTGCGCGACCTGATCCACGCCTTCGACCCGCCGCCGCCGCCCGAGGTGATCGCCGCGGCCGACCGGCTGAAATACCGCGACTTTCTGATCGTGACGCTGGTTCTTGACCATGCCGACCCGTTCCCGGACAACTGGATCTACATCCATTCGCCCAAGGTGAAGGTCGGGCGCATCCAGAACTTCCGCGCCTGGTCGCCGGAAATGCTGCCCGATCCCGACACCGCCTCGATCGGGATGGAGTATTTCTGCCAGAAGGGCGACGGGCTGTGGTCATCGACGGACGAAGAACTGCGCGCGCTGGCCTCGCGCGAACTGGAGCAACTGGGCCTGGCAAAGGCCGGCGACGTGATCGACGCCGCGGTGATCCGGCAGCCCAAGGCCTACCCGGTTTATGACGGCGAATACCGCGAGGCGCTGGATGTGATCGAAAACTGGCTGAAGCAGCTGGAAAACTTCCAGACGGTCGGGCGCAACGGGCTGCACCGCTACAACAACCAGGACCATTCGATGCTGTCGGCGATGTATGCGGCGCGCAACATCCTGGGGGAAAACCACGATGTCTGGGATGTGAACATCGAGCGCTCGTATCACGAGGAATTCGAACTCGGCAAGGAGCAGAAGAGCAACGGCGCATTGAGCAAGGGCCCCAAGGCCGTGGCCTGAGCCGCCCGCGCCGCCGCGCTGCCTGCTGGAGCTGACCGACCGCCGCCGAGAACCGGAGCGCGCCGCCGAACCCGGCGCATGGACAGGCCCCCCATGGACCCGGGCCCCCGACCTGGGCCGCCATGGTGCGCTTTCACGAAGAAATGCCGTGACGCGATGTGCGGCCGGGCGATGTGCGGCCTGGCGATGTGCGACGGGGGCGCGGACAGAGCGCACCCCTCGTCCATCTGTCCGCGGGTCCCAAGCGCCGGCACAGGGCGCCGGCAGAGGGCGCTGGCACGGAGCGCGGGGCACGGGGCAAGGTGCATCAAGTTTTCGCATCCCCTTGCAGGCGCTCGGCCTGATCACTAAGACATTTGTAAGCAGTTGCCCCTAACCCTTTCTGTCAAATAGCGCGAAGGACGAACATGTTTGACCCTGTAGCCAGGCTTACCAGCTTCATCATCCCGACGGTCGAGGAAACGACGTCGCGCGGGTCGATCCGCTACGACATCTTCTCGCGCCTGCTGAAAGAGCGGATCATCTTCGTCTCCGGTCCCGTTCACGACGAAATGGCGACCGTGATCGTGGCCCAGCTCCTGTTTCTGGAGGCGGAAAACCCGACCAAGGAAATCGCCATGTATATCAACAGTCCCGGCGGTGTGGTGACCTCGGGCCTGTCGATCTACGATACCATGCAATACATCCGCCCCGCGGTCTCGACCGTGTGCATCGGGCAGGCGGCATCGATGGGCTCGCTGCTGCTGGCCGCCGGGGCGAAGGGCATGCGCTATTCGCTGCCCAACAGCCGGATCATGGTGCACCAGCCCTCGGGCGGCTACCAGGGACAGGCGACCGACATCATGATCCACGCCCAGGAAACGCAGAAGCTGAAAGACCGGCTGAACCAGATCTACGTCAGGCACACCGGCCAGAAACTGGAAACCGTCGAAGAGGCGCTTGAGCGCGACAATTTCATGTCCCCGGAAGAAGCGAAGGAATGGGGGATCGTCGACGAGATTGTTGAGACCCGCGCAAAAGTCGAACCGGAAGACGGCTGATTTGGTCACATGCAGGGGGCGAATATGCTGTTTGGCCATTTTGCCGTTGTGCCCGATATGGCGGTGACCTAGAATCCGGTGCAGGCGGATGCCCACGGCGATATGCCCGCGATGATCGCGTGCCGGCGTGGGGCGACGTGACATGACAGGCGGCCTAGAGGAAAACTGATGGCGAACAACTCTGGCGACAGCAAGAATACTCTCTACTGCTCGTTTTGCGGCAAGAGCCAGCACGAGGTGCGCAAGCTGATTGCGGGGCCGACCGTGTTCATCTGCGATGAATGCGTCGAACTGTGCATGGACATCATTCGCGAAGAGACCAAGGGCTCGGGGCTCAGATCGGCGGACGGGGTGCCGACGCCCAAGGAGATCTGCGAGGTTCTGGACGATTACGTGATCGGCCAGGCGCATGCGAAAAGGGTGCTGTCGGTTGCCGTGCACAACCACTACAAGCGGCTGAACCATGCCGCCAAGAGCGGCGACATCGAACTGGCCAAGTCCAACATCCTGCTGATCGGCCCGACGGGCTGCGGCAAGACGCTGCTCGCGCAGACGCTGGCGCGCATCATCGATGTGCCCTTTACCATGGCCGACGCCACCACGCTGACCGAAGCGGGTTATGTGGGCGAGGATGTGGAAAACATCATCCTGAAACTGCTGCAGGCCAGCGAATACAACGTCGAACGCGCGCAGCGCGGCATCGTCTATATCGACGAGGTGGACAAGATCACGCGCAAGTCCGACAATCCGTCGATCACCCGTGACGTGTCGGGCGAAGGCGTGCAGCAGGCGCTTCTGAAGATCATGGAGGGAACGGTCGCCAGCGTGCCGCCCCAGGGCGGGCGCAAGCATCCGCAACAGGAATTCCTGCAGGTGGACACTACCAACATCCTGTTCATCTGCGGCGGCGCCTTCGCCGGGCTCGACAAGATCATCACCCAGCGGGGCAAGGGCTCGGCCATGGGATTTGGCGCCGACGTGAAGGAAAACGACGATCGCGGCGTGGGCGAGGTGTTTCAGGATCTCGAGCCCGAGGATCTGCTGAAATTCGGCCTGATCCCGGAATTCGTCGGCCGTCTGCCGGTGATCGCAACGCTTACCGATCTGGATGAAGATGCGCTGGTCACCATCCTGACCAGCCCGAAAAACGCTCTTGTCAAGCAGTATGAACGGCTGTTCGAACTGGAAGACACCAAGCTGGTGTTCACCGAGGATGCGCTTCGCGCCATCGCCCGGCGCGCGATCGAGCGCAAGACCGGCGCGCGCGGCCTGCGTTCGATCATGGAAGACATCCTGCTGGATACCATGTTCGACCTGCCGGGGCTGAACACGGTGAAAGAGGTGGTGGTGAACGAGGAATCGGTCACCTCTGACGCCGCGCCGCTGATGATCCATTCCGACGAGGCCCTGAAAGAGGGCTCGAGCGCCGGCTGACATGGCCATTCGCAGGCTGTCTTCCGGTTCCGCCTATGAACCGAAAGCCGCCTACGCGCGCGCCGTCGTCGCCGATGGATGGGTGATCGTCTCGGGCTGCGCCGGGCAGGACCACGCCACCATGAGCGTCCCCGACAGCGTGACCGAACAGTGCCGCCTGGCGCTTGATCATCTCGGCGCGGCGCTGCAGCGCGCCGGCGCGGGCTTTGCCGATGTGGTGCGGGTGCGCTACATCCTGCCCGACCGGCGTGATTTCGAACCCTGCTGGCCATTGCTGCGCGCCGTTTTCGCCGACAATCCGCCGGCGGCCACGATGATCGAGGCCGGGCTGATCGACCCGGCGATAAAGATCGAGATCGAGGCCACCGCGCGCCTTCCCGAGGGCGCTTGACGGCGCGCCCGCCCCGCGCGCCTGCGCGCCG